>JAANMV010001513.1_pt1 | contig 25262 bp, 17 predicted proteins | sample 7279661 | NCBI WGS metagenome assembly JAANMV01 (sample SAMN14094540, study PRJNA606508) | bioreactor metagenome | isolation source: A lab-scale SPAN reactor treating ammonium-rich wastewater day 121 | place: Ireland: Galway | collected 2017-05-16
GTAGTTTTGCTTTTTTCCGGTTTTGATCGCGTCGGATACCGGCACCCAATCAAGGTCGGGCGTCATTCCTTCGCCGCCAGTTTCCCGGTTAACTTCCGCCAATCCTTATTTCTCCAAAAGCCAGTTGTAAAACTCGATGGTTGAAACGTCAACCGGCCAGTTCTTACTCATTACGTACGCGGTCGTCGCCTTAACGGCTTCGATGCAGCCTTCCCGAAGCGAAATCCCGGCAGCCGCCCGCACGCGTTCCACGCCGCCGTACGACCTGCCCGGTTCGATAATGTCGGCAAGATATACCGCGAGCGCCACGTCGCCCATCCCGGCACAACCGACCGTATGCCACCTGATCGCCTCGATGACTTCCTCGCAAGTCACGCCGAATTCTTCGCGAGCGATTTCGGCGCCGACCTTCGCATGAAGCAGCCAAGGGTTTTTTTGTTCGGCGGGGTTGACAAGAATACCAAAATATTCCGCTCTGCTCAACAATATGCCGAAATCCATCGGCTTGGCGATGTCGTGCAAAATGCCCGCGAATCTCGCTAAATCCGCTCCATCAAGACCGAAACGCGTCAGCAAATCCGCGGCGGAGTCCGCGACCCTGAGCGAATGTGCAAAAAGTTCTTGCGGAATCGCCCGCTCGACTCGCGCGCAAATTTCGGAATAACTATTTTCGGTAAGGCTCATATGGGCTAATCGTCTTCAAAAACGCCGGAATCGGCGGCTTCTTGCTCGAATTCCTTCACTTTGTCGAGATACGTCATATATGTTATTTCCGCGTCTACGTCCTCGACGTCCTTGCAGTGCGCAATCATCGCGGACAAATACTCGCGGGCAACGTCGAACTGGCGGGTGGCGATGAGGTCGCGCAGGATATTGTCGTGCCGCCTCTCGCTTGCGTCCACATGGCCGCGAAGCCGGATGATTTCCTCCATTTTGACCCGGTATTCCTTGTACGAATCGTACTGGGACAAAATGAACTCGCGTTCGACGAACGGAGAACCGGGATTGTCGCCGGCGTCACGCAGAAAAACGAATCCCCTCCATCCGCGATATTTAACGAAAATTACGACCGACAGGGCGAAGAATATCGCCGGAATAAGCAAAAGCCACCAAGCGAGCGGCGTCATCGTTTCGGCTACTTTAAGCCGGCCGGCGGACGCTGGATCGGCGCTAACGAACACCGCGGCGCAAGACGCGCAGGCGCGAAGCGATGCTTGGATATGCGCGCGGCCAATTGCCGGAAGGCTCAAACGCTGCACGACGGCCACTCCAATTCGATTCGGCGGCTGGTTACTCCGCTTCCATCTGGGCGAAGTATGTAATGTCAATGAACTTGCGCGTGTATTCGGGCTCGATCCCCGCCGACGTTCTAAGCGTCCGCCTGTCTTCGAGCTTCGTAAAATGCCTCATTCTCGTCGTCACCGCAAGGCCGAAGTTGTTAATGCCCCACGATTGGAACAGCCCCAATCCCACGCTTGCGTCCGACGAATCGCCCGGCAAGAACGGATTGTTCGATTTGAAAAGGTAACGCGGTACGAGCATTATCGGCCGTGCGATTGCGAAAATTTCCTTCTTGTCGATATCGAACATATATCTCGCGCTTATTCCCATATGACCGAATGCGCGATATTTCTTGTGCCAAGTATGGTTTTCCTCGTCTTCGCGCTCCCAATATTGCTCGAAATCGACGAGGCCCGCCATATCGATGACGGCCACGCGGCGCGTCAGCACACGCCTGAAATCCATAACCTGATAGTACATTTTGACGGGTACTTGATTCGGCAGCCCCGGAACGTAAAGCGGGATTTCGGCGTACCAAAAGTCCTCGATATACACCGGATACGGCGGAAGAACGAGCATATGCGTCCATTCGAAAATGTTCCGCGCGTCGATTACGATTTCCTCGTCGTTGACCTGCGCGTCGCTGAAATCGCCTATGAGTTCGAGACCGCGGACGTCTATTACCTGGCCGCTTTTCAGCGTTACATAGTCGATGTTATCGCCAAGAATTTGGGAAATATTGAAATTCGTCTTTGTATCTCCGGCTTGGCCGTCGCCCGCCTGCTTCGGTCCGACGAACTCCCCGCCGCCTCCGCCTTGGTAAGCCCCGCCGCCGCTCGGAAGCTGCGGTTTGATGCTTCCCGCCTGAGCGAATCCTATCGAGCCGGGCATGGTTAGAACGTCCGAAACCTCGTTGAGATTCCGAAACGGAGGCAGGCCCTCTCCGCCGGAAATCGACGGGGGAAGAGAGCCGCCCATCGTCGGGGGAGGATTGCCGCCTCCGCCGCCGCCGCCGGGCCGCGTTCCTTCGCCGGGATTTACGCCGAACGAAAAGTTCATCGTGAATACGTCGTAGCGGTGGAACGTAATTCTATGTCTGTTCATTCCTTCCGTAACGGACGTAACCCTGTCTTCCCAAACGGCGTTCACACCGAACTCGGGAACCAAAAGCCTGTCGGGCTCGCTCCACGGACGCACGACCGAGCCCAAAAGGCTCATTCTGTACATATAGCGGTCTTTTTGATCCAACTGCTGCGAGAACTGGAGCAGTTTTGCCTGCGTGATGTCCTGCGACATCGCAGGCATCGCAGCGGAAAAGACTGCCACCAGCACCGCAAAAAGAATCACAATACGTACGGCCATTACTAACCTCCCGATACCCTAACGGAGGGCGCGGACAACAATTTAGCGACTGACGAAACGGGCGTTTGTTCCGCCCGGACTTGAATCGAACAAATGGACCTGAGGGGATTCGAACCCCTGACCTTCTCCACGCCAAGGAGACGCGCTCCCAACTGCGCCACAGGCCCGGTTTTCAATCGAACGTCATCTCCACGCCTTCGCTGAGGAGTTCTTCGAGCTGATAGAACTCCCGCGCATCGGGCAACAAAACGTGCACGACGACGTTGTCGTAGTCTATCAGAATCCAGTCCGCATTGCGGTAGCCCTGAAGACTGGAAATAATTATATCATACTCCTTGAGCGATTCTATGATTCTGTCGGCGATTGCGCGGTTTTGTATGGCGGTTTGCCCCTGCGCCACAAGGATGTAATCGACGTAATCGAGAACCCCGGTTACGTCCAGCACTTTCACATCTTCCGCCAGCTTGTCCCTCGCCGCCTCCACCATCAGCCTAAGCACTTCTTCGATGGAATCCGGCTCCGGCTTGACTTTTTCCTCCGGCGCGGCGCCTTCCATTTTTTCCAGAGTCATAAATCTCCAAAACTGAAATTTTGCGCGAACTTGCGCGCCTTTAATTATATAACATAATCCCGGCGCGATAATCGCAGCGTGGATTCGAGCACGTTCGCCGAAGTCTCGTGGTGGCACGTCGCAGCCTGCGGGCTGATGCTCGCCGCCGTGTTAGGCGCGATTTTATGGCTAAAGCTCGGCCTCGCGAAAGACCTGTTCGCTAATTCCGTCAGGTGCTTCGTTCAACTCGCTGCCGTCGGATACATCCTGAACTGGGCATTCGGGCCGGGAAGTCCGGCGAAACTCGGTTTGATAGTGCTCGTTATGGTAACTATTGCAGCCTATACGGCAGGCTCGCATCAAAAATGGCGGCAAAAAGGTCTGAAAACCCGCATTTTCTTAAGCCTGCTGGTAAGCCTGCTTTTCACTATGATTCCGCTTCTGACGCTTATTCTCGAAATCGAACCTTGGTACAAACCGCAATATTCGATTCCGCTTGCAGGAATGGTTCTGTCGAATTCGATGAACGGGCTTGTGCTTTATCTCGACAGGCTGCGCGCCGAGCTGAAATCGAGAGTGCCGGAATTCGAAGGCTATTTAAGCGTCGGAGCGCCGGTTCGGCATGCGATTTTCCCGATGGTGCGGGACGCCGCGCGTGCCGCGTTGTTACCCAGACTGAACGAACTCGCGATTATCGGAATCGTCGCCCTGCCCGGTATGATGAGCGGCCAGATAATCGCCGGCGTCAATCCGATAGACGCCGTAAAGTATCAAATTATCGTCATGTACCTTTTGACGTCGGGTGTCGCGCTGGCGATGCTTGGAATGGTTGCCCAATCCGCATGGCTGGTCGCCGCCGCAAAACTTCCCGCCGAGAACCTCGGCGAAACTCATTTCAAAAGCCGCCGCACGGCCTGAATTTGAAATCGGCGTCTGCCGAATCCGATTTGAATTACATCGCGCCGACTATTCCGTGTAACCGATTTTGCTCATCTGCGACGGCGAAAGAGGCGTTATGAATTCGTATTGAAGCTTGTCCAATTCCGTCGTCATCGGCGACCACGCGCCGCTACCAGGGTTAAAGTCCATGAACTGGAACTCGAATTTGTCCGGCAGGAACGGCACGATACCCTGAATGTGAACTACCGCGCCTTGCCCGCCGTTCGCATCGGGATCCCAACGCGTTACCGCTATTTTCCCCGTGTCCTTGAGCTGTTGGACCGCGGAATTCCCTTGGAACGTAGCGCCGTGGCAATCCGCGCATCCACGCCCGGCTTTCATCACGGAATGTCCGTGATACGGGCCGAACGCGACGAACGTTTTGTCCTGATAAGTTACCGCCTGATACGTCGCCGGTTTGACGAGTCCGCTGTTGGAATCTTCGGCCAGGAACATGAACCCGCTGAACGCCTGATACTGCTTCTTTTCGTGGCTGTCGATTAGCGATTCGAAGTGGCAGTTGTAGCAAGTGACTTCCGTTTCCACGTGGCACGAGCTGCAATGAACTAGATTGTTATGAATCGTGTGCGGCGAAGTGTTCGGGGCCGCCGGACCGGGTCCTGCGGCGCTATGGCAATCCATACACTCGGTTTTCGACGCGCCTTCTTCGTGCATCGACGAGTACGAGTTGCCGTCACCGTGAAGCTGGTCGAAACCGTGGCAATCCACGCAGTTCATACCCGCGTCGCGGTGTACGTCGCCAAGCGCAAGCGCGCCGATTTCGAGTCCTTGCCGGGCATGACAGCGCAAGCACGTCTGCGGGTCGTCCACGGGCGTCGATTGCGCGTGGCAGGAATCGCATCCGTTCGCAGTTCCCAGCCCCGGCGTCGCATAAACGTGGCATGTATTGCATCCGGTGTCGTTGTACGGAATTCCCGTAAGCGAGCCGAAGCCGTCGGGACGCTCGTACCACCACTGCATTCCCTGCGAAGTGCCGTGCAAACTTATCGGCAGAGTGTCGAACGGGCTTTGGGTTATGTTTGCGGCGAGCGCGCCGATTTGGCGCGGCGTAAGCGGCGTGATGAACTCGAACTGGCTGCCGCTCATCGCCTTCGTCGATGGCGACCAGTTGTTCGACGCTTTGTCGAACGTTACGAACTGCATTTCGAAATCGGAAGGATTCACGAACGGAATCACTCCCTCGGCGTGCTTGACTTCGGAAGACGCTTCGTCCCATTCAGTCAGCACGATTTTGCCCGACTGCTGAAACTCCTTCGCAAATGCGTTGTTGTGACAATCGGCACATGTTCTCGCCTCCGCCGTCACAGTGTGTCCGTGATAAGGGCCGAACGCGGCGAACGTTTTGTCTTCGAATACGACGGATTGATATGTAGCCGGCTTGATTTTGCCGTCAACCGAATCGTTGGCGAGAATAACAAAGTTCGCGAACGGTCTGTACGGTTTCTTTTCGCCGTCGTTAATCAGCGAATCGAAATGGCAGTTGTAGCAGGTTACGACGGTTTGGTCGTGGCAAGCGGTGCAGTGTATGGCTTCATTGTGAATTTGATGCTCCGCGACTTCCATCGGAATCGTGCGGTGGCAGCTTTCGCAGTCGCGCTTGAATTGGCCTGGACTGTGCATCGACTCATAAGAACTGCCGTCCCCGTGAACTTCGGCGAGCGTGTGACAGTCCATGCACGCCATTCCCGCGTCGCGGTGGACATCCGAAAAACCGAGCGCGGTGAATTCCAGCCCCTGCCTAGCGTGACAGCGCAGACAAGTCTGCGGATCGCTCGCCGGCGTAGGTTGGCCGTGGCACGAGTCGCAGCCGTTCGCCGTTCCCAAACCCGGAACCGCGTATACGTGACAAGTGTTGCAGCCGGTATCGTTATAGGGAATGCCCGTAAGCGCGCCGAAACCGTCCGGCCTTTCATACCACCATTGCATGCCCGACGATGTGCCGTGAAGGCTTATCGGAACCGGCGCCGTGAGTCCACCGGGAGGCGTAATCGTGATTTTGATCGAAGTTTCGGCTTTGTTTCCGGCCGCGTCGCTCACAACCACTTTGATTGTGTAATTGCCGGAAATTGAATGCTTATATGTAACTTCCGCGCCGGAGCCTTCGAAAATTCCGCCCGCGCCGCCGTCGCTCCACGAAAACGTAAGCGCGCCGCCGACGTCGTCGGACGCCGTAACGGAAAGGGCAATGGCTTCGCCCGTTTCCGCGACATCCACGGAAGCGTAAATCCCGCCCGTAATTACCGGAGCGGTTTTGTCGCCGGAATCGGGCGGCACGTCTATTCCGCCGGGCGTGCCTGGCGCGCCGGGACGGTTCGTGGTCGTCGAGCCCGAGCACGCGGAAAGCAGCATCAGGGCGGACATTGCCGCAACGGCCACCAAAATTGCGAGTTTTTCCCTCATCCTATCCTCCATCGCGCCATAAAGCTACGGCCGGAGCTGTGCAAAGACACCGGGGCGAAACGAAACCGGCGCAGATGTTCAAGTATGTAATGTATATCGCGGAGGAGTTATTTAGTCAAGGAATTGAGGAAATTTATTGCCTATCGCGTAGCGTAACTTAAGACGGCTAAACGCGCCTGTCGATTAAGTCCATAACGAATTTCCGTTACTGCTTCAAACGGGGATGGATTTCGTGTTGCAGCGAATCACGATTTTGGAAACGAGCCACCATCTTTCCCCGTCGAATTCCCCCAAAATCAGGTTTGTCCTCTCGTCCGACACTTTGACGCCGCCGCCGTCAAGCTCGGAATTGTATGTCAGCACCGCAGCGCCGATATTGCCCATCACATCGAGTTTTTTAACTTCGAAGTCCATTCGCGAAAGGCTGTACCGCGAAAACTCCCTTTCGAGTTTCGCCCGAAGCCCTGCCAAATCTTCCTCGAAACTGCCCGTAACCTGAAAGCTCTTGTAGTACGGCCTCCACGCAGCCATATACGTTTCGATGTCTCTTTCGGCGTACGCCCTTTGTGCGCGCCGCATCAGCGCTTCGAATCCGGCAGGGCCGGGCTCGAAAGCGCATTCGTATTCGCCGTTGTTTTTTGCAATTTGCATTCTTAGTCCGAAGTTTCGCTCAAAAGTAGTTACCGTGGAAACCGGCCGCCGATTTTAGCAAACCGGTTGTTTCTAAAACATGATATAATCGCTTCGTGGCGGAAACCATTCTTATCGTTTTGACGGTACTTGTCGCTTTGATTCTCGCGGTTTTCGTGGCTTTTTTGGCAGTTTTCGTCAAAAACGCCGTTCCGAGAATGCTTCAGGCGAAGGCCGTGCTGGAAAAGGTGGACCGCTTGCTGGCGAGTGCGGAAGAGCGCAGGCTCATCCAAACCGCCTCGGAAACAATCGAGGAAGGGCGTAGCGCGATACGGCAAATCCAGCCCGGACTCGAAGCGGCGGGACAGGTTGCGGAAAAAGCGCCGGCTTTGGCCGACGAAGCGCTGTCCGCGCTGTCGGAAGCGAGGGCGCTTTTACGGCGCGCCGATACCGAACTTCCGCCCGAAAAGGTGCGGGAGCTTCTTTCCGGCGCGCAGGAGACGCTTTTTCAAGCGAAAAAAGCGGCCGAAGACCTTGAGGATTTGTTGTCGAAGGCACGGCATACCAGAGATACCGTGACCGACGGCATCATTCAAACCAAGGACAAGGTCGAAGACGCCGTAAATCTCGTCGGCGCTCTCAGGGCCGGCCTCGAAGCCGGTATCAGATCGCTCAGACGTTAGGTAGTATGTAGTAAGGGGTAATGGAAAGGTAAGGAGGAATTGGCATGTCGGAAAATCACGATGACTTTCAGAAGAATTTCGGAATGATGGTTGCGGGCTTCGGATTCGGAATGCTGGTAGGCAGCATTCTCGGCCTTCTGTTCGCGCCCAAAAGCGGAAGAGAGTTGCGCTCGGACATATCGGAACGTAGCGTCGAGTTTTACGGAAAGGCTCGCGAAGGCGTTTCCGATGCGTACCGCGATAGCGTAACCAAGCTCAACGAAGCCTATTCCCATGCACGCGACGCCCTCGAAATAGCATATTCGACGAGCCGCGACTTCACCAAAGAAAAGGTGGAAAAAGTCAAGGCCGCGGTTGACGAAGGCGTCAAAGTAGCGAAGGATAAAATCCAAAAGAAAAGCTCGGAAGACGGCGACGGAGCATCGGAAAACGCCTAATCGCCCGGTATTAAGCCGCGGCCGAACAGGCGGCGGACCAAACGCCCGGCGCGGATTTTCCTGATGGAGGTATGCACACGAACGGCGCCGTCATTCTCACGCGCAATCCATACCTGTACACGGTACAGCGCTTCGAGCGCGCCTGCGGCCGCGCCGGCGTGGATTGCCGCGTAATCGACCCGTTTTTGATAAGCGTCCACCTTGGAAGAAAAAATTCCCGGCTCGAATTCGCCGGCTCGCCTCTCTCGCCGGGCGTTGCGATAAACCGGCTTTCGAGCCTTGCCGGGGAATACGCCGTGCAAGTGCTTGCGGAAATGGAGCGCGGAGGCGCGCTTTGCATCAACCCGGCGAAACCCACGGCGGACTACCGGCACAAGTTCGCCGCGCTGCAAACATTGGAAAATTCCGGCGTACCGGTTCCGGAAACGCGGCTGGTGAGATCCGGCCAAGATTTGAACGCAGCGGTGGAAGAGCTTGGCGGGCCGCCCGTCGTGCTCAAGTTCGCTCGCGGCGCGCAGGGGCTGGGCGTGATTTGGGCGGAAAGCCGCGACACCGCGGTTAGCGTTATTGAGAGCCTGAATCTGATTCAATACGACGGGCTTTTGCAAAGATATTATCCGGCGGCGAGAGAGCTTGATTTACGCGTGCTCGTTCTCGGCGGGCGAGTTCTTGGCGCGGTTAAACGCGTTGCGGGCGAGGACGATTTTCGTTCGAACTTTCATCGCGGCGGAATGCTATATAAATATGAACTTTCGCCTGAGCTTGAAGAGCTGGCCGTAAAAGCGAGCGCCGCGCTCGGAACGCATTTTGCGGGCGTGGACATCATCGAAACGGGTAGCGGTCCGGTCGTGCTGGAAGTCAACCTGTCGCCGGGATTCGAAGGTTTCGACAAAGTGTATTCGGCGGACATTGCCAAAGAAGTTCTCGACTGGGCGCTTGAACAATCGAATAATGTTTCGGAATAAAATATGACGGACGAAATCAGCGGCAACAAAAAACTTGTTTTGCCCGTGATTGTGCTTTCCGGCACGCCTTTCGAAATGGGGCGGGCGTTCGGTTCGATAAACCCCGTACGCGTGCTCGAAATTTACGAATCCCGGCTGGCGAAACTGATCGAATACGCGGCGGAAGACGGCGTGGAAGTTTCCGAAGACGATGCGCTCGCCGCAGCCGCCGAATGTCTGCCTTACGTGGAATCGTACAGCCCCGAAGGCTATGAAGAACTATCCGCTCTCGCCGCGGTTTGCATGATGACAATCGAGCAGGTCTGGCTTATAAACGCATACACCGATTTGCGAGATCATATGCGGTTTAGTTTCGGCGCAGGCGATAAAAGAAGCGGGAAAAAACCCGAACTCGAAGGCTGCAGCGCGTTTTTCGCGGCGGCCAACGTATGCGCGGACGGCGTGCCGCTTCTCGGTCAGACTTGGGACCTCGGCACGGAAGACATGGAGCGCGTGGTGGCGCAGCACCGCAAGCCGAAAAACGCGCCGGAAGTTTGGACGATTACGGTCGCCGGCGCGCAGCCGATGATTGGCATGAACGAATGCGGCATTTCCTGCCTAACGAACGACCTCAATCCCGGAGACGGGCGGCCCGGCGTTTGCTATCTGGACATCCTTTCCAAAGTTCTGCGCCAGAAAACGCTCGACGCTGCGATCGAATGCGTGACGAAGGCGCCGAGGCTCGGCGGGCATCATTACTTAATCGCGGACGGCGGGGGAAACGCGGTAACGATAGAAACGAGCGCTCGCGCCCATTCTTTTCAGTTCATAGACCGCGGCGTGTTCGTACACACGAACCATTACATCGAGCCGGATATGCAAAAATTCGAGCGCACGCATCCGCCTTCGAGCGTGCCGAGGTTCGAGCGGATGACCGCGCTGCTTAACGCCGCGGCGAAGCGAATAGGCGGGGAATTTGATAGAGGCGATGACGATTCGATTAGCGGCGGCTCGGATAAAACCGGTGGCGCGGCAAAATATAATGGCGATGGCGAGAAAATCGCGTCACCGGGCGAAAATGGAGCGCCGGGCGAAATCGAGGCACCGGGCGAAAGCGGGGCGCCGAGTGAAACCGGGCAGAGTGGAAAACCTGGAATGTCGCTAAAAGACGTACACCGGATTTATTCCGACCGCGAGGGCGATTACTGCATCAACCGCTACGACGACGACACCGGTTCGAGCACGAACGCCTGCCTGATTATGTCGCCCGTTCACCGCAAACTCTGGATGTGCCGCGGCCAGGCCGACCGCGGCGAGTGGATCGAAGCCGAATTCGGCTGGCCGGAAGAGGGGGGCTAAAAGGAAACTATCTCGACCATCTGCTGTCCGTTTATCCTAAAAACGCCCTTTTTAATCTCCGATTTAAGCACTTGCTGAAATCGCTTTGAAGTTGCCTCTCGAATCGCTTGGAATCCGAGCAATCGAGCGGCCTCCTTAATGAGTTGCTCTTCTGGAGTTGCAAAGTGAATTTCTAAAACCCGCTCGAAAGCAGCACTTATCTCCTCTTCGGCAATTCTCTCCGCTTTTAGCATCTCTTTAGGTCGGCGACGCACCATTGCTGGCCGATCATTCACTATTCTCCAGAAAAAGCTGCCTTTGCGCCTTACCATCTCTTTCCGTTCAGCAAGTGCCGCGGCAAACTTGATTGCTGAGCGAATTCGCGAACCTGCCTTACCTAATTCCGCGATTGTCCGTAATCTAGTTACAATTTCCTCAAAGTGGACGGGACTTTCTACTTCCACAACATCAGCAACTGCTATTGCTAATTCAGACTGGACGCTGTCATATAGATTTGGAGATATACGGGCTTTTATCGCTGTGCATTGTAAATACTCAGCAGCCTCATAGTTATCTATTAGTGCTGGCTCCTTTTCGATACGAATCACCGGATCATAATTATTATTTAATAATTGGCCTTCGTTTTTAGTTGCAACTCCCAAATTCAACGGTAATGTACGTGCTTTGTCAATGGCTTCGAGTAACCTTTTGCTTGCAACCGGATAATTGTGAAACCAGTCAGTGCTCCATATTCGGTGAATCCTTCCACGCCAACCCATTTCTTCAAGTACTTGCTGCCTTAGCCGATCCCGATCTCTAGCTACTGAAGTTGTATGGTACTTCCTGCCATCACATTCGACTGCAAGCAAGTAGCATCCCGGATACTCCGGATTAACAACTGCCAAGTCAATTCTGAACTCGGCGCAACCCACTTGTGTGCGTACTTCATGCCCACAAGCCTCTAGGAAGCTCTTTACTGAATCTTCAAATGGAGATTCGGTGTCCGCACTCATCTCAGTAGGAGTGAAATGCCTCCTACTTCGCGCGAATTCCAGAAACTGCTTTAGTATTTTAACCCCGCGTGAAGCATTGTTGTCAATCGGAAGATCTTCGGCGCGGAAGTTGGAGAATATGACACAGCGCTCGCGTGCGCGAGTCATAAGAACATTAAGCCGACGCTCACCACCTTCCCTGTTAATCGGACCGAAATTCGAAGTTAAACGTCCGTTACTGTCCTTGCCGTATCCTACGCTGATGAATATAACATCTCTTTCATCGCCTTGTATTGTTTCTAGGTTTTTCACAAAGCACTTTTCCCGGCTTTTGCTGTAGAAATAATCCTGCAATTCGGAATTTATACGTAAAACGCGCTCAATCTCATCAAGAATGGCTTCCTGCTGCTGGATACTAAATGTCCCAATGCCAAGGCTTTTCTCGGGATTCTTCCGATAGTGCTCAATTGCTGCATCAACTACCATTTTCGCTTCTTCACGATTTTTCGCAGATTTGCCACGGTCATACACGCTTCCTTTGCTTTCGATATGTTCGAGACCCACTCCGGGAAGACTGGCTGCAACGGAAGGATATATTAGTAGCTTATTGCCATACAACGTTCGATTGCTGACTTCTATAAGCGATTCATGTCGACTGCGGTAATGCCAGCGAAGCATCTTTTGCGGAAAGCGCATCACGCACTGCTGCAAAATGCTTTCAATATCTTTTATCGATGCGTCAGGAAAGTTCTCGTCATCCGCTTCATCCTCGCTATCAATTTTGTCAAAAAAGCTTGTTGGGGGCAGCTGCTTTGTGTCACCCATGACAATAAGCTGTTTAGCTCTCAGCAGCGCTCCTAAAGCGTCCTCAGGTCCGACTTGGCTTGCCTCGTCAAATATCACAGTATCGAATTCTATAGTTTGCATCTCCAAAAATTGAGCAATTGACAGCGGGCTCATTAAGAAGCATGGTTTAAGCTGCTGAATTAATCGGCCGGCAAACGACAATAGCCTTCGTATGGACAAATGGCGTTTTTTTTTGTTCAATTCTCCTTGAAGGATTCCTAATTCTGATTGAGGAACGCTACCAGCCAAAAATGGTTGTGGACGAGCCTCATATATTAAGCGGGCAAGCCGTTGCTGATTGAGACGTTGCAGTTCCTTATCAATCGCCGCAAAGTCTACTATTCTTCTTTCATGGACTTCTGCAATAAACTTGTCAAGAGCGGGATGATCGTTGAACGCCATACGGAGCAATGACGCCGCGAAATTTAACTCAAAAAGTAAAACCGCATCGGCAGGATCGATTTTATCTCGTTCAAGCAGATCAATGACCTCATTTGCAGATGAATTATTTAGACTATTCCTATACTGTACGAATTGCGCCCACTGTGCAAGCAAATGAAGATTGTCTATCCAGTCCTGCAACTGCCCCTTAATTACGTCATATTCCGTCTCGTTCCAAGGCTTGCCAAAGCCTAACTCCGGTGTAAAACCGATGCGCTGTTCAAGTGTATTGAGGATCCGAGCCGCTCTGTCAATGCTTGCGCCCATATTTTTGCTGGCGTCACTAATTGCATTAGGATTAATGCCAGATTCCACAATAGCCGCAGAGCGCAAGGTCAAGGTCCCAATTGAAACATATTTTCTAAATTCAGTTGCCCAATCCGAAAAGGCTCTGAGGATATTTACAGAAGTAGACTCACAGAGCCATAGTCGGCCAAAATAATAACGTGCTTCTTCGGCTTTTTCCTGCAAAAAATCTCTTTCTTCAATACAACATCGCGCTACTTCGTAGTCTGCAACAAAGGAGCGGGCTTCGGCATTAAGACCAGCCATTTGCGTGCGCAACTTAGTGATTTCGCCAAACCCTTTCTGCTGCCTCCAGGCAATCCATTGCTCTAACATGGCGAGGTTCCGAATCCATGTTTCTAAAGCGGATTCAAGCTCTAAAAAGGCCTTGTTCTCAAGATGCCCATCCGCCAGTCCAAGATTATCGACGTCGAGCTTGCCGCAAACAGCTGCCAATGAGCTGCTGACTTGCCTAAGTAGTTTGCTGCTTTCATCAATGTCCCTTTTAAGATGTTCTTTATCAGGCCCATCCGATGCTACTGAAATCGCTCTTTCGGTTAAGTAGCCTTTCATCACAGACTGCCGGAATTGAACTATCCACTTTGAAAAAGATCGAAGCATCCTTACATTACTTGATTGTCCTTGCCAATGTAATCCGAAGAGAGAGCGTGCATTTTCCTCATTGTTAATAACAAGCTCTTGGCTTGACATATACTGTGCTAAGCGATTTAGGTTGCGCAAAAGCTGAGGAATGGTTGCTCGCGATTTATGCAACGACAATGCTTGCTTTCTCAATATCCAGAACTTTGGCCTAATGAAAAAAAGCGCACTTTGACTTTGTAGTTCAAATTCTCTGCGTAAGTCCTCTATCGGACATATAAAAGCCTCTTGCTTGAATAGTAGTTCAAGCTCTGTTTTTTCAGACTGCAATAGCTCTATCGCTTCTATTAGCAAGGTGGCAGTCGGGTTTTCTTGGTTCCACTCGGCATTGAGTAGCACATCGCTTTCCGCTGGAAGTCCGTTTGCGACCGTCAGAGCGGCATCGACACAGTATTTTGCTTCTTGTAGAGAGCTTGGATGGAAGCATCCGGCTTGCTCCGATAATGCAACTAAGCTATTTCGAAGTCCTTTAAGCAAGCTGATCTGATCCTTTAATTCGGAGGCAAAACGATGCACTGCTTGAATCGAAAATGGAATTGACCAACGTCCTTCTAGCATTGAAACTCGATCTTGAAGAAATTCCAAGCGCGAAATGAGCTTTGCAGCAGAGGGTGAAACTTTGTTCCAGCGGTCATCCATTAACAGCTTCGCCTCAACCATGGCGGGAGCTTCCGCCATGAAGGAAGCTGCGTTGATAGAATAAATAGACTGCTCTACTGTGCTTGGAGTTCCGGTTCCAGCTATCGCATCGAGAGCTAGCGCCGCACTGTTAATCGCATCTATTGCTTCTTTAGAATCAAGGATTAAATTATTGACTTCATCTCTGTCGATGTCAAAAAACCTACCACTAGTATGGCAATGCCTCCATGGATTACTGGCGATTGGCCGCAATGCCGGGATAATCTCTGAAAGGTCATTCAATCCGCGCTTTACCCTCTCGTATTCGGACTCCGAAATTCGTTCCACACCGGATATATTAAAATAGTGGAGCTTATGCCCTCTTTCCTCTATCAAATGACGTGCCCTGACGTATTGTCCGAAAAGCGAGAAAGGAGTTCTTTTGGATTCTCCAACTTCTGATCTAAGTACTTCAGCATAACTATTAAGCTCTTGTGCAAGTCGTTCCCGTTCATCGAATTTCTGTTCTGACAATACCGGGGCCGGCGGCCGAATTTCAATTGTCCGCTTTAATTCTTCAAGGACAAGGCGCTTGTTGGAGTAGCGGCTGTGAAGTTCAAGGCATGCGTCCCCAAGACCACATAAATCCAGGCGAGATTTCACGACTTCGAGAGCAGCCATTTTCTCGCTAACGAATAGAACCTTGCGTCCCAGCGCAAGCAATTCGGCAATGACATTTGTAATCGTTTGGGATTTGCCCGTTCCAGGCGGCCCCTCGACAACCAAATTCTTGCCCGCTTTAACCGCCTCGATAACCGCCACCTGCGATGCGTCTGCATCCATCACATGGTATTGGTTTTTGACAGGCAGCATTGCCACTTTCTGCTCGTCTTCGGAAAAGTCAGTTGAGCTTAGCGCGTCCCCAGCACCTTGATTTATATCACCTTCAAATAAGCTCCTTAATAAAGGATAACGAACGATGTTTTTTTCTTTAGTCTTATCTTGTGGAGTCAAATCACGCCACATTACGAATTTGTTGAAACTGAAAAATCCCAAATAAATGTCGTTACTGATATTCCATCCTACTTGTTTGCTGATAGCTCGCTTTACTTTTTTGAAATAGGACGAAGGGGTCCCCTGCGGGTCATCGGGGAGAACGAATTCCGGTAGCTTAACCCCAAAATCGTCAAGCTTTGCTTGCAATGAAACGTTGGTCGTAAGATCCTCCTCTGTCCATTTGAGGCGAAATGCGCTTCCAACTGATTTTCTTGTTAGCATCGTGGGAATTAACACTAAAGGAGCACGATGCAAGAGATCACTATCCTGTTTATCTTTCCACTCGAGGAAGCCAAGCGCTAAATAAAGTACGGTATAACCTTGCTCTTCAAATACAGTGTCGGATTTCAGCTTGATTTGAAGAAGACGGGGCTCCAAGGCGGCTCGAGTAAGGTCAGTCTGAAGCCACTTATCATTTTGTGTCTCTTCACTAAAGTCTATCTCATCTTTCGCAACCTTTGCTTCTCCATCTGCTGTTTCGGGAAGCTTCGACACATGTTTGAAATACATTTGAGTCTGGTCAATGACCAATTGCTGAAAGACCACGTCAGGCACCTCGTGCACGACCTCTATTGTTGTGCGCTTGGTTGGCCTGAAATTAAGAAGCCTGTTGCGCAAGCTAAGGTCAAGCAATCGCTTCCTTGCCCTTTCCAACTCCGCTGCAATGTGACTATCTTCTGTCCTCATGGCTTTGGCCGAGAGAAACTCGACGAGCATTATTATTATCACATTACAATGAATACGTAAAGGGCGAAAGGCAATCCATGCATTTTTCGCCCCCCCCGTCTACCCCCCGTTCATCGCGCCGGCGCGCATTACCGCGTCCGAGTTTTTCTTCGGTTTGCGCAGTTTTTTCCCGTGGCCTTCAAGCACCGGGCGCAGGTATTTGCCCGTGAAGCTTTCGGCGCAGGCCGCCACTTCCTCCGGCGTGCCCGCGGCCACCACCTTGCCCCCCGCTCCGCCGCCCTCCGGCCCGAGGTCGATTATCCAGTCCGCGCATTTGATGACGTCGAGGTTGTGCTCGATGACGACGATCGTGTTTCCCGCGTCCACGAGCCGCGCCAAAACGCCGAGCAGTTTTTTCGTGTCCTCGAAGTGGAGCCCCGTCGTCGGCTCGTCGAGAAGATACAGCGTCCGGCCGGTCGCCCGTTTCGCAAGCTCGCGCGCAAGCTTCACCCGCTGGCTCTCCCCCCCGCTCAGCGTAGGCGCGCTTTGGCCCAGCTGAATGTAATCGAGGCCGACTTCGTGCAGCACCGCAAGCCCGCGATGAATCGGCGGAATGTTTTCGAAATGCGCCAGCGCTTCTTCCACCGTCATGTTCAGCACGTCCGAAATGTTCTTGCCCTTATATTTCACCGCCAGCGTCTCGCGCGTGAATCTCATCCCTTTGCACACGTCGCACGTGACGTACACGTCAGACAAAAAGTGCATTTCGATTTTCTTAACGCCGTCGCCCTGGCACGCCTCGCAGCGCCCGCCTTTCACGTTGAAACTGAACCGTCCCGGCAGATAGCCTCGCATTTTGCTCTCCGGCAGTTCGGCGAAAAGCTTGCGGATTTCGTCGAAAACTTTCGTGTATGTCACCGGATTGCTTCGTGGCGTGCGGCCGATCGGCTGCTGGCTGATTTGAATCACTTTGTCTATGTTGTCGCCGATGCCGGTAATTTTGTCGAACTGCCCCGTCGGCCGCGGCCGTCCGCCCACGAGCGACGCGGTCGCGTTGTAAAGGGTTTCGTTTATCAGCGAGCTTTTCCCGCTCCCCGACACGCCGGTGACGGCCACGAAAACGCCCAGCGGAATTTTTACGTTCACGCTTTTAAGATTGTTCGCCCGCGCTCCGGCAATTTCGATTATCTTGCCGTTCGGTTTGCGCCTCGATTCGGGCACGGCTATTTCGAGCTTGCCGGAAAGATACATTCCGGTCAGCGAGTGCTTGATTTTCGAAAGCTTTTTCGCGTCGCCCTCCGCCACGATGCGCCCGCCATGAACGCCAGCGCCCGGCCCGAAATCGAAAATCACGTCCGCGCACCGCATCGTTTCTTCGTCGTGTTCGACCACGATAACCGTGTTGCCGAGGTCGCGCAGCCCGACAAGCGAATCGATGAGCTTTCTGTTGTCGCGCTGATGAAGGCCGATGGACGGCTCGTCGAGAATGTATAAAACTCCGACGAGCCCGCTTCCGATCTGGCTCGCGAGTCTTATCCGCTGGCTTTCGCCGCCCGACAGCGTCGGCGCGCTCCGGTCGAGAGTAAGGTAATGAAGCCCGACGTTTTCTAGAAAGCTCAGCCTTTGAACGATTTCCTTAAGCAGGTCGCTGGCGATTTCCCTCTCGCGCTGAGTGAGTTTGATGTTCCTGAAAAATTTCGCGGCGGATGAAATGTCACGCCCCACGACGGCGTCAATCGAATCGCCGCCGGCCTTGACCGAAAGCGATTCCGGCCGCAGCTTCCGCCCGCCGCACGCCGGACACGGTTTTTTCGACATGAAATTCATATAGTAAGTGCGCATGCCTTCCGATTGCGTCTGCTTCGCGAGCCGTTCCACCTGATTCGCGAATCCTTCGAAACGCCTGCTTGAGCCGCGCCACTTGAACGAGCCGCCGCGCATAACCCCCTGTTTCGCCTTTTCGGGCAAGTGCTTCCACGGCGTGAGTATGCTTCCGCCGTGAGCTTCGAGAAACGCCGAAAGAAATTTTTTCCAGCCGGGACTGAAAACGCCGGTGTCTCCCCAAAGCTTTATCGCGCCGCGCTCGATGGACATCGAATCGTCCGGCACTAACAGACTTTCGTCAACCTTGAGCATCATCCCTAGACCGTCGCAGTCAGTACACATTCCGTACGGGCTGTTGAAGCTGAACGCTTGCGGCGATAGCTCCGGATAGCTTATCCCGCAGGGAATGCACGCTCGCTGCTCGCTGAACCTGACGTCTTCCTCCGTATCCAGCCTATGAAGGATGAACTGGCCGTCGCCGCGCCTGAGCGCTGTTTCAATGCTTTCCGCCAGCCTGCCCTCTAAGTCCGGCTCTATCTGCAGCCTGTCCACGACGATTTCGATGTCATGCTTTTTCGTTTTCGCCAGCTTGATTTCTTCGTGAAGCGAATAAATCTGGCCATTGATTCGCACTCGCGCGAACCCGTCCCGGCGCGCTTCTTCGAAAAGCTCTACGTATTCCCCTTTTCGCCCCGAAACCGCCGGCGCGAGAATGTATAGCTTCGTTCCCTGCGGCAGTTTTGCGACCGACTCCACCATCTGATCTATGCTTTGCGCGCTGACCTTATCGCCGCATTTATAGCAATACTGCACGCCGATGCGCGCGTATAGAACGCGAAGATAATCGTAGATTTCGGTCACGGTGCCGACCGTGCTTCGCGGATTGTGGCTCGCCGATTTTTGCTCGATGGCGATGGACGGCGACAGCCCGGAAATGCTTTCCACCTCCGGTTTGTCGAACTGGCCGAGAAACTGCCTCGCGTAACTGGACAGCGATTCCAAATATCTTCGCTGGCCTTCGGCGTAAATCGTGTCGAACGCCAGCGAGCTTTTGCCGCTGCCCGACACGCCCGTAAAAACGACGAACTTTCCGCGCGGAATGCTGACGTCAATATGCTTCAGGTTGTGCACCGAAGCGCCGCGTATTTCGATGAAATCCGACATATGCCTTTCCCGCCGGAACGCCGGACACATGCCGGGCTTCCGGGCGCATGATGATACCCGCACCGCCGCTTTTCGAGCCGATTCCGGTAGCGAAAAACCGAAATTCGAAATCCCGCGGCGATTGGCGGACGTTAGCACAATTTGGCAATAATTACTAGACTTTAGTTAAGTTTGTACTAAAAATGTATAATCCCTGCGTGCGGAAGCGGATTGCGGTATTCGGTTCGACGGGCAGCATCGGGCGCCAGACGCTCGAAGTAGCCGCGGAAATGAAAGGCGGCATCGAAGTCGTCGCGCTAAGCGCGCATAAAAACGCGGAATTGCTCGTTCGTCAAGCGCACGAAACAGGCGCGCATACGATATGCATCGCGGACGGCGAGGAATCGGCGCCTGTCATCCAATCGCGGCTGCCCGCTGGCACGCGGCTACTAACCGGTATGGACGGGCTTTGCGAACTCGCGTCTATGTCCGATTTCGATTTGGCCGTTTTCGCGATTTTCGGCTCCGCTGGGCTAAGGCCACTGGCTGCGGCAATCGAAGCGGGCCACGACATCGCGTTCGCTAACAAGGAATCGCTTGCGGCGGGCGGCAAGCTCGTAATGGACCTTGCGGCGAAACACGGCGTTAAACTGCTCCCGATCGACAGCGAGCATAATTCGGTTTTCCGTTGTTTGGCGGGGAAAAAGCCGGGCGAAGTTCGCGGGATAATCCTCGCCGCAACTGGCGGGCCTTTCAGAAAGGCGAGCCGCGAAGAGCTTTCGAAAGTAACTCTCGAAGAAACGCTCAATCATCCCGTTTGGACGATGGGCAAGCGAATCACGGTCAACAGCGCGACGATGTTCAACAAGGCGCTGGAAATAATCGAAGCGCACCACCTTTTCGGTATAGACGAAAGCGCGATTTCAATTTTCATTCATCCGCAGTCGGTCGTTCACGGAATGGTGGAAATGGCGGACGGCACGATAATCGCCCACTTCGCGCCGCCGGATATGAAGTATCCCATACGGTATTGTCTTTCGTATCCGGACGTGCCCGTAATCAAGTCGAAGCTTAACCCGGCGCTTTTGGCAAAACTCGAGTTTCATGTTCCCGACGAGGATGTATTCACGCCGCTCAGGCTGGGCCGCCGCGCGATAAAGGAAGACTGGACTTTCGCCGTTTCAATGAACGCGACGAACGAAATACTGGTTGACAGATTTTTATCGGGAAAAATCGGATTCACGGACATACTATCCGGTCTCGAAAGCGCGGCCGAATCATTCGGCCGATATCGCGGCAGGCCGCATACGATTGACGAAATTCTCGCGCTCGACGCTGAAGTACGCTCGGAAATGAATTCGGCTTCGGTATCCGGCGGCTAGACTTCCGCGTCGCGCAGAGCTTTCGCCGCGTCTTCGGGCAACGTGTGATTAATGTAAAACTCCGTTCCCCATTCGAAACCAGCGCTTTTCGAAAGCTTGGGATAAAACTCGATGTGCCAGCTGTAAGCGCTGTTTGCCAGCGGCATATTTTCCCGGCACCACGCGTCGCTCGGAATCGTGTGAAGGATATAGTTGTAATCGAAGTTTTCGCCAAGAGCTTTGGAATATTTCTTCAGCAAAACGCTCATCGCGTCCGCAAGCGCCGCAATGTCGGCATCCGTGCATTTCCTGAACGCCGGCTGCTGTTTTTTGGGGAGAATCCACGATTCGAAAGGCACTAGGCTTGCGTATGGACAAAAAACCGAAATCAGGTCGTTCGAATAAACCATCCGCTCTTTACTCGACTCTTCTTGTCCGATTATGTCCGTGAAAATGCAACGCTTTTTTTCGCGCCAATGGCCGACCGAGCCTTCGAGTTCTTCGAGCACGCGCTTCGGCACGATAGGCAGCGCGACCAGTTGGCTGTGAGGATGGTCTTGGCTCGCACCGGCGCGCATCCCTTGGTTTTTGAATATCATTATGTATTCGAAACGCTCGTCGCGGTACAAATCGAGCGTGCGCTGGCGGAACGCGGTAAAAACCGCCGCCAGGTTATCTGCGGATTGGCGGGAAGGCGGAAGCGAATGTTCGGCGGATTCGATTACGACCTCGTGTGCGCCGATGCCGTTCATCATGTCGTACATGCCTATGCCGCGGCGTTCCAGCGAGCCCTCGATTCGAAGAACGGGGAATTTGTTCGGCACGACTCTGATGCTCCAGCCGTTTTTGCCGCCGCCGGAATTCGCAGAATAAAGCTCCGGCGGGGTCAAAGCTTCGTTGCCCGGGCAAAACGGACACTCCGCCGGGTCGCTTTGCCGCGCCACTTCGTCCACATAAAATTGCGGGCGATTTCCGCGCTCGGTCGAAATAATCACCCATCTTGAAAGCACAGGGTCTTTTCTTAGCTCAGGCACGCTTGACCGTCCGAAGAATAAGGCACGCCGATTATAACAGGACGGCGGGGCGAAATCGCTCAAAAAAAAAACGCCCGGGCTTTCGCCCGGGCGATTTGCATCAAGCTAAAACCGATTAACGGTTTTCTTTCGCGTTCTCGCCTGCGTTGAGGACGAGGATAATCGCGTCGCGAACGCCGTTCGGGTTACCGTAGCTGAGCTGCTCGAGACCGATGTTCGTGGCAGCGCTGTAGGGGCTTCCGCCGAATGCGTTGTTGCTGTCCGCAACACGCGCCCAACGGGTCCAGCTGGGAATCGAAACCTCGACGCCGCTCTGGCCGCCGCCTCCGCCGCCCGGATCGCCGGGATCGCCCTGCATCGGGCCCACGCTCGGACGGCCCGCGGGAGGATTGAACGCATAAAGCGTATTCTCGCCGGTCTTCGATATGGCGTATGCGGAGATATTGGGCTCCCTACCGATAATGTCGCTTCCCTTCGAACGGATGCTGCCGAAACCGCCCATTATGTACTGGTCGATTTCAACCGGCTGAACCGGACGGGAAGTGTCCACCGACTGGGTGGTCGCGACTACGATGGGACCGTTGCTCTTGTAGAAGAACTCGCCCGGAAGATAAAGCTTCGGACGGTTTCCGTACCAGAGGTCGTAGAACCTGTAGCCGTCGAAGTCCGCCATCGACTGCGCATTGGGATCCGGTGTCGTTCCAGGCTGGCTCACGACGAATCTCGGGAACCTGTGGTCTGCCGACACGTTACCCATAATGGTGCAGCTGCCGCCGAAACGGTTGCCGCGCACCGGGCCGTTCGCATCGTTACGCAGCGGGTCGTTGATGTCCTGCTGGAACTTGTGAATGGCCGCGCCGTTGCGGGCAAACGGATTCTTGGGATAGCTGTCGATGTAGCCTCTGCGAAGGAGCGGGTCCGAAAGAGCGAATCTGTTGGTGATTTCGGTGATTCCGCTTAACGCAGCGACGTTGTTGCCGGATTGCTGATCCCGAGCATAGCGGATGTCGCCGCCGATAAGATACTGGGGATACACGCCTTCCGTGTCAACCGCAAACCTCTCGATAGAGAGCTGAATGTTGTGAAGATTACTCTTCACCTCGGCTTCCTTGGCCTTGTCCTTCACCCTGATGTAGTTGGGCAGGGCGATTGCGGCGAGGATGCCGATAATCACGATGACGACAAGAAGCTCAATGAGGGTAAAACCTCTTTTCATGCCGTCCACCTCCTTGAAGATTTTGGAATAAATGCTAAAAAAGGTTTGCGCGCCAAACGCCGCAAACCTCGACCGATTTAAGTGTACCCCGCCTTTCCCCTGTTGTCAAGCCCTTACGGCAAAAAATCCAAAAAAGATTTCGCGCCGGCATTTCCTCCACATTCGCTGCCGGATTTTCCCCTTCGCAATTCCGCGCCGCAGGCATAAAATCAGCATAGTCTTGTTATAATGCGCCCGTGCTAGCGACGCTCGAAACCGTGGGCATTATCGGACTTTCCGCCGAACCCGTCCTTGTCGAATGCGACCTTACCAGCGGGCAATTCGCCTTCAACATCGTCGGGCTGCCCGACAAGGCGCTCAAAGAAAGCGTTGAACGCGTTCGAAGCGCGCTCATCAATAGCGACCTCGAATTCCCCGATCAGCATATGACCGTGAACCTCGCGCCCGCCGACCTGCCGAAACAAGGTTCGCATTTCGACCTCGCAATCGCTCTCGGCCTCGCCATCGGCAACGGTCAAGCGCCGCCGGAAAAACTGAAAGGTTACCTTATCCTCGGCGAACTCGGCCTCGACGGCGGAATTCGTCCGGTGACGGGCATTTTGCCGTCCGCTATGCTGGCGCGCGAAATCGGGATGAAAGGCGTCATCGTGCCGGCGGACAACGCGCAGGAGGCGGCGGTCGTCTCGGGCATCGAAGTCCGCGGTTTTTCGCATCTAGCCGAACTCATCGCCTGGGCGCGCGGCAACATCGAAATCGCGCCGCATCCACCCGTGGACGTCTCCGAGTTGCTCGTAAGTTATAGCAGCGAAATCGACTTCGCGGAAGTGCGCGGACAAGAGCAGGCGAAGCGCGCCATCGAAGTCGCCGCGGCCGGAGGACACAACCTTATTATGGCCGGGCCTCCCGGCGGCGGCAAAACGATGCTGGCGAAGCGGATTCCGAGCATTCTCCCATCGCTGCGCGCGGACGAGGCGCTCGACATTACGCGCATTTACAGCGTGGCCGGGCTTTTGCAGCGCTCAAGCGCGGTCGTCACCGAGCGGCCTTTCCGCAATCCCCACCACAGCGTCAGCCTGCCGGGGCTTATCGGCGGAGGCACGATTCCGCGGCCAGGCGAAATCAGCCTCGCGCATCTCGGCATACTTTTTCTCGACGAAATGCTCGAATTTCCCCGCTCGGCGCTCGAAAACCTGCGCCAGCCGCTCGAAGACGGCGAAGTTACGATAAGCCGCGCCCAGCTGTCGCTAACGTTCCCCTGCCGGTTCATGCTCGTCGGCGCGCTGAACCCCTGCCCTTGCGGCTATTACGGCGACCCGCTCAAGGAATGTACCTGCCGCATAGGCGACATACACAAATATTGGAAAGGGCTTTCCGGTCCGGTAATCGACCGCATCGACATCAGCGTAAGCGTGAACAGGCTGACGACGGACAAGCTTGCGAGCGACGAGCCCGAAGGCGAACCCTCCGTGAACATCCGGCGGCGCGTCGAAGCAGCCCGGAAAATTCAGGCCGAAAGATTCGCCCGGTACGCCGAGGCGAGCGCGAAGGCGCGCGCCGAATCCGCGGGAGCCGATGCTCCGCCGGAACCCGGCGCGGCAAAATCCCGGGGACGCGGCGCCAAAGCGGCCGGTCTCGCCCGTCCATCCGGTCAGCTGTCTTCGAGCGTTTATTGCAACGCCCAAATGACTCAGAAAATGACGGACGAGCTTTGCCGGCTGGACGACGCCGGAAAATCGCTCTTGATACGCGGCGTCGAAAAACTTGGGCTGTCCGCACGGGCGTTTCACCGCATCAAGCGCGTGGCGCGCACGATTGCCGACCTCGACGGCGTGCCAGACATCAAAGTGCAGCACGTGGCGGAAGCGATTATGTATCGCGCCGGCGAAGGCGTGTACAGCTCGCCGTAACAAACTCCGCGATAAACCAATTATTCTCACTCTCCTCACCATATGCGGAGGCGGTGTGGAGTGCGGAGGCCTTAGGCTTCGCTCTTCTACCGTAGGCCATGCCTGCGGCATGGAGTGCGCCACGCAAGTGGCGCCTTTCTTAGCGGTACGCAAGTACCGCGTTTTTCGCTAGAGCACGTCCGGCATTTCTTCCGAAGCACGCCGTTCCCGACGACTATTTTTCATAACCAATTCAATTCCCGCATTTTCATGGTAAAATATCCCCGGCGGAGAAAACATGCCTAATCGGATTTCAAAATCTGGGGCTGATTCTGGAACTGTGGCTGAATTTCCCTAGCACGCGGCGCAACCCCAGCGGCGCCGGCAAGCGTAGCGCAGGCTTCCAGCCTGCAACATGCATTTCCAAAAATGTCAGTAGCGCAGGCTTCCAGCCTGCAAAATCCATTTCAGGAAAAATCCGATGTAGGGACGAGTCGCGCTCGTCCTCGTGAAACGCGAAGCGTTTCCCTGGAGTGCGTGAGCTTGCTCTCGCCGTCAATGCCTAAGCTTGCTCCGGCGTCTCCCGCAGGCAAGCCTGCGGAAACAGGGCGGCGGCAAGACCGCCGCACTCCACGGCGCAAGTTCCACT
>JAANMV010001518.1_pt1 | contig 25196 bp, 27 predicted proteins | sample 7279661 | NCBI WGS metagenome assembly JAANMV01 (sample SAMN14094540, study PRJNA606508) | bioreactor metagenome | isolation source: A lab-scale SPAN reactor treating ammonium-rich wastewater day 121 | place: Ireland: Galway | collected 2017-05-16
GAGAAAACTCGTCGGGGGTATTACCGCACGGCGCCGGGCAGAGAAAACTCTTGCTTTGAAGAAAACGAAACAGTACAATGGCAACACTTCATCCAACACTCAAAAACGCCGCAGTGAAGGCTCCGTTCGCTACGCTCACTCCGCCACCACTGAACACGATGCTTCACCCTGACATTCCTACTGAGCGTAAAACCATGACATTTCTATTGGGCTTCTACATGGCAATTGCGGTTGGCGTTAGCGGTTGACAATTTTGGACTGCGGCCCTATGGCGATTTGCCCCCCCGTGCTCTATCAACGTTGCTATGTGATCGTCTGTACTCATCCATCGTCATGCCCGTTTTCCGTTTGAACAGCTTCACGCCTGTGTCCTCTCGCGTGATGCCCACCTGCTGGCAGATGGCATAACACTTCAAGTCGGTTGTTGTGAGCAGGTGCTTCATGACGTCGACCCGTTTCTTGCGGAGGTAATCGGAGAGCGGTACGCCCTCCGTCCGCGCGAAAGCCTTCCGTAGCGTTTCTTCAGACACCTCGAACTGGGCTGCTATGTCTGCTATCGTTTCTATGCCATTAAGATGTAGATCAATCCAGATCTTCACATCGTCGAGTGTGCTTCTCATGACTTAACCCAAGCAGAGAATGGGAGCATTTGATGTTGCCGGTGTGAACACTTGCTGTGCTCAAACCTTCTTCGTCATCGCCCATCTGTCAATGAACGTGTACACAATCGGAATAGCGACAACGGTAAAGAGTGTTGACGCCACCAGTCCCCCCACAATCGGTACGGTCAGTGCCCGCACAAGCTCGGAGCCGGTGCCGAACTCGAAGAACAGCGGAATAATGCCGAGTACCGTTGTTGCTGTCGTCATGAGGATCGGACGCAAGCGCTGCTGCATCCCTTGTCGGATTGCATCGTTGAGCGCAATGCCCTTACGTCGCAACGCCGTGATGACATCCACCACGATCACCGCATCGTTATCTACCGCGCCGATCATGATGACGAGCCCAATGAGCGACATGACGTTGTACGCTTGTCCCGTAAGCGCCATTGCGCCAATGGCGCCGATGAACGCCAACGGACTCGTCAACAGAATCACGAACGGATAGAGTACCGACTCATACTGCGCAGCAAGAATCATGTACACGAGAAAGATGGAAAGAAGAATGATGATCAGCAGACTCCGGAACGACTCGCGTATCTCCTCATTCTCTCCCCCGATACTGATAGCATAGCCGGCGGGCAGTGCAACGGATTTGGCCTTCTGCTCAAGCTCATCAACAACACTCCCCAACGAACGCTCATGCACATTAGCGAGAATCACCTGTGCACGCTGCTGGTTCTCGCGCCAGATTTCCCCTTCACTTGTTGCTTCATGCCAACGCACGAAGTTGCGCAGCGGAGCGCCGCCGATTGTCGCCTCAAGCACTGCATCGAGGTTGTTTGCATGCGTGTTGCGGACACGGATCGTCACTTTCCTGTCGAACTCGTTGAGCGAAGTTGCCTCCGCGCCCTGCACCTGTTGCCTGATGAACGACGCGAGGCTTTGCACGCTCAGTCCGTGCAGCTTCGCTTCGTCGCGGTCAATTTCAATTCTATACTCCGGCGTGCCCAATTGCAACGACGTGCGGATGTCTGTAACTCCTTGTACGGCTTGCAGTTGCTGTGCGAAGCGCTCGGCGATTTGCGCCACCACTGCAGGGTCTTTGCCGGTGATACGAATCTTCAGATCATTCACTTCGGGACGCAGGATTTGCTCGAACGTTGTGCCGCGCGATCGGAGGGCAAACTCTACACCCGATGTACCCTGTTGCAGCGCGGCTACAACATTGCGCGCCTCCTCCAACACGCGCGCCGTCAACCTCCCCTGCTTCACTCTTACCTCCATCGTCGCCCGTTCAAGCGCCGCGTCCCCAACGCGCCAGATGCTCGTCTCCTCCGTAGTGCCGATGGCAGAATACACTCCCTCCACACCGTCAAGACGAAGCAGCCGTCGCTCCATTTCCGCCATGCTGTTCGAGACGGCTTCGAGCGTCGCGCCTTTCGGGAACGTCATCTGAATCGTGAACCTGCTCTGATCAATATCGGGTGCAGGTTCGCTGCGGATGAAGAACGCAACCGCAACAGCAGCCGCAAACAGCCCGACGGTCGCCGCAATCACCTTGCCGCGGTGCGCAAGTCCCCACGCGAGATACTTGTCCAATGCTGCTTCGCTCGTCCTCCTCACTTGCGAGACGAGACGTTCCAACATGCCACCGTTGCCGTGTCCGGCAATGCGTGACCTTTCACGCGAAAGCAGCATCGGCACGAGCGTCACGGCCACGAACAGCGAGACAAGCAGGGAGACAGACATCGTCACTCCCATGTCAACAAAGAGCTGCGACGCCACTCCTTCGACAAATATTATCGGGAGGAAGATAGCGACGTTCGTGAGCGTCGAGGCGGTGACGGCAAGATTGATTTCTTTCGAGCCTTCCAAGACGGCATCGAGCAGCGGCATTCCCTTTTCCCGCAAACGGGTCACGTTCTCGATCACAATAATCGCATTGTCCCCCAACATGCCGATGCCGAGCGCAAGTCCCGTAAGCGAGATGATGTTGAGATTGATGTTGAGAAAGTACATCGCGATGCATGTGGCAAGCAGCGAGACGGGAATCGTGACGCCGATGATGAGCGGATAGCGCACGCGCTGCAGGAAGAGGAAGAGTACCGCAAACGCCAGCACCGCCCCGATGGCAATTGCCTGCTGCACATCGGCGATGGATTGCGCAATGAACTCCGCCTGATCGGCGATGACACTGAGATGGAGTGACAGATACTCGCCGCGGAGATGATTCAGCACTTCGTGAATCCGGTCGGACACGTCAATCGTGTTGGTGCCCGCCTCCTTGCGGATGTGCAGTGCAATCACCTCGCTGCCGTTGTAGCGCGTGATGCCTGTGCGTTCCTTGATCGTATCGCGCACAACGGCAACGTCGGAGACACGCACAAGCCGTCCCGAGGGCGTCGTATGCACAACGACGGAACGAATGTCATCCGGCGACGTGAACTCGCCGAGCGTTCTGAGCGGATAGCGGAAAAGCCCCTTCTTGATTGAGCCGCCGGGGAGACTTACGTTGGATTGTGCGAGCGCTTGCGAGACCTGGTCGAGCGAGAGGTCGAGTGCCTCCAACTTCCTTCCGTCTGTAACGACGTGGATCTCCCTCTCCACTCCACCCAACACGCTCACTTGCGCAACGCCGTCAATCTGTTCGATCCGTTTCTTGACCAGTGCCCGCGCCGTTTCTTTCAGTTCCATCAAACCCGACTGTTTGTCGAGTCTCCAGTCCCGACCGCCGCGTCCAGTGTATCCAACCTCACCTCGTCCGCTTCCGGCGGACGCGGGGGTGAGGTCGCCGGAGGTAGAAGCCGCAGACAGAGCTATCGTCATCACCGGTTCTGTCGAGGGGTCTATGCGGAGGATTGTCGGGCGGCCTGCCTCGCGCGGCAGCGCGCCGCGCATTTGATCTAACTTTTCACGGACCTCTAACAACGCAAAGTCCATGTCAGTGCCCCAATAGAATTCCATCGTTACTACCGATTGCGCATCGCGTGAGATGGAGGAAATGCGTTTCGCACCGACAACCGTTGCGAGGGCCGCTTCCACCGGTTGCGTCACTCGCCGCTCCACTTCTTCCGGCGAGGTGTTGGGATATGATGTTTGGACGGTGAGCTTCGGGATTTTGATGGGGGGAAGAAAATCAACGCTGAGATTCAAGAACGCAATAATGCCAAGCATCACTACGCCGATGAAGAACATCAGCACGGTAACGGGGCGGGATGTGGAGAGCGAACTTAGGGACATGAACAAGCCATTGATGCTACGGGAAGAAACGAAAAAGGGGGGTGAATGTCACTCGATGCTCATGCCGGCGTTGACTTGCAGGTATCGACAAAAGCCTGCGCGGCGATCATCGATAATTCTGATGTTCTTCAATCAGCCGTGAAACAATATGGACTTGAAACTGCTTCATCTTCTTTCATCCAATCATGCGCACCCACGATTACGCAGAGACCCGCCTGGCATTGACGCGGGTCTCATCAAAGGTTTATAGGAACTGATTACTCATTGTCGTTAAGTGTCAGAACCGAGTCGCGACGAAGAGTCCAAGTAGTGTCTTGGTCAATCCCCGTTTTGTTGTTTATCGCATCCACATCCCATCGGGGTAGAAGGACAACTACAGTAAACACGTGTGCCGCCTCCGGGAAGGGCTTCTGTCTGTTGAATCCCGGGCGTCTGATCTGGTGTAGCTTGTGTTGTGGGTGCGAGAAGTAACCCAAACAGGCCGCAGAAAAACACGGAGGCAAGGCTCCCCGCAACGAGTTTTCGTTTCATTGTGTCCTCCTATCATGATTGAATGATGATGGTTGGTTATCTGCTTCAAAAAGATCGAAGCATTTTTCACATTTCATTTATCATGGTGAAATAACCCGTCGCATTTTCTGTTTGGGGAATTGGGAGCGTGTGAATCACTCTGCATATGTTACCGGTATCAACGAGCATGATAAACGGTTTTGTCCGCGACTTACCTAAGACCCTTCTAGCCAACCCACACTGTCAACTTCACACACAAAAAGTGAAGCCAAGTCTCCGTCCACCATCTCAGCACCTCTGAGACTTCGAGCCTCATACAAAACATGAACCTTGAGAGTTGTATCCGTCCGTGCAGCGTTTATGAAGAAGAGAAGATCGTCGCGGTAGCACGACGTGCACGAGTTCGTGCTTGCCACAATTACTATCTTCTTCTTGCCATTCTTTTGAAGAAATTGGCACATCTTACCTACAAAAACACTTTGAAGATTTGCCTGCAAAGTATCGGATTGAATTCGTTCTAATGAATGAGAATTGAGCATCATGAACACTTCGCGTTCATGATAAACAACAAATCCCAGACAAAGACTGACAAAGACTGACAAATACTGACCCCATTGCCCTCCCATAACCTCGCATCGCTCACTGCTCCTTAACTTTGAGAACAAGAATCGTCGGAGTAGTTGGGTGTGTGGATGTATAGTCCCACCGAGTAAAATAGAATTCATCTTCATAGAAATTTGAGCCAACTAGTTCCAAATTCATTTCAATTCCTGTTATTTCCGCCTTTAAGCCCCCATCGTGGAAACGGAACAAATCGTAATAGTATGCTGGGACAGGAATTTTGCTATACATAGGAAAATAGTTTTCGTAAGGACGGATGAGTTTAACAAGCATCCACCGATTGGTCGCCATGACTGCAGTAGGCGAGGAGTGGCTCGCAATAACACTCCCGATCTTCTCTTCCGTGAAATTAGCCCGACCGTTGTTGAAGGAGAGTCCTGACAAGTGAGACATGTTGAGTGGAGTGAATTGAGAAGAAGTTACCTCGTACATTTTCGCCATCTTTCCTTCGATATTGTACTCTTGAATTACGTAGAACCCTTCCTGAAGCATTACGAAGAGTGAACCTGTATTTGGCCGTAAAGCAAATGGAGCAAACTTTACATACGGGCGATGGAAGAGACCCTCGGTTGGTCCAAGAACCTCTGACGGATTGGCGAAAATACCGCGTAGAATGAATTGCTTGTCATAGAGGGCGAGATATGACCTTTTTTCATATGGCAGAAATCCATAATCATCCTTATCTGATCCGAGTCGCAAATTGGTAAACGTCCCAAGAATAAAAGCTCCATTATGATATTCAATCGATTCCGCATTGCGATGAGCATACTGTAGGTTGCGGGAATTTAGAAGAACACCTTTCGGATCGAATTTTGTAAGTCGGAGGGGGTTCTCACCAAATGCAAATAGAGTGTCATTCTCGTCAAGTGCGAAGTCTGCAAGTCTTGTAAATTCACCTGGTCCCCTTCCGTGCGATGCTATCCTTTTCTGAACCCGCCCCGCAGTGTCCACATGGAAAATACTTGGAGGGTAGCACAACACCAGAAAATCACCACTCTTTCGTTTTCGTACTCTTGATATTGCCAAGAATTTTGAGGTGTCAATGTTTTGTGCAATTTGCATTTCTATTTTGCGCAATGTGTCAAAGCAAACTCCCCCCTGATAGTCGCGTGCAAACTGCAACGTGGATAATGTCTGAGGTCTTTGGTCAGAGCAACCGACAAGCAGCATGAGCATTACGGACAGGCAGGTAGGGAGACGCATGGCTGAATTATCAATTTCGGACATGACGTTATCGTCGCTTAGGTTTACCCCCCCCCGTTGGCTTTGGGTTTTCCCATTCTTGCGTCGGAATTCTTCCATCGTCATACCGGTCCGTTGCTTAAACCAGCGAGCAAGAACATCATCTCGCAATTGAAGTTCACTCGCAATCTCGAAACAGGCCTTCTCTGTCGTAAGCAGCACTTTCTGCACAAACTCCAATCGAGTGTCAGCGACGAATCGCCCGATCGTCATTCCTTCCTTTCGATGAAATTCCTTGCGGAGGGAATCAATCGGGAATCCATGATGAACTGCCACAACCTTTGCGCTCGCCGCCTTCCCCGGGTTTTTTCGTATCCAAGTTTTCAGCATCGAGGTGTCTATTGCCATGGAAATTACCTCCAAGTTGGGAAGGAAGATATTTCAGCCTATTCTGTTACGCGTATCCTCGCATCATGTGCTAATGTGTAGTGCCCGTCCACAATCACCGTATCGCCCGGTGTGATGCCCGAACGGATGGCAATGAAGCGTTCGTTCTCATCTTCGACATCAACGTAGTGCCACTTGGCAAGTCCTTGCTGCGCTGTGAATACGAGTGTCCGCTGGTCGCGCACAAGCAGCGCGGCCTTCGGTACAAGCAAGCGGTCGGCAATGATTTCGGTTTGGATTCTCACTGTTGCGTACATCCCCGGCATCAGCGAGTTGGAGGCGGGAAGGTTGGTACCGGAGGCAAGAAGAATGAGTGTGCGTCGTTGTGTCATGGATTGCCGGCGTATATAGGAGGCGGAAGTTTGACGCCGTCAAATTGCGAAAAAGACAACGGATTGTCAATACCGTATTTGCGGTAGACGCAAACCTAAGATCGCGCCAAGCATCACCACGCCGATGTAGAACATCAGCACGGTAATGGGCCGGGGTGTGGAGAGGGAACTTAGGGACATGAGCAAGTCAAGGGTGCTACGGGAAGAAACGAAAAATGAGGGTGAATGTCACTTGATGGATTGCGGATGCAAAGTAAAAAGTGGCTGCTCGACAGCGCGGGGGTCAACTGCTATTGTTGAGGACTCCGAATGCTTATTGCATGAAGCAGCGTTTTGTAGAACGTCTCTGTTCGAGCACGATCTGATGAGGAGCTGACATGTATCAAATAGCGAGTGTCGTTCTGCGTATCTCTCACTACCGCCGTAGGTCCGTTCCCGGACCACAACAGTGAATCTGGTGGGGAAATTGTCAGATGGCGAACAACCAAACTCTCAGGAATACCAAACTGTTGCGCAAATCTCTCTCCCTCTCGCTGTGATGGCAATAGGGAATGATACGATACAACAATGGGAACGCTACCCGCGAGCAATAGCCAATACATCACGGCTTGCTCAATGCAACTGCCGCAGTGATCCTTCCGAACTAAGATCTCAATTGTCAATGGACGTTTGACTAACGATAACAATGTTGCAGTAAGTTCCTTTTCATATGTAGAAATGTCGTTCGTACCGGAAGGCAGTGTTCCGTCAATTGCTCTGCAACGGATTTCCCAATTGGCCGCATTTTGACCGGCAAATTAGTACAGACTTCCACTGCTATCGACCCCTACAGATTGATGCGTGGAAAGTGAGTACCAACCAGCACGTCCTAGCAGGGGAACGTCCTTGTCTAAGAATCTCCCGTCTACAGAAAAATAAGAAACCTTGAAGTCTTGGCAGAACACGACTTTCCCTTTCTTCATGGTCACCCAAGCAGAGTAGTTTGCAAGCTCTCCCGGGCCTCTCCCGTGTTTGCCCCACGTCGCTAATAGCTCGAAGTTACGTAGATCGAGGACACTGATGCGCGTCATGCGACTGTCAAATAACACCAATATTGTTTCGTTCTCGTCCAGACCCATTGATTGCACCCATGCCCATAGATGGTTGGGTGCATTCGGCGGAGCCTCTACTTCTTGGACAAGTTGCAACTCTTGTGTCACATCCAGTGGTGCTTCCTGTGCGTGGTTCGGAAGCACCACCACCAAATGACACAATGCAACGATGGACAGATTCCAAGTCACGAGTGATGCGGTCATGATCCGGCGCAAGCACCAGACGATTGTGGTTCTCCGTTTGGCCCTACACATTGGCACGAAGTGGGCCCTGACGTGCAAGTGTAGCCACAGCATTGCACCGATGCTCCACCACCGCAATCTGCGCTGGCACATGCCGCTTTCACTTGCTGAGTGAAGACAACAATCTCGAGAGCAAGCACAAGCACCACCGAGAGTGAATAGAATGCTCTTTTCATGATACCCTCCAACGTTTTTTTGAAGAAGTGGAATAATGTGAATTCGGGGACGAATATAGTATCTCCCTATCAGTTTGTCAACAAATTTCTCTTTGCAATGTTAGTTTGCTATATTAGTTTGCAATGTTGGTATAAGCTCATGTTCGCTTAGGCTTTCGCCCCCCCCGCTGCCGGATACGTGGTTGCCATGTTTCAATCGAAACTCCCGCATCGTCATCCCTGTGCGCAACTTGAACCAACGCGAAAGAACATCTTCGCGACCCTTGGTGAATTGGCAAGCAATATCAAAGCAGAGCCTATCCGTCGTGAGCAAGATTTGTTTCACTGCTTCCAGCCGAACGTCATCAATGAATTTGGCAAGCGTAACGCCTTTCTTCCTGTGGAATTCCTTGTTCAGTGTATGCACACTCATACCGTGTTGCGTTCCAAGTGCTCTTACGCTCGGACATTTCTCCGGGTTCTCGCATACCCAGGTTTTCAGTTTTGAGGTGTCGAGTGACATGGGATATACCTCCAGCTTGGGAATATTTCACACTACGGTGTTACGCGTATCCTCGCATCATGCGCCAGCGTATAGTGTCCGTCAATGATGATCGTATCCCCCGGCTCGATGCCGGAGCGGATGGCAATGAAGCGTTCATTCTCATCTTCGACATCAACGTAGTGCCATTTGGCAAGTCCCTGTTGCGCCACGAACACGAGTGTCCGCTGGTCGCGTACGAGCAGCGCTGCCTTCGGTACAAGCAGGCGGTTGGGAAGTGTCTCGGTTTGGATTCTCACGCTCGCGTACATCCCCGGCATCAGGGAGTTGGAGGAGGGAAGGTTGGTCAGCTCAATCGTTACTCTGAGAGTTTTGGTTTTTGGATCAATCATCGGGTTACGGGAGATGACTCTGCCCGTGAAACTCTTGTCCGGCAGCGCGGCAACGGTCAGCTCGGCGCGTTGTCCCGGTTGCACACGCGGCGCTTCGCTTTCGATCACATCAACATCCACAAGCAGCGTCGAGAGATCAACAACAGTGCAGACAGCGCTACCCGCCTGTACGCGCTTGCCAACGGCAAGGTCGAGATTGCCGACGTAGCCCGCAAACGGAGCACGGAGTTCGGTCGCCTCCAAGTCTAACTTTGCGCGTGTGTAGGCTTCTTGCGCCGCGGCAAGGCCGCTTTTGTTGGCTATAATGTCGCCGCGGTCAACAAGCAGATAGGCGTTCGCGGCTTCGTATTCGCGCCGCGCTCGCGCCAGCGCAGGCTCGTCAATCTTCTTTGCCTGAAAGGCGCTTTCCGCATCGGCAAACCGCTGACGCACACGGGCAAGCTCCTCCTGCACATGTGCCGAATCGGGTCCGGCAAGAAACTCCGACGTGCTGAGCGCCCGGTACTCAATCTGAGCGGCAAGCAACGCTGTCGAGGCCTTCTCGAACGCGAGCCGCTGCTCGCGGTCATCCAACTTCACAAGCAGATCACCTTTGCCAACGTGCTTGCCATTCTGCGCGTACACGCCAACAACATCGCCGCCAACGCGCGCAAACAACTCCATCTCGCCCCGTGCACGCAACACACCGTTGGTGGCAATGCTCTTGGCGAGGCTCCCCTTTTCCGCAATGGCAACAGTGACGGGGAAATGAACATCAGGCGGCAAATCAGATTGAGGTTGATGAGCAGCTTCAGGCGGTGGCGCAACGGGACGGAGAGCAAGCCAGAGAACACATGCAAGCGCTCCGGCAACAAGAGGAATAACGATAATCGGACGTGGTCGCGGCATTCTCGTCAACACGAATGGGCAAACGAAACAGTTGATGACCCGCAAAAAGAAAGGTTTTTCCGAAGAAAGGTCAATACCGTGTTCGCGGCAGAGGTATAAGAACCATCAACGCTGAGATTGAAGAACGCGATAATACCAAGCATCACTTGTAGAGCATACCAGCGCTGACCTGCAAGTGCTGAGTCATGACCTGTTAATACCGCCGATTCAACGTTTCCACACTGTAATTGTTGTATCGGCGAGGGAGAAGATGTGGGCTCCCGTTACAACGGCGTCGCGCACGCGTTGTCCGAGTACAATTGAATGAACATACTTTCCGTCTTGAGCAGAGTAGACATCAATTCTGCTTTCCTTGGCGTCTTGAGGACCGACGCGGCTGAGGACGTAGAGCGTATCCTGCCAACAAGAAAGGGCCAGGGCGGCCAATGGAACATTCCGGTGATCTATAGATGAGCCTCCATCCGGTGAAAGCGTGATTCTTGGCCACGGAATCTCTACTATGGTCCGCACAAGAAATTCACTCTCCCCCTTATGACTAAACCGCGCCAGTAGGCCTGAATAGTAAGGCGCGAATACAATGGCTCGCGAGCCGAGCCTCGCCAACGCACCATCAAGCACGATTCCATACTTCACCTGTTCTTCAATTAAACGACCGAAGCCGAGCATGCGACGTCCCAGCGAATCATAGAAGGCAAAGAGGCCGTCCTGTCCATCGAGCATGAGCACAAACTGATTTGACGAAAGAACTTCAATCCGAAGAGGAACTGCGTTGATCCTGATAGTCCGCAGGAGCGACCCGTCTTGCCTGAACACCGTAACCAATCCTGTCTTCCCGTCGCACACCCAGATGTTCATTTCTGCATCTACAGTAAAGTCCCGCGGGTTGAGAAACTCTCCAGGACCGCTCCCCTTGCCTTTGCCGAACTTCATCAGAAGCTTCCCGTCACGGGAGAATTTCTTTACAAGATTGTCTCCCGCATCAACCACATAGATATTCTCGTATCTATCGGTGCGCAACGTCCGAGGATGAAATAACGAGTATTCCGCAGTTGACTTTATGATGCTCGAAAGAATGGGTTTCTTGGAATGAATAGAAACCTGACTCTGTACTGATTGACTCTCTGGCTCCGCACCAATACTGCGGGGTGTAAACAGCGTGGATTGCGGTTGGGCAAGCTGTCCAATCAAATACCCCGATACAATGATTACCCCGATTGCTGAACCGAAGAAGCGGGGGCGGCGATCATTGCCAAGTCTGGCGCTCATTACTCCGCCGTGAAGCAGTAGTCATATATCGTACCGTCGGCTGCACGGCAGCACCGGTTTGTGCAGTTAGGTACGCAGTTAGGAAAGGGACAATGAGGGCCGCCAAAAGTCACTTCAACGTGTTCAATGACCAGACTCGCTACGACAAGTACGAGCAGAACTACAACCCGCAGGTATCTCAACATACTTCTCATTGCACCAACTCCTTTCATGAAGATTTGAAAGCACGGTGGATTTGAAACAAAGACCAAATAATAGCCACATTGATGATAGTGTGAATGGCAATCGTTTTAGGTTCGGGAACGGAAAACCAGCATCCACAATCGGAAAGCGGCATGAAGTATTTCTGTAACAGACTCGCACCTGTGACCAACATGAGCATGATAGCGGCTCCTAACGACGCCAGCGGACGCATTGATGTGAAAAAGAGACACAAGCCCAAAAACAACTCCAACAGAATGACAGTCACCCCTACAGAGGTCGCCCATTGCAGCGGCACGAACCAGTAGTTGCCTAGGCTGCGAATGAAGTCACTGAAGTGAACAATCTTGTCAAAACCTGTGGCTATGAGGAAAAGACCGATTAGTATCGCTATGATTTTGAAGGCTTGGGCTTGAGTGACCATCGCGGTGATCCTTCTTCATGCCGCACACTTTTACAATGCTTGAAGTGCGTGTCACAATGAACAACCATTGGAACAGCATCACGTGTGAATGAACATGTAAATTTATGCTCTCGCACAAGCCAAGTCAAGCAAATTCTCTTTGCAATTTTGGTTTGCTATTTTAGTTTGCAATGTTAGTAGGAAACCTATCGTCGTCTGAGGTTTCCCCTCGGAGTCTATCTTAGTGAGTTTGGCTTTCTCATTAACTATCGCGTCGCGGCGGGCAATACTGCGGAATCAGCAGGAACAGTACTCAGAACATCACACCCAAAAATGCTCCGTGGGATAGCGATTTGTAGTCGAAGAAATCGCTGTTCATGTTCCACGTTTGGTAGCGAACACGATACCCGAGCGTTATGCCGTCGAACAGAACAGCGTTCCGGAACATGAACATCACCTCGCCTGTTGTCGCGGCCGAGAAACCTGTCCCCGTGTTGAAGCCTTCGAAACTCCAGTGCACCGCCTCAATTGCGTGAATGGAGAATTCAAACCGCGGCTGCCGGAACCGGTACTTCAATCCCGCCCCGATACCCAAACTGCCGATATTGAAATTCTCCTTGTCGGTGCCGGTGTTGTCGCTGCGCGTGTAGTCGGTTGAGATCATAAGGGGGAGAAATATCCCGTGCGTCGGTGAAAAGGTCAAGGGAAATTCATTTCCGACAGTAATGGCGGCAAACACGGACGTTCTATCCTGGCCGCGAAGCGAGAAGCGGGTGTAGCCAAATGTCACATCAACCATTCCCTCACGAAACCCGATCGTGGGCATGATGCGACGGTATGCGATCATGAGCGAGTCGGGCGAAGTATTCGAGTAGCGCGGCTCGAATGTTCGCTGCAGGTAGCCGACATCAATGAAGCGGTTTGAACTACTCGCCGCTGATTGTTCATAGTATTGAGCGTAAAGAGGACAAATACATACGAATGCTATAAGAATGAATAGCGTGAACCGAAGTTTCGTTGAGTATGCAGAGTTCATAACCGCCTTACGTTTTGCGAATCCTGAGTTGCTTCACTTTCTTTTTGTCAACGCTTTCAATCGTTCCGCGCCATTGATCGAGTTGCAACGTGGCTCCGCGTTCGGGGACACGACCCAGCAAGTGTACGGCATACCCGCTGACAGTCACAACATCCTTTGTATCGGGAACGACCTCAAACATCCGAGCAAAATCATGCAGCGGCATCGTGCCATCGATCAGATATTCGCCTTCACTCACTTTCTGCACCATCAACGGCTCGACATCGAATTCATCACGTATCTCGCCGACAAGCTCTTCAAGAACATTCTCCAGCGTGATCAATCCTGCGGTGCCGCCGTATTCATCGACAACAATTGCCATGAGCACGCGTTTTGTGAGGAATGTATTCAGCATTTTTTCGAGCGGCGTTGTTTCGGGAACGAACAGCAGTTCACGCTTGATACTCAAAAGCTGCGCCCCTCTTCCATTCGGCAGCGGAGAAGAGCTGTGCTGTTCCTTCATCCGGAACATATCCTTCAAGTGAATCATTCCGAGAACATTATCCAGATCTCTCTCGCACAACGGGTAGCGCGTGAACTGGCTTTCAAGCGCAATTGTCAAACTCTCATCAAGGGTTTTTTCCGTTGAGAGATAGACGATTTGCGTGCGGGGAACCATCACTTCACGAACTGTTCTGTCACGCAGTTCCATTGCCCTGAGAAGGATGCTTCTGCTTGTGGTAGAGATTGTTTTTCCCTGGCTGAGAAGGATGCGCAGTTCTTCTTCCGAATGTGCCAAATCGCTTTCACTCACGGGTTCGATACCCACAATCCGCAGGAAGTAGTTTGCCGCTCCGTTCAGCAGCCATATTGCAGGTTTGAAGACGACAAAGAACATGTGAAGCGGCGCGGCAATACCCAGCGTCACTTTTTGTGCACGCTGAATCGCGAGCGATTTCGGCGCTAACTCGCCGAGAACAATGTGAAGGAACGTGATAATGCTGAAGGCAACACCGAAGGACACTGCCGCAACGACGGTGGGGTTCGTTATCCCGGCGAGCACGAACAAGGGCTGCAGCATGTGGGCAACAAAGGGTTCGCCCAGCCAGCCGAGTCCGAGACTTGTAAGCGTGATACCGAGTTGAGTAGCGGAAAGATATGCGTCGAGATGCGTGATGACTTGACGCGCCAGCTTCGCCCGCTTCATCCCGCTTTTGATGAGCGGCTCGATTTGCGTTGTGCGGACTTTCACAATGGCGAATTCCGCCGCAACGAAAAAGCCGTTGAGGAATACCAGCGCAAACACCGAGGCAATCTTCAGAATGCCGTAAACAATTTCCATCGAAAGCTATTTCGACATTGTGAGAACGGTTTTCCACAACGCGGCAGGAACGGGCATCACGGAGAGCCGGGGCATACGCACAAGCTCGAATTGCGCGAATTCCTTTCGCGCTTTCACAGCGGCAAGTGTGACCGGCGCATTCAACTTCCCTTTCGGTTTGAGATCAACAACGGCAAGCTTCCCGTCGTGCTGCTTCGGATCGGGGTACGGATTCGAAATGATTTCTGCTATTCCGACAACAGCCTTCTCGTCGCCTGAATGATAGATGAAGGCAAGATCGCCCTTCTTCATCGAACGAATGTGCTTCAATGCAAGGGTGTTGCTTACGCCATCCCATGTCGTCTTCTTATCTCTCTCCAAATCACCATAGGAGTATGTTGACGGTTCGGTCTTCAGAAGCCAGAATGCCATGTCCGATGTCCTTTGTTGTTCGGACAAAGTTACGGGAAAGGGAAAGGGAAAGCAAGGCAAACACGCTAGCCGAAACTCTTTGCCCGACGCCCATAATTTCCCTACCTTGATACAGAAGTGTTTTCTTTCACATCATATCGCCGACGTATTCACGATGGACCATCGCCAGCTTCAAAAGACGATCGAGAGTTTTGACACCGAGAAGTTCGAATATGCAGAACAGTTTCTTCTGCATGTTCTCCAGCAGATCATTCAACACAAAGGAATTGATATTCTCGGCGGAAGATTGTGGAGACTGGAATCTGCGCCAGCGGCATACCGTCTCGTTGCACAGCTCGGCGCACTCCGTCACATTCGAAAAGACTTTGTTCTGACAGTCGCCGAATATCCGCCGTTCCTCCAACTTGGTACGGAGCGGACAATTGTATCGAATGAAACAAACGAGTATTTGCGCGGACGCGGCATCACGACATACTCGGCAACAGGAGTCGGCGAGAAAGTACATGCAGAAGGAAAGCGATTGTACGAGTACATACTTACTTTCAACACCAATCTTGCCCGCGAGGAAGAGGCACCGGCACTCGACATCATCAGCATGACGGTGAGTAGAATGTTGCGAAGCCGTCGTCAGGAACTGAAATCCGCCACGCTCGAAAAAGAGTTGGAGAAAGCGCGGATGATTCAGCAAAGCATCCTGCCCGAACCGGAGTTGCGTTTTCATCATTATGATATCTACGGTGTTTCGCTGCCCGACAGAAGCGTCGGCGGTGATTTCTTCGATTATGTTATCAGTCCCGAAAAGGATCGGGTTGATATCGTCATCGGCGATGCCGCGACCAAAGGAATACCTGCTGCCGTTCAGGCACTGTATGCTTCAGGCGCTTTGCGGATGGGGGCGATGCATAATATCAAAGTCAGCACCCTCGTCCGGAATTTGAATGCGCTTGTTCATCAGGCATTCCCCGACGAGAGCTTTCTCACGCTCGTTCTTGCTGAACTGACGGACGATTCACAGGGACTTTGCGTGTACGTCAATGCGGGACATACGCGTCCGCTGCTATGCCACGGTAGGTCGGGCAAAGTTGAAGTTCTCAATCCCACAGGAACGATCGTCGGGCCGTTTGCCGACCAGAAATTCAGGCGTGAAAGCGTGCTGATTGGAAAGGATGATATTCTCCTCCTATCAACAGACGGCGTGACGGAAGCGATGAATTCCTCACGAAGAGAATATTCGGAGAAGAGGCTCATGAAGCGTCTCGCCACGCTGAGAAGAAAAACGGCGAAAGAAATCGCCCTCGGTATTCTTGACGACGTGGCGCGCTTCAGTTCGAGCGGAAAATATAATGACGACAGGACTCTTGTCGTGATTAAGAGGGCGGGATAATGGTGCAGCCGGCGGGGACATCAAACGCCACGCGATCTCATCTTCGGGCGCTTCACCCGCCGGCCGGCTTGGACTTCAGTTATTGAGTGGTACTCATTGCGGTAATTCTCCGGGCCGATCTGCCGTTGTTCTTGCAATCAACACACAGTTGAGTGTGGGGAACCGCAAGCAGCCGTTCCTTTTCGATCTTTTCGCCGCAGCCGACACACACGCCGAACACACCCATGCGGATGCGCGTCATCGCCGATTCAACATGCCGCAGCAGTTCAGTCTGACGATTGAGGAAGTACGCCGCCTGATTCTGCTCCTCTCTGCTTTGTGTATTGGTGTCAAGAATCCGATTGTGTGCTTTGATATCCTGCCGGATCTGCGAAGCCATTTCTTCCATCGCCAGCTTGAATTCCTCCAACTCGGCCTTTGTATAGCCTGCGGCAGGCGTTGTGGTTCTGCGTTTGCGGACAGGAAAGTTCTGCAAAGCCGATTTCATTTGACGTCTTGTTGTTGCTCTCATGGTTGTGTTCCTCCTTTCAGGCAGCATACTCCCTGCCGGATTGTGTTCTGTTGTAAGTAGCACGATACTCCGTCAACGGTTCTTCTCTGCCGCGTGATTGCGCGCAGCGTTGATGCGCGGCGCATTGCGGACACATGTACAACTCGCCGCTGCTTCCCCTTCGTTTCATCACTATCATGACGGAGCCGCATCGTCTGCATCGAATGGAAGTTGAGTAGCGCATCGTTCGTCCCTCCTCTCATTGTTGTTCATACATCAAAACCTTCGAGTCCGAATTTCCCGGCACACGAATCACAAATGCGGGCTGTCGGCGAGCGGCGCAGTTTCTCCGCAGAAATGGACGTTCTGCATACAGTACACATGCCGTAACATCCCCTCTCAATTCTGTCGAGCGCTGCCCGCAGTTCACCGTACCACGGGTCGGCACGGAACGCCATGATTCTGTCGAGCGCTGCCACGCACGGCGATTCTCTGAGTTTCTCTTTTACATATGGATCGATTCTGTAGGTGTTCTCGAAATACCGGAACAGCCTGTCGATATGGCTTGTAGCCGGCACGCGCATATCAAGCAATGCTTGTGTCACTTCTTCCTCCATATCTTTATGTTGAAAAGAATGATCATCTGTCCGGCCAGCAAGGATTGCAGACCGATTGTTCTAAACAGCTAAAAGGAAGCGATAGGTAGAATCAGCTTTGTTTGCGCGCCGCTGGACGCGGCAGCAAACATCTGATCAAATGAGATGAACGGGAGGTGCCCGGCTTGATTTTGACGAGAGATCAACCGGCGAGAAGTGTGTTGGCAATTCGCGGGCATACTGTTGCAACACCACAGGAACTCCGGCAACGGAGCCCGCAGCAACCAGAATTCCCGGCGGAAGCGAAACTTGCTTTGCAGCAGGGACTTTCGCCACTTGGACAAACATCGCCCCCGACACATTACCGCTCTGATTCTGGCTCGTGCCAACAATCTGATATGCCGGGGCACCATTGACCAAACCGGTCAAGAACGCTGCCGTTGCCGTAGTTGCCACAAAGTACAGAGCGGCTACGCACAGAACAATGGTATGTCGGTATACTCTTGCCATTTTGGTTGAATGTGGATTGAAGTCCTGATACTATAATATGCCTTTTGCATAGAGATGCAAGCAAAATCGGACTGTGAGCGTACGATTTTCGTCGGGTTGGGGAACTCTTCTCTTGAACGAAATGTGTTCTTTCTTTATACTTGACACAATGAGATTGTTCTTTCACAAATACCACATCTCTCCGAGGCACCGACTATGAAGGTTGAACAGATCCGCTCAACGGATGGAACAGGCACTCTCTCATATTTTCTGATAGATGATACAGGGAAGAATGCCGTTCTCATCGATCCGAACATCGAGGATGTTGAGACTATTACGGCGATGATTCGAAAGGCGGGCGTCACGCTCACACACATCTTCGATACGCATACACATGCCGATCACATCACGGGAGCTGGCGAATTGCAGAAGCAGTTCGGCGCAAAGATCGTGATGCATGAGAACACGAAGAATAAGTGGAAAGTGATCGACCAGGGAGACAAGTTCGGCATCGGCGATATTCTCAGGGCGAACGCCAAAATTCCGATTGATATGTATGTGAATGATGGCGATGTAATCACGTCGGGAACGATGAGCATCAAAGTCCTCTTCACGCCCGGACACACAGATAATCACATTACGATGCATGTAGGTGATAGCATCTTCACGGGCGATTTGCTGCTGATCGGACAGGCGGGGCGAAGCGATTTGCCCGGCGGCAACACCGAAGAACAATACGACAGCCTGATGAACAAAATTCTCCCTCTCCCCGACTCGACGAAAATGTACCCCGGACATGATTATGAGGAGAATGTTTATGCCTTGCTGGGAGATGAGAAGCGCACGAACCCGTTCCTCGAGCGCCGCACAAAAGCGGAGTATCTGCAATTCGTTGAAGATTTCTTTCCCCCTCTCGCGGAAGCTTCTGCAACAGGTGGAAAGATGACACTGCAATGCGGCGTGCAACGCGTTCCCCAGCCGACGGATTCATTCAAAAGCATAACACCCCAGGAGTTGATGCAGTTGATGAATGAGAAGAACAATCTCCATCTGCTCGACGTTCGTGAACCATTTGAATTGATGTCGATGGGGGCAATCGAGGGCGTGCAGAATATCTCCGTGCGTGATCTCAAGTATCGAACCGCAGAGCTTCCGCAGGACAAGTCAACCGAGATTGTGAGCATTTGCGCAACCGGCAGCCGCTCGATGGAAGCAGCGCATTTACTGCAACAACTCGGCTACACGAACGTGAAGAACCTGACGGGTGGAACTGTTGCCTGGCTCAACAGCGGACTTCCTGTTGTGCGGTCGGCGATGAAGGTGTGAAGACACTTTATCGTTTCGCCCTATAACCGATTTGAAAGCCCTGCTGTGCAGGGCTTTTGTGTTTGGCAAATATTTTTTTCGTCAGCAACAATTTGTTGACTTTGTTTAGCCGAATATTGCCGCTGCCATCCTTCGCTGTGAAGTGAGCGAAGTAGACTCCGCTGGCAACGCCCGTCGCGTCCCATGTCGTGGAATGATAGCCCACCTCATACGTTCCATTCACCAACTGGGCAACTTCCCTTCCGAGCACATCATACACAATCAAGCGCACGTTGACTGTTCCTAATTCTTTCAAACACTACAGTTTTCTATCGAATCAAAAGGACCTTGCGTGTATATGTGCGGAATTCTCCGTTCGCTTCCACTTCAATCAACCGGTAAAGATACACTCCGCTACCTGCATCACCTCCTTTATTATTTGTGCCAGACCAAGTGACCATATGGTTACCTGCTTCGAGTGTTTCATTGATCAACGTTTTTACCTCCCTTCCGAGAATGTCGAAGACTTGTAGAACGATGCGTTTCTTTGTTGTGATTCTAAGTTGAATCGTGCTCGCAGAGTTGAATGGGTTCGGGTAACTCAAGGTTAAAGGGGAATTATCGGAGCCACCAAACCCGCCGAAGGAAACACTCGCAGAACCGGTCTCTTCATAGACCACCAACCTATCGCCCAAGGGAATCGAAAGTTGAGCAAAGACAAGATTTGTCTTCCCGTTGCCGTCGAGGTCGATAAAATGAAAATTCTGAATTGACCCTGTGTCCTTCTGCCAGAATCCGAGTTTCGTGCCTGAGAAGAGGTATGTATGAAGTTGCGAGTAATTGAGATTGCCTGCTCGTTGGAGAGTATTTGCGCCTGCGACAATGTTCTCACCTCTAAGAACCCCGGCATTTGCCCACAGCGGAGTGTTGGCGAGGGAGGAGTCTGCCCACAACACACTCCATGTTGTATCACTGATGTGCTTGAGCGCATAGCACGACCCATGCCCGACCGGACCGACGGCTCCAATGAAGAGTTCCATCGTCGTATCCGCATCAAGGTTCACAAACATGGGTGCAGTCGTGCCCGATTCCAGTCCCGTGTGTATCTGCCGCGCAACCCACGACGTGCCATTGTAGTAGAGATAGTCGATCGGCACAGGCTCGTGAAAACCGAACGAGCCGCCCGAAGGAATGATTTCATCCCAACCTGTTCCGTCAATCTGCCCTACGGCCATGTCAAATGTATATGGATAATACCGCGCGATTTGAATATTGAACGACATGGTGGTACCGCTTTTGAATGCGAATTCTGCGATATAAACATATGTAGCATGTATCCCAGGTGGTGGTGATGGGTTTGATTGCTGGATGCAAACCTCAGGAATCCCATTGCGATTGATGTCCGTTTGAAGCCCTTTGGTGATGTAGCCAGTGCTTGACCATTGAATATTTGACGCATGGCGACGATAACGCCCATTACCTTCCGACTCCAAGAACTGGACTCCATTCTTCACTATGACCCACTCGTGCTTGCCATTTCGATCAATATCCGTCACAGCCAAGGGACCAAATCCTCCAACCAGTACGGTATCCCATTCGATTCGAAACGAGTCGTTTCCAACGTGTTCATAAACGACAAACCGATTGGAGTCACCATTTTGAGGAAAAAAGCAATAAGCAATTTCTATCCGTCCATCACTGTCAACGTCGGCGAGTGCTATATAAGTACTCGGCTGGGTCTGCGATGGGCTCCGCCACACCTCCCGAAAATCAATCGGAGGTGCCGTCGGGATTTGAGGGAGAGAGGTGAGGTCAATCCTCGTCGGGATGAAATGCTCCCGGGTAAATGCTTCCCTACTCCCGTCGTCATACGCTACATGCAGAACTCCCCAACTGAATTGATCAAATAGGGTCTCGCTCCACATTCGCTCTTTCTTCCATTCCATTCTTGCGACATTGGCTGCAACCCGCCGCTCGCCAGCGAGCTCGAGCAGCCCGTTGCCCAGATTTCTCCAGACTTGCACGTTGCCGTTGGTGTAGTACGCAAGATCGAGCAACGGATCGGTGTCAAAAAGTCCAAGGGTAACATTTGGAGGGTGGGGATACACAGGCTGGCCGTGCTGCACGGTAACGCCGAAGGATTGCAATGTTCGCGTCTGCTCACCTGCGCGTAGCGGCGCAAGGGCCGCAAGCATTACTGCAAATGCAAATACCAACCAGCGAAGTTTTCTTTGCTTAGTCATACCTCACCCCTTGACTTGAATAGACTGAGCGGTAAAATGGTTGTACGATGAAGTCGAGACCAGGGAGGTCGGGCAGCGGGGACAAGCGTAACAGGATTGTGGTAGGCATGAGAACTCCTGTTTTCAGCATTCAGTATACCCGCACCGTTGTTTGAGCGAGGCGGGCGGTTCAGCAACTGGTATGAATATAACCAAAAAAAAAAGCGAAGGGCAAGGAAAATCGGCGAACTGCAAATCTACTCTTTCGTGATAGACGGCCGCAGGTGTGTTTTTCCCACAAAGCAGCGTTTTTTGTATCTTGAGTTGAGAGTTCAATAACTGAAACCAACATGTCCAAACACTTCTTCATCACCGGCGGCACGGGATTAGTCGGCAAGAATCTGATTCCGCGCCTGCTCAAAAGATTCCCAAACTCAACAATCACCCTGCTTGTTCGGGGAGAGGACGAAGGCGAAGCGAACGAGCGAACGCAGAACATTGCCTGCCAAATTGCCGATGACTTCAACATCCCCGATGCGCCGCAGCGCATTGACGGCATGTTGGGAGATGTGGGGCTTGACCATTGCGGACTGAGTCCTGCGCAACAGGAACGCATCGTCAAACAGGCAACGCATCTTATTCACGGCGCGGCAACCATCCGGTTCGATCATCCCATCGACGAGGCGCGGGCAATCAACTGCGGCGGCACACGCAGAATGCTGGCGCTTGCCCATATGTGTGCCGGGAAAGGTAAACTCGAACGCTTCGTGTACATCGGTAGTTCGTCGGTTTCGGGGCAGCGGGGCGGACACATTTACGAGGATGAACTGGAGAAGGGACAGAAATTCTTCAACACATACGAACAGTCAAAGAACGAGTCCGAGCGGATCGTGCGGAACAACTTCGACAAGATTCCCTGCACGGTCTTCCGTCCCAGCATCATCATCGGCGACTCGCGCACCGGCAAGACAAGTTCGTTCAACGTCATCTACATCCCGCTCCGCCTCGTGCAAAAGGGGATGCTTACGTACGTCCCGGGCACACCCGACACGTTGATGGATTTGGTGCCGATTGACTGGGTTGACGATGCGATGGTTCACATTCTCACGAAAGAAGAATCCATCGGAAAAGTGTTCCACGTAACCGCCGGACCACAACGTGCCGCCCGTCTCGACGAGGTGGTTGTTGCCGCCGTGAAGTACTTCGACAAGAACACGCCGCTGAAGCATCCCCGCACGATGGAATTCATCTCAAAAAAAGAATATGAGAAGCGTCGTTCAAAAATGCGGGGACGCGAAGACGCCCTCATGTCGCAGCTCGACACATTGCTTCCCTACGTCACCGTCAACCGCCTGTTCGATTCGACAAATGCAGACAAGCTCTTGGAAGGAAGCGGGATTGAGTTCCCGCTTTTCAAAGACTATTCGGACAAAATCTTTGAGTACTGTGTGAAAACGAATTGGGGGAAAGCAGAAGCCAGAGATTAGAAGCAAGAAGTCAGACATCTGCTACCTGTGAGTCATCCAATTGCTGTGAAGACCGTTCAGCATTCTGCCTATCTCATCATATTTCTTAAGAAGCCGCTCGTGTTCTTCCGAAGCAACGTATTGACAGTCCCTCGCAAACGTGAGCCACAGTTTTGTCTCTTCGGTTGAGCCGATTGCATCGATCAACTGCCGTTTGAAGATGTTTTCATATTCCCGTTTCGCCCAGCCTTCGACAATGTTGGCCGGAACTGAACGGGAGGAACGGCGGATTTGGTCTGTTAACGAGTATTGCTCTTCCTTGGGAAGCTTTTTTGTCAACCAGAAAACCTCCATCGCCGCCTCGTATGACAACCGGTATACCTTCAGATCATTGTATGTCTGAATCATAATCTTACCTTTCGACTATTCATCTTGCTTCTGGCCTCTTGCCTCAAACTTCTCCCACTCAGATCTGTACAGAATACTTCTCGAATCAACCGCCCGATCTATCGCAAGTACACCGTTCAGATGGTCAATCTCATGCTGCAATAGTTCTGAAAGTGCCCCGCTGGCTTTGAGGGTCTTCTTCACCCCCATTTCATTCTGATACCGGATTTCAATAGAATAGTGCCGCTTGACCTTCACGAGAAGATTGGGAAAGCTGAAGCAATCATCCCACAATGAGAAGAGCCGCTTGCTTCGCCTAATAATTGTGGGATTAATGATAGCAAGAGGTTCAACGATGTGAATGAAAACGATGCGTTGCGTTACGCCAATTTGTGGGGCGGCAATGCCTCGCCCAAAGCCGTTGCGTTTTCTGAAGTCATGCAACGTATCCCGCAAATCGGCCACAATTCTGCGCAGTTGAATCGAGTCGAATTCCGTCACCGGTTTGCACTTTTGCCTCAGAACAGGGTTCCCGAGCAGCAGGATTTCTCTTTTCATACATTCCTCCTGTCGCAAAGTACGCGAGTTCTGCATGAAAAGAAATCGCATGCAACTTTGCAGACCGGCAAGCGTTAGTAGTACTCGTTCACTCAAACCGCTTTACAACAATCTTACCGGAGGAGTCATGATGCGATCAATGCAAGGTCTCTTGAGTATCGTCCTCGCGCTTCTATTTGTTTCTGTACAAATACTTCATGCCGGTGACGGCAAGGCACCTGAGCAGATGCTTGTCACGACTGATTGGCTGCACAAGCATCTCAGCGATCCTTCGATTGTCATTCTCCACGTCGCCTTCGCAAAAAGTGAGTACCTTGCCGGGCATATTCCCGGTGCCCGTTTGATTCCGTGGCAATCAATCGTTACGCCGCCGCCACAACCACCGGGGTCGGGCCTTACATCCGAAGTTCCTCCCATCGCTCAACTTGATTCGCTGTTCGAGTCAGCCGGTGTATCCGACAACTTGCATGTTGTCATCTACGGTTCGGTTGTTTCGGCTGCACGGCTGTTCTGGACGTTGGAGCAGATTGGTTTTGCAGGCAAACTGTCGGTTTTGGATGGAGGGTTGGATGCATGGCGTGAAGAGAAGCGGCCGCTTTCAACCGACATTCCTGAAATTCGGCGCGGCTCTCTCACAACACATCTCCGCTCCGACATTGTGGTTGATGCGGATTGGATCATGAATTTTATGAACTCCTCTTCAAAACGGATTGTAGATGCCCGACTTCCCCACTTCTATGCCGGCGCCGATTCCGGGGGAATGGCACGAGCCGGACATATTACCGGCGCTGTAAATATTCCCTACACTTCTCTCAACAAAGAGCTGTCGAAGTACAGAGACTTGAAGACGCTCAAGAGATTGTTTCAGGATGCAGGAGTGATAGAAGGCGAACAGGTGATCGTTTACTGCCATGTCGGACAGACGGCAAGTGTTGTCTATTTCGCTGCCCGCCTGCTCGGCCATGATGCACGCATTTATGACGGCTCGTTTCAGGATTGGGCAAAGCGGAGTGAGTGTCCGGTTGACACCATGATGACTCCTGATGTGAAGTAGGTCTCCGCAATCACCAAACAACTTGTTTGCGCATGAAGGCTGGGTCGCTTGCTTTTTTCTGTGACAATCTCTAAGTTCCTGCTGTGTGATCACCCTCTGAAGTACTATCGAATCACACCTGAATCCTGCAAGCAGTCAACACAATGCGGCGACAGCGTTTGATTCGGAGACGCGAAGTCAGCCGGGCATCAAGTAGTCGATTCCTTTCAGGGTCCTTTCCGTTCTCGTTGTAACATATCAACTACCTTTCAAGCCACTGGTTCTGTTTCGGCAGTACGTCATGTGCCGCGAAGATTTCTAAGGGCGTTCCACCACAATCACCAACATCACAAAACAATCAACCAATCACAAACCAGAGAGGATCTCTTATGAGACACTTTTCCCTTCTCGTTGCAGTTTTGG
>JAANMV010001521.1_pt1 | contig 25171 bp, 19 predicted proteins | sample 7279661 | NCBI WGS metagenome assembly JAANMV01 (sample SAMN14094540, study PRJNA606508) | bioreactor metagenome | isolation source: A lab-scale SPAN reactor treating ammonium-rich wastewater day 121 | place: Ireland: Galway | collected 2017-05-16
TGCGCGGCGTCGTCCAGGGCGCGGTGGAGGGCGGGTACGAGGTCGCCCACGAGGACATCCCCGGCTTCATGCCCGCGATGATCATGACCTTCGCGCTGGCCGAGGGCGAGAGCGCGCTGGCGCCCGGCGACCAGATCGAGGCCCAGCTCGTGGTGACCGACGAGCGCAGCTGGCTGGAGGACGTCGTGGTCCGCGCCCGCGGCCTGCCCGTCGAGAAGCGCGAGAGGATCGTGGTCGCCGAGCCCGGGACCCCGGTGCCGGACTTCACCCTGGTCGACCAGGACGGCGCGCCGCTGCGGCTCGCCGACTACCGCGGCAAGGCGCTGGTCCTCACCTTCATCTACACGCGCTGCCCGTTGCCCGACTATTGCCCGCTGATGATGAAGAACTTCCAGAAGCTCGACGCCGCGCTGGTGGCGGACCCGAAGCTGCGCGCGCTCACCCGCCTGCTCAGCATCTCGTTCGACACCGAGTACGACACGCCCGAGGTGCTGCGCAGCTTCGGCCGCGCGTTCGTCGAGGACCGCGGCGAGGGGCGCTTCGCCCACTGGCGGCTGGCCGGCGGCACGGCCGCCCAGGTGCGCGAGGTCGCGGAGTTCTTCGGCGTCCACTACGTCGCGGACGGCGGCCAGTTCACCCACTCGCTGTCGACCGCGGTGATCGCGCCCGACGGCAAGGTCGCCCACGTGTTCCGCGGGAACCAGTGGACGGCGGCGGAGGTCCTCGAGGTCCTGAAGAAGCTGCCCGCGCCGGCGCCGTCGCCTGCCGGCTGAGGCCTCCTCCCGGGCACACTCATTGCAGTAGCGGCCTCCGACCGGCGCCGTCCGCAACACCTGCGGAGCGCCGCCGTGGAGGCTGAACCATGGCGACGACCGTCGAGAATCCCCGGCCGAAGGCAGCCAAGCCCAAGCCGCATCTCGAACCCGACCTGTGCAAGGGCTGCCTGCGTTGCATCGAGTCCTGCAACCATCACTGCCTGACGCCGGGTCACGAGATCGACCCGCGGACGGGCCTGATCCCGATCGAGGTCAACCTCGAGAACTGCACGGCCTGCGGGCTCTGCTTCGACGCCTGCCCCGAGCCGTACGGCCTGCGCCCGGAGATCCCGGAGGGCCAGCCGGAGTTCGTGCGGCCCGAAGACGCCGACCACCTGAAGCGGCCGCCGCGGCCGAAGCCGGAAGACGTGCCCGATGCGCTGCGCGAGCTGCCGGCCGGCGCGACGCTGGTGCTGAAGGGCAACCACGCGGCGGCGCTGGGCGCGCTGCTCGCGGGCTGCCGCCACTTCTACGGCTACCCGATCACGCCCTCGACCGAAGGTGCCGAGCTGCTCGCGCGGCTGCTGCCCAAGCTCGGCGGCGTGTTCCTGCAGGCCGTCAGCGAGGTGGCCACGGTCAATCACATGTACGGCACCGCGGGCGCCGGCAAGCGGACGATGACCTTCACTTCCTCGCCGGGCTTCTCGCTGATGCTCGAGGGCGTCTCCTACATGATCGGCGCCGAGCTGCCGGGCGTGTTCGTCAACGTGATGCGCGGCGGCCCCGGCCTCGGCAACATCGCGCCCGAGCAGGCGGACATCAAGCTGGCCTGCCGCGGCCTCGGCCACGGCAACACCCACGCGATCGCGTTCGCGCCCTCCACGCCGCAGGAGATGCTCGACCTGACGCGGCTGGCCTTCGACCTCTCGTTCGCCTACCGCAACCCGGTCGTGATCCTCGCCGACGGCTACCTCGGGCAGATGACCGGCCGCGTCGAGCTGCCCAAGGCGCTGACCCAGCCCGGGCTGCCGAAGTGGGCGGTCTCGGGCGACGCCTCGCACCGCGACAACCTGATCTCCTCGATCTTCCTGGCCGAGGCCGACCTCGAGGCGCACAACCGCCACCTCGACGACAAGTACGCGCGGATGGCGCGCGAGGCGCGCTCCGAGCGCTGGCAGTGCGACGACGCCGAGGTCGTGATCGTGGCCTGCAACACGCCCGCGCGGATGGCGCGCGGCGCGGTCGCCGAGCTGCGCCAGCGCGGAGTCAAGGCCGGGCTGTTCCGGCCGATCACGCTGTGGCCGTTCCCGATCGACGCTCTCGCCGAGGCCCTTTCCGGCGCCTCGCGGCTGGTGATCGCCGAGGCCAGCTCGGGCCAGCTCGAGGACGAGGTGCGGCTGGCGGCCAGCCACGCGGGCCTGGCGCTGCCGCCGATCGCCGCCGTGCGCCACTCGGGCGGCGTGCTGCCGCAGCAGGACGAGATCGTGGCCGGCGCCCTGGCGGCGCTGGCCCGCGAGGTCAGCGCGACGGCAGCCCCGCGGCCCGCCGCCCCGTGCGATTGCAGCGACCCCGATTGCGGTTGCGGAGACGAGGAGTAGCCATGGCCACCCAGGCAGCCTTCTACGAGCGGTTCGAGCGCCACGCCGGCGGCGTCGGCCTGAAGGGCACCTCCACCCACTACTGCCCCGGCTGCGGCCACGGGCTCGCCCACAAGTACATCGCCGAGACGCTGGGCGAGCTCGGCATCGCCGACCGCACCGTCACGGTGTCGCCCGTCGGCTGCTCCGTCTTCCTCTACTACTACCTGGACACCGGCAACACCCAGGCTGCGCACGGCCGCGCTCCGGCCGTGGCGATCGGCCACAAGCTCGCCAATCCCGAGTCGATCGTGATCAGCTACCAGGGCGACGGCGACCTCGCCTCGATCGGCCTCGCCGAGATCATGGGCGCGGCCCAGACCGGGATCCCGATCAGCGTGATCTTCGTCAACAACGCGATCTACGGGATGACCGGCGGTCAGCTCGCCCCGACCTCCCTGGTCGGCCAGAAGACCGCGACCAGCCCCTACGGGCGCGGCCACCTCGAGGGCCTGCCGCTGAAGATGGCCGAGTTGATCGCCCAGATGGACGCGCCGGTCTACGTGGAGCGCGTCGCGCTGTTCGACGCCAAGAACCGGGTCAAGGCCAAGAAGGCGATCAAGAAGGGCATCCAGGCCCAGGTCGACCGCAAGGGCTTCACCTTCGTCGAGGTGCTGGCCGAGTGCCCGACCCACCTCGGAGTGACGCCGCCCGAGGCCGAGAAGTGGGTCAAGGAGATGATGCTCCCGGTCTATCCGCTGGGCGTGAAGAAGGACCTGCTCGCCGAGCGCGACTGGGGGACGCTGCCGACGCCGACGTTCGAGCCCGCGGACGTCGCCGCGGTGGTCGGCGCCGGGGCCGAGGCTCCGCAGCGCTTCGCGCAGGGCTTCCCGCAGACAGCGTGGGGCGACGACATCGCCCTCAAGCTGGCCGGCTCCGGCGGCGACGGCGCGCAGACCGCGGCGCTCCTGCTGGCGCGGGCGGCGATCCACGAGGGCTTCGACGCGACCCACATCCCGAGCTACGGCCCCGAGTCGCGCGGCGGCACCTCGTACGCCGACGTCCACGTCGCGGCCCACGAGGTCGGCTCGCCCGCGGCCCCGAAGCCGCACGTGCTGATCGCGTTCAACGGGCCGAGCCTGACCAAGTTCGGGCCGGCCGTGGCGCCGGGCGGCGTGCTGCTGCACGACACCTCGGTCGCCGGCGAGGTGCCCCCGGTCGCCGACGGCGTGCGCGTGGTCGGCGTGCCGTTCACGAAGATCGCCGCCGAGCTCGGCTACCCGATCACCAAGAGCATCGTGGCCCTCGGCGCGCTCGCGGGCGCCACCAACCTGCTGCCGAAGGAGAGCTTCCTGACCGCGATCCGGGTCCAGCTCGGCAGCAAGAAGGCCTCGCTGCTGGCGGTCAACGAGGCGGCTTTCGCCGCCGGCTACGAGGCCGCGCAGCGCGGCAACTAGCCCGCTCGCCGCCGCCGTCGTCGCGCCCCGGCCACCGTCGACCACGGTGTCCGGGGCGTCTCCTTTTCCCACTCGCGCGATCGCCCGCGCAGCGGGGCGGCGTCGCGAAACGCGCCACCGGAAAAAACCGGCGTCAGGCCGCAAGAACCACAGCGCCCGCGGGTTGGAGGGCGGCGCGAACGCGCAACAGTTGCCCCCGCGGGCGGGCACGCGGTTTGCCCTCGAAACGGACGTGGAGGCGATCATGAGCCCACTGGTCCTCGACGCGAAGCACCAGACGGCGGCGCCGGTCGAAGCGCCTGCGACCGCCTGGGGCGACCGCTTCGCCGAGCGCACGCGCAGGGTGACGAGCTCGGCCATCCGGGAGCTGCTCAAGCTGACCGAGCGCCCGGACGTGATCTCGTTCGCCGGCGGACTGCCGGCGCCCGAGGTGTTCCCGCTCGAACAGATCCAGGCTGCCGCGCGGCGGGTCCTGGAGGAGGAGGGCAGCAAGGCCCTCCAGTACTCGACCACCGAGGGCGACCCGGGCCTGCGCGAGCTGCTCGTCCGCCACATGGAGCGCTACGGCATCCGGGTCGGGATCGAGAACGTGCTGATCACCACGGGCTCGCAGCAGTCGCTCGACCTGATCGGCAAGGTGCTGCTCAACCCCGGCGACCGGGTGGCCCTCGAGGCGCCGAGCTACCTCGGCGCGATCCAGGCGTTCAAGGCCTACGAGGCCCAGTTCCTGCCGGTGGCGATGGACGACGAGGGGATGCGCCTCGACGAGCTGGAGATCGCGCTGCGCTCGGGCCCCAAGTTCCTCTACGTGCTGCCCAACTTCCAGAACCCGTCCGGCGTGACGCTGAGCCTGGCGCGGCGGCGGCGGCTGGTGGAGCTGGCGGCCCACTACGGCGTGCCGATGCTCGAGGACGATCCCTACGGGCAGCTCCGCTACGAGGGCGAGCACCTGCCGCCGCTGGTCGTGCTCGACGCCGAGTTCCACGGCTGCGCCAACGGCGAGCGCTCGCTGCGCGGCGACGTCATCTACCTGGGCACGCTGTCGAAGACGCTGGCGCCGGGGCTGCGGATCGGCTACATGGTGGCGCCCGCCGAGGTCGTGCAGCGGGCCGTGCAGCTCAAGCAGAGCGCTGACCTGCACAGCAGCACGCTGTGCCAGCGGATCGCCGTGGAGACCGCGCGCGGCGGCTTCCTCGACCGCCACATCCGCCTGATCCGCGCCGTGTACGGCGCCCGCCGCGACGCGATGCTGGAGGCCTGCGGCCGCCACTTCCCGCCAGGGGTGCGCTGGACCCGGCCCCAGGGCGGCCTGTTCCTGTGGGTGACCCTGCCCACCGGCCTCGACGCGGCCGAGGTCCTGAAGGACGCCCTGGAGCACGGCGTGGCCTTCGTGCCCGGCGGCTCGTTCTTCCCGCGCGGGGGCGGCGAGAACACGATGCGGCTCAACTTCTCGTTCGCGACGCCCGCGATGATCGAGGAGGGCATCCGCCGCCTCGGCGCGGTGCTCGCGCGGAAGCTGGGGGCCTAGCCGGTCAGGCGCGCGGCGCGCGGGGCAGCACGGCCAGGCGCAGGCCCGCGGCGGCGACCGAGGCGAGGATGCCGAAGGTCGCCAGCACCGCCGGGTTGTTGCCGTACTTCGTGAGCGGCAGCAACGCCGGCAGCAGGTAGCCCGCCACCGCGGCGCCCGCCGCCAGCGCCGCCAGCGTCGCGTCGGCGCGCGGCACGAACATGCCGCACAGCAGCGGCACGAACGAGGCGGTGAACAGCAGGTAGATGCCGTACTGCGCGAACAGCGCGACAGTGCCGCCGGTGGGGTGCGTGATCTGCCAGCCGGCGAGGCCGACCGCGACCACTCCGACGGCGACGAGGCCCAGCCGGCCGAAGCGCCGCGCCTCGCCTTCCGCCGCGTTCGGCCGCAGCCGCGGGTGGAAGTCGACGGCGAGGATCGTCGCCAGCGCCAGCAGGATGCCCTCGAGCGTCGACAGCCCCGCGCACAACATCCCGATCGCCACCAGCACCTGCGCCGCGGGCGAAAACTCGGTGGCGATCCAGGCCGGGATCACGCCGTCGATGCGCGCGGCGGCCGGCATCGCGAGGCGCGCCCACAGGCCCGTCAGCAGCACCCCGGTGAACACCGTCCCGGCGACGATCGCCGTGCCCAGGTAGGTACGCATCTGGCGGTCGTCGCGCAGGTACAGGGCCTTCGACAGCACGTGCGGCTGGCACACGATCGCCAGCCCCACCACGAGGTTGCAGAAGAAGGCCTCGAACGCGTCGCGGAACAGCGGGGAGCCGGGGTTGGTCGCGCCCACCAGCGCCGGGTCGATGGCGCCGAGGCGGGCGAACAGGTCACCGGCGAACAGCGACGGCAGCCCGGCGCCGATCAGCACGAGCGCCACCCCGAGCATGATGGTGGCCTGCACCGCGTTGGTCCAGGCGTGGGCGGTGGCGCCGCCGGCCAGCACGGTGCCGAAGCTGAGCAGGGCCAGCGCGATCACCAGCGGGAACGGCGGCAGGCCGAGCTGCCGGGAGAGCACGAGCGAGAGCGCGACCAGGATCAGCACCGCGAAGGTGACGAGGCCGAGCGACAGCACCGCGAACGCCAGCCGCAGCCCCGGCGAGCCGTAGCGGGCGCCGAGCCACTGCGCGACCGTCAGCGCCTGCACCCGCACGCCCTGGGTTCGGAAGCGGGGGGAGAGCAGGGCCAGCCCGGTCATGATGCCGAGCCCGGCGAAGACGCCGTAGCCGAGCAGGGCGGAGACGCCGTAGGCGTGGACGAGGCCGGGGTTGATCACGAACGTGGCGACGCTCGTGAGCTGGGCGGCGAGGGAGAGCCCGACGACGGGCGCCGGCAGGTCGCGGTTGCCGACGGCGAAGGAGACGAGGGACCCCGAGCCGCGGGCGCCGCGCACGGCGAGCGCGATGCTGATCGCGGCGTAGGCGAGAACCGCGACCCAGGCCAGCGGGTTGCCGGGCACTTCAGCGCTCCCGCGCGGCGGGGTTCGCCGCGGCGGCACGGAGTCTGGTAGCTTCCCTCATGCACATCGCGCCACGTTAAGCGTGGCCGCCGCGACCGTCAAACGCCGGCGCGGCGAGGAATCGGAGGCAGCCATGGCCGAGTGGTTCGTCGCGGTGAACGGGGAGTCGAAGGGGCCGTGGGACGAAGCCCAGCTCGCGGCCGAGGCGCGGGCGGGGCGGGTCGACGCCCAGACCCTGGTGTACGGACCGGGCACGGCGGACTGGACGCCACTGGGCCAGGTCGCGGCGCTGGCGCCGCTGCTCGCTGCGCCGCGCGCCGCGGTCGCCGCGGCCCCGGCGCCCGCCGCCGCTGCGGCGCCGGCCGCGCGCGCGCAGGCCCCTTCGCGCGCGGCCGCGGGCGGCGAGAAGGTCGGCCACACGCTCGAGGAGTTCCTCGCCCAGACGGCGGAGAAGGACAACCCGGGCGACGTGTTCGAGCTGGAGAGCTCGCACCTGCTCGAGGTCCACGTGAACGGCCGGGTGTGGAGCAAGCTGGGCTCGATGGTCGCCTACCGCGGGGACCTCAAGTTCGTGCGCGAGGGCGCCTTCGAGCACGGCGTCGGCCACTTCCTGAAGAAGGCGATCTCGGGCGAGGCGGCGCCGCTGTCCAAGATCGAGGGCCGCGGCATCTGTTACCTGGCGGACGAGAAGAAGACCGTCAACATCCTGCGCCTCGACGGCCGCCAGTCGCTGTGCGTCAACGGCAACGACCTGCTCGCCTTCGAGGACGGCATCACCCACGAGATCACGATGCACCGCCGCATCGCCGGCATGCTGGCTGGCGGGCTGTTCTCGGTGCGCCTGTCGGGCAACGGCATGGTGGCGATCGTGTCGCACGGGCGACCGCTGACGCTGCGCTGCAGCGCCGCCGACCCGGTGATCACCGACCCCAACGCGACGGTGGCGTGGTCGGGCAACCTGAGCCCCGAGTTCAAGACGGACATCTCGCTGCGCAGCTTCATCGGCCGCGGCGGCGGGGAGGCGTTCCAGATGCGCTTCGCGGGCGACGGCTTCGTCGTGGTCCAGCCGTACGAGGAGAAGCCGGTGGTCCAGGGCCAGGGGCGCTGAGGCGCGCCCCGGGGCCGCCCGTCAGGCCAGCACGGGCTCGGCCGCGCGGCGGCCCTCGGCCATCACGCGCTCGATGTCGTCGACCTCGCGCGGCACGTTCGTCAGGTTGCGCGAGCCGGTCGGCGTGACCAGCACGTCGTCCTCGATGCGCACGCCGCCGAAGCCGCGGAAGCGCCGAACCACGTCCTCGACGAGGAAGGGCTTCAGCTTCGGATCGCCGAGCGCGGGCTCGAGCAGGGCGTCGACGAAGTAGACCCCGGGCTCGACCGTGATCACCATGCCGGCCTCGAGCGCGCGGCCGCAGCGCAGGCTCTTCAACCCCAGCTCCGTCGAGCGCTCGACGCCGGCGGGGTAGCCGCCGACGTCGTGCACGTCGAGGCCCATCAGGTGGCCGAGGCCGTGCGGCATGAACAGGTACGGCACCCGCGCCGCCATCATCGCGTCGATCTCGCCGCGCAGCAGGCCGCCGCGCAGCAGGTGCTGCAGGATCGTGCGCTCGGCCAGGCGATGCATGTCGGGCCACGAGACGCCGGGCTTCATCGCCGCCTGCACCGCGCGGTTGGCGGCCAGCACGGCCTCGTAGACCATCCGCTGCTCGGGCGTGAAGCGCCCGTTCACCGGGTAGCTGCACGTGATGTCGGACGCGTAGCCGTGGTACTCGGCGCCGGAGTCGTTGAGGAACAGGTCGCCGTCGCGCAGCACGCGGTCGTTGGGGGCGCCGGCGTGGCCGTAGTGCAGCGTCGCCGAGTTGGGCCCGCAGCCGCAGATGCAGGTGTAGGCGCTGAAGCGGCACCCGCCGTTCGCGTAGACGTGGTGCAGGAAGTCGGCCTCCAGGTGGTACTCCGAGAGCCCGGGCCGGATCTTCTTCATCACGGCGACGTGGGCGGCGCTGCTCACCTCGTTGACCCACGCCAGCAGCTCGATCTCGGCCGCCGTCTTGATCACCCGGCACTCGACCATCTCCGGGTGCAGCACCTCGTCGTCGGTCGCGAACTTCTCGATGCCCTCGAAGCGCGCCGGCTCGGCCCATGCGCCGCTGTCGGTGTTGCGCCCGCGCAGCCGCAGCAGCGGCTTCGCGTCGAGCTTCGCCAGCACCGCCGCCAGTTCGTCGACGAAGCGGACCTCCTCCACCTCGTAGAGCGCGCGGAAGTGCTCGGGCGGGTGGATCGCGCCCATCCACACGGCCCACTCGGCCGGCAGCCGCGGGGCGAACAGCCACGAGCGGCCGCTGCCGACCTCGATCGCGCCGAAGAAGCCGGGCTCCTTCACGCCGAACGCCCACTGGAAGAAGCTCTCCTGCTTGAAGAGCTCCTCGCGATCGGTGTCGTACTCGCAGCGCTGCTCGCCGCCCTGCAGCAGGACGACGGCGCCGGGGGCGACGCCACGGGCGCGCAGGCGGTCGCAGAGGCGGCGGCGATTCTCCGCGTGGAGCGACATCGGCACCGCGTAGGTGCCCGGGCCGAGCGAGAAGTGGGCGTGGCTCATGGGGAATTATGGGCGCCGGCCGCGGGCGGCGGCAAGGAGCGGTCTAGAATCGCCCGTCCCGCCGAGGAGGGTTTGCCGCTTCGATGGCCATCAACTTCAACCAGATCCTCACTTTCGCCGCGCAGCAGAAGGTCTCCGACCTGCACTTCCAGCCCGGCTCACCCCCCGTGCTGCGCCGCCGCGGCGAACTGATCCCGGTCAAGCACCCGCCGCTGACCGACGAAGACACGGCCTACGTCGCCCAGCACCTGGTCGGCATGCCCGACGCCGAGCAGTTCCGCCGCGAGGTCAAGGACTGGGACGGCACCTTCGCGCTGCCGAACGTCGGCCGCTTCCGCGTCAACGTCTTCCGCCAGCGCGGGAAGTTCTCGGCGGTGCTGCGGGTGATCCCGCTGCAGCCGCTCGGCTTCGACGCGCTGGGGCTGCCGGTGCCGGCGATGGAGCGGATCGCGCGGCTGCAGCGCGGGCTGGTGCTGGTCACCGGCGCGACGGGCAACGGCAAGTCGACGACGATCGCCTCGCTGATCCACTCGATCAACACGACCCGCCGCGCCCACATCGTGACGATCGAGGACCCGATCGAGTTCCTGTTCGAGAACCACGCGAGCCTGATCTCGCAGCGCGAGGTCGGCTCCGACACCGAGAGCTTCAAGACCGCGCTGCGCGCGGCGCTGCGCCAGGACCCCGACGTGATCATGGTCGGCGAGCTGCGCGACCACGAGACGGTCGACATCTGCCTGAAGGCGGCCGAGACCGGCCACCTGGTGCTGTCGACGATCCACACCCAGGACGCGGCCCGCACGGTGGGCCGCCTGCTCGGCTACTTCCCGCCGGAGGAGCACGCGAGCGTGCGCCAGCGGCTGGCCGAGAACCTGATGGCCGTCATCAGCCTGCGCCTGCTGGCCTCGAAGTCGGGCACCGCCCAGGTGCCCGCCTGCGAGATCATGATGGTCACCCGCTCGATCGAGGAGTGCATCAAGCACGCCGAGCGCACCGACGACATCCCCACCTTCATCGCCCGCTCGCGCGAGATGGGGATGCAGACGCTGAACCAGAGCCTGGTCGACCTCGTGCGCGACGAGCGCATCACGCTGGAGACGGCCAAGATGGCGTCGTCGAAGCCCGAGGAGCTCGAGCGCGACCTGATGGTCGAGTAGCGCTGGCGTTCAGAAGGCGCGGGCGAACGACGCGGCGGCGGCCTCGTACAGCGCGCCCAGGTCGTTGCCGTCGACGTAGCGGTGGTTGACGGTGATGCCGACCGGCACCAGCGTGCGGCCGTCCTGCTCGCGGAAGCGGCCGAAGCCCGTCGACGGCTGCCCGGCGTCGGCGTCGGGCAGCATCACGTGCGCGAACGACGTGAACGGCACCCGCGGCAGCGCCGTGTAGTAGGCGAAGTCGGGGGCCGCGCCGCGCGTCAGGTCGACGCCACTCGAGGCGTCGGCGACCACCGCCTCCGCCGCGGGCAGGAACTCGAGCGCGTCGTCGTGCCACGCGGGCGTCGCGAAGGTGAACGTGCCGCGCGGGGCCGGCACCGTCATCCCCATCCGCAGCCGGTCGTGGAGCACGACCTGCCCGTCCTGCCAGCGCACCCGGAACCCCTCCACCTCGTGCATCGCGCGGTGGAACGCCCAGCACATCGCGAGGTAGGTCGAGTGTCCGGTCTCCTTCGAACGCCGCCGCAGCGCGCTGGCGTCGAGGTCGAAGGTGACGCCGTAGAAGGGCAGCGGGTTGCCGCGGTAGAAGTCGAGGTGCGGCCGGCGCGGGTAGTCGTCGAGCACGCGGAAGCCCAAGCTCACGCCCCCGCCCGCGCGGCCTGGGCCGCGGACATCCGCTCGAGCGTCGCGGCGTCGGGGAAGGCCTCGACCCGCAGCCGCGGCAGGGCCGCCCCGTCCGCGACCATCAGCCCGCCCGCGTGCTGGAGGACGATGTCCCAGTCGATCGTCGGCCGCGCGTCGTCCTCGCCGCCGTCGGGATCGAAGAACACCACCCGCTCGGCGGGCGGCAGCAGCGAGACCACGCCCTTCGACCACACGACGTAGCTGTCGAAGTCCTTTTCCTGGCCGTCGTGGACCGCGCTGTAAGTGGCGACGTGCACGTCGGTGCCATCGCGGGCGTGGAGCCGCTCGAGCAGCTCCTTCTGCGAGCCGTAGAGCGCGTTCAGCTCCAGCACCCGCGAGCGCTTCAGCAGCGGGAAGCCGACGTGTCCGCGCGGCAGTTCCAGGTCCACCCAGGCGTCGCCGCGGCGCACGAGCGGCAGCGCGCTCATCGGGCGCGGCTCCGTGCGGGTGACCTCGGCCGCGACCACCAGCAGGCCGAGCAGCGCTTCCGGGGCGCCCGTGCCCGCCACCACCAGCCGGTTCCAGTTGGGCGCAGCGACGGCGATCTCGCCCTCGAGCTCGAGCGCTGCGAAGGCGCGCGGCAACAGCAGCCGCGCCGGGTCGTAGCAGTCGGTCCACGTCGACAGGTAGAGGCCGTCCGCGACCCGCTCGAAGCCCGGGGCCGGGCTGCGCTCTTCGAGGTTCGACAGCGCCACGGCCCACGCCTCGTCGGTGCTCACGCCCCAGCGCTCGAGGTCGGACGCGTGGAGCATCGAGGTCGCGCGCGGGAAGTCGAGGAACAGGCAGGCGCGCAGCCGCGATCCCAGCGGGCGCGTCGGCGGGACGTTGGGCGGCTGCCCGTCGAGGGCGGCCTGCAGCGCGAGGGTGTCGAACATCGCGGCGTCGCGCACCCCCGGCAGCAGCATGGCCCGCGCTTCGTCGAACGTGGCCGGCCGCTCCTCCGGGCGCTCGGCGCGGAAGCCGAGGAACTCGGCGATCAGCCGGCCCCGCTGCCACGGCCAGGCGCGGCCGTAGAGGTCGAACAGGTTGCCCAGGTACAGTGTCTCGCCCGAGGCGTCGCTGCCCAGGCGCAGCCGGAAGTCGTCGGGCTCGTAGGCGATCGTCGCCGGGTCGACGCCCGAGGCCATCAGGTGGTCGCGCACCCGGCGCACGAACGCGTCGCGGTCGGGGGCCGGCAGCAGGCGGCGGAGGAATTCCATCGGCGGGAGCCTACCGCGGCTCGCGCCGCCGCAGCAGTTCCGGGGCGAAGACGCAGAGCAGCATCTCGAACGGGACCCGGTGCTTGAGGTCGAGCGCGGTCAGCGCGTGCACGGCGGCGAGGCCGACCACGGCGCCCAGCAGCGGCGCTGCAGCCCGCAGCGCCTCCGGGCCGCCGCGTCGCAGGCGAAGCGCGAGGCCGAGCAGGCCGGCGACCAGCAGCGTCTCGTAGGCGAGCCGATAGAGCGTGACTCGCCACCCGGTGTGCCGCACGCCCGCCGCCGGCGGGTACCAGAAGAAACCCTGCACGCGCGCGGCGGCCAGCCGCAGGTACGCGCGCGGCTGCTCGCCCACGAAGCGGCGGAAGGCGGCGAAGAACACGTCGTGCTGGACCATCTCCGGCTGGCCGATCACGGTTCGGCGGAAGGGCTGCGGCGCGACGTCGAACACGCGGATGCCGCCGGCGTCGCCGTAGGTCCCGTTGGAGAGCGGGTTGTTGCCGAGCCACAGGATGTGGGCGAAGTCGCTGGTCAGCAGCGGCCGGCCGACGACGACCTGGTTGCGCACGACCCACGGCAGGACCAGCACGACGGCCAGCGCGAGGCTGCCCAGGCCGAGCCGCGCGAGCCGGGTGCGGTTGCCGCGCCGAGAGACGAGCGCGCTCGCGCTCCATGCCCCCGCGGCCGCGCCCAGCAGCGTGGCGCGCTGCCACAGCGCGAGGCCGCAGCCGATTCCCGCCAGCGCGGCGCCGCTCGTGCTCCCGCCCGCCGTGGCGCGCCCGATCGCGAGTACCAGCAGCAGGAACAGCAGCACGTCGAAGCTCAGCGGGTGCGCGTAGCGGGTGTCGTAATGGACGAGGAAGGGATTGACGGCGGCCAGCGTCCCGGCGCCGAGAGCCAGCCGGCGCGAGCCGAGCAGCCGAAGGGCGAGGGCCGCGACGGCGAGCGCGACGCCGGTGCCGCACGCCCACTGGAGCGCCAGCACCGGACCGTCGCCGGGCCCGAGCAGCCGGCGCAGCACGGCCACCAGCGCGATCCACAGCGGCTCCTTCCAGGCGGCGTACGGCGCGTCGTACTGGACGAACACGAAGCCGAGGCCGCCCTCGAGGTTGGCGGCGACGGCCATCGCCTCGGTCGGCTCCAGAGCGAGGCCGGGCGTGGCCCACAGCCAGGCCAGGACCCGCGCGGCGACCGCGACGATCGCCACCGGCAGCCATCGCCTCACGGCCGGCCCCGCAGCGGGCCCGAGAAGCGCCACGCCGCCCACGCGGTCAGCGCCCACGTCGCGAGGCCGAGCGCCCCGACCAGCGCGATCGCCAGCAGCTCGCCGCGGCCCAGCAGGTGCAGGTTGGCGGTGATCGACTCCACGCCGTACCGGGCGGGCAGCGTCCACTGCCAGTAGGAACCGGCGAGGAAGGCGCCGGCCAGCGCCGAGTAGAGAAGCGCGCTGCGCCGGTGCACGACCAGCCAGAACGGCAGCGCCCAGATCGTCCACTGCACGCCGAAGCCCGGGCTGAGCGCGCACAGGCCGGCGAAGAAGACGAGCGCTGCGGCCCACGGGTCGAGCCCGCGGTCGCGGGCGCGCCAGCAGCCGAGCGCGAACGCGCCCGCCCAGCCGAGGAAGATCAGCCAGCCGTGCCGCAGCAGCGCCGACTGCAGGCCGCCTGCGACGGCGTCCGGAACTTCGAGCCCGAGCCGCGCCAGCAGCCGCGGAGCCTGCACCAGCACCATCGTGTAGCCCCAGGTCCCGTAGACCCAGGTCGGCGCCAGCACCCGCTCGGGGTGGGCGCTCAACACGATGCCGGCGTTGAGGACCACGCCCACCACGGCGAGCGCGGCCAGCAGCTTCGGCCTTTCCTGTCGCGGCAGGATCAGCGCCAGCGGCACGGCCAGCAGCGCCAGGTGCTGGCGCACGCTGGCCGCCAGCGCGAGCGCCACGCCTGCGGCCGCCGCCCGCCCGCGCTCCGCGAGCCACAGCGCCAGCACGCCGCCGGCCACCGCGACGGTGTGCGGCTGGCCGTGGTACGCGGAGAGCAGGAAGCTGACCGGGTTGAACATGAAGGCGAGCGCCGTGGTCGCGCCCGTTGCGGGATCGCGGGGCCGCGCGCCGAGCAGCAGCAGGGCGATCAGCAGGTCGGCGGCGATCGCCGGCAGCTTGACGACGAACGCGAAGGGCAGCCCGCTCGCGCGCGACGACAGCATCGCGCCGGTGACGATCGCGTAGTGCCCGCTCAGGAAGAACGAGGGGTTGTTGCCCGTGGACGCCGGGACCAGCAGGTCGCGGCCGGCCAGCGCGGCTTCCGCCTGCTGCCGCATCTGGCGCACCTCGACGGTGCCGGTGAAGGAGGCCGCGACCAGCACCTTCAGCAGGGTGCAGCCGAGGAGCGCCGCCAGCAGGGAGCGCCGCGACACGCTACAGCGGCGCTCCGTTCATGCGTTTCCTCGCTCCGGTGCGGCGGGAACCCGTCGGCGCCGCGATCTCAGGCGACCGAAGGGAGGCTGGTGACCCGCCTAGGACTCGAACCTAGAACCCAGAGATTAAGAGTCTCTTGCTCTACCATTGAGCTAGCGGGCCGGCCGAACGAAGGACGCAGAGAATATCCGAAGCCGGCCGGTCTTCGCAAGGGGGTGGGGTGGGGCGCGTTCTGGTGGCCGTGTTCTTCGCAGCGGCCTGCCTGCAGTTCGCGCACCCGCTCGCCGACGGCGACCTGTGGTGGCACCTCGCCACCGGGCGCTGGATCGTGGAGCACGGCCGGCTGCCCGACGCCGACCCCTTCTCGTGGACGATCTCGCCCGAGTACGCCGAGCGCGCGCGGATGAGCGTGCGCGCCAACTGGCTCGCCCAGGTGGTCTACCACGGCCTGTTCGCCGCCGGCGGCTTCCAGGCACTGCGCGTGTTCAACGCGTTGCTGTTCACGGCCACTCTCGGCCTCGTGTTCGGCACGCTGCGGCGGCACGGCGTGAGGCCGGCTCCTGCGCTCGTGCTGCTGGCGCCGCTGTGCGCCTTCTGCGTCTGGTACGACGAGCTGAGGCCGCTCGGCTTCTCGGTGCTGCTCGGCGCCGCCAGCCTGTGGCTGCTGGAGCGGGCCGAACTCGACGGCCGCGGCTGGCGGGGCCTGCTGCCGCTGGTGCCGCTGTGCGCGGCGTGGGCCAACCTGCACCGCGGCTTCCCCGTGCTGGCCCTGGTGCTCGTGCCCCACGCACTCGGGCTCGGCTGGCGCCGGCGCTTCCGCGAGGCAGGCGTGATCCTCGCCGCCGGGCTCGCCACGCTGCTCAACCCGTCGGGCTTCGCGCCGTGGCGTGCCGCGTTCGAGGAATCGCTGCAGGGCCCGGGCAACTTCGCGATCCTGGAACTCGCCTCGCCCCTGGAGTTCTCGCGGCTGGCGGCCGGGGGGGCGGGTGGCTCGTTCCTGCCGCTGCTGGTGGTCATCGCCGCCCTGACCGCAGCGCTGCTCGTCGCCGGTCGCGCCGCCGTGCGCCCCGAGCACGTGCTGTCCTGGCTGCTGCTCGCCGTCGCCGGCGCCACGGCGTTCCGCTACTCGATCTACTTCGCGGTGGGCGCACTGGTCGCGGCCGCGCCCGCGGCGGCCGCGCTCCTCGGTCACGCCTCGGCTGCGCGCCTCCTCCGCGCCGCGCCGATCGCCGCGCTGGGCGCCGCTGCGGCGCTCGCACTGGCGGCCCCGCGTCCCGCGCTGCGCCCGGTCCACGACGAGGCCGTCCCGGCGCGGGCGGTCGACGCCCTGCTCGCGCTCTCGCCGCCGGGCCCGCTCTTCAACAGCTTCGACCACGGCGGCTACCTGATCTGGCGGGCGTGGCCGCGCTACCGGGTCTTCGCCGACGCCCGGCTGCTGGACTACTCGGTGTTCGAGGAGATGGCGCAGGCCGGCCGCGAGGGCCTGCTGCCGCTGCTGGAGCGGCGCGGGATCAACACGGTGCTCCACCCGACCTTCGACCGCGACTTGCGCGTGCGGCCGCCTGTGCTCGAGCTGCTCGCGCGCCCCGACTGGGCGCTCCTGCACTGGGACGCGGTGGCGACCCTGTTCGTGCGCCGCGCGGCCGCACCGGCGCTGCCCGAGGCTTCGGCGCGGGAGTTCGCGCAGCAGTTGTTCGGCGTGCTCGAGCATCGCGCGCGGGGCCGGGCGACGTCGGCCGCCGAGCGGGCCGAGGCCGAGGCGATCCGCCGCGCGCTCGACGCGGGGGGGCGCTGAGCGCTCAGCGGATCGGTTCGACCCGCATCCGCTCGACGCGCACGCCCTGCTCGGCGGGCTCGCCCAGCCGCGACCAGGTCGCGGTCGTCAGCGAGACCTGCACGACCCCGCCCGCCGCCGGGCCCTCGAACGTCCACGGCGCGACCTCGTTGCCGACCTCGACCCGGGCGGCGGGGGAGTCCCCGACCCGGACCGCGACGGCGCGCGGGCCGGCCGGCGCCGGGAACGGCGCGCCCATCCACAGCGTGACGCGGTAGCGCGGCGATTCCACCAGCGGTCGCAGCCGCAGCCAGGCCCGCCCGCGTGACCATCGGTGGAGGCCGGGTGGCGGCTGCGGCCGCGTGTCGTCGAGGTGCTGCTCGAAGGCGATGTGGGGGCCCCAGATCTCGAGCGGCCCGCCGCGCGGGTGGAGAAAGCCCCGAGCGGCGCCGAAGTCGTCGCCGCCGACCACGACCTCGTCCGCGCGCGGGGCCGGCAGCCGCAGCCAGGCGTGCTCGAGCAGCCGCCACGGGTCTTCGCCCCAGGACAGCTTGTGCGCCGCGTGCAGCGCGCGCCGGGCCTCGTCCTCGCGCCCTGCCAGCGCCAGCAGCCGCGGCAGCGCGACGATCGCGGTGTTGTTGCCCCCGATCACGCGCGGCCGGGCCGCCTCGTACGCGGCGAGCGCCTCCGCCGGCCGGTCTGCGCGGTAGAGCGCCTCCGCCCAGTCGAAGACCGCGCGCGCGGAGCGCGGCGCGGCGACCGACGCAGCCTCTGCCCGCGCGAACGCGCCCGCGGTGTCGCCAGCCGCGAGCCGGGCGGCCGCGGCGCGGTTCTCGCCCCGCGCCGCCCACGCCTGGCGCGCCCTGTCCACGTAGGGAGCGTGGATCCAGGCCGCGAAGGCGATGCCGACCGCCAGGCCGAAGCGGGCGCCGCGCGAGCGCTCGCGCAGCGCCGCCAGGCCGGCCGCGGCGCCGACCGCGCCGATCACGACGAAGCCGCTGCGGTGGCGCGGCACCTCGTTCAGGAAGAACACGACGTGGTTGAGCAGGTAGTAGGAGATCCAGCCCCAGACCAGGACGTAGCCGCGGTCCCAGCGCCAGGCGAACAGGTAGGCCCACAGCAGCCCGACGACGACGAGGTACCAGCCGTCCTCGAGCGCGATCACCACCGGATGGCGGTAGGGCGGGTCCGAGCGCTCGAGCGTGAGCAGACCGTGCAGGCCCTCCGGCCGGAAGAAGTGCTTGAAGTTCGCCCACGCCTTGTCGGCGAAGCGGTCGGGATGGCGGCGGATGCCGCGCAGCCCGAAGTGCATCGCCAGCTCCCGCTTGCGGGCGTTGCTCTCGGCGCCGTAGATCAGCGCCTGCTGGCGCGCGTACTGCTCCGGGGTCGCGAAGTTGTTGCAGTACCAGATGTTCTCGTAGACGGTCGTCTCGATCGGCACCGGCTCGCCGATCAGGAAGTAGTTGCGGGCGCTCCACGGCAGGATCACTCCGAGCCCGCCCGCGAGAAACAGCACGGCGGGCCGCCAGCGCGGCCGGGCGGCGCCGAAGACGAGCAGCCACAGGGCCCCCGCGGGCACGAATGCGGAGGTGATCGATCGCGCCAGCGAGGCCGCGCCCAGCAGCGCGCCCGCGGCCAGCGCGCCGCGCGCCGAGCCGGTGCGCCCGGTCCGCAGCAGCAGCGCCATCGCGGAGGCGAACAGCGGGATCGCGACGTTCTCGGTGATGGTCCAGGTCGGGATCTCGATCGAGTAGGCGTGCAGCGCGACGGCCACGCCCGCCAGCGTGCCCCAGCGCCCGCACAACTCGCGGCCCATCGCCGCCACGGCCACGGCGGCGACGGCGCCCAGCAGGCACTGGATCAGCCGCAGCGGCGCGAGTTCCGGGCCGAACAGCGCGAACACCGTGGCCAGGAAGAGGTGGTAGAGCGGCGCGATCGTCCAGTGGCCGTCCCACAGCCGCCACTCGTCGCTGTGGAGCACGTAGTGCAGCGGGTCCGGCTGCGCGAGGATGCGCAGCGCGTTGGTGAAGTAGTGGTACTGGTGCTCGTACAGCAGCGGCGGGTCGGCGGCCAGCCAGTAGACCAGCCGCGCCGCGAACGCCAGCAGGAAGACACCCGAAGCCCAGGCGGGCGGCATCCGCCCGCGGATCAAAGCCGCAGCCCTCCGTCCACGCCGACGATGGCGCCGTTCATGAACGCCGCCAGGTCGGAGGCCATGAACAGGTACACGGCGCCGATCTCCTCGGGCCGCGCCGCGCGCCGCGCCGGCAGCCGGGCGATCAGCGCCTCGCGTTCGGCGTCGGACAGCAGCGTCGGGGCGCCTTCGACGAGTCCCGCGGCGATCGCGTTGGCGGTGACGCCCGCCGGGCCGTACTCGCGGGCCCAGGTGCGGGTCAGCGCGATCAGTCCGCCGCCGCTGGTGGCCTCCGCCGTGCGGCCCGGGGCGCCCAGCAGGGCCGCGACCGAGAGCCCGGAGAGGATGCGGCCGGCGCCGCGCGCGACCATGTGGGCCGCGACGGCCTCGGTGCAGATGCGCGCCCCGCCCAGGTGCACGTCGAGCGCCCGCTGCCAGCCTTCTTCGCCGCCCTGGTCGGGCAGGCCGACATGCGCCTGGTTCACCAGCACGTCGATGCGGCCCCACTCGGAGAGCACGTGGTCGACCATCCGCTCGACCGCCAGGGCGTCGGTGACGTCGGCCTCGAACGGGAGCGCGTCGCCGTCGTCCACGCCGATCGCGGCAGCCGCGGCGGAGAGCCGCGCGCCGTCGGAGTCGACGAGCGCGACCTGGGCGCCGGCCGCCGCCAGCGCGCGGGCCGCGGCCCCGCCGACGAGGCCGCCGGCTCCGGTGACGAGCGCCACCCGCCCGGAGAGGTCGAAGGGACTCACGGCGCTACTCGAGGGTGACCGAGACGCTGGCGCGGCCGTCCGTCGAGCGCGCGTAGTAGTCGGGGAAGAGCTGGCGCAGGCGGTCGATCTTGGCGATCTGGGCCGCGTCCGGCTCGACGCCGATCGCGACGTAGACCCACGCCTGGCGGTGCGAGACCGGCGCTTCGCCCGCCGGCGGCGTGCGCTCGCCGAGGGCGGCGACCACCTGCCCGATCGTGACGTCCACGCGGGTGCCGCCGAAGGTCACGCCGGCCCCGGGGGCGGTCGCGGCCGTCGTGCCGACCAGGCCGGTGGGCGAGCGGACGAAGAAGAACGGCGGCACCTCGTCGGGCCGCCGCAGTCCCATCAGGTACTGGTCGAGTTCGCCGTAGCGAGCGCTGTGGTCGACCCCGGTGCGGAACTGGCCGCCGCCGAGGTCGCTGATCTCGTTGCCCTCGAGGTGGGAGCCGTTGGAGTCCATGAAGAAGCTCCAGTGCGCGCTCTGGCGTCCGAGCAGCTCGCCGCTCACGCGGCCGGCCTCCTCGAAGCGGGCGAGCGCCAGCCAGCGGTGGCCGGTCTCGTGGGCCAGGATCGACAGCGCCGACTGGTCGCCCAGCAGCCGGCTCGCGAAGTCGTCCGGGTACTTGCTGATGGTGTCCATCAGCAGGAAGCTCTCCAGCCGTCCGCCGCTGCCGAACTCGGCGGAGTAGTCGAACGCGGCGGAGCCGATGCCTCCGATCTCGTTCTTGACCGTCTGCTCGAAGGCGAAGGTGCCGCTGCCCGCCATCCGCCGCGAGGTGAACACCACGAGCTGCATGTACTCGTCGGGATGCGCGGCGTAGAACTTCCGCGCCACCGCCGCGGTGTCGAGTTCGTCGTTGTCGCGGAACGTCTCGGCCAGCGCGCCGGCGCTGACGGCACCGCCGGGGTTCGAGAAGTCGACCGGCGTCACGCCGTTCAGGGCCTCGCCCGGCGCGACCCCGGTCGCCGCGGTGCTGAGGCTGGTCGCCATCGTCGAGGCGTACGCGAACTCGATCGCCCCGTCGGCACGCAGCGTGACCTCGAAGGTGTTGGCGTCGCCGATCCCGTACTGGGGGACCTGGGTCCAGGTCACGGTGAAGCGGGCGCCGTCGCCGGCGTGGGTCACCGACCCGCCCGCCGACGGGTCGAGGTCCGCCAGCAGCGGGGCGATCCGCGGCGGACCGTTGACGAGCCGGCCGATGTCGCGCGCCGTCGAGGCGCCGTCGCCCCGGCCAAACGTGAGGTTGCCGTCGGAGTTGACGTGGACCTCGCTCCAGGTCCGGCCGTGGAAGGGGAACGCGAACGGCAGCGGCACGACCGTGGTGTCGTCGTCGCCCAGACCGAGGCGGGTGCCCGTGCCCCCCGCGACGGCCCGGTCGGTGCGGGTCACCACGTACGTGCCGTCCCGCGGGGAGATCGTGACGCCCACGCCCTGCAGGTCGAAGTCCTTGCGGAACAGGGCCAGGTCGCCCTCGTCGCGCAGCACGGCGATCTCGCCGACGCGCTCGGCTGCGGCCCGCACCTCGCTGGCCCGCACCGGCCCGCGGCGTGCCCGCTCCTCCTGGTGCAGCCACAGCGACTCCAGCGCGGTGCGGTCGCCCGTGCCGCACCAGCCGGGCGGCGGTGCGGCCGCCAGCGGGGTCGAGACGGCGCACGCGAAGGCGACCAGGGCGGATGTTCGGCGCATGTGGACTACTCCTCGAGGCGAGTCTACGCCAAGCCGGCGACCGGGCCCCGGGCCAGAAAGCGGCCGCGGCCGGCGCTGCCGACCCACTCGAAGTCGTGCACCAGCAGCTCGCCCCGGCTCAGCACCGTGCGCGGCCAGCCGCGGACGGTCAGCCCCTCGAAGGGCGTGTGGTCGACGTTCTGGTGCAGTCGCCCGGCCGAGATCGTCACCTCGCGCTCGCGATCGAAGAGGACGACGTCGGCGTCCGCCCCGGGGGCCAGCGTGCCCTTGCGCGGGTAGAGACCGAAACGGCGCGCAGCCGCGGTGCTGGTGAGTTCCACGAAGCGGGCCGGCGAGAGGCGCCCGGCTCCGACCCCGTAGTGGTGGACGAGCGCCATCCGCGTCTCGATTCCCGCGCCGCCGCCGGGCAGGCGGTCGAACGAGGGCGGCGTCGGAGACCACGGCTCCTCCGGAGCGGTCGCCTGCGCGCCCGCGGGCGTGCGTCGGAACTCGGGCGTCCGCCGCTGGCCGCGCCGCTGGGCGCGGGTGAACGGGCAGTGGTCGGTGACCACGAAGTCGAGCCCGCCGTCGCGCAACGCCGCCCACAGCGCTTCGCGGTCGCTGTCGCGCCGCAGGGGCGGCGCCATGGCGAAGAGGTCGGCGTCGGCGCCCGCGTAGACCGCGTCCGTCAGCACCAGGTGCTGCGGACACACCTCGCCCGTCGCCGGCTGTCCGCCGTCGCGGGCTCGCGCCAGGGCAGCGAGCCCGGCCTCGGCCGAGACGTGCACGACGTGGACCGGGTTGCCGGCGATGGCGCACAGCGCCAGCGCGCGCTCGGTCGCCTCGGCTTCGCCCGTCGCCGGGTGGCACAGCGGGTGGAACGCGGCGTGGGTGTGGCCCGCGCGCCGGTGGTGGGCGACCAGGTGGCGGATCACGTCGTGGTTCTCGGCGTGGACCAGGGCCAGGCCGCCGTGGGCCGCGAGGGCCTCGAACCCGGCGAGCAGTTCGCCGTCGTCGAGCCGCAGCCCGTCGTAGGCCATGTAGAACTTGAAGCTGGGCACGCCCGCCGCGATCACCTCCGGCACCTCGGCCAGGCTGCGCGGGTCGGTCCGGTGGAAGGTCATGTGCAGCCCGAAGTCGATCGCGGCCGCCGCTTCGGCCTCGGCCCGCCGCGCGGCCAGGGCCGCCATCCAGGTCTCGTCCGCGCGCGCCTCGACGAAATCGATCACGGTCGTGGTGCCGCCGCAGGCCGCGGCGATCGTGCCGGTCTCCCAGTCGTCCGCCGAGACCACCCGCGCCGGCCCCTGGGGGTAGGCGAGGTGCACGTGGGGGTCGATCCCGCCGGGCAGCACGAGCGTCCCGCGCGCGTCCAACTCGCGTTCGCCCGCGAGTCCCTCGCCGAGCGCCGCGATCCGCCCGTCGCGGATGCCGACGTCGGCGACCCGCTCCGCTCCGTCCGTCACCAGGGTTCCGCCGCGCACCACGATGTCGAACATGGATCACCAGCCCTGCCAGAAGCCGCCGTCCGCCATGTCCCACAGCACGAACGCGTGGAGACGGTGTCGCTCTCCCGGCCGCCGACCGTGGACCGGGAACTCGAGCCCGAGGTTGAGCGCGACGTGGCCGCGCTTGCTCAGGGCCGCGTGAACCTGGGGGATCAGGGTCAGCCGCCAGCGGGCCTCCGCGTCGAACGGAGCGACGAGCGTGGCCTCCAGCCCGGGCACGACGCCCCGCGGGCGCGCGCCGGGCTTCCAGTGGACCACCTGGGAGAGTTCGAGGTCGCCGTCCGCGGGCGTGCCCGGCGGCAGGTGCAGGCGCAGCGTGCCCTGCAGCGAAAAGTGGCCGCCCATCGGCGTCGCCTGGGACAGGTAGGGAACCAGCACCAGGTCGCCGTCGTCGCGCAGCGGGATCTCGGCGTCGAGCCCCGCCGCCAGCAGCAGGCGGTCGTCGCCCGTGCGCACGGCCCACTTCGCGCCCAGCTCCGCCTCGTCGACCTCGCGGAGGCCCGGCTCCGACCGCTGGCTCAGCTTGGCCTCGAGCTGCCAGCGCGGGCTGATCCGCCGCGCGTGGTAGAGCGTCGAGCGCACGACGTCGCCCCCGTCGTCGCGCCGGTCGCGACGTTGAAGGAAGAGCAGCTCGGTCTCCGGGAAGGCCTTGATCGAGCGCACCGGCCGCGTGAAGTTGAGCTCGCCGCGCGGGTAGCCCCGGGTGTCGGCGAAGGTGCCCAGGTGGGCGACCACCGCGTCGATCTCGGCAGGCGTCAGGCGCTCGCGGTGGGCCGGCATCTGGTCGGAGAGGCCCAGCGCCGTGCCGCCGTGGGCGACCACCAGCCGCCAGTCGGACGCCGGCTCCCGGCTGTTGAACATCGGGTCGGTGAAGTCGGCCGGCGGGTTGCGGAAGTTGGAGAGCAGCGGGTGGCCCTCGGGCAGCCCGCTGCCGGCGGTCGTGTGGCAGCGCGCGCAGTGTCGGACGTACAGCGCGGCGCCGTCGGTCCCGTCGCCCGCGGCCGGCCCAGCCAGGCCGGCCACCAGCACGAGGAGCGCCGTGCCCCGCGCCGTCACGGCCGGCCCCCGGGCGGATCGGGGGGCAGCACCGGTGGCTCGATGTAGGTCTCCGGCAGCTCACCCGTCAGCGCCTCGAGGAACGCGAGCAGCGCCGCCTCGTCTTCGGCGGCCAGCTCGAGCCCCACTTGCAGCGCGGCCATGTCGCGCACGGCGGCGGCGAGGCCCGGGAAGCGGCCGTCGTGGTAGTACGGGCCCGTGCGTGCGACGTTGCGCAGGCCGGGCACGCGGAAGCGCATCCGGTCCGCCGGGTCGCGGGTCACCTCCTCGCGACCGAGGTCGGCCTCGGCCGCAGCCGGTCGCACGTGGCCCAGCCGCTCGTAGCTCTGGCCGCCGAGGGCCGGGCCGTTGTGGCAGCCCGCGCAGCCGAGCTCGACGAAACGACGGAAGCCGCGCCGCTCGCGGGCGTCGAGCGCGGCCTCGTCGCCGCGCAGGAAGGCGTCGAAGCGGCCCGGCGTCGAGAGCCCGCGTTCGAAGGCGCCGATCGCGACCCCGACGTTGTGGTACCGAAGCGCGGGCTGCTGGCCGGGGAAGGCCCGCTCGAACGCCTGCGCGTACTCCGGGATCGCGGCGAGCACGAGCACGACCGCTTCGCCGTCGGGCATCGCCATCTCGACCGGGTTGAGGATCGGCTGCCGGGCCTGGTCTTCGACGTCGGGGGAGCGGCCGTCCCAGAACTGGGCGAAGAAACCCGCCGCGTTGTAGACCGTGGGCGCGTTGCGGCGTCCGAGCCGGCCCGCGTGACCGGAGGAGACCTTGCGTCCGTCGGCGCCGAAGGCGAGCAGGTCGTGACAGTGGGTGCAGGCGATGCGGCCGCTGCGCGAGAGGCGCGGGTCGAAGAAGAGCTGGCGCCCGAGTGCAACCCTTGCGGAGGCGACCGACGGTGGAGCGACTCCGGCGTTCGCGGGCGCCTCGAAGCGCAGCGGAAGCGGCTGGAACGAGAGCAGGTAGTCCGCCGGGATCTCCGTAGACGTGGCGCGGGGCGGGGCCGCACTGGCGGTACCGCCGAGGAGCGCAAGAACGGCCGAAGCCGACAGCAGGAGCCGTGTCATGCCGTTCAGCGAGCAACAGGCGTGCCTCCGGGCCCGAAAATCGCCCCGCCTCGTCAGATTCCGCTTGACGGCGGGCAGGCGGCGCCGGAGCTTGAAACTGGGCGGGGTTCTGCGCGGGAGGGCCCTCGTCGATGCTGGCGATCCGCTGCGATCCCAACGTCCCGGCCGCGGTGGCCGACGCGGTACGGGTGCCGATCGAACACGCCGGGGTGAACTGGACCGGACTCGGAGAGGTCTTCGTGTACTGTGTCCCGGATCCCCGCGGCGCGCGCGAGCTGGTCGTGCGCGTGAGCACGTTGCAGGGCGTGGTGCCGATCCTGTTCCGCCTCGAGGGGCTGGACTCGCGCAGCGTCGAGTCGACGTTGCGCGGCACGCTGCAGCGGGGCGACCTCTGAGGATCTGGTACGCCCGATAGGGCTCGAACC
>JAANMV010001522.1_pt1 | contig 25165 bp, 18 predicted proteins | sample 7279661 | NCBI WGS metagenome assembly JAANMV01 (sample SAMN14094540, study PRJNA606508) | bioreactor metagenome | isolation source: A lab-scale SPAN reactor treating ammonium-rich wastewater day 121 | place: Ireland: Galway | collected 2017-05-16
GCTGCCCACGGGGTTGATTCCGGCGCTGACGAGTTACTTTATGTCATATCGGCGCTACATCATCATTCTGTTTCCGGTGTTCATCGTGCTGGCGCAGTTGTTGGCCAAGGGGCCGCGTTGGATGTTCTGGTATTACGTGGTGTTGTTGGCGGCGATGCAGGCGTGGGCGGTGGTGCAGTTTGTGAATTTCAATTGGGCAGGGTGAAAGCGAAGGCTGCAGGCTGAGGGCTGAGATCGAGAAAGGCTGAATGCATTCGACTCCTCACCCCGCCCTCTCCTCGGTCGAGGAGGAGAGGGAGCGCAACACAGAACGTGAGGCGTGCGGCGTGAAACTGTCAAAAGAAAGCGTATGAAGACTCTGGTTATGGTGTTGGCGCGATGGCAGAGCGGCGCGGACGAACATCGGTTTGGCTTGGTGGGCGGAAACCGTAGCGCTGGCTCTCAACCTGCGGGAGCGCGGTTGTTCCATCCGCAGACTCGGGAAAAACTCGGCGTCTCCAAGCGAGCGGGCGGCCTGCCGAATGCAATTCGGCGATACAGCAGATTGGAAATCTGCGCTACGCAGAACGCTGGCGGGCATGGAGGGACGCGCCGTACCGTTGCGTTCACGCTGCTGGAACTGCTGGTGGTGATTGCGATCATCGGGATTCTGGCGGCGTTGTTGTTGCCGGTGTTGGGCCGGGCCAAAGGGGCGGCGCAGGGCCGTTACTGCATGAACAACGGCAATCAGATGATCAAGGCCGTGCATCTGTATGCCGATGAGTACAACGACTGGCTGCCGCCCAACCCGGAACATGGCACCAACTCCAGTTGGGTGGCGGGCACGATGCGCGTGGCGACGCAGGCAACCAACACGCTGTTTCTCACCGACCCGCGCTATGCCAAACTGGCGCCGTACACGGGCGGGTCGGCGGCGCTCTACCGTTGTCCGGCGGATCGCAGCACGGTGACGATTGCGGGCGTGAAGTATCCGCGCGTGCGGACCTTTGCCATGAGCCAGGCGGTGGGCACCAAGCCGTTGCCGCCCCGGCAAGCGGTGGATGGCGTGTGGCTGACCGGCACGTACGGCCACACGGCCAACCAGCCCTGGCGGACGTACGGCCGATTCGCGGACATGATCAAGCCCGCGCCCTCGGGTTTGTGGGTCCTGCTGGATGAGGATGAATACAGCATCAACGACGCGCAGTTTGCGGTTTCGATGCGGATACCGACGCACTGGGTGGATGTGCCGGGCACGTATCACAACTTTGCCTGCGGCATCGCTTTTGCCGACGGCCACTCGGAGATTCACAAATGGACGGACCCGCGCACAGCCTTGGGTGCGAAGATTCGCGAGAAAGGCAGCCGTGATCAGACCGGGAACAACGACATTCTGTGGCTGCAAAGGCGGACATCAGCGCACGTGGTGACGGGAGAACCGTGAAGCATGAGGCGTAATGCGTAATGCGTGATGCGGGAAACGAAATCGAGCGTGGAAGTGGAAACCGCAGACTCGGGCCGTGAGGCGCCGCCCTCGGCTGAAAACGCCGCGTCCAAGGTTGATCGCTTCTGGTCGCCCGTGCGACGCAAGTTGCTCGGGCTGGTTCTGGGCATTAAAGCGGCGACGTTCCTGCTGGCGCTGGGCGCCATCACGTTTTTCCCCGCGTTCAATCAGCGGGAATACACCAACGACATTCACTGGCCACGCGAGGGGCCGCCGACCTTGGCAACGCATTTCGCGACTTGGGACGGGGCGCACTATCTGTTTCTCAGCGAAGAGGGATACCAACGTGGATCAGCTTCGTGCGCGTTTTATCCGCTCTGGCCGTATCTGATTCGCGCCTGTTCGTGGCTGACGTTTGGCAATCATTTCATCGCGGGAATCTTGCTGGCCAATGTGCTGTCCCTGGCGGCGGTCCTGGTCTTCCATTATTTCGTGGAGCGCCATCACGGAAGGTCAACCGCGAATGGTTCTGCCGCGTTGTTGCTGGCGTATCCCGGAGCAATATTCTTCTCGTTCATTTACACCGAGTCGCTGTTTCTGCTGCTGGTGGTGCTGTTCTTTTTGTGCCTCTTTCAAGAGCGGTACGTTTGGGTGGCGGTGATGGGGTTTTTGCTGCCACTGACGAAAGCCGTGGGTGTGTTTTGCATTTTTCCGCTGCTGCTTCAGCTCTGGTTGAAGCGGGAGCGCTGGCGGGCGTATCTGGCGTACTACGGGCCGCTGCTGGGGTACGCCGCTTACTTTGGCTTCATGTATTATGCAACAGGCAATGCCTTTGAGGGATTCGAGGCGCAACGGTTTTATCCGAACCAACCTTCCATCGCGAACATCTTTGATGTGCCAGGATTCCTGACACATCTGTTCATGCCGTTGCGTTTGCATGGGATGCTGGACTCGGCGCTGGACCGGGGACTGTTTCTGCTGCTGCTCGCGTGTCTGTATCCGATTTGGAAGCTGAACAGGGTGTACTTCGTCTATGCCGTTTTTATGGGGCTGGTGCCGGCGGCGTCCTCGTGGTTCCTGTCTTACACGCGGAATATGATGATGTGTTTTCCGCTTTTCATCGTGTTGGCGCATCTGCTGCACCGCAAAGACCACGGATTCCTGCTTTGGTACGGAGTGGCGCTGTCGGCCGCGTTTCAAATTTGGTTTCTATTGCGACACATCAACTTTGTATGGACCGCGTGAACCATTGCCGCGCGGAGCAGGCCGGTTGGCAGGGCGGGCGGGCCTCGCTGCTTGCGATTGTTACCAAACTCGGCAGCGCGTATCAGAAATCTCTCCGGCTCGATGTTTGGTTGTGGTTGCCGGGTTTCGGGTATTACCTCTGGCTCAACCGCATCATCTGGCTGGGCACCGAGTTTGGCACGCCCGCCGGTCAAATGCGGGGTCTCCTGTTCTTCGTGTGTCAGGGCGCATTGTTCTGGCTGGCGGTGCTGATGGTGGATGGACTGCTGGCGACGACCCGAAGCCGCTGGCGGGTGATGTTCGTTGCGGCGGTTCATGTCTTCCTTGCGGGCTTGTATCTCGACACCGTGCTATACCGTCTGATGGCGCTGCATCTTGGGCCGGCGATGGGCATCCTCTTTCAAGGCGGGCTGTCGCGGCTGGCCATTAATTGGTCCCATACGGGCATTCCCTCCGGGACGATCGTGCCTTACGCCGGCTGGGGCGCGCTGCTGGTGCTGGGAGTGATTCTGTATTCCTGGTTAATGGCCGCTCCAAGTTCCCGGTTTTGGTCGGCGCGACGGGTGCAACCGACAAAGCTCGGGCGACTGGCTTTGTTCGCGGCTTTCCTGCTGGCGGTTTGTCAGATGTTGAGCGTGAGCGACGATCATGATTACCAGATCAATTTCGCTGAATTGAGGAAGTCCATGCCGGTGCGCTTTGGCAGCCCCGGAACGAAACCGGGCCGGCGAATGGTTGTGGGTGGCTTGCGCCCGCTCCGGGACGCCCGTGAAACCGCCAACGCGGTCGAGGCGCTGGGCCTCCAACCCGGAGTTCACCCGGACATTTTTCTGTTTGTGTTGGAAAGCGCTCGCGGCGATTTCATTACGCCGCAAATCACGCCGAACCTTGCCCGGTTGCGCGAGGAGTGTCCGCCCTTTCCGATGGGCCTGGCCGCGGCCAACGCCAGCCACATTTCCTGGTATTCACTGCTCACCGCCAATCACGGGCTTTATTTCGGCGCGGCAATACGCGCGCCCTTGCGCTCCGGCAGTGTGCCGCTGCAACTCTTACGCCGCTTGGGATACAAGGTAAACGTGCTCTGCAGCAGTACGCTGGATTATCATGAAATAGACCGGCTTGTCTTCGGAAACGAACTACAGCTCTGCGATGCCATGTTCGACGCGCAGAAGTCCGGGCTGGGCGATGCCCCCGCGCGTGACCAGGCGGTTACCGATCAACTCATGCAGGCACTCGAGCAACCACCCGGCAACCGCCTGTTCCTTGTTTTCTATCATTCGACCCATCACGATTATGACTGGCCGGCTGGCGATCCCGCTCCCTTTACACCTTACACTGCCAAGTGGAATTACGGTGATTTCAGCATCGGCGCCGACCAACTCACCTTGATCATGAACCGATACCGAAATGCGTTCCACTTCCAGGATCGGCTTATTGGACAAGTGCTGGCGCGCTTGAAGGAACAGGGCGCTTATGAAAACTGTGTCCTCGCCGTGACCGGCGATCACGGGGAGGAGTTTTTGGAACACGGAAAACTCCTTCATGCCAGCAACCTGTTCCGCCCCCAAACCAGCGTGCCATTTCTCTTGCGGCTGCCGACGAAACAAATGGCCGGCGCCCCGGTGAGCCGGCGTTTTCCTGCCGCGACGCACGTTGATTTCATGCCGACGGTGCTCGACCTCCTTGGACTGACTGTGACGAATCTATTCGATGGAGAATCCCTGCTGCGCAAGACCACTGACGAAGCGGTGATTGTGGCGGAAAACCGGGACTCGGACCCGGTACGCTTCTGTCTCCAGTCCTCGCGTTACAAAGTCTTCTTCGAGTACCAATATGAGCGCCAACCGACCGCCTCGCAACGCGTGCTCTACCTCCGGCAAATCACCGACCTCAACGATGTTCCGATGAAGATGGACCTGACCAGCCCTCAAATCGTCACGTTCCTCCGGACAAACCTCCCTGCGACGTTCAAGTCGTTGTACCCCGGGTTTGAGAATGATTTCACTGGCGGAGCTACCCCGAGCCGCCGGTAGCCGGTTTAGGTGAACGGGCAAGAAATCGGAATCCCAGGTCGCCACTTGGTTTCCGAAGCGAAGAAGTAAAGCTTGCCGCACCACTCGGCCATCGGCTTCAATTCGGCCACCGACCTGAATCATGAAGCCGACCTCTGCCGCCGAGAGTTCCTTTGCGCCCCCGCCTGTCTGGCAACCGGTCCTGCTCGCGGCTCTGGCGGGTGGCATGGCGTGGGGCATCCGCGGACAATACGGTCACGAAACCGGTGCCATGATCGCCGGGTTGCTGGTGAGTCTGGTTCTGGTCTTTCTGTTCTGTCCACAAGCAGCCTTGCTGCCCGCCGCACGGGCGGTGGCGTTTGGGACAATTGCGATGGGTTTTGGCGGAACGATGACTTACGGCCAGACCATCGGCCTGACGCAGAATGTGGCGGTGATCGGTAATTGGGACGCGCTGCGCTGGGGGATGTTGGGTTTGGCCATCAAGGGAGGCATCTGGATCGGGTTCGCCGGCTTGTTTCTGGGGATGGGCCTGGGAGGCGTTCGCCATCGTGCGCGCGAAATCCTGGTGCTGATGTTGGGCATGCTTGCGCTCTACGCCGTGGGAGTGTGGTTGTTGAACCGGCCTTACGATCCGGCCAACAAACTCCTGCCGGGCATCTATTTCTCCGCGGATTGGCACTGGCAGCCGGACGCCACGGTGAGCGAACTCAAGCCCCGGCGTGAACATTGGGGCGGACTGCTTTTCGCGCTGGTCGGCGCGTGGATTTGGGCGGGCTGGATTCGCCGCGACCCACTCGCCCGCAAGCTGGCGCTCTGGGGCATGATCGGCGGGTTGGGTTTTCCGATCGGCCAATCGTTGCAAGCCTTCCATGCCTGGAATCGCGAGCTGTTCCAATCCGGCATCTGGGCACAAATCGCGCCGCTGATGAACTGGTGGAACTGGATGGAAACCATCTTTGGCACAGTGATGGGGGCGTGCCTGGGATTGGGTTTGTGGCTCAACCGGAAACATGTCAGCTCGCTGAACGAGGTGCAGCCACCGTCATTCAAACCGGCAATTGAATGGCTGCTGCTGGGAGTGCATCTGCCTTTGCTGTTGCTCACGGAATTCGCCGCCGTGCGAGCGGTGGATATGTTCTACGACCTGGGATTGTGGCTGGGATTGATTCCCCTGGTGGCCGTGGCGGGCGGCCGCTGGTGGCCGTTTCTGGTCGTGTTTCCTGTGACACTGTTGCCGATTGCAGGCAAGACCATCCGCAGTCTGGTGTATGAGGCGCAGGCGCTCAGTCCCGCGGCAGGTTGGGTGCTTTACGGGATGTTGCCGGTCGTGTTGAGCACGGCCGTGGCGTTGTGGTGCGCGGTTCAAGTTGGGCGGGGATTGAGCGGCCGGACGTTCCTCCGCTGGGCGCTGTTATTCAACGCGTGGCTATACTTTGGATTGAACTACGCGTTCTTCCGCTTCCCGTGGCCATGGGAGACGTGGACCGCGCGCACGCCCAATGCCATGGCATTTGGCGTCTGCGTGCTGGGCTTGACGATTGCCGGTCTGGTTCTTGGCCGACGGCAAGTCGCCGACAAGGCAGATTGAAAGTCTGGGCAACGACATTTCAGGACGCACTCTGCCCGCCCGCTTTCCGATGATTGTCCAAGCGTCACCGTGGCGCGGACAAACGACGCGGATTGGTAAGTTTTGCCGTTGGAGGGTGGCGGCCGTCTCGCCGATGGAGGTCGGCGATTCGTCTCAACCCTATGTCAAATCCGCCACGCAGCGGAAGCCAATGGTGGAGCACCGGTCCAGCCCGGGCCACATTAGCAGGAACTTGGCGGCGAACTGGCAGGGTTGCGGGCCGGCGTCGGCATACCAAGCCGAGCCTTGTGCCTGGAACCAGCTTCCGCCCTTGAGCATGCAGAATCGCGTCCGGCCGTCGGATCGCTCGCTTTCCGTCCAGTGCCAGACATTGCCGCAGAGGTCGTAACACCCGAACGCTGACCGGCCGGCTGGAAAATCCATCACGCCCGTGGTGCCGCCGTGCGTTCCATCATTGCACACATTGGCGCGCATATCGTCGCCCCAGGGGAAACGGCTAGGGTCCGGTCCTTCGGCGGCGTATTGCCATTCTTCTTCGGTGGGCAACCGTTTGCCGGCCCAGCGCGCGTAAGCGCGGGCATCGTCGAGGTCCACATAAACCACCGGATGATTTTCCTTCCCCGGCGGCGGCGCACCATTGACCCAATGCCGCAGGAAGTTCTCGGCATGGCGCGGGCGGTAACGACTCGCTTTGAGGAAGGCGGCGTATTGCGCGTTCGTAACGGGCGTCAGGTCCATCGCATAGCGGGGCAGGGAAACTTGGCGCGTGAAAATACGACTTCTGTGCAGGTCACCGCCGACCGGACCGCGTTCCGGGGATGACTCATAGAACCCGCACTCACGAACGCGGAATTCCACCGATTGGGTATAACGAGCCGCCTGGATTTCGACCATGTCGGGAGGCGCGTGTGGCTGCTTTGCGATGGACGGTGTGACTATTCGATGCGTCTGCCGCGCGGGAAATTCGGTGTGCCAGTCAGCGCGCCCAGCCAAGGCACGTTGTTTCGCCAGAAAACTGCGAAGGCTGCGACGCGTTGCCTGATTTGGACGCATGGCCAGGAAACAACCGATCCCGCGTGGCGGTATGTACCCGTGCAGTTCCACGCCGTCGGTTGTCTGCTTGGCAGTCGCTTCGTTTCCAGCGATCAAATCAAAGAACTGTTCACCACTTGCCAATACTCTCAGCAATGGGCCGCTGGCCGTCCGTGTCGAGCGGTTGATCAGAGTCCACAGGCGCAGGCCTTCGGCGCTCCATTCACTGGCATAGACATTCGGTTGCAGGGTGGTCACCAAGGGAGTCCAGTGTTCGCCGGCGAACAATTCCGAAAAGCGGCGTTGGATGGGCAGCAGCGAGCGCAGCAGAGATCGGTCGCGCGCGTTCCAGCCCACCCACGAGCCGAAGACATTTTCCCAGACCATCATCCCGCTGCCGTTCATCCAAGCCGTGTGGAGTTCGCCAGTGTGGTCGCGATCCCATCGCTTGATCTGGTGTTGTTGATGACCGCGCTCGAACCATTTATTGCGCAAGACCCCCGGCGCTTCGCTGTCCGCGAACCATTGCGCCCAGCTCAGGTGATGATCGTGAATTCGATCCAGTGGCAGCGCGAGTTCGCTTTCCAGGGCCACGCCGGGACGCGCCGCGTCCAGCTTGGCGCGAAATCCGGTTGCCGCCTTGTCCATCGTATCGAGGAAAATGCCATCAGCCCCGATGGCTTGGACAATTTCCACGAGCGCGTCGAGGTCGTCCTTGCCTTCGCGGCGCGTGCCGGTGTCCCACGGGTTGTAATTGATGAACACCTTCACGTCTCGTCGCTGGAAAGCACGCACGACCTTGCGCAGTTCGCGGAGACCGCCGGGCATGTCGCGGTAGAAATCGAACTGGTTGCGCGGGTCAAAGCCGATTCGCGGGTAGGCGTGCCACAACACGACGCCATCGTAACTGCCAAACTCCCGCTCACCGTGATCGAGAAAGGCCTGGACGGTGTAAGCGCCGCGTTTCGGATCGTAGAATGTTTGGTCGCACATCATCAGGAAGCAGCAGGAGAAGCAGCGTTGCACCCAGGCAAAGTCCGGACGGTGGTAGAGCGCGTTGGAGTAATTCAGCGACCGCCGCTTCTGCGCGCGCCATTCGGCGAGTTGTTTCCGGAACGCCGGCCAGGCGGACGGATCACGCGGGGCGGGAATCAGCGCGCGTTCCGGTTCGAAGGCGAATTCCGGCTGCGACTGCGCAGAGCCGTTCCAAGTCGCTACCGCACTGGCCGCCAAGGCAGCGCTGGACTGAAGAAATCGGCGGCGGGAATACATCGGGCCGTAAGCGGCTATTTGGCCGGCGCGACGATCTCGTAAATCTTCCCGTCGAACGCCAGCACGTAGAGTTCGCCGTCGCGATCCTCGCCGAAGCTGGCCACGAGCCGCGTGGGGTTCGGCTTGGACAATTCGCCGTAAGTGGTGACCTGGCCATTCTCGTAGCGCAGGCCAAAGATCGTGCCGTATTGGAAATCGGCATAGACATACACGCCACGAAGCGCGGGGAATTTCTGGCCGCGATACACGTAACCGCCGGTGATGCTCAGGCCCACGCCGTGATCCGCGAATTTGCTTTCCGCGGCGAAATCGGGTTTGTGTGCGTACTCCAGAATCGGATCAATCAATTTGCCGCGCACGCGCTGTTCCTTGAACGGATGGAAGCCTTCGCGGGCGCTCCAACCGTAATTACCGCCTTTGACGATGATGTTCACCTCTTCCCATTTATCCTGGCCCACGTCGGCGGCCCACAGCTCGCCGGTTTCGCGATCGAAACTCATCCGCCAGACGTTGCGCAGGCCGTAGGCCCAGATTTCCGGGCGCACACCTTCGGGTCGGGTGTCAAACGGGTCTTCTTTGAGCGTGCCGTCCTTGTCCTTGCCGACGAAGGGATTGTCCTTGGGAATTCCATACGCCAGCCGGCCTGTGCGCGAGTTCACGTCAATGCGCAGAATCTTGCCCAGCAGATGATGACCGCTCTGCCCGACGTTGTGGGGATCGCCGCCGCTGCCGCCGTCGCCGGTGCTGAAGTAGAGATAACCGTCCGGCCCAAAGATCACCGTGCTCCCGTCGTGATTCCAGTACGGTTGCTCGATCTCCATGAGAATGCGTTCCGTGGTCAGATCAGCCCGGTTGGGGTCGGATTTGGAAACCTGCACTTCGCTGAGCACATTGCGTTTCGGACTTTGTTGCGTGTAGTAGATGTAGAACTTGCCGTTGGTCTTGAACTGCGGATGGAACGCAAACGCCAGCAGGCCCTCTTCATTCTGCACAAAGGGCCGACGATGCGAGATGTCGAGGAAAAGTTTCCGGTCCACGCCATTCCGGTCCTGCGGCAGCAACCAGATGCGGCCCGCCTGCTCGATGACGATTCGGCGTTGCGAGTCATCCGGCGCATCCTCCAACCACAGCGGACGCTCGAACGTCAGCAACGGATACGCATCTTTCAGTGCGATCGCGGGCAGGCCATCGGCGGCGGTGAGTCCGGAGGCGCCAAGGGACAACAAGAGTGAGAGTTGTGTCGCGCAAGCCCAGCAACGGTGTTTTAGTTTGGCAGAATACATGGAATTACGGTTCATCGGCTCAACCTGACGAACGAATGGACGGGTGGATTCATGATTTGCCGGCCATGAAGCCAGAAGCGGGCAGGGGAGGGAAGCAAATGTTTAAGTGCGTCCAAGTCGGAAGGACGCCATGAGTCCGGGGAGCGCACGCGTCCCGCGTGCCGTTTTCGGCGGCCCGCCGAAAACTTCGTCGCGCAAACTTCCCTTTCGACGCCTGCTAACAACGTCGTCGCCCAAACCTCTCGATCACAAACAGTGCGCGAGGCAATGGTGAAACGAGGTGTTTGGCGGGCTGCCAAAAACCGCAGGCCGGCGACCTGCGCTCCCTAATCCAACCGCATCGTTCCACCGAAGTCGCGCAGACGATGGGCGGTGTTTTGCACTTTTGACTTTTACCCACTGTCCGTAGTCTGCCGCCAATGAACAGCGCCATTATCGTCGCCGCCGGCAAGGGCACTCGCATGGGGGCAGGCGTGGACAAACTTTTCCTCGAAGTCGCGGGACGGCCCGTGGTCGTCCACACCTGGCAGCGGTACGAGGACGCGAAGTGCATTGATGAAATCGTCCTTGTGGTGCGCGAGGGCAGGCAGGCGGCTTTTCAGGAACTGGCCGTGCGCTTCGGCTTTCGCAAGAAGCACTGCTTCGTCGCGGGCGGGGTTGAACGTCAGGACTCGGTTTGGAACGGATTGGGGGCCATTTCATCGCACGCGCGGATCGTTGCCATTCAGGATGCCGCGCGGCCTTGCACAAGCGGGGACTTGATTGCGGCCACGATTCAGGCGGCCCGGGAAACCGGTGCGGCCGTCGCCGCGCAGCCCGTGAGCGACACCATCAAGGAATCCGCGGACGGTCAGACGATTTTGCGCACCGTGGATCGCGCGCGGTTGTGGTCGGTGCAAACACCGCAGACCTTTCGCGTGGAGGTCATACGCCGCGCGTTGGAAGCAGTGCGTCGGCGCGGACTCACGGTGACGGACGACACGGCGGCGTGCGAATTGATCGGCCAGCCCGTGCGATTGGTGCGCCGAGACGCGCCCAATCCCAAAGTCACCGTGCCGGCGGATGTGCCCTACATCGCGTCGCTGCTCGCGGGTCTGGGGGCCACCACAGGGGAGCAAGTGTAGCAGATATAGGTGGTTTCTGGAGTAAAGCGCTGGACTACGGTGTCCTGCTTTAAGCGTCTTCGTGACCGTCCTGCCAAGAACCTCGGTTGCGGGACCGACAAGTGGAAGAAAGAGTGTGGCGCAAAAAAGCGCCTGCCTGCGCAGCATCGCCTCGCCCCAGCCTTAGTGGGCCGGTTCGTAAGTTCCCTAACGTATTTTCCTGGTCAGGCCGCCAAGGCTGATTGTGGGTGGTCTTGCTGGGCGAGTTTTTCCAGCCAATCGTTAAGATTGCGGCGCGTAAAGCGCCACTGGAATGGTTGAGCGATCTGTTCATAATGCCGTTCAAATTGGGCCAGTCGCTCCGCCACTGCCGCCAGCGACGGAAACTCGTTTGGGGTGAGCACCTTTTGTTGGAGGATGGAAAAGTAGATTTCGATTTGATTGAGCCAACTGGCATGCACCGGGCCATGCACCAACGTTAAATTGGCATAGCGGTTTTGCAGTCGCGTGACCGCTCTTTGGCCGCGGTGGGAAGAGCCGTTGTCCACAATCCAAAACACCCGGCGGGCCGATTTATACGGAGCTTGTCCCATCACCTGTTCGACTAACCGATCAAAGGGGGCGATCCCGCTCTGCGTTTCGCAACGACCAAAGACTTTGGCTTGATGCACATCCCAGGCCGCCAGATAGGCCCACGCTCCCCGGCGCTCGTATTCATGCTCCACCTTCCTGGCCTGATGGGGCCGAGGTGGTTCGCTGGCATGGATGCGAGCCCGAGCCTGAATGCTGGTTTTTTCGTCGGCCGAGAGCACAAATTCATCCTCGCGCAGTGGTTGATCCTGCCAGACTCCCGCATAGAGGTCCAAGAGGCGTCCGGCTTTGGCGGCAAAGTCCGGATCACGCGGAAAAATCCAGCACCGGTGTTGCCAAGGCCGAATGGCGTCTTGGTGAAGCCAGCGCCAGACGGTCGTATCACTGATGCTGGCCACCAGACCGGAGGCAACGGCATGACGGGCGATCTCGGGCACACTCCCACGCGCCAGCGGCACTTGACGCTCGCTGGGCAACTCACAGGCCAGGGCTTTAATTTGCACCACGACTGCTGGGGGGAAAAGACCGGGGGCGGCCCGGTCGGGGGAGTTCCTCCAAGCCCGCCAGGCGTTCGGCGAAGAAACGCTTGCGCCACAAGCTGACCACTTCGCGGCGTGTATCCAAGCGCCGGGCAATTTCATCATTGGCCAGCCCTGCGGCGGCATGGAGGATCCTTCTGGCGCGCGCGCCTTCAAAATATGGCAACGTATATTTGGCGGCGCGCCGGGACAATTCGCGTTTTTCAGACTCCGATAGGATGATTTGAAAAGGGCTGTGTCGCGGCATGCCAGCTCCATAACATGCTGCCTCTAAAACGCAACACTAATACGTTATCGTATTTAAGAAGTAACCCACTTAGACTCGTACCCGCTCAATGATTTGCGTCGGCTTATCGGGAGGTGGCACTCTGGGTCTGCTTGTATGCATTCAAATCGTAATAAATCCGAATGTAATACGCTCCGCCTCGAGGTGTGTCAGACTGATTGTCTGGCCTGCTCTTGAGGTAGGCCAAGACGGCCTCCAGTTGAGAGATTGTGTCCGCAAGATTGCGAACACGTATTCCTGCCCGAGCAAGCTCATCGCAAGAGACCATCGTAATCTCATAATCGTTGGTTGCTGGGTTGTATGGTTTTGAGAAGATGATCCCATCAATTGTCCCGAAATCGCGATACCAGTCGCCTCCTTCATAGAAATTCAGCCGGATGGGCTCGCATTGGCGAACCTGCACATCGAATCCGAAGTCCTCAAGCGTGATGTCCCTGTGCAGCCATGTATCAGTGATTTTGGCGTCTGGCAGTTTCTCTACCAACGCCTTGATACGGTTGTAATGCCGGTAGTAGATGAAATCGCACTGAGAAAGCCAGAGCAGAGCGAATGGAGCGACCAGGACAAAAAGCACGATGAGCGCTGTTACGGACCAAGGCGACAGTCTGCTTCCATTTTTTGAATTGGTCTCCATTCGCGAACAGGACGACTGAACCGTGCATCCAGATCCACGACCGCCGCCGGGCCACAGACCGCGGAGCGCAGAACTGAAAGTCGAACAACGGTATTGTGGTGGCGTTGGGAATGCAAGCCCCGGACGGCTGCAACAGTCGCTGACAAATCATTCAAACCGTCTGACCGCCCGGCGGGGCACAGTTCGCTCCAGAGATCTGGCATTACGCTCGCCATCACAAACTCACAGGCTCCCCGAGCTTCGCTGCTCGCTGCGCTCGCCGGCGCGAAACAATCTCATGCGCCAGCACAAAGCAAAGTCCGATGATGATCGCCACGACCGAATACCAGCCAAGCCATGCTGGCATGTCTTTGGGGAAAAACTGCTGGGCCACGAGGGCAAGCATGCCAGCGCCGCAGAATCGCTTCGATATGGAATCCAGGTCTAGCTTCATAAACTTGTGAGCGCGTGTGATGTGGGCTAGCGGCCCGATTCTTGGGATCGACGATGGGAGATGCGAAGTAGCGTACAGATAACGCCCACACCGACAAGAGTCAATACTGTCGGTTCGGGGACAGGCTGAGAAAGTTCGCTGATTTCAACGGGTGAAAGCGCACGGTCGTAAACCAAAATATCATCGATCCCCCCGTTCCAGCCATAAGCCCGCTCTTGTGAAGCACCAATCGTGGGGTTGACGCTGCTGCTGGTAGGTGCGGCAACTGTGGCCGACGAGTCCAACGTCCCATTGATATAAGTGGTGGCAGTGGTGCCAGACAGAACGACGGCAACGTGAGTCCACAGTTCAGCATCGAGAGGTGTAGTGGCTAAGAGGTTTTGGTCGCCGCAAAAGAAGCGCAGTTTGTCACCATCCCAGAGTCGGAATGAGTAACCATTGTGCGGTGAAAGTTCCAGCATGTTGCTGAAGATGACGGCGTTGGCGTCAACGTTCGAGTTGGAAAGGTAAACCCACGCAGCAATTGTGAGGTCGCCGGTGATGTTCAGGCTTGGGCTAGCGCCGATCAACACATAGTCACCACTGCCACCAAAATGATACGCGCTATCGGGATTGCCGAACCTGTCAGAAGCCAGGGTCGCGCCAAAGACTAGGCCACTGTTGCCATTGCCACTAACGTCATTGGCGTTGCTGTTGAATGGGTAGTTTGCCACCAGCCCGTCTGTTGGGATTACGTTCTGGGCGCTGGTCCTAAACGAAACGCCCCAGGCTAGGGCGATCAGACTGAACAGTAGGATTCTAGTTTTCATTGGGTTTGGTTGTTTGGTTGCAGGGGTGGCCAGCCAAAAGGATCAAATTTTCTTTTCACAAGGATGCATGCGGCAGCCGAACAGTATGCTTGTCCGGGAGCCACAGGCCATTGGTGAACTGAGAGGCTCGGCTCATGTCGCTCTTTTACGCCTGTCCCGAGTTGCTGACAAGCCTTGACTTAGGGGAGTTATCCAAGGCGGTGTGATCAAGAGCTGGTGAGGTTGGGCAATCCTCCGGTCGGAGAACGGGTCGGCTGGCGGACGGAGCGCCGTTCACAGATCGGCGGCCCCCCGTTTTACCCTTGCAGGTGAAGCCTTGGCTCAGGTCGCCAAGGCTTCGCGCGCAAAATCCCACCTGCGGGCGCCGCTTGCCAACGGTTCGCCGCGCTTTTATTGTTTCCCGGCCACGACGCCACTAATTATGAAATCTGCCAGCCAACTTCGCCCCTTCAATTCAATCTTGGTGGTCGCGCTGCTCGCAGTCGGATGGGCCACGGTTGCGTCGGCGGACAATGCACGGGTTACGGTGGCTGCTGGCGACCACGAGCGCGTCCAAACACTCGTTACCTTTGCGCCGCCGGAGTCCAAGCAGGGAGACTGGCAATTGCGCGACGCGCAAGGTCACCCGGTTGCGCTGCAAATTGATTTGAACGGGCGCGCGAGTTTTGTGCTCTCGAAGCTGGCAAAGAATCAGACGGCGGTGTTTGAACTGGTAGCTGGCGCGCCGCCCGCCCCTGAAACCGGCGGCGGGGTGGACATCCAGCGCGACGGAAAGAAGCTGAAGATTACGAGCGGGGGCAAACCGGTGTTGGAATACCAGGCGCGACCGGGGGAATTGCCGCGTCCGAACATCAAACCCATTCTTGCGCGAGGCGGTTACATTCATCCGGTTTTTAGTCCATCCGGTCGCGCGGTGACGGACGATTATCCGTCGAATCACGCGCATCATCACGGCATCTGGTTTCCCTGGACCAAAACCGAGTTCGAAGGACGCGCGCCGGATTTTTGGAACATGGGTCAAGGCTCAGGCCGGGTGGAGTATGCCGGCGCGCTCACGTATTGGACCGGGCCGGTGTTTGGCGCATTCCGGACGCGTCACCGCTTTGTGGACATGACCGCAGCCGAGGAGAAGCCCGCGCTGAACGAGGAATGGGAGGTGCGGGTTTACAATCTGCGAAGTGACGCGGGGAAGCCTTATTGGATGTTCGATCTCACTTCCACGCAGGAATGTGCGTCCCCGAGTCCGCTCAAACTCCCGAAGTATTACTACGGTGGACTGGGATTCCGCGGACCTTGGGATTGGAATGGCAAAGCCAATGCCTTTTTCCTGACTTCGGAAGGCGAGACGAACCGGGTGAGCGGCAATGAAACCCGCGCGCGGTGGTGTCACATCAGCGGCGTGGTGGACGGCGAGTTAGCGGGGGTGGCGATTCTGGGCCACCCCGGAAACTTCCGCGCGCCGCAACCGCTGCGGCTGCATCCCACTGAACCGTTCGTCTGCTTTGCGCCCTCACAACTCGGCGATTGGGAGATCGTTCCCGGCCAGCCGTATGTTTCCCGTTATCGCTTTGTCGTGGCAGACGGCCCGCCGGATCGTGCGGAACTGGACCGGCTCTGGAACGATTACGCGTATCCGCCGGAGGTTCGCGTTGAGGTCAAGCCGCTCTCCACCGAATGAGCTTGCGATCGGAGGCGCGGCGAGGGCGGCGACAGATTGTGTGCGCTTGGCCATTGGCCAACGCATTTCTTGCCAATTAACCCGAGGTCTTCTATTTTCAGCCTGAGCAAGCATGATGCAGCTATGAAACGAAGCGTGGTTTACAGTGTGGTGACGGTGTTGTTGGCCATCAATCTCGTCGTCGGTGCGCGCCTTTATCTGACTTCCGCCGCCGCCGCCGAGCAGGATTCGGTTTATCCCAACCTTGAACTCTTTTCCTACGTCATGGAAAAGGTTCGCAAGGAGTACGTGGACGGCCAGAAGCTCACGTACCGGGAATTGGTTCACAGCGCACTGCGCGGCATGGTGGGCCAGTTGGACCCGCACAGTGAATTTCTCGATGCCGACAAGTTCAAGGAACTGCAAGGCGACACGCAGGGTCAGTTCGGCGGCTTGGGCATCGTGGTGCAGATGCGGGACAACTACGTGACGGTGGTGGCGCCCATTGAAGACACGCCGGGCTTTCGGGCGGGGATTCTAGCCGGTGATCGCATCGTGAAGATTGACGGCAGGAGCACCGAGAAGATGACCCTGCCCGACGCGGTGAAGTTGCTGCGCGGCGAGCCGGGCACGGAGGTTTCGCTCACCACTTTTCGCCCGTCTGCCAACCAGAGCAAAGACCACCAACTCACGCGCGCGATCATCAAGGTCGAGATGGTCAAGGACATCAACGGAAAGAAAGAGTTTCCGCTGGATGATTCCAAGATAGGTTACGTGCGGGTGACGCAATTCGGCGAGAAGACCAGCGGCGATCTCGACGCCGCGTTACGCAAGCTCAAGAACCAGGGCATGCAGGCGCTGATTCTCGATCTGCGCTGGAATCCCGGCGGTCTGCTCGATCAAGCTGTGGCCGTTTGCGAAAAATTTCTGCCGCGCGGCCAACTGGTTGTCACCACTGAGGGCGCCACGGCGGGCCAGAGTTCCGTGCGCAACGTTACCGGTCGCAGCGGCGAGTTTCGCAACCTGCCGGTCGTGGTGCTCGTCAACTACGGCAGTGCCAGTGCGTCGGAAATTGTGGCGGGCTGCCTGCAGGACTGCGCCGCGCTGGGCGTGTGCAAAGCCCTTGTGGTGGGTGAAAAAACGTTCGGCAAAGGCTCGGTCCAGAGCATCATACCGTTACCCGACGGCGCCTCGGCATTGCGCCTGACCACGGCCAAATACTACACGCCCAGCCACAAGGTCATTCACGAGGAAGGCATCACGCCAGACTTCATCGTGACCATGACCGACGAAGAGGAAAGCGCCATTCTCCTGCAACGCGCTCCCGGGGGCATTGAATCGTTGGAGGAAAAGGACCGCGAGCGCGTTCGGGCCATGCGCGATCCGCAATTGGACCACGCCATGGACTTGCTCAAGGGGATCATACTTTTCACCGAACGTGCGCCGACCGATGACACGCCGTCCGGCAAGCGTCCGGAAAAGGTCGCGTCGAAGTGAGTTCAGGCGAGCGGCAGATTGGCGCATCTGTGGGTGGATGATTGCCATGACTCCGTCACTCCGCCGCTTCACTACACCATGACCCTGCTCGCCTTTGAAACTTCCTGCGACGAAACCAGCGTGGCGGTGGTGCGGTCCGGCGAGGTGCGGTCGAGCGTGGTTTCCTCGCAGATCAAACTACACGAACAGTACGGGGGTGTGGTACCGGAACTCGCCGTGCGCGAACACCTCCGCAATCTCCTGCCGGTCGCGCATACTGCCATGCGTGAAGCAGGCGTGTCCCCCGGCCACTTGGACGCCATTGCCGCCACGCAGGGGCCCGGTCTGCCGGGCGCGCTGATGGTGGGGCTGAAAGCCGGGCAGGGGATGGCGTTCGCGCTGCGCAAGCCCTTCATCGGCGTTCATCATCATGAGGCGCATTTGTATTCGCCGTGGATTTCCGGGACGCCGCCCCGCGCCGGCTTTGATCGCTTTCAACCCAACGTGTCCCTGATTGTCAGCGGCGGCCATACGCTGCTCGTTCACGTGGCGGCGGAATTGCAGCATCGTGTGCTTGGCTCGACGATGGATGACGCGGCCGGTGAATGTTTTGACAAGGCCGGAAAATTGATGGGCCTGGCGTATCCTGCAGGCCCGGAGATTGACCGGCTGGCAGAGCAGGGGAATCCAAGCGCGTTTGTGTTCCCGCGTCCCTTGCTCAACGACGCCAGTGATGATTTCAGTTTCAGCGGCCTGAAGACCGCGGTGCGCTATTTTCTGCGGGACCATCCGGGATTGCTGGAGAGCCCACATCAAATCCGCGACCTCTGCGCCAGCATTCAGGCGGCGATTGTGGAGGTGCTGGTGGCCAAAACCGTGCGCGCGGCCAAGCGCCTCGGCGTGCGTTGCGTGACGGCGTCGGGCGGTGTGACCTGCAATCGCGCCCTGCGCCGCCAACTGGCCTCTGCCTGTGCCCGCGCGGGGATCACGCTGCAACTGGCGGAACAAAGCCTTTGCACCGACAACGCCGCGATGGTCGGTATCCTTGCCGAGCGGAAGCTGATGCGTCACCCGGGCGGCACCTCCAGTGACGATGACATTCAGCCGGGCTGGGAACTTGAGTGAATCGCGCGCAGCCGATGGGGTGAGAATCCTCCGATCCAAACATCGCGCCTTGAGCCCCGGAACCGTAGCCGCCGACGTGAGGAGGCGGAAAAAGTTGGCAATCAGGCAAATCCGCCTCCTCACGTCGGCGGCTACCAAGGGCGCGTTGCAGGGGGAGGAATCGGTGAGTTTGTTCAAATAATCGTTCGACAGAAACGTCAAACCAGCTTAATCCAAAGTCGAACCTATGTTCCAAGTTCAAGTCATGATCGTTTGTTTGTGGTTGGCGGGGATGAACCTTGCCACCGCCGCAGCGCGCCAGCCCGACCGGCCCAAGCCGTCCACAAGCCAGCAGGCCAGTGCTTCGGGGCCGGATTACATCTCCAAAGTGAAGCCGCTATTGGAGCGTTTTTGCTACGAGTGTCACGGGGTGCGGAAGCGCGCCGAACTCGATTTGCGGGCCTTCGCCGATGAACAGTCAACCGAGGGACAGCGCGAGATTTTCGAGAAGGTCCTCAACAACATTCGGACGCACGAAATGCCCCCGGAGAACAAACCGCAACCCACCCTGGCAGAGCGCGAGTTAATCATGACCTGGATCAACCACCGGTTCTTCCAATTCGACTGCACGAATCCTGATCCCGGCCGCGTTACCATTCGCCGGCTCAACCGCGCCGAATACAACAACACCATCCGCGACCTCGTCGGCGTCAACTTCCAGCCCGCGACGGATTTTCCCGAGGACGACACCGGTTACGGGTTCGACAACATCGGTGATGCGCTCTCGCTCTCGACGGTGCTGCTGGAAAAGTATCTGGGCGCGGCGGAGAAAATCCTCGAGGCCGCAATTGTGACCGGCGATTCCACCCACGGCCCGGTGCAGCGCTTTGAAGCGGAGAAGCTGGAATCCACCGCGCCGGGCGGCTTGTTCGACGACACGGCGCTGATGATGGGCCGCGAAGGGGAGGTGTTCACCGCGGCGCAATTCGCCAAGGCCGGGGAGTATGTCCTGCGTGCCCGCGCGTTCGGTCAGCGTGCCGGAAACGAACCTCCGCGCATGGAATTCCGCTTGGACAATCAGCCGTTGGTGGTGTTTGACGTGAACGCGCTGGAGCGTTCGCCGGAAGTTTACGAGTTGCGCCTGCGCCTGACCGCCGGCGAAAAACGCTTTGCCGCCGCTTACATCAACAACTTCGTCAATCGCAACGACCCCAATCCCGACAACCGCGACCGCAATCTCATCATTGATTATCTGGAAATCGTCGGGCCGGTTGAGCCGCAACCGTTGCCGGAATCGCATCGGCGCATCTTTGTTTGCGAACCTGGGAACGACCCGGAGATCTGCGCCCGTCAGGTCATCGGCAATTTCGCCCGCCGCGCCTTTCGCCGTCCAGTGTCGGGTGAGGAGACTGACCGGCTGATGAAGCTTTACCGGACGCTGGCGGCCGAGGGTGGAAGCTTTGAGGAAACCATCAAACTCACGTTACAGGCGGTGCTGGTGTCGCCGCACTTTCTGTTTCGCGGAGAGCTTCAGCCCGAGCCGGGCAATCCCAAACACATTCACCCGATTGACGAATACGCGCTTGCCTCGCGGCTGTCTTACTTCCTGTGGAGTTCCATGCCCGACGATGAGCTTTTCCGCCACGCCGAACGCCGCACGCTGCGGCGCCATCTCGAAGCTCAGATCAAACGAATGTTGAAAGACCCGCGGGCCACGGCCTTGACGGAGAACTTCGCCGGTCAGTGGCTGCAATTGCGCAACCTTGCCCTCGTCGCGCCGGATGCGAAGCAGTTTCCCGACTTCAACGACGAGTTGCGCCGGGCCATGCAGCGGGAGACAGAGTTGTTTTTCACGGCTGTGCTGCAAAATGATCGCAGCTTGTTCGAGTTGCTGGATGCGGATTACACTTTCGTGAACGAACCGCTCGCGCGGCTTTACGGACTCAAGGGCATTGAGGGCGAAGCGTTCCAGCGTGTTTCGTTGAAGGGAACGGGACGCGGCGGATTACTGACGCAGGCCGGCATCCTCACGATTACCTCGAACCCCACGCGCACGTCGCCGGTGAAGCGGGGTAAATGGGTGCTGGATAACATCCTGGGCACTCCGCCGCCGCCACCCCCGCCGGATGTGCCGGAACTCGAGGAGGACAATGAAACCGCCCTCACCGGTACGTTGCGCCAGCGCATGGAACAGCACCGCGACAATCCCAATTGCGCCTCCTGTCATGCCCGCATGGACCCGATCGGCTTTGGCTTTGAGCATTTCAACGCGATTGGCGCCTGGCGCGAGCAGGACGGCGGTCAGGCCATTGACGCTTCCGGCAAACTCGTGAGTGGCGAATCGTTCAATGGCGCGGCAGAATTCAAACACATTCTACTGAAGCAGAAGCGCGACGACTTCGTGCGCTGCCTGACCGAGAAGATGCTTACCTATGCGTTGGGCCGTGGCTTGGAGTACTACGATAAATGCGCCGTGGACCAGATCACCAAGAATCTCTCGCGCCACCGTTACCGACTATCCGGATTGGTGTGGGAGATTGCCCGCAGCGCGCCCTTCCAGATGCGCCGTGGCGAGGAGGAGCGCATGGCCCACGCCAGCGAGTAATTGCTTCACGCCTTCGGGCACCATCAACACCCGTGCCCCGCATCCACACTCTGCCACTGCCGACTCACGACACTGGAAAAGCCGGCGGACGCCTCTTTCCATGAATCCCCCGGCCCTTCGAGCCACCACTTCGCATGAAAGTGGGTTTGCTGATTTGCACTGGGTTGCACAACACTTTCGGGGTAACCTCTGCGCCCAAAGCGGCGATAAATCAGTCGCACTCCAAACGCTTCGCGAGGTTGGTTGACGCTGAAAGGGCGTGAAGCGTTTGGAGTGCGTACGTCTTCAGCGCCGCTCTGCGCGCGGGACTGACGCTTCGCCGGTTCAGGGGTTCAATGCGCGAACCTGTTCGGGCAATTCTCCCACTGAATCCCTCTGCCCAAAGCGGCGATAAATCAGTCGCACTCCAAACGCTTCGCGAGGTTGGTTGACGCTGAAAGGGCGCGAAGCGTTTGGAGTGCGTGCGTCTTCAGCGCCGCTCTTTGCACGGGACTGACGCTTGGCCGGTTCAGGGGTTCAATGCGCGAACCTGTTCAGGCAATTCTTACCCTTGATCCCGGCCGCTGGGAGAGAATTCTCCGATTCAAACATCGCGCCTTGAACTCTGGAACCGTAGCCGCCGACGTGAGGAGGCGGAACGGGTTGGCAAACACGAAATCCGCCTCCTCACGTCGGCGGCTACCACCGGCCGGTTGATGGGGGGAGCCAGCCGGCGGGTGACCACTGGCACGCTTGCCGTTATTGCGCGAAGTCGCGTCATTGTAGCACGACCCGAAAGCCAGGCTAGTACGCTGAGATACAAAATTCGCAACAGGGTAGGGCGCGACACTCCGTGCGCGCCTTTGGGAAAACGATTTTGTAGGCTGCGGCGCGCACGGAGTGACGCGCCCTACCAACAATTCGCCCGACGTAACGCAACTTCTTTGTCGCAGCATTAGCCGACGCGCGCGAATGGTGGCTCACCCTGGCAGTCGGAGCCACAGCGGGCGGCGCGGGCGGGTAACGCGTAGTTTTCATAACTTTCCACTTCAGCGGGTCTTGGCGGACACACGGAGTTCACCTCCAAAACCCGCCCGCCTTCCACTCGGAAGGAGATTCATGCGCCCTACCTCATGGCACTTGCAGCCGGTAGAAGCGCTGCGTTTGATTCGTGGTGGCAGGGTCGGTGAATTGCGCGGTGCTGCCCGTGCTGGTGCAGGCTTTCAGCTTGGTCCAATGCACCAGGTCGCTGGAGGCTTCGATCACGTAGCGCGTCCCGACCACTTCTGGTTCGGTGAACGTGAGTTGCAGGCCGCTGGTGTCCTGCGTCGCCCCGGTGAAGGACGGGCAGGCGTTGGTGTAACCCTGACATTCCACCACCGTGAGGAACTGGTCGGGGGCGACATTCGGGATTTCCTGCACGATCCCGGAGGGCCATTCGATGCGCAACGTGGTGACATTCGTCGCGTCACCCAGGCCGAAGTGGGCCAGCAGGCCATTGTCAAAGCCAATCCCTTGCCCGGAGATTTCCCGCATCTGCCAGAAGGTCCGTCCCCCAATGGTGGCTTGGACGCGCACCTTGGCGCCGATGCCGGAGCGGTTCGAGGCCCGGCCATCGAGCTTCACTTTCAGCCAGTGATTGTCGTTCCCGTTGTGCCGGAACAGGGAGTTGCGGATACCGTATCCGTACTGCATCAATACATCCAGGAAGCCGTCATTGTTGTAATCTCCCGAAATCAGCCATCCTCCCGCGGCGGTCGGGCCGCCAACATATTGTCTCGTGAACGTGCCGTCCCCATTGTTCCGGTACAAGGCGCTCACCGAAGTCTCATAAACAAGGAGATCCTGCCACCCGTCGTTATCATAATCACCGAGGTGCCATGGATAGCCATTCGTGATTGGGGTCGGGAAAGTGCTGGCGGCTATGTTGGTGAAGCCTTGACCCGCGAGGTTGTGATAAAACCTCGTTAATCCGTTTTCAACGTACACCACCGCATCAGGGAAGCCGTCGTTGTCATAATCCGCCCAAGTGGCGATGGTGAAGCGTCCTGTGCCCTTCTTCATCTCACCGATGTCCATCAGGTAGAATTTCCCCTCGCTGTCAATGTGCCAGACCTCGTTGGTCCATGACGCCGTTCCGCCGCTGCACGCGGGCGCGATGGTCCGGCTAAGTTCCGGCCAACCGTCATTGTCCACATCCGCCCAAACCGCGTAATCGCTCGCGGCAGCGTCGCTGACGAGAGGTCCCACCTCCGGTGCGGTCATCTTCTGGAAGGTTCCGTCCCTCTTATTTCGGTAGAGCATATCATTCTGGCCCGGGCACCCTGTAGCCGTCACGAAGAGATCGAGAAAGCCGTCCCGTTCGTAATCGCCCCAAATTCCGCAAATGGAGTTAGCCCCGTCGCTTACGACAGGCCCTGTCGTGATCCTCGTGAATTTTCCGTTCCCGTCATTGTGAAAGAGCATGTCGTTCATCGTCCCGGTGTTGGGAACGAAAAAGTCCGGCTTGCCATCGTTGTCGTAATCCCCCCACACATGGGTGTAAGCCCTCACAACTGTCTGACCGATGGCATTGGTGGTCACTTTTCGAAACGTGCCGTCGCGCTCATTACGGTAGAGCGGAGTTGCCACCGTACGGTTTCCTCCTGGAGCGAAGCTCACATCCAAATAGCCGTCGCCGTCATAATCAATCCAACTGGCATTCCAGCCGCCGGCTGTGTCGGAGGTCAGGTGTCCGGCCATGACTTGGGTAAACGTGGGGTCCACCGTGAGGATGGCCGTGCGGCTGTTGGTGAAACCGCCGATGGAGTTAGAAACCATGGCCATGTAGCCACCGGCATGGGCCAGGGTGAGGTTGGAGAGCACCAGAATATGACTTGTGGCGCCAGGCACATTCGTTCCCTCATGGAGCCATTGGTAGGTTATCGGCGGGTTGGTAGAGGTGGCAAAAACCCAGAAGCTCACGGTAGCCCCCAAACTGGCGTTGGTATCCATGGGGTAGGTAGCGTAGGAGTTGATTGTTGGGTCCCCCTGTGCGGTCAGCAGCCACCCGAAGAGGCAGGCGGCGAAGATCGGGCCGGCCCGGCATATTCGCCACGAGCTTGCGCTGAAGTAGTTGAGGAACAGTTGGTTCAGTTTGAGTTTGGTTTTCATAGGTTCATTGGTTTTTGTCCCGTGCGGATTCACCCCACACGGGGGGTTCATTGGGTACTACGGCATCTGCTGGAAAACCTAACGGGCGGATGAAAAAAAAGTCGGGGGATGCTTGGAACCACGAAACACCCGAAAGGTCACGAAAGGAAAACGAGGCGTCGCGGGTGGCTGGTGGCTCACCCTGGAGGTCGGAGGCGAGGCCGGCGTCAGGGGAATGAGCATCCCGCGATTGCTCACGAAACCGGCGGAAGTCGTTCCCTCTCCCAGCGGGAGAGGGCGGGGGTGAGGGAGAGCGCGTCAAAGGCGTGGCGTTTGCCAGGTGAATCAAACAAGGCTGTAATCCAGAACATTCTCCCCCCTCTCCCTTGATCGCTCTCCCGCTGGGAGAGACTTCGCCGAATCCAGATTCGCGCTTTGAACCCCCGAACCGGCGAAGCGTCATTCCCCTGCGAAGAGCGGCGCTGAAGACGCACGCACTCCAAACGCTTCGCGACCTTTCCGCGTTAACCAACCTCGCGCAGCGTTTGGAGTGCGGCGGATTTATCGCCGCCTTGGGCGAAGGAGTTCAGGGGAGACAGCCGGCAGGCGATCACTGGGATGCTTGCCGTTATTGCGTGCAGTCGCGGCGGCGGAACACGACAGAGAAGGCAGACTAGCCCTGCGGCAAAGAAGTCTCGATCCATCCTGCGGGGGGTAGGGCGCGTCACTCCGTGCGCGCCTTTGGGAAAGCGATTTGCAGGCCTCGGCGCGCACGGAGTGACGCGCCCTACCTTGTGTCAGAATTTGTTTGTCACGGTACTAGCGCGCGAATGAAGGAAAAGTTGGAGGGGGCGAAAACGCCGACCCTCTTGAATCCGTTTCAAAACCTCGTAGCGGCGGTTCGGTAGAGCGCCGCACTCTTTTTCCGCACAGGCAAGTTGGCGGCGCCCTGCCGAGAC
>JAANMV010001528.1_pt1 | contig 25134 bp, 21 predicted proteins | sample 7279661 | NCBI WGS metagenome assembly JAANMV01 (sample SAMN14094540, study PRJNA606508) | bioreactor metagenome | isolation source: A lab-scale SPAN reactor treating ammonium-rich wastewater day 121 | place: Ireland: Galway | collected 2017-05-16
TCTCAAGTCGAGTCGTTTGGGTGAGACTCTATGGTGCGGCGAGGCGGGCGGCATTTGCTCTTGTTTCAGTTCTCTCAAGTCGAGTCGTTTGGGTGAGACAGCTGGCCAGACAGGGGCGGATCGGCGCAGAGAAGAAGTTTCAGTTCTCTCAAGTCGAGTCGTTTGGGTGAGACAGATGGCGTTTGCGGGTGTGCCGCAGCAGCACGTGGGTTTCAGTTCTCTCAAGTCGAGTCGTTTGGGTGAGACCCCGGCAGGTTTTGCCGGAACGCCCCCCGCAACGTTTGCGTTTCAGTTCTCTCAAGTCGAGTCGTTTGGGTGAGACGCTAATCTCGGATTGCACATTTGAAATTCAGGCGGGTTTCAGTTCTCTCAAGTCGAGTCGTTTGGGTGAGACGGTTTTGGGGCTGGCCTGCGGCGGCGTTGTGTGTGGGGTTTCAGTTCTCTCAAGTCGAGTCGTTTGGGTGAGACGGCCGGGCACGACATTCTCATGGACATAACAACATGTTTCAGTTCTCTCAAGTCGAGTCGTTTGGGTGAGACGGGCAAACAGATAGATTATCAAATGCGACTGGCGCTGTTTCAGTTCTCTCAAGTCGAGTCGTTTGGGTGAGACTGTAGAATTGTCGTTGTGAGATTTTGTCTCACATTTGACGTTTCAGTTCTCTCAAGTCGAGTCGTTTGGGTGAGACCAGGATGCCATCCACGCTCCACGTCGCGTGCTCCTGTTTCAGTTCTCTCAAGTCGAGTCGTTTGGGTGAGACGTCGCCTGGCGCTCGCAGCCGGCCAGGATCAGGCCCAGTTTCAGTTCTCTCAAGTCGAGTCGTTTGGGTGAGACCCCGGCGCACCCCCTGGCGCACGACGTCATGAGTTGTTTCAGTTCTCTCAAGTCGAGTCGTTTGGGTGAGACCTGAAGAAATGGCGCTGGTGCTGGATCTGCTGCGCCGTTTCAGTTCTCTCAAGTCGAGTCGTTTGGGTGAGACCTCGACGCTGACCTGGCCATCAAGGCCCTGCAAGCGTTTCAGTTCTCTCAAGTCGAGTCGTTTGGGTGAGACCCGTCGGCCATCTCGCCTACGTTCACCGCCCACTTCTGTTTCAGTTCTCTCAAGTCGAGTCGTTTGGGTGAGACCCTGTGCCGGGTGGGGTGGGCAGGCGGCCTCTACCGTTTCAGTTCTCTCAAGTCGAGTCGTTTGGGTGAGACTTGACATCGGGCAGCCGGTCATCCTCTTCGGCGAGTTTCAGTTCTCTCAAGTCGAGTCGTTTGGGTGAGACGGCCGAGGCGGGGAGCCGGCTCCGTCGCCCGATGGTGTTTCAGTTCTCTCAAGTCGAGTCGTTTGGGTGAGACCGGATCGAGGGCTGGCCGGGACGCCGTTTTTGTACGTTTCAGTTCTCTCAAGTCGAGTCGTTTGGGTGAGACGGCGTCTGCGAGAGACTCAACTTCACCGATTGCAAGGTTTCAGTTCTCTCAAGTCGAGTCGTTTGGGTGAGACCTCCCGCATACCTGCCAGCCACACCCACGCTATGTCGTTTCAGTTCTCTCAAGTCGAGTCGTTTGGGTGAGACAAAGTGTATTACACCGGGATCGTTGACGTATGCTCGTTTCAGTTCTCTCAAGTCGAGTCGTTTGGGTGAGACGCCTTGCAGACATCACAACATCACAGGAGTAGCACAGTTTCAGTTCTCTCAAGTCGAGTCGTTTGGGTGAGACAGGTTTACCCCATCTGGCGCGCTCCCCAGGCTTGCGGTTTCAGTTCTCTCAAGTCGAGTCGTTTGGGTGAGACACAGGATTGCTTCAAGCATGCTGGTGAACCCTGACGTTTCAGTTCTCTCAAGTCGAGTCGTTTGGGTGAGACTTTGCTGCAAAAATGTAAAATACGCTTGACATTTAGTTTCAGTTCTCTCAAGTCGAGTCGTTTGGGTGAGACTGGACAAAAATCCTGTTGCAGCTTGGGGTGGTGGCGGGTTTCAGTTCTCTCAAGTCGAGTCGTTTGGGTGAGACCGACCGGCAACGCAGACCAGGAAGCCGCCGGAACCTGTTTCAGTTCTCTCAAGTCGAGTCGTTTGGGTGAGACCATGGTGGCCGCAAACAAGTCCATGCCGTCTCGCAGTTTCAGTTCTCTCAAGTCGAGTCGTTTGGGTGAGACGACGGTGCGCTGGGTCATATAGATTTCACGGTAGGTTTCAGTTCTCTCAAGTCGAGTCGTTTGGGTGAGACATCGAGTGCCAAACACACACTGTAAAGATGTTTTTTACGTTTCAGTTCTCTCAAGTCGAGTCGTTTGGGTGAGACCCCACCCCCGCCTGACTTGACTTGACGCCCTGTCGTTTCAGTTCTCTCAAGTCGAGTCGTTTGGGTGAGACCCCCCTCCCCCACTTCCGCCCCCCTCTCAAAGCATCGGTTTCAGTTCTCTCAAGTCGAGTCGTTTGGGTGAGACGATACCGCCGACGCTGAACGCAAACTGGATAGTTTCGTTTCAGTTCTCTCAAGTCGAGTCGTTTGGGTGAGACGTAGGCCACCATCGCTGCAAATGCGGCGACGGTGGCGTTTCAGTTCTCTCAAGTCGAGTCGTTTGGGTGAGACTTTAGCATAGCAGGCGGGACGGGCGGTGTCAAGAGTTTCAGTTCTCTCAAGTCGAGTCGTTTGGGTGAGACAAAACCCGTTGCCCAATGTCCCGCCCGCACCCCCGGGTTTCAGTTCTCTCAAGTCGAGTCGTTTGGGTGAGACTGGGTGCAGGACGTTTTTCAGACGTTCTATGATTGTTTCAGTTCTCTCAAGTCGAGTCGTTTGGGTGAGACGGACGGCTGCGCGCCGTCGAGGTTCTCCGCATTCCAAGTTTCAGTTCTCTCAAGTCGAGTCGTTTGGGTGAGACTGAGGCCGAGGCTGTTCAGGTCAGCCGCGCCGATGAAGTTTCAGTTCTCTCAAGTCGAGTCGTTTGGGTGAGACCGTGACGGACAATGGCGATAACCTCAGCGTGTTCCTGTTTCAGTTCTCTCAAGTCGAGTCGTTTGGGTGAGACTTGGTGGCGTTGTAGGCGTGTTGCAACTCCATCACGGTTTCAGTTCTCTCAAGTCGAGTCGTTTGGGTGAGACGCCACCGCAGCCACGGCCAGGATGAGGACGAGATCGTTTCAGTTCTCTCAAGTCGAGTCGTTTGGGTGAGACCGCTGGCGTCGGTGATGGCGGCCAGCGCCGCAGAGAGTTTCAGTTCTCTCAAGTCGAGTCGTTTGGGTGAGACCGTTGGACATGGCGCGGGCGAACAGCATATTTCGTGTTTCAGTTCTCTCAAGTCGAGTCGTTTGGGTGAGACTACAAGAAGGGTGACAATACATTCGTTTATGTCAAGTTTCAGTTCTCTCAAGTCGAGTCGTTTGGGTGAGACGCCGGGCAACCACGGACGGGGGCAGGTGCATGGTTCTGGTTTCAGTTCTCTCAAGTCGAGTCGTTTGGGTGAGACAGTGGCGGAGCCGGTGCTGATGCTGCTGGAGGCAGAGTTTCAGTTCTCTCAAGTCGAGTCGTTTGGGTGAGACGTCGATGGCGTCCAGGTTGGCAGATTGCCATTCGTTGTTTCAGTTCTCTCAAGTCGAGTCGTTTGGGTGAGACACACGGCGCTGGCCGTGTTGTCGAGTCGGGGTATCCGGTTTCAGTTCTCTCAAGTCGAGTCGTTTGGGTGAGACCACGACGTCCAACTGACAGACAATACGTGGCACGGTTTCAGTTCTCTCAAGTCGAGTCGTTTGGGTGAGACAAAAATGCGGCCCTGCCGCATGTGCGTACCATGCTGTTTCAGTTCTCTCAAGTCGAGTCGTTTGGGTGAGACTTTGTGGTAGTGGCCCTCCTGACCGCCTACGTCGAGTTTCAGTTCTCTCAAGTCGAGTCGTTTGGGTGAGACGACGTTGGAGGTAAGCGCCGACGGGGAGATCACCTGTTTCAGTTCTCTCAAGTCGAGTCGTTTGGGTGAGACTCACCGAGATTAGCGGCACGACAATAACCGTGCTGTTTCAGTTCTCTCAAGTCGAGTCGTTTGGGTGAGACTGGACGGCAGCGGCGGAGCTGGCCGATCCTGGCCGTTTCAGTTCTCTCAAGTCGAGTCGTTTGGGTGAGACAAGTCATCGTCATCGCCAACCAGGCGCTGTTCTTCTGTTTCAGTTCTCTCAAGTCGAGTCGTTTGGGTGAGACCTGAGTCTGATTACCTGGACACCGTGAAATTGATGTTTCAGTTCTCTCAAGTCGAGTCGTTTGGGTGAGACAGCTGCCAACACCATCACCGCAGCGGAGATCGCAGCGGGTTTCAGTTCTCTCAAGTCGAGTCGTTTGGGTGAGACCCCGGACACGCCGGTTGTGAAGTATGCTGAATACAAGTTTCAGTTCTCTCAAGTCGAGTCGTTTGGGTGAGACCTCGACGGCATCGGCGGCGACCAGGTGCGCGTACAGTTTCAGTTCTCTCAAGTCGAGTCGTTTGGGTGAGACAGGGAGAGGCAATGCGTACTGCCTCTCCCTCCAGGTGGTTTCAGTTCTCTCAAGTCGAGTCGTTTGGGTGAGACCAGCAGCGGCCCGCACCTGCATTTCGGGATGCAGGCGTTTCAGTTCTCTCAAGTCGAGTCGTTTGGGTGAGACTTCTGCAAGCGATACAGGGATTTGATCTGTTCGGCGCGTTTCAGTTCTCTCAAGTCGAGTCGTTTGGGTGAGACCAGGTCGGCCAGCAGGGGAGAGATGGCGACATACCGTGTTTCAGTTCTCTCAAGTCGAGTCGTTTGGGTGAGACCAGGTGTTCGCATAAGCCATTCCACTCACCACCAAAAACGTTTCAGTTCTCTCAAGTCGAGTCGTTTGGGTGAGACGCAATCGCCAAGAGACAGCGCAAACGATATAGACGGTTTCAGTTCTCTCAAGTCGAGTCGTTTGGGTGAGACATAGGACGCGTACGCCATCGCCTTAACAGCGGTGACGTTTCAGTTCTCTCAAGTCGAGTCGTTTGGGTGAGACCCGCGCTTGCCCGTCCACGATGGTGTTACGCGTCAGTGTTTCAGTTCTCTCAAGTCGAGTCGTTTGGGTGAGACCTTGCCGCCGCCCGCCGAACCCGTGAGCAGGATCACGTTTCAGTTCTCTCAAGTCGAGTCGTTTGGGTGAGACGCCGGGCGCAATGGCGTGCGGGTGAACTACACCTGCGTTTCAGTTCTCTCAAGTCGAGTCGTTTGGGTGAGACCCGGCGGCTGGACGTGGGGCATCGATGGCGAGAAGCGTTTCAGTTCTCTCAAGTCGAGTCGTTTGGGTGAGACTCCACGAGAACAATTTCAAAGCATGGACGATCTTTCGGTTTCAGTTCTCTCAAGTCGAGTCGTTTGGGTGAGACGGCCCTGGATGGGGTGCATCACTGCACCGTCAAGTTGTTTCAGTTCTCTCAAGTCGAGTCGTTTGGGTGAGACGACGGGTGTTTGGCGGTGTTGCCGCCGGCGTACCAGGTTTCAGTTCTCTCAAGTCGAGTCGTTTGGGTGAGACCCAAGATCGACGTAGACCTTGTCGGCGACTTCTCCAGTTTCAGTTCTCTCAAGTCGAGTCGTTTGGGTGAGACACTACCCTGCAAAAATTGCACCCTGCAAAAATTGAGGTTTCAGTTCTCTCAAGTCGAGTCGTTTGGGTGAGACATCGCCAGCGTGAGGCGCAGCGCGAGGCGCAGCGCAGTTTCAGTTCTCTCAAGTCGAGTCGTTTGGGTGAGACCCCGACCTGCCCGACCTGGCAGCGCAGGCCCGCGCCGCGTTTCAGTTCTCTCAAGTCGAGTCGTTTGGGTGAGACCGGCGTCAATGACACTGGGCATGATGTCAAGTTTTTGTTTCAGTTCTCTCAAGTCGAGTCGTTTGGGTGAGACCATGCTCCGGCTGGGCATGATCAATCGTGACAACGGTTTCAGTTCTCTCAAGTCGAGTCGTTTGGGTGAGACTTGCAGGTCTCAGTTTCGCTCCAGCGTCGCGCGCAGGTTTCAGTTCTCTCAAGTCGAGTCGTTTGGGTGAGACTTGAAAATGCGTCAGACGAGTCACCATCATTTCGTCCGTTTCAGTTCTCTCAAGTCGAGTCGTTTGGGTGAGACTCCCCGCCGCTGGCCTACGAGCGCACTCGCAGTGTGCGGTTTCAGTTCTCTCAAGTCGAGTCGTTTGGGTGAGACTGCTGCTATGGACATACGCATGTGAGGAGATCGGTTAAGTTTCAGTTCTCTCAAGTCGAGTCGTTTGGGTGAGACCGGCGCGGCTGACCTGAACAGCCTCGGCCTCACCGTGTTTCAGTTCTCTCAAGTCGAGTCGTTTGGGTGAGACTGACATTGACGATGGCATACCAGCGAAGTATGTCAGTTTCAGTTCTCTCAAGTCGAGTCGTTTGGGTGAGACATTCCGGCAGTCCGACTACTGACGAAATGTTCTTCCGTTTCAGTTCTCTCAAGTCGAGTCGTTTGGGTGAGACTATCGCATGGCTACACCTCCCCCCCGGCCAGCGCCAGGTTTCAGTTCTCTCAAGTCGAGTCGTTTGGGTGAGACCCAACAGCAACCCGGACGCCGACCATAACACCGAGTTTCAGTTCTCTCAAGTCGAGTCGTTTGGGTGAGACTTCTACAAGGCCGGCCTGACGACAAACGAGATCATGTTTCAGTTCTCTCAAGTCGAGTCGTTTGGGTGAGACCGCTGGCGGGCAAGCCGCGCCTGGACTACACCCTGTTTCAGTTCTCTCAAGTCGAGTCGTTTGGGTGAGACATGCCGTCGAAAAACACCGTCTGGGTCGATCCCAAGTTTCAGTTCTCTCAAGTCGAGTCGTTTGGGTGAGACCCTCCGATCTTCCATGGGACGCCACTTTTCTGTCAATGTTTCAGTTCTCTCAAGTCGAGTCGTTTGGGTGAGACCGTGGCGCAATGAGCCTGACCGGCTGGACATCTACCGTTTCAGTTCTCTCAAGTCGAGTCGTTTGGGTGAGACGTCAACGGCAGCGCGCCGGAAATGACAGAATGCGAGTTTCAGTTCTCTCAAGTCGAGTCGTTTGGGTGAGACGCCGTCCATCTGCCAAGACAGAACGATTCACATCATCGTTTCAGTTCTCTCAAGTCGAGTCGTTTGGGTGAGACGCGTGGCGTGCGGCTGATCGAGCGGAGCGAACATTGTTTCAGTTCTCTCAAGTCGAGTCGTTTGGGTGAGACAGCAGCCAGATCACCCCGGAGGCGGCGAAACTGGCGTTTCAGTTCTCTCAAGTCGAGTCGTTTGGGTGAGACAGCAGGCAGCGCCGTTTCCGGCTGCCAGCCGTTTTGTTTCAGTTCTCTCAAGTCGAGTCGTTTGGGTGAGACAACGCCGCCAGCGCCGGAGTGTACGTGACCGACAAGTTTCAGTTCTCTCAAGTCGAGTCGTTTGGGTGAGACTGACGTGGCGAACCAGGCCCTGCGAGATTACTTCGTGTTTCAGTTCTCTCAAGTCGAGTCGTTTGGGTGAGACCATGACGAATCTCGTCACCTCCTACAGCGCGACGGGCGTTTCAGTTCTCTCAAGTCGAGTCGTTTGGGTGAGACTTCATGGTTTCGAGCAGTTCTTGCATCATGACTTCGTTTCAGTTCTCTCAAGTCGAGTCGTTTGGGTGAGACGACGCAAGCGCGCATCGGCCAGGCAATCGCTGTAGGTTTCAGTTCTCTCAAGTCGAGTCGTTTGGGTGAGACCGTGTTCAGAGCGGTGTAAAGGTGGCATTGGCAGGTTTCAGTTCTCTCAAGTCGAGTCGTTTGGGTGAGACTCCTGGCCGGGAGCGCGAACACGTTTTCGAATTTACGTTTCAGTTCTCTCAAGTCGAGTCGTTTGGGTGAGACAACCTCAGCATGTTTCTCGGCGGTACGGCACGCAGCGTTTCAGTTCTCTCAAGTCGAGTCGTTTGGGTGAGACGGGAGGGGGACTTTGCTCGCAATTTGCGACCACACCACGTTTCAGTTCTCTCAAGTCGAGTCGTTTGGGTGAGACCTTGCGAGGTGGAGGTGACAGGACTGTTACCGAAACGTTTCAGTTCTCTCAAGTCGAGTCGTTTGGGTGAGACGTGCGCTAAGTACCGTCTGTTGCGTCCAGCCTACACCGTTTCAGTTCTCTCAAGTCGAGTCGTTTGGGTGAGACCATACTCCGATACTACGAGGAAAATCACGCTGGCCGGGTTTCAGTTCTCTCAAGTCGAGTCGTTTGGGTGAGACTCGGTGCGTGGGACTCCCTGCGCCTACTCGGCCACGGTTTCAGTTCTCTCAAGTCGAGTCGTTTGGGTGAGACCATAACCTGTGTAACCGCTGCCCTGGGACTTGTGTCAGTTTCAGTTCTCTCAAGTCGAGTCGTTTGGGTGAGACTCGTTCCTCGGTAGACTTGCGATGTTACGTAATAACGTTTCAGTTCTCTCAAGTCGAGTCGTTTGGGTGAGACCCTGGAATTTTCATGATTTTCATCCTTCCGCCCTTGCGTTTCAGTTCTCTCAAGTCGAGTCGTTTGGGTGAGACGGTCGTCCGAAGATGAGGCAACCGGCGGCGATAGGCGTTTCAGTTCTCTCAAGTCGAGTCGTTTGGGTGAGACGAAAACCGGTGTAATGCACATGACTACCCTTCCGCGTTTCAGTTCTCTCAAGTCGAGTCGTTTGGGTGAGACGCCGCTGCCGCCAATGGTCACGCAGCCGATCATGCGGTTTCAGTTCTCTCAAGTCGAGTCGTTTGGGTGAGACACGCCGGTCAACGTTTCCAGCGCCGCCTTCAATCCACGTTTCAGTTCTCTCAAGTCGAGTCGTTTGGGTGAGACAACAGCAAGCCTAGCATCATTCGCGCCGGGGCGCTGTTTCAGTTCTCTCAAGTCGAGTCGTTTGGGTGAGACGGCTCGTGCCTGATGTTGTCTCCCCTCCGCTGGCTGTGTTTCAGTTCTCTCAAGTCGAGTCGTTTGGGTGAGACTTCACTGCGCCTGATCCCAAAATCTGGGACAAATTCATGTTTCAGTTCTCTCAAGTCGAGTCGTTTGGGTGAGACGTCGATGCTGCACGAAGTCAAGGAGTATCTGCGCCGTTTCAGTTCTCTCAAGTCGAGTCGTTTGGGTGAGACCGCAAAAGAAGTTGCATTGGCGGTAGCCGTCAATGAGTTTCAGTTCTCTCAAGTCGAGTCGTTTGGGTGAGACCGAGTCTGGCCGAATCGCCAACGTGCTGTCTGCCAGGTTTCAGTTCTCTCAAGTCGAGTCGTTTGGGTGAGACTGGTGTACTGGGTTTTGGCGAAGGGCGGGCATTCAGGGTTTCAGTTCTCTCAAGTCGAGTCGTTTGGGTGAGACAACAGTCCGACGCCGCTCCGCTTGACGAGCAAAACGTTTCAGTTCTCTCAAGTCGAGTCGTTTGGGTGAGACTCATCACGACCCTGGCGGGGGTGTGGGTGGCCAGATAGTTTCAGTTCTCTCAAGTCGAGTCGTTTGGGTGAGACATGTGCGCGGCGCTGACGGCGTGCGTTGCGTGGATCGTTTCAGTTCTCTCAAGTCGAGTCGTTTGGGTGAGACCGCCCGCCCACCCGCCTGTTTTTAGGGCAAAAACCTTGCCGGCCCGCCGTAGAATCGCTCTGCGGCCCGCTCAGCGCCTCATTTTTGCCGCTCTTGTTCATCTTTCAAGTCCTCCTTTCGCAAATCGATCTTTGCGCCAGAACCGCCCCGGTTTGCGACGCCCGAAGCGCTCTTTTTGCGCACTTTTCGCTACATTTCTAGCCTATCATACCTCCCGCCCAAAATCAAATCGCGCATTTGCGAAACCACCCCCCACACAGCCCCTCCGCTCACAACACATCATTGCAAAACCGCCGAAATTCACAACTCACGCATCGCCCCCGCTGCGATGTGGGCGCCGGCGCCCGCTCCTCCAGCACCGCCGCCCGAATCTCCCCCACCATCTCCACAGCCTGCTTGCGCAAACGCGGCGTCATCGTCACCTCCTGCGCCCGCCGCTGGCTCAAACTATACAAAAATCCACTCCGGCAGCGCACCCCCCACGCCTCCTCCAACAACAAAGCATACATCGCCAACTGCACCTTGAAATGCTCCGCCCCCTGCAATTGCCGGCTCAATTTATACTCCACCGGCCACGCCTCCTCCCCCCGCCGCAACACCAAATCCACCCGTCCCCGCACCCCCCACCGCCGCGAAACCAACATCACATTCTCGCACCGCTCCGCATCCTCCACCCCATACACCTGCCCACTCCGCCGCCGCTCCCGCGCCTTCTCCTCCTCATGACTCTCCGCGCCCGCCTCCATCTTGAATGTCAGCGGCCGCAGCCGCGGCATACAATAAGTATAGAACACCACCCGCGGACAATACGCCCACTGCTTCAAATCAGTGACCGTCACCATCCATCCTTCTTCCTCCAGCCCTGCCAGATCCTGGCTATCCTTTGACATCGCTCCCCTCCTTGTCCGCGCTTTCCTTCGTATCCTCCACCACGTGCGCCAATCGCGCCTCCCAATCCTTGGCGCAGATCGGGATGATCTGCACATTCGCCGGCTTCTTGCCCAGCTTCTTCTTGATCTTCAACAACAATTCCTCCTGCTGCCCCCGGCTCAACTGCCCGCAAAAAGCCGAAAACTGCACGCGATCCAAGCCATAATCCAGACACACATCCGCCACTTTCGTGCGCACCCGGTCATTGGGGATGTCATAAATCAATAGACAACGCATCTTACCGCCTCCAGAGATGGGGCCAGAATCTACCAATCGGCCACATACGCCTCGAAACCCTCGCGCTCCTCCCGCAGAAACAGGGCCAGTTCCCGCGCCTGCGTCTGGATGATCGCCCGCAACGACAACCGCTTCCCCCCATACGGCGCCGGCGCATTCAGACGCTCGTACACCTTCTCGGCAATCGTGCGCCGCGTCTCCGCCGCCAGCCAGCCCCCCTCCTCCTGCACGATCGCCGTCCCCTTGCCCACCAGCGCCAACGCCATCCGATCCACCACCGCCGGGCGGAACGGCTCGATCAGATCCAAAACCAAACTCGGCTTGCCTGGGCGATCCACATGCAAAAACCCGCCATACGGATCCAGACCCGCCAGCACACAGGCCCGCTCCACCTCGCCATACAACACCCCATAGCCATAATTCAACAGGGCATTGAACGCATCCTGCGCGCCCCGGCCTTGCCGCCCTGGCCACGCCAACGCCTCTGGCAACAATTGCCGTATCCCCGCCCAGTACTGCTTCGCTGCCCGCCCCTCCACCGACAAGATCTGCTCTCGCACGGCATCGATGCACGGCCCTTGCAACTGCAGCAGCGCCTGCTCATGCGCCAACGTCTCGATCGCCGCCTCGCGCAGCGCCTCATACACCTCCGGCGCCCGATCCTTGCGATACTTGGCCGCATACTTCAACAGCGTAGCCTGATTACGGATCTTACCCAAGGCCAGCGCCCGCGCCGCTTGCAGCCCACGCGCATCGGCAAAGGCCAGCAACTGCGCCCGCCGCGTCTGCACCGTGCCGATCAGCGCGCTGGCGTAGAGCGAAGCCACCGCCGCGCCTTTGCCATCCAGCACGTAAATGGGGATCCCCTGCTCGGCGCAGGCGGCGATGGCGTCGCTGCTCAGGCTCACCCCATGCCCGCTGATCAGCACAGTCTGCAAATGCATCAGGGGCGCATCGAGCGGCTTTGGCGTCTCCCCATCCTTCCCGGCCTTGAATGTTACGCGCAGCCGGCCTTGATGCTTGCCCACAAAGCTACCATACGCATCCACGATCAGATGTTCAATAATCGCCATCCTCTCCCTCCTCGGCATCTGGCCATCGATCTTCGAAACGCTGCGGAGCCGCGTCCATCGTAAACCAGCCCCCTCCCTTCACCACATTTTTCCCCACCTGCACACTCTGCCCCCATAGCAGATAGGGCAAAAAAGGCCGCCAATCCGCACATTCCAACCACACATTCCCCACCAACCCGCCCAAATAGGTGGCGCCCTCTTTACGTCGCGAATAGCCTGTCACATCCCACCACACCGTGTCATGCCCCGCTACCGCCACCTGCTCGGCCAAAGGCAGCAGCGCCCGCACCTCTTGCCGCAGCGCCTCTCGATCCACGCCCCCCCCGGCCGCGCCGAACTGTTCGGCCAGGTCGAACAACCGCTCTGCCAGCCGCTGGAAAAAGAAACTGAATGTGAACCAGTGCATCAAGCGCTTGTGATGAATCAGCCGCAGCGGCGTCAACAGCGTCAACAGCAACTGTCCCGACTGCGCGGCAATGGCCTCGTCCAGCGTCTCGGCGCGGCGGGCAATGCTGCTGGCAGTCACCGCTACCTCGGGCATGCGCACCATCTTTTCCCCTTCTGCCAGCAGCGTCTGGGCGGCCCCGCTGTGTGGATCATACGCCTCCACCTGCACCAGCCGGTACTTGCCCCGCTGCTTGCCCCCCTCCAGCCATTGCCCCACCCCTTCCCCCTCCCCCATCTCGCGTACAGCCAACAGCGCGTAGGGAAAGAGCGTGTGCGCGTGGCCAAAGAGAGAGATGCCGAACTGAAACCGCTCGCCCGGCGCGTATTCAAGCTGGCGTGAGAGGGGGGGCTGCAAGGCATAGGGCCGCCGCGTTTCTGACCCTGTCTCCCGGTTGGTGAGAAAACAGACCGGGCACATGGCCTGATGCAGCGGATCCTCACGTGCGGCAGGCGGCGCGCCGCAATAGGCCTGCTGCAGATAGGTGTGCCACGCCCCGCGCAGGGCCGAGCCTTTATACTCGTCCAGCCGGATCGGCGTGGTCGCTTCCACGGTAAAACGCAGATGATGAATCGTCAGATCGAACATGATGGTATCCTCCAAACGGATCGTAAGAGATGAAAATTCACCTTATATTGTCATTGCCAGGGGTGATAGCCCAGAAGCAATCCCCAACGCTGCTTGATACACCCAAAATCGACAAACCGCCTTGGGGATTGCTTCGCTGCACTCGCAATGACACATCAGGTGAACTGTTATAAAATCGACAAGAAACGATAGAAAAGATATACAATTGTTAACGCTCTGGGGGTGAGGAAGTAAAGGGGGACAGAGGGAGAAAGGGAGAGGGAAGGAGCGAGAGGGTCGGGGGTGCAGTGACCACAGTGTACACAGTTACCACATTTCCCTGCCCTTGCTACAATGCATAGGCGGCAGTCCACTCCTCACCTATCTACTTGCCTACTCATCAAGAGGTTGACTTCCATGATCATTCGCATCAGCGTGCGTGAAGCGCGCAACCATTTTTTCGATCTGCTCGGCCAGGTTCACTACGGCGGCCAGAGTGTGATCATCGAACGGGCGGGCAAGCCGATGGCGGCGGTCGTGTCCGTGGAGTTGTTCGAACGCCTGATGTCCGAACGGGAGCAGCGTTTCGCGGCGCTCGACAGGCTGTTGAGCAAGATTCCAGAGTACCCGGAAGAGGAAGTCGAGCGGGACATCGCTGAAGCTATCGCTGCTGTGCGCGCCGGAGAATCTTGCAGCTGGTGTTGACCGATGATGCGCGTCGTCTTGGACACCAACATCTTTGTTAGCAAAGTGCTGGTTCCGCGGGGGTTGCCGGCGCAAGTTTTTGCGGCCTGGCGCGATTGGCGGTGGGATAAGGTGTGAGGTTGTCGAAGGTGCGGGGGAGAGAAGCGGAGAGGGAGTGAGGCGGGTGTGGGAGTGGGGAAATCAATCACCTTCGTAAGGCCGGTCGAAAGTCAGGCCAAGCTCCGATCTGTAGGGAGTGAGGACAACGGTAGGGATGTCCTTTTCGCCGCGCCGCACCAGGCCTTTGTTTGCCAACGCGTGATACCGCCCCCACGAAATCGAAACAAGCAATTCATACGCACGGATCGGCTCATCTTCCTTCAGTTGCATGAACTCGTCATAGAGATCGTTGGGTAGCACCTCGATGCTGTCGAAGGCTTTGTAGAATAGTTCTTCAAGCGAACGATCGGCTTGAAACGCCCGCAGTGTGCGGATGCACGTGGCGTCGAATTCGTTTGCTGCATGGGCAAACTCACGTTGCCAGCGTTCGGCAATCTCGCCCGTGTAGATTTCGTCCAGCCAGCAGCCGATGGCCTTCTCATCCACCAGCTGCCCTTGCTCCCGTTCAAGAATCGCCAGCGTGCACTGCACCAACGCTGCATCATAGATCTTCTGGCCGTCATTGGGCTGGCGGAACACATACACTGGCGCCAGATCGGTTTGCATGCGGCGGCGATTGATGCGCCCGAAACGTTGCACCAACGCTTCCAAAGGCGCTGGATCGGAGTAGATCGTGTCCAGGTCGATATCCAGGCTGACCTCGACCACCTGCGTGGCGACGAGCACGATCGCACGGCGTTGCTCGCTCTTGGAACCGGCGGCCTGTCGCACCAACTTCTCCTTTGCCAGCCGGTCGCGCACGTTGAAGCGCCCGTGCAGTAATTCAACCCCTATCCCATTCGGATTCAACTCCCGGCTCAACTGATCATATACACTCTGCGCCCGGTCGACCAGATTGCACACCACCAGCACGGATTTGCCGGCGCGAGCATCGACCAAGATACGATTTAGCCCACCTTCCGAGAGCAACTCGCCATCCAGCAAATGCAGTCGATGGCGCCTGAAAGCATCGAAAACCTGCTGATCGGCTTCAATCTCGATGGGCGCTCCTAAAGCATCGCTGAGCCAACCCTTGATCAAGCGCGGGAAGGTGGCCGACATCACCAGGAAACGTGCGTTGTAGTTCTGCGCCAGATACTGAATGGTCTTCAGGATTAGCGCCAGCCTTTTGACCTCATAAGCATGGATCTCATCGAAGATGAAGGAGGCGCCGTGATAGTCGGTCAGCAGCGCCTCATAACCCTTGAGTTTGTACATGCCTTTGAGCATCTGATAGGGGCTAAACACACGCACAGGCGGATAATTCAGATCGGCGAGATTGCGCGCCCACTTTGCCTCGCGCGCCGCTTTCCTGGGATCGTAGTCTTTCTCTAGCAACTGCCTATACAGCGCCAACAGGCTGCGCCCGTGCTGCATCCCCACCCGCTTCTCGCCAAAACTCTCACGCAACCGAATCTGCATCGCGTTCATGCTGGCCTGGTAGGGCAGCGTGTAGAATAGTCGAGGCAATCCACCATCGGCGGCCTGCCGCGCCGCCCACAACAGCGCCGCCTCGGTTTTGCCGCTGCCCGTCGGCGCAGTCAGCAACACCGCTCCGGTTGTCTGTCCGGCCTCGATCTGGTGATTGAACAAGCTCTCAGCGTCGATGCCTCGGCTTGCCAGGATATCATCGGCGTCGAAAATAGCCCGGGGCAGGTCTCCGGCATGTGCTGACGCGCTTTGATCGGAATTGACGATGTGCCCGCGCAGCGCCAGCGTGCCCATTATCAACGAACGGTTGTCGCTTCTGTCCAAATCCTTGACGAAGCGCCGGTACACCTTCAGCCAGTGATAAATGCGCTTGACGCCCTGCTGTGTCACCATGCTGGTCGCTGTTTTGGCATCTGGCCACGCAGGCTTGGTGATGCCAGCGTCCTGCAAGCCCAACGCCGTGATCCAGGTTTCGGCGCACTCAGCAGCCCATCGCCATAGTCCACGCACCGTCTCCGGCGAGAGTTCGGCCACCCGCTCGACAAGCTGATCGTCGTCGGGGTCATCCGGCGGCGAATACAGCGACTCGATCTCCGCAGCGTCCTTGTGATGCGAAACGATGGCCGCCGCCACCCACGCTTGCTCGTCTGGTTCGAACGCCGATGTCACCCAATCGACGAAAGCCAACGACAGCACTTCATGGCGATGCGGCCAGCGTTCTCCCCCGCGTAGCCTGGCCTGGAAACCCGACGCCGCCTTGCCGAAATCATGCAGAAACGTCACCCAGAACAGAATATGCCACAACCGGGGAGCACCGATAGCCTGGGGCAAGTCGGGGCGCAGGCGGATAAAGTCGGACAACCGGTCCAATACGTACCACGTGTGTTGAGCCAGCGTTTCCGGCTTTCCGCCCGCGCCCTTATCGGCGCTCTTTGCCCAAATTTCATCCAGCCAATCGGGCCAGCAAACGGGCTGCATCAGTCGCCCCCCTCCACAAAGCTCAGGAACGTGAGACCCCGCGGCACGTCCTTATAGGTAGGAACGGTAAGATCAACCCAGAAAGGACCGTAGCTCAGGTGGCTGAAGCGGTAGAGGTCGTCGTTTGGCAACACCACGCGTTCCCCCACAACCACATAGCGCCCGAAAGTCGGCGTCCGGTTACGCGTGTGATCGACGAAGCGCGGCATGAGCACAGTCACTCCCCGACCTATTTGCAGAGCCATTTCATGCGGAACGAGCGTGTGCTCGAAATAGGCCTGCTCGGCTTGCTCCAGATCGATGAGGCTGACACTGGTATAGGTGAAGAGGTCTTGCGAACGCCCCAACACCACGGCATAACGCGGGCTGCGAAAAGCCGGCTCCCACTCTGGGCGGTTGAGGTACAACGTCAGTCGGGGGCGGAAGAGCATCTCACGCTTGAAGGGGTTGACGTTGCCCTCCAGCACCTTGGGAATCTTGGTATCCGGCAGCTTCCCGCTCGATGAGCTGAGCACAATGACATGCTCGATGTCGCGCACCATCCCTTCGTGCGTGAAGTGATAGGCGAAGCGGACGCCCGTTGGGTCGAACCACTCACCCAGGGCGCTGCAGATGTGGCCGTAGATAGTGGCCGGCGGCGGCATGGGAAAGGTGGGGTGGATGCCCTGCATGAAGTGGGGGTAGCGGAAGGAGGTAGTCACCCCTTCCGCTACCACTTTGAGTACGCGCATAATGGCCTCCCGGAGCTAGTCCAACCAGGAACGGTTCTCGCTCTCGCGCAGCGCCTCGGCCACGGCCTTGAATGCTTCGCGGGGATGGCTGATCTTGATGCACGCGCCCTCCTTGCTGCCGGCGAAGGCTTCCAGCTTGGCGCGTTCGTCATCCAGATAGCCCTTCACCCAGCCGACATACACGTCCGAAAGAATCTCGCCCTCAAACACCGCCAGCGCCTCCTTCAAGGCGTCGAGCTTGAGTTCAGGCAGACCGCGCCCGGTGGCGCCGACCACATGGCCGAAGATGTTGTTGCCGCCTTTGGTCACCGCCATGATCACCAGCGCCGGGGCGACGTCGGTGTAGTGCAGGGTTTGCTTGGCCCCCCCTTCCAGTTGTGCCAGGCCCTCGAACAAGGCGCTGATGCGTTGCACGCGCTCGTCAGGTGACAGGCGATAAGATTTCTCACTGTCCACGTGTTCCAGACCTTTCTCTTTCGCTATCTCCGTGCGCACTTCGTCCAAATTGCGGTATCCCGTCTTCTGGCGGTACGAGAAAGTTCCGCTGGCGCTCAGATCGAGCGAGAAAAGCCCCTTCAAGCTCGTGCGATAGAATTGGTGCTCGTGTGGCACTGGATCGCCCTCGTGCCGGGACATCGTGCCGAAGTCCTCGGTCAGGTTGACCGGTGCAATGGAAACCAATGTGCTCATACGGAAGGGTGAGACGCGGGTTACTGTATCGGTGGTCGGGGTCTCGCTGGCGCGCGAGGCATCGGCCTCGCGCTTCTCTTTTGCAGTTGTCTTCTTGGATGGGGCCCGCATGTAGCCAAACAGGTCATCGTCCCAATACAAGATCGGATTGGCGTCCGTGTACGCCACCTTTTCCTCGCGGTAGATCGGCGCCGATTGCCAGCCCAAGTTGGCCGATTCGAGGGTGGTGCGCAGCCAATAGCGGAAGGCCTGCGCCGAGACATAAGGATAGACGCCATCTTTGGCTTTGATGACCTTCACGCCCACGGTATTGTCGGTGCGAGCGCCAGGAATGCTGCCCAGATTGTTCAAGGCCGACGCCGGGGCGTCGATGAGTAGCAGGCCGGTGACGAATGACATTGCAATATCTCCTTTAGAGGTGGGAAAACCGATTTACGAAGGTGTCGTAGTTTGTTCTTCAGATTCAGCGGGAATGGCGTCGGTGTTTTTGCCCAGCCAGCCGAGCTGATAGAGGCGCTCGATCATGCGGATCAGCACAAGGTCGCGTGCGAGTTGCCAGTCGGCCCGTGCCACCTCGTCGCCCTCCTCGAAAACCTCGATGTACGGGTCGAGCGTGATGATTGGAGGCTTGCCGCGCCGAACGTAGGCGATGTTGGCTTTGATCAACGCGGTGCGGAACTCACCGTAGCGCCGTTCCCAGAAGAAGTCACGGAAGAATCTACGATCATTTTCGCCGTTGACATACTCGGCCAACTGGTCGCCCATCTTGCGGATGGCTTCGATACGTTCTTTTTCCATATTCATGATCCTTTTCAGAAAGCGTGCTGTGATCTTCCAGGAAACGAGGCTAACTTCCGTCTGAAGTGAGTAGCCTCCACGCGGGTCGCCCTGGTCAGCACGCGCGTAGCGCAGAGCAACCCGAAGAAAATAGGTGCGCAGGAACGCATGGGCGTTGCCCGGCAAAGCGAACAAGTCTTCGTACAGATAGTTGCGATGGGGACGAAATTCTTTGGTTTCTCCTTTTCCTCCTTTCTTGGGCGGCGGCGCAACCTGCCATGCGCGGCGCACGATGACTGACCAGTCTTGGTGATACTCAGCCAACTGCATGTCGCGCAAAAAGCCGGTGATTTGCAGCGGCAGATAGTAGATGTCGAGATCGACGCCTTGCCCGCTATTGGTTAGATGATAGGCAGTAATGGAGAAAGGCCGGTCGCTGTCGATCAATTCTTCTTCAGCTTTCAGCAACGTGTCAATCAAGAGCGTGCGTTGGGCATAGTCTGGCTCGCCCATCTTGGTGCTGCCAGCCTCTTGCGCTAATTGGACGAACCTCCGGTTTTGCGTCAGAAAGCTGGACGCAAAGTGCAACATCAAATCTTCGTTGTCCGAGTGCACAGCCAGCAGTCTCCCCGCCACCTTCGCGCAACCTAACGGAAACGCCTGAAGACAGAAGATTGTCTTGGTTGATACTGGCAATCCTTGAGTTCCGCCGGGGTAGAAGTTGACGTTTTCCTCTCCAAGTATCAAGGGGACTTGGGCGCGCCCCGCGCGCCCCAATGGTAACCTGTCCGAAAGTACTGCCATTAGCACGGGTTCGCCAGTGAAAACGTCGATCTCGTCGCTCGTTTTTGCACCTTGCTCCAACCATCCACGAAGATGCGAGTCGGCACGAGATTGGCGTTTGATCCGTCGCTCTTCTCGCTTTTCTGTTGGCAGATCGGGTTTGTCGGGATTGAATGCGTCTTGAATAAACCAAGCATTGCTAGTGAAAGCGACGGACAAAAATGATTTGAGAGGTTGTCGAATGTACTCGCGATTCATGTAGTCGGCAATCTCTCTGATGTCCGATTCACTGAGCTCGGCTGGCGTTCGCTTATCGGCAAATGCCGTAATCGTTGCCACGCCAATATCGACCAACGGATGACCTGTATATCTGAGCATATAGTCAAACCTCCATTTGAATGCTGGGTGTTGATTCAGGCTCCTCATACAATTCTACCGCCTCCCGATGCTCCTCCGCCACCTGCTCCCGCAACCACCCCGGCTGCACCACCTCCACCCGGCTGCCGTAATACAACAACCAGGCCACGAATTCCGGCGTGATCGTGGCTCGCAGCGTAAATTTCACCCGGCCATCCCCCATCACCTCGCCCTCTTGGCTGGGATGCCAATCCTCTTCCATCACTCGATGCCCCGTATTTGCCTCGAATAACAGTTCAATCGCCTCCGGCGGCTGCGCATCGCCACGGATGATCCCCCACCCCCCACCCAAATAGCTGTCAAGATCGAATTCAACCGGTAGTCGATACCGTTCGTCCAACAGCGTAGCATTCAGAATACGGTCAAGTTTGAACATCAGTACAGAACTGCGCAGCTCGCAGTGGGCGACGAGTTGCCAGGAACGCACATAGGGCATGAGGTAGTAGGGTCGCACCACCCGCTGCGTCACAGCGCCCCCGCGCGAGCGGGTCGCATAAGTCATCGAGACCTTCCGCTCTTCAACCAAAGCCCGATTCAACAGCATCAACATCTGCTGGCGATGCTTGCCCTGAGCCGTCATCGGCGCCTGTATCCGCAGCCGCGCCACAAATGGACTGAACTCACTGGGCAGCAGCGCTTCCAGACGCGTCACCGCCGCTGCCAATTCAGGTGAGCCGGCGCCGGGCATGGCCTGTGCAGTTTGCACCGCCAACAGCAGCGCGATCGCTTCGGTCAAGGAATACTGCACTGCCGGCAGACGTGGCGTTTCAGAGAAATAGTACCCTTTCTGGGAAGAACACAAATCTAACTTCAAGCCGTGACGAACAACCTCCAAATCTTTTTGTATCATACGCTCGCTAATCTCGAAACGATCTCCCAAATCTTTGCGGCGAAACCGCTTGGGCGATACGGAGATCATCTGCACGATCTGTAAGATGCGTGAGATACGCTTCAATTCTTCGAGTTGTCTGTCGTTGCCGGGGAACTTCTGTTCCATGAAATGCTCCAGAAATCGAGGATGACCTCAGTCTAACGCACTGAAGGGAACTCTGCACTTCCCTGCCAAAAGAGATATGAAAAATTTGCGTGATTTATTGCAGCGACAAACTGGCGGCGAGACCAATGTGGTTATCATACCAGAAAACAGAAAAAACAGCTACAATGCCCGCCCATCTACCGTCTGCCCCCTGCCCCCTGCCCCCTGCCCCCTGCCCACTGCCCACTGAACACTGCCCACTGAACACTGAACACAGCCCCCTGCCAAACCCAACGCTTTGCCCCCGCGCGCGCGCATGATGGCGGCTGATATCTTTCAAAGCTCAGGCTGAGCCGCTTTGCCCCCGCGCGCGCGCATGATGTACAATGTAGCCCTTCCCCGCCCCCCCTCATCGAGGCGTCCATGTCCCCAGCCTTGCAAACCGCCGTCAATATCCTCAGCCTCAACCGCGGCATGCGCACCCCCCAATCGCCCGCAACCCGCGTCGTGGAACCGGCCAGCGGCGTCGCCCCCGCCCGCGGCCAGGGCAATCTCTACATCCTGCTAGAACTGGACGGCCCCGAACAGGGACGCGCCCGGCTCTACCGCGAACTGCTCAACACCATCCAGCAAACCTACTACGCCCACCGCCAGGATGCGCCCACGGCCCTCACCGCCGCCCTCACCGCCGCCCACTCCAGCATCGGCCAGTACAACCAATACCACAACGTCCACTTCCGCGGCGGCGCCACCTGCCTTGTGGCCACCGGCGGCGAGATCATCTCCGCCCAGGCCGGGCCTACCATCCTGGCCGTGCGCAGCGCCGCCGGCCTGCAATGGTTCTCCCCCCTCAATGATGAACGCTCCCAGCCCCTGGGCGGCGCCGTAGCCCCCGCCGTGCAGATCGGGCGCGTCGCCGGCCATCCTGACATCGTCATCGTGGCCATGAACAGCGCCTGGGCCACCTACCTGGAAGTGCCGTTGATGCTGGAGGCCACAGCCGTGGCCAACGCCCAGGCCGTCGGCGACCAACTCGCCGGCATCGGCATCCTCGCCCCCGAAGAACTCACCCTGCTCATCGTCACCCTCACCCCCGCCGCCGCCGTGGCCCCGCCGCCCCCGGCCCCGGTAGATGCGCGCCGCGCACGGCCGGCCCCCGCCGCGCCGCCAGACCTGGCCCCCGCCCCGGTCGCGCCAGACGGGGAGGAGGATGCCGACTGGGAAGATGTCGAACCGGCGGCAGAACAGCCCGCAGCCCCGCGCGCCGGCCTCTCCGCCGCGCGCGGCAGCCTGGGCAAGATAGCGCGCTCCCTCCGCGCCGGGTTGCAGACCACACCGGCCCCGGCCGGCTCAACCGGCCAGGCCCCGGCCCGCGCCGCCAAACCCGCCCCGGCCCGCGGCGCCAGGCCCGCCCGCGCCCGATCTGCCCAACCGGCCCGCCGCATCCCCTACGCCCTCGCCATCGCCGGCCTGCTGCTGCTGCTGATCTTCGCCATCACCGCCGGCATGTGGTACGCGCAGAGCCGCCAGCGCCAACAACTCTTCCAGGAATACGTGCAGGGCGCGGCCGCCCAATACGAAGCCGCGTCCGCAGCCGCCGACGAAAACCAGGCCCGCATCTACCTGCAAGCCGCCCGCGAACAACTGAACGAAGCCGAACGCTTCGCCCCCGAACATGCCGACGTCGTGCAGTGGCGCAACCGCATCGCCGAACTGGAAGCCAGGGTCAACCACGTCCAACCGATCCTCGCCGGCTTCGACGCCCCCCTCCTCTCCTTCACCCCCGGCAGCGACCGGCCCCGCCAGCTCTTCGTCAACGGCCTCAGCCTCTACGTGCTCGATGACGCCCAGGGCGCCCTCACCCGCTATCAACTGGACGAAAACAGCGGCGATCGTCTGGCCGCAAACGTGGCCCCGCAAGTGCTGATCCGCACCGGCGCCGACGTGGACGGCCGCCGCGTAGGCGAACTGGCCGCGGCCGTCTGGGCCCCGGCCGCGGGCAACCGCACCGCCTCCGGCCCCCTGGTGCTCGACCGCAGCAACCAATTGTTCGGCTTTGCCGACGACCTCGGCGCCTTCAACGTCACCCTGGCCCCCAACCCCAACATCGGCTTCATCTCCGGCATGTACTTCTACGCCGGCAACCTCTACCTGCTCGATACCGGCGCCTCGCAACTGTGGCGCTACCGGCCCAGCGGCGAAAACTACACCTTCGACCCCGAACCCTACTTCAGCGCCGAGACCAGCGTCAACCTCAGCCCGGTGATCGACGTGGCCATCGACGGCGCCATCTGGCTGCTGCACCCCAACGGATCGATCCTCAAATTCTTCCAGGGCCGGCAAGAGGCCTTTGCCCTCGACGTGGTGGCCCCGCCCCTGGGCGACGCCGTCACCCTCTGGGCCAACGAAGCCGACATGCCCGACGGCAAACTCTTCATCGCCGACGGCGCCAGCAACCGCATCCTCGCCTTCGACAAACAGGGCGCGCTGCTCAGCCAACTGATGCCGGCAGACCATCCCGGCGTGCTCAACGGCCTGCGCAGCATCTCCATCGACGAGGCAGCCAACTACCTCTACGTCCTCACCCCTGCCGCCCTCTACCAGATCCCCATCCCCCCTCTGGCCCGCTGATCCTGGCCGCGCCCCCCTTCCCGGCATCCCACTTTGCATCTGCGCCGCGCAGGCGCTAGACTTAGGGCATGACAGAATCCCGCATCACCCTGTTGCAACCCCAAAAACCGAAGCGCCCGGGCTTATTTTCGGGCGCTTTTTTGGCGGCGCTGCTTGGCATCTCCCTCACCGCCTTCGTCATCGCCAGCTACCTCTTCTTCCAGACTGCCCGCGCCATCATCCTCAACGCGCCGCAGTTGACCAACATCGCCGGGCCAGAGCAGATCGTGGCCGAGCCGGGGGCCGAGACGCCCGATCCTGCCGTGGCCGACGCGTCCCCGCCAGCCTCCATCAGCCAGGGCGACGCCTTCCAGCTGCCCTCCCTCTGGGATGCGCGCCAGCCGGTCAACATCCTGCTGCTGGGCATCGACCAGCGTCCCGGTACCACGGTGCAAACCCTCACCGACACCATGATGCTGATCACCATCGACCCCAACACAGGGAATATGGGCATGCTCTCCTTGCCCCGCGACCTGCTGGTCATGGTGCCCGGCTACTACGAGACCACGATCAACGTGGCCCATGTGCTGGGGTACACCGAAAAACACCCCGGCGGCGGCCCCGCCCTGGCCAAAGAGACGGTGGCCGAGTTCACCGGCCAGCCGGTGCACTACTACGTGCGCGTCAACTTCGACGGCTTTCGCGCCCTGCTGGACGAAGTGGGCTGCATCGAGATCGAGGTGCCCTTCGACATCGACGACCCCCTCTTCCCCGACAACAACTACGGCTACGACCCCCTGTTCATCCCCGCCGGCCTGCACTGCATGGACGCGGAACTGGCGCTAAAATATGCCCGCACCCGCCACGTGGACAGCGACTTTGGCCGCATGGATCGGCAGCAGCAGGTGTTGCTGGCCGCCAAGAAAAAGGTCTTCAGCACCGGCCAACTGGCCCACCTGATCACCCGCCTGCCCACCCTGCTCAGCACCCTCAGCGACTCGCTCAAGACCGACATGCCCCTCAGCCAGCAGATCACCCTGGCCAACCTGGGCTGGAAACTGGACACCGCCCACATCCGCCGCCTCGTGATCGATGACAGCATGATCGTGGCCGATTTCCTGGCCAACGGCAAATGGGTGGCCCGCCCGCGCATGGAAGTGATCGAGCCGGCCCTCGCCGCCTTTTTCCAGCCGCAGCCGGCCGCGCCCGCCGACCCGGAACAGAGCGCCATCCTGCAAAGCTTGCTGGCCGAAAACGCCCGCATCGCCATCCTCAACGGCGCCCCCGACCCCACCCTGGGCGAGCGCGCCGCGGCCTGGCTGGCCGCCCGTGGCTACAACGTCATCGGTTACGGCGCTGCCGATCGTCAGGATTACGCCCAGACGCAGATGGTGCTGTTGGCCGACAAACCCTTCACCCGCCAGCAGTTGATCAACCTCTTCGCCATTGGCGACGCCAACATCCGCCCCGGCGCCGAGCCGGAGGATCAGATCGATATTCGCCTGATCCTCGGCGCCGATTTCGTCCTGCCCACGCCCTGACCGTTTCCGGCCTCCAGATGGCGCAGACATGACTTGAATCATGGTTTGGCGTCCCCGTCTGTGCCACAATGCCTCGCAGGAGGCAATGGAACCATGCTTGTACGCGATGTCATGACCCCGGACCCGGTCACGATTGGGCCGAATCAATCGATTGGCACCGCCCTCAGCAAAATGCGCCGGGGCGGTTTTCGTCGGCTGCCTGTGGTGGAACAGGGCAAGCTGGTGGGCATTGTCACCGATCGCGACCTGCGGCTGGCCATGAACTCGCCCTACGTGCTGCGCGAGGGCTGGTACGACAGCTACCTGATGGAGCACATCGAGGTGCGCAGTTGTATGACCCTGCAGCCGATGACCCTGGCGCCGGATCAAGATCTGATCGAGGCGGTGCAGTTGCTGCGTTCGCAAAAGTTCGGCGGCGCGCCGGTCGTCAGCGATGGCCGCCTGGTGGGCATCCTCACCGAAACCGATTTGCTGGACTGCCTGATCAATCTGTTACTTACTAAGTGAATTGCACGACCGCCCCCCGATTCATCTCAATAGCGAATCGCTGCAGGCGGTCGTGCAACTCACTTGGCCCGATTACTAAGTGAATTGC
>JAANMV010001539.1_pt1 | contig 25081 bp, 23 predicted proteins | sample 7279661 | NCBI WGS metagenome assembly JAANMV01 (sample SAMN14094540, study PRJNA606508) | bioreactor metagenome | isolation source: A lab-scale SPAN reactor treating ammonium-rich wastewater day 121 | place: Ireland: Galway | collected 2017-05-16
CGATGATGCCGCCGAAGGCGGATTCGCTGTCGGTGGCGTAGGCCAGGTCGTAGGCCTTGCGGATGCCGCCTTCGTTTTCCGGCACCACGGCCACGCCGCACGGGTTGGCGTGCTTGACGATCACGCAGGCCGGCTTGACGAAGCTCTTCACGCATTCCAGCGCGGCGTCGGTGTCGGCCACGTTGTTGAACGACAGCTCCTTGCCCTGCAGCTGGGTGGCGGTGGCCACACAGGCTTCGTCCGGCTTCTCGACGTAGAAGGCGGCCTGCTGATGCGGGTTCTCGCCGTAGCGCATGTCCTGAGCCTTGATGAACTGCATGCTGTAGGTGCGCGGGAACAGGCTGCGATTTTCGGTGCTGAGCTGTTCGCTGCTCTGGTCGATGCCGCCGAGGTAGTTGGCGATCATGCCGTCATAAGCGGCGGTGTGCTCGAAGGCCTTGAGCGCCAGGTCGAAGCGCTGGGCATAGGTCAGGCCGCCGCTCTTCAGGTTGTCGATCACCGCGGCGTAGTCGTCGGCGTTGACCACGATGGCGACGTCCTTATGGTTCTTCGCCGCGCTGCGAACCATCGTCGGACCGCCGATGTCGATGTTCTCGATGGCATCCGGCAGCGTGCAGCCGGGCTTGGCCACGGTGGCGGCGAATGGGTAGAGATTGACCGCCACCAGGTCGATCGGCGCGATGCCGTGCTCGGCCATCACCGCGCCGTCGAGGTCGCGCCGGCCGAGGATGCCGCCGTGGATCTTCGGGTGCAGGGTCTTCACCCGACCGTCCATCATTTCCGGGAAGCCGGTGTAGTCGGCGACTTCCACGGCATTGATGCCGTTTTCGCGCAGCAGCTTGAACGTGCCGCCGGTGGAGAGGATCTCGACACCGAGGGCGGCGAGTTCACGGGCGAAGTCGACGACGCCGGTCTTGTCGGACACGCTGATCAGCGCGCGGCGGACGGGAAGGCGGGTGGTCTGGTCGGTCATCTCGGATTCCATCAGGACAGAATTGAAAGAAAAAGGGCGCCGGCGCGGCGCCCTTCATCCAGCGAATCGGGTTACAGCAGGTCGTACTGCTTGAGTTTCTTGCGCAGGGTGCCGCGGTTCAGGCCCAGCAGCTCGGAGGCCTTGGTCTGGTTGCCCTTGACGTAGTTCATCACGGTTTCCAGCAGCGGAGCCTCGACTTCCGAGAGCACCAGGTTGTAGACGTCCGTGACGTCGGCACCCTCGAGGCGGGCAAAATAGTTGTGCAGCGCCTTCTCCACGCTGCCGCGAAGGGTATGTCCCGCTTCGCTCGGCGTGTTGAGGTGCTGCTTCAGGTTCACGTTGTCGCTCACGGATACGGTTCCAGTTAGCAAGGTTTCGTTCAACAGCGTCATGCGGCCACCCCCTGTCCATCCCCCGAATCGGGCCTTGATCGTTGCTCGACGAAGAACGTCCGAACGCTGGCAGCCTGTGCCGCCCTGTCTTCCAGGTGATTGAACCGGGCGCGGAATTCCCGGGCGCCCGGCAGTGTTTGCAGATACCAACCGACGTGCTTGCGGGCGATGCGTGCGCCCATGACGTCGCCGTAGAAGGCGTGCAGAGCGTCCAGATGCTGCAGTACGGTGGCTTCGATGACGGCGGGCGATGGCTGGGCCAGCAGCTCTCCGGTGTCCAGGTAATGCGCGATCTCGCGGAAGATCCACGGCCGGCCCTGCGCGGCCCGGCCGATCAGCAGCGCATCGGCGCCGGTCGCCTGCAGCACCTGGCGCGCCTTGTGCGGCGAGTCGATGTCGCCATTGGCGAAAACCGGAATGGTCACCTGCTGCTTGATCGTCGCGATGGTGTCGTACTCGGCCTCGCCGGTGTAGAGATCGGCGCGCGTGCGGCCATGCACGGCCAGCGCGGCGATTCCACTCTGTTCGGCGATCCGCGCGATGGTTGAACCGTTGCGGTTCTGGCGGTCCCAGCCGGTGCGGATCTTCAGGGTCACGGGGACGTCGACGGCGGCGACCACGGCGTCGAGGATCTGCCCGACCAGCCTTTCGTCGCGCATCAGCGCGGAACCGGCGGCCTTGTTGCAGACCTTCTTGGCCGGACAGCCCATGTTGATATCGATGATCTGTGCGCCCAGTTCGACGTTGCGACGTGCGGCGTCGGCAAGCATCTGCGGATCGCCGCCAGCGATCTGCACCGAGCGTGGTTCCGGTTCATCGGCATGCGGCATGCGCAGGCGCGACTTGCGGCTGTTCCACAGGCGCACGTCGCTGGTGAGCATTTCCGAGACCACCATGCCCGCGCCGAAGTGTCGGCAGAGCTGGCGGAACGGCTGATCGGTCACGCCGGCCATGGGCGCGAGAATCAGGCGATTCGATAAGGTGTAAGGGCCGATGCGTACCGCTGACATGAAGATTCCCTGCCTGGAGCCTGCTTGTTAGGTCGATCGGGACTGCAAAAAAGGGTGGGCATAATACCCGCTCCGGATGACGGGTTAAAGGTCGTTTTGAACAAATTCTGAACAGTCGCCGGCTTATCGCCAATGGTTAGAAGCCGGCGCGGGCCGCGAAATACGCTGCCCGTATTGCTATTCCGGAGAGCGGAAGTTCAGGCTGTAGTTCACCGCTTTCGAGCCCGGGTCGAGGATATCCAATGCGATATGGATAGGGACCTGCGGGGGCATTTCCGCCTGTCCGGCGAGCTCGCCCGACAGGTATTCGCTGGGCTTGAAGCTGCGGCTGGCGATCAGTTTGCCGGTGAGATCGGCGAAGCGGATTTCCAGCAGCGGAAATGGTTGGGCGAAGGGCGCGCGGTTGTAAATGATGGCGTCCACCACCAGTGCGCCACGGAAATCCGGATGGCTACGCACCACCAGGTTGCTGCTGCGAATCTGGCTGACATCGACCTTGCTCGGCAGGGTGCAACCCAGCGTCGGACAGAGGCGCTCGAACCAGGGACGATAGCGGTCCTGGCGCGCCAGTTCGTCGAAGTTGTACGCCACGTACTGGCCGGCGAGGCCGAGCAGGGCGAGAAGGTTCAGTGTGCCCCACGCCAGCCGGCGGCCCCAGCGCTTGCGCGGTTGCTGCCAGGCGAGCTGCAGCGGCTCGTCGTCGAGTTCGAACAGGGGGGCGTTTGCCAGTTCCGGCTCGTGGCGCTGACCGGCAGCGTGGTTGGCGGCCGATATTTCCGATGCTGGTGCGGCCGGTGCCTCGTCCGCGCCTCCGATGTCGGGCTCCACGCGTGCGGGCGTCTCGTCGTCATGGCTCGTCGCGATCCGCTCGCTGGCAGTTGCCGTCTGGCTGGGCAGCACGGGCGCAGCCGAGGCGGGACTGAGCGGGAGCGATGGCGTAGTGTCGGTTGGCGCGACCGATGTCGGTGCCTCGATGGGGGCGGGTGAGTCACCCTCGGGCGTCGCGCTCGGTGTATCCGGTACGGTCGTCTCCTCCGGCTTGGCGCGCGGCGGAGCGACGTCTGCCGGCGGCGTACCGCCAGGCTGGCTGAAGCGCTGGGCAAGCTCGCGCTCCTGCGCTTCCAGCTTGGCCAGCTCCTCGTCGAGGTCGAGGCTGTCGAGATCCAGATCGTCGTGGATCCAGCGGCGCTCGTCTACGCTCGGCCCCGGATGCGGCGCAGGCGGCTGAGCCGCGGGGCTGGCGATGGCGGCTGGTGGCGTCGGATGCTCCTCGGCCAGCAGCTGACGCGCGGCATTGAACACTTCAAGGCAGGCCCCGCAACGCACTGCGCCATGCGCCGCGCCGAGTTGGCTGTGACTGACACGAAAGCTGGTGCGGCAGTGGGGACATTGAGTGATGAAGCTGCTCATGCGGGGTTCCGGCGAAAATTGCTCGCAAGTCTAGTTCATGCCCGTCGCGTGGCGACAGCGGGCGCTGTTCAGCGGCGGGTTCCGCTGATGCGCACCCAGCCATCCTTGTCGGCGGTCGGGTCGAGATCGAAGGCGCCTTCGTAGGCACGGCGAACCTCTTCGGCCTGCTCGGCAAGAATGCCGGACAGCGCCAGTCGGCCGCCGGGCTTGACCAGCGTCGTGATCTGCGGTGCCAGCTGCACCAGCGGACCGGCGAGGATGTTGGCGACCACCACGTCGACCGCCTGCGCTGGCAGATGCTCGGGCAGGTAGACCGGGAAGGCTTCGGCCGGTAGGCCGTTGCGTCCGGCATTGTCGCGCGAGGCTTCCAGCGCCTGTGGGTCGATGTCGGTGCCCAGTGCCGATTCGGCGCCGAGCAGCAGGGCGGCGATGCCGAGAATGCCCGAACCGCAGCCGAAGTCGAGCACGCGGCAGCCGGCCAGTTCCTGGCCGTCCAGCCACTCCAGGCACAGCGCGGTGGTCGGGTGGGTGCCGGTGCCGAAGGCCAGGCCCGGGTCGAGCAGCAGGTTGACTGCGTCCGGCTCCGGCGCGGCATGCCAGCTCGGCACGATCCACAGGCGGCGACCGAAACGCATCGGCTGGAAGTTGTCCATCCAGCTGCGCTCCCAGTCCTGATCCTCGATGTGCTCGATGTGGTGCTCGGGCAGCTCGCCACCGCGCAGCAGCCGCAGGTGGGCGAGTACCGCGTCCGCATCGGTATCGGCCTCGAACAGTGCGAGCAGGTGGGTGTGGCTCCACAGCGGCGTGGTGCCGAGGTCCGGTTCGAAGATCGGCTGGTCCTCGCCATCCATGAACGTCACCGAGACGGCACCCAGCTCGAGCAGCTGGTCCTCCAGCTCTGCGGCCTGATCGGGGGTGATGGCAAGGCGGATCTGCAACCAGGACATGGGGGCCTCTTGGGAAACGGGCGGGGCAAGGCGCGCAAGCTTACTGGAGGGCGTGGGTCGCGGCCAGTGCAGGCATCAGGCGGAGAATCGCGGTGCGGGCTTGTCCACCCTGCGCCACAAACGACAGGGGCCGCCCGAAGGCAGCCCCTGTGTCAGCGCCGAGCCGTGGCTCAGTGCTTGTCCATACCCAGTTTCTTTTCCAGGTAATGGATGTTGACGCCGCCCTTGCAGAAGCCTGCATCGCGCACCAGGTCGCGGTGCAGCGGGGCGTTGGTCTTGATGCCGTCGACGATCAGCTCGTCCAGGGCATTGCGCATACGACCCATGGCCTCGTCGCGGTTGGCGCCGAAGGTGATCAGCTTGCCGATCAGCGAGTCGTAGTGCGGCGGTACCGCATAACCGTCGTACAGGTGCGAATCGACGCGCACGCCGTTGCCGCCCGGGGCATGGAAGTGCTTCACCTTACCTGGGCTGGGCATGAAGGTGCGCGGGTCTTCGGCGTTGATGCGGCATTCCACGGCGTGGCCGCGAATGACCACGTCTTCCTGCTTGATCGACAGCTTCTGGCCGCCACCGATCAGCAGCATCTCCTTGACGATGTCGATGCCGGTGACCATCTCGGTGACCGGGTGCTCCACCTGTACACGGGTGTTCATCTCGATGAAGTAGAAGTTGCCGTCTTCATAGAGGAACTCGAACGTGCCGGCGCCGCGGTAGCCGATGTCGATGCAGGCCTGGACGCAGCGGGCCTGGACCTTGCGGCGGGCTTCTTCGTCGATTAGCGGTGCAGGGGCTTCCTCGATCACCTTCTGGTGGCGGCGTTGCAGCGAGCAGTCGCGGTCACCTAGATGGATGGCGTTGCCCTGGCCGTCGGCGAGTACCTGGATTTCCACGTGACGCGGGTTGGTCAGGAATTTCTCGAGGTAGACCATCGAGTTGCCGAAGGCTGCACCGGCTTCGTTGCGGGTCAGCTTGGCCGAGGCGATCAGGTCCTCTTCCTTGTGCACCACGCGCATGCCGCGACCACCACCGCCGCCGGCGGCCTTGATGATCACCGGATAGCCGACTTCACGGGCGATCTTCAGCGCCAGCTGTTCGTCTTCCGGCAGCGGGCCATCGGAGCCCGGCACGGTCGGCACGCCGGCTTTCTTCATGGCGTGCTTGGCCGACACTTTGTCACCCATCAGGCGGATCACGTCGGCGGTCGGGCCGATGAAGGTGAAGCCGGATTTCTCCACCTGTTCGGCAAAGTCGGCGTTCTCGGCGAGGAAGCCGTAGCCGGGGTGAATGCCGTCGGCACCGGTTACCTCGGCGGCGGCGATGATCGCCGGAATGCTCAGGTAGGACTGGGCGGAGGAGGCCGGGCCGATGCACACCGACTCATCGGCGAGCGACACGTGCATCAGATCGCGGTCGGCGGTCGAATGTACCGCCACGGTCTTGATGCCCAGTTCCTTGCAGGCACGCAGCACCCGCAGGGCGATTTCGCCGCGGTTGGCGATCAGTACTTTTTCCAACATCGCAGGCTCTCCGCGGTTCAAACGATGGTGAACAGCGGCTGGTCGTATTCGACCGGCTGACCATTCTCCACCAGGATGGATTCGATGGTGCCGCCGATTTCGGCCTCGATGTGGTTCATCATCTTCATGGCTTCGACGATGCAGAGGATGTCGCCTTTCTTGACAGTCTGGCCGACTTCGACGAACGCCTTGGCTTCCGGCGAGGAAGCACGGTAGAAGGTGCCGACCATCGGCGAGCGGACCACGTTGCCGTTCAGCTTCGGTGCGGCCGGAGCGGCGTCGGCAGCCGGAGCGGCAGCAGCGGCCGGGGCTGGCGCGGGAGCAGCAGGGGCGTGCGCGTAGATCGGTTGCTGCATCGCGACTTGCTTGCTGTGGCGGCTGATGCGTACGGACTCTTCACCCTCGTGAATCTCGAGCTCGTCGATACCGGATTCTTCCAGCAGTTCGATCAGTTTCTTGACTTTGCGAATATCCATGAAGCATTGACTCCCAGGTAAGTTCAAAGGGCATTGCTGCGCGCGTCTTCTAGGTCCGGCATGTGCACAGGCCTGTCAGGAAGCGGCGAGTTGTTCCAGGGCGGCCTCCAATGCCAGTCGGTAGCCGCTGGCGCCAAGGCCGCAGATCACTCCTACCGCTACGTCGGAGAAATAGGAGTGATGGCGGAAAGGTTCACGCTTGTGCACGTTGGACAGGTGCACTTCGATGAATGGGATGCTCACGGCCAGCAACGCGTCACGTAATGCGACGCTGGTGTGGGTGAAGGCAGCCGGATTGATCAGGATGAAGTCGACGCCTTCGTCGCGCGCGGCGTGAATGCGCTCGATCAACTCGTATTCGGCGTTCGATTGCAGATGCAGGAGGTGATGGCCGCCATCGCGCGCGCGCTGTTCCAGATCCTGATTGATCTGCGCCAGCGTCACGGCGCCGTACACGCCGGGTTCACGGGTGCCGAGCAGGTTGAGGTTGGGGCCGTGGAGCACGAGCAGCGTGGCCATTGGCGGTCCTTGTTGTTCTGGGCAAAACGGCCGCGCGCAATGCGCCGGCCGGAAAGGGGAAAAACTATGCCCGAAGCAAGGGCTGACTGTCCAGTCATGCAGCGATCGCCGGAAATGCCCGCATTATGACTGGAGATTGCCGCAACAGACCCTAGAGCGAACGCTCGGCGCGATCCAGTCGCTCGCCGAATTCCTGGGCGTCCAGTTCGCCTATGACGCGGGCATCCTTCAGCTCGTTGCCGGCGCGATCGAAGAACAGGATCGCCGGTGGGCCGAACAGCTGGTAGCGGTCGAGCAGGGCGCGCTGCTCGGCGTTGCTGTCGGTGATGTCGAAACGGATCAGCCGATAGCCAGCCAGGCGCGGCGCCACCTCGGGATGGGCGAAGACCTCGCGTTCGAAGACCTTGCAGCTGACGCACCAGTCGGCGTACCAGTCCAGCATTAGCGGCTGGCCAGCGGCGCGTGCGGCGGCCAGTTGCGCATCGAGTTCGGCGGTGGTAGAGAGCGTCTGCCAGCCTTCGCCGGCCGCGTTGTCCAGCCGTACCGCGCTGGACTGGGGCAGCGGCCGCAGCGGATCGGAGTTGCCTTGCAGCGCGCCGACCCAGGCCGCCAGCGCGTACACCAGCAGGGCCAATCCCAGCAGCTGCGCGAGCTTCTGCCGCGCGGTCTTCCGGGTGAACTCCAGCGTGCCGAGAAACAGCGCCGAACCGGCGGCGAGCAGCCCCCACAGCGCCAGCGCCAGCGGGCCGGGCAGCACGCGTTCGAGCATCCATACCGCGACCGCCAGCAGTAGAACGCCGAAGGTGTTGCGCACACCGACCATCCACGGACCGCTTCGGGGCAGCAGCGCGCCGCCGCCGGTGGCGAACAGCACCAGCGGCGCGCCCATGCCCAGGCCCAGGGCGAACAGCTTCAGGCCGCCGCCGAGAGCATCGCCGCTGGCGCTGATGTAGAGCAGCGCGCCGGCCAGTGGCGCGGAAACACAGGGCGATACCAGCAGGCTGGAAATCGCCCCGAGCAACGCCGCACCGGTGAAGGAGCCGCCGCGGGCGTTGCCGGCGACGCGATCGAGACGTGCGGACAGCGCCTGCGGCAGGCGCAGTTCGAACAGGCCGAACATGGCCAGCGCGAAGGCGACGAAGAACAGAGCGAAGGGCACCAGGATCCACGGCGACTGCAGGCGCGCCTGCAGATTCAGTTCGGCACCGAATACACCCATCAGGGCGCCGAGCAGAGCGAAGCCGCCGGCCATCGGCAGAACATAGGCCAGCGACAGCAGGAAGCTGCGCATGCCGCCCGTCTGGCCGCGCAGCACCACCCCACTGAGGATCGGCAGCATCGGCAGCACGCAGGGGGTAAACGTCAGGCCCAGACCGGCGAGGAAGAACAGCCCGATCGCCCGCCAGGAAAGCTCGCGCTTTGCCTCTGGGGCATTCGGCGAGGCAGTGGGTGCGGCGCCGGAACCGCCGATCGCCAGATTCTCGGTTTCCGGCGGGTAACACAGGCCCTTGTCGGCGCAGCCCTGATAGCTCACCTGCAGCGTGAAGGGGCGCTGCTCGGGATTGTCGACCGGCACCTCGATATCCAGCACGCCGTAGTAGACCTCCACCTCGCCGAAGTAGTCGTCGATCTTCTGCTCGCCGGCCGGCAGTTGCGCGTCGCCGATGGTGACGCCCGGCTGCTGGGTCTTGAAGGCGAAGCGGTGGCGATAGAGGTAGTAACCCTCGGCGGCGATGAAACGCAGCTTTACCTTTGTCGGGGCGCTGTCTACCAGGCTCAGGCGAAAGGCCTCGCGCACCGGCAGGAAGTCCGCGCTGTTGTTGAGCGGGGCGCCGAGCGGGGCGCCGAGTGTGGGGCTTGGCTTGCTGTCGAACAGACCGGCGCTGGCGGGCAGCACGACGAGGAGCAGCAGCAGGGTCAGCAGACGACGCATGGCGATCTCACAGAAAACGTTGACGCATGATAACCAAGCTGGGCGTTCACGACTCGCGTTGTATTGTCTCGTCGTGCAACCAGATCACACCGTCACGTTCACTGCCGATCAGCGGCCGTAGCCCTAGGCCGGCGCAGGGGCCGGCGACGCATTCGCCCGACTCGATCAGAAACAGCGCGCCGTGGGTCGCGCATTGCAGGAGGCTGCCGCTGCTGTCGAGGAACTGGTCAGGCAGCCACTCCAGGGCGATTCCGCGGTGCGGGCAGCGATTTTCGTACAGGTAGGGCACGCCATCACGACGCACGGCCACCACACGGACCTGCGACAGGGCAAAACCGCGGCTCTGGCCTTCGACCAGTTCGTTCGACGCGCATAGACGGATCATCGGGGCTCCTCGCTCGGCCGGCGATTATTGCGCATTGGCGGGCGGCGGCACAGCGGGGCTGGCGGCGGCGGCAGCGCTCTCTATATGCTTGCCCGTTCATTCTCTGGCGGACCAACCGGATGGGGCCTGTCCTTCGCGCACGCACGCTGCTCCTGTCGCTCGGCCTGTTGCTGCCGCTGGTGCTGTGGCTGTCGCTGGCACTGGGGCCGGTATCGCTGCCGCTGGGCGACACGCTGCGCGTGATTCCCGGCCTGCTCGGCCTGGTGCCGGACGATCCGCAACTCGCTCAGGCCGCGTTGATCGTCGGCCAGCTCCGGCTGCCGCGTGCCTTGCTGGGGCTGGCGGTGGGCGCCGTGCTGGCGCTTTCCGGAGTGGCCATGCAGGGGCTGTTTCGCAATCCCCTGGCCGATCCGGGATTGATCGGCGTATCCAGCGGCGCGGCGCTGGGGGCGGCGTTCGCAATTGTCGGCGGCGCGTTGCTCGGCGGACTGCCGGTGGCGCTCGAGCCGTACCTGTTGTCGCTGTGCGCGTTCGGCGGAGGACTGGGCGTTACTGCGCTGGTCTATCGGCTGGCACACCGCAGCGGCCAGGCGGAGGTCTCGACCATGCTGCTCGCCGGCATCGCGTTGACTGCGCTGGCTGGCGCGCTGATCGGGCTGTTCACCTACCTGGCTGACGATGCCACGCTGCGCATGCTGACCTTCTGGAACCTCGGCAGCCTCGGCAGCGCTAGCTACGGCCGGCTGTGGCCGCTGCTGCTGGTCACCGGCATCGTCGCGCTATGGCTGCCAACCCGTGCCAACGCGCTGAATGCGCTGCTGCTGGGCGAGTCCGAGGCGCGACATCTGGGTTTCGAGGTCGAGCGGCTCAAGCGTGAGCTGGTGCTCTGTACCGCGCTGGGCGTCGGCGCCGCTGTGGCCGCTGCCGGGATGATCGGTTTCATCGGGCTGGTGGTGCCGCATCTGGTGCGCCTGCTGGCCGGTCCGGACCATCGAGTGGTGCTGCCGGCGTCTGCCCTGGCCGGCGCGAGTCTGCTGTTGGTGGCCGATCTCGTCGCACGGTTGGCATTGCAGCCGGCCGAGTTGCCGATCGGCATCGTCACGGCGCTGCTCGGCGCACCGTTCTTTCTTTATTTGCTGCTGCGAAGGCGTGCCTGATGCTGACTGCGACCCGAGTTGCGGTGCGGCGCGGCGCGCGGCTGGCCGTGCAGGATATCGATCTGCGGTTGTACGCCGGAGAGCTGTTCGGTGTGCTCGGCCCCAACGGCGCTGGCAAGAGCAGCCTGCTCGGGGCGCTGAGCGGTGAGCTGCCGACCGCTGCCGGGGTGGTGTCGCTGCATGGTCGCGCCTTGGTCGACTGGCCGGCGCGCGAGCGGGCACGTCATCTCGCGGTGCTGCCACAGAGCTCGACGCTGAACTTCGCCTTCCGGGTGGACGAGGTGGTGGCGCTCGGGCGTTTGCCGCACGACAGCGGGCGCGAGGCGGATGCGCGCATCGTCACCGAAGCGCTGGAGGCGGCCGATGCCGCGCATTTGCGCGTGCGCAACTATCTGGAGTTGTCCGGCGGCGAGCGTCAGCGCGTGCATCTGGCACGGGTGCTGGCGCAGCTCTGGCCGGGAGGCGAAGGGCAGGTGCTACTGCTCGACGAGCCGACCTCCATGCTCGATCCAGCGCACCAGCACAGGGTCCTGCAGGTGTTGCGGGAGGTTGCGGGCCGCGGCGCGGCCGTGCTGGTGATCCTGCATGATCTGAACCTGGCCGCGCGCTATTGCGACCGCCTGCTGCTGCTTGCCGAAGGCTGTAACCGCGCGAGCGGCACGCCGCGTGAGGTTCTGCGGGCCGACCTGCTGCGCAGCGTGTTCGACCTGGAGGTGCTGGTGCAGCGTCACCCCGAGCGTGATCATCCACTCATCATTGCCCGTTGAGGAGCTAGCCTTGCGCATTTTCTTCTTGCCGTTGCTGCTGTTGTTGTCGGCTTGCCAGACGCTGCCGCCGCTGCCCGAATGGCAGAGTCCGGAGGGGCGCGACCACGCAGACCTTGGGGCGATCGTCGATCTGCACAGTGGCGAGCGGCTGAGCGCCGCGCAGCTGGTCCGGCGACTGGCGAACGCGGATTACGTGCTCGTCGGCGAGCGCCACGACAATCCCGATCATCATGCGCTGCAGCTCTGGCTGCTGCAGGCGCTGGCCGAACAGCGCAGTCAGGGCAGCCTGCTACTGGAGATGCTGACGCCGGAGCAGCAGCCCGCGGTGGCTCGGGCGCAAACGCAGCTGCGTCGCGGCGAGCCGGTGGGGGATCTGCCGGTCAGCTTGGCCTGGTCGCCGGGGTGGCCGTGGACGCTCTATGGTCCGCTGGTCAGCCATGCGCTGGCGCAGCCTTTCCCGCTGATGCCGGCGAACCTGACGCGCGCCGAGATCGGCCAGATCTACCGTGAGGTGCCGCGCCTGCCCGATGGCGAGTCCACGCGTGCCGAGGTTGCTGACGCGTTGCGCGCGCAGATCATCGAGTCTCACTGCGGCATGCTGCCGGACAGCCAGGTGCCGGCCATGCTGGCGGTCCAGCAGCAGCGCGACCGGCGCATGGCCGCACGCCTGCTGGCGGCGCCGAAGCCGACGCTGTTGATCGCCGGGGGCTTTCACGTGCGCCGCGATCTCGGTGCGCCCTTGCACCTGCTTGATCTGGGCGCCGCGGGCAACGCTCAGGTGCTGATGCTCGCCGAGGTTGGGGAACGCGTTGCGGCGCAGCAGGCGGATTTCGTCTGGTACACGCCGGCACAGCCGGCCAAGGACTACTGCGAAGAGATGCGCAAGCGCTGAGTCACCGAGACATTTTTGCCGGACAAAAAAAGACCCGACAGAGTCGGGTCTAAAAACCGTGATTAGCCTGATGAGGAGATAACCTGAAAGTCCGACTGCCTGGGCCTTCAGTTACCGGCTGATCTCGCGACCAGTTGAGATAATAATAAAAATTCTCATTAGCAAGTCAACGCTTGGAATAAAAGAATTTTCAACGCCTCATGCGGGAACGGCCAGGCGTAACTGAGTGACTTCCTTGTTCAGCAGATCAATGCGTCGCGCCATGCTTTCGATGAGGCTGTGGGCGATGCGGGGATTGTTTTGTGTGAGGCTGAGGAACTGCTCCTTGGGAATCACCATGACGGTGCAGGGTTCACTGGCGACCACGGTGGCGTTGCGCTTCTCGCGCGTGAAGACGGCCATCGCCCCGAAAATCTCGTCCTTCTGCACATCGCCGACCTTCTGCCCATCGACGAGCGCCTCCGCACGGCCGTCAACGATGATGAACACGTTGTCGGCTTCATCGCCCTGATGGATCAGTTCATCACCAGCGGCGAAATGGCGGAACCCGGTGGCCGGCCGGACGTCCGGCTGACGCAGACGTGCCAGGGCATCGCCGAGCAGCGCGGTGTGCCCGCTGAGGTACTGGATGAGCAGCTCCTGGCGGTGCGCGTCGGCCTGGATGTGCGCGAGCACGTCGCTGCGGGTGTAGGGAACCAGGCGGACAGGCTCGTCGCTGCAGTACCGGCAGGGCGGCAGTTCGCTGCCCTGATACAGGCCGAGCAGATCACCTTCCTGCAGATAGAACAGTGGTTTGTCGTCGATTCGCGCATGCAGCAGGCCGCTGTCGACCAGGTACAGCCGTTCGGCGGCCAGTTCGCTGCCGAGGTCATCGGTGTGCCCGTACTCAATGGGCGCGCCGCAGGGTGCCAGCCCGTCGAGCAGTTGGCCCGGAATGCCCTGCAGATGGCTGATCAGACGATCGGCATAGGCCGGTTGCTCTCCGAGTAGATACATGTCGGTAATCCTTGAACGAACAGGCGAAATCGATGGCTGACGCGATTCGCGCACAATAGGCACGGCCTTTGGGGGAGTAAATCCTGGCCGGTGGAGGTTGTGAGCTAGCTCTTATTGTGACTTTCGTCGAGAAGCCGGTTCAGTTCGTCCTTCAGCGACGCCGGCAGCTCCTGCCAGGGGAGATCGCGCAGGGCACCTTCGATGGCATACAGGAGCACGCGTGAGGCGCCGAAACCGCGGGCCTTGACCGCCCGGTAGGAACCTACCGCGCCGAGTCGGCGCAGGTCGGCAGCGGTATGAATGCCGGAGGCGTGCAGCCACTGTGAGGAAGTCTTGCCGAGGTTGCGCAGGGTGAGCAGTTCATCGTGCATGGCAGCTTCCTTGCGTAGCTACTGGGTGGGATAACCTGCAAGAAAATGGAGTGGCCAGCGAATGCGCCGTGATGCTTGCACATCACCCCACGCCTCGCGCAGCGAAGCCTGTACGGCGGCAACCGGGTCGCTGCCATGCGTTTGCTGCCACTTCGTCACGGCCGACCAGGTACGCAGGTAGCCAATCAGCTGTTCGAAGCTCCAGGTCGCCTCGAGCGCGAAGGCTGGAACGGCGAGTCGCGCGAAGGGCAGATGAATGTCCCGATAGCCGGCGTCGACGCTTGCGCGGCCGGCCGGCCAGTATCCGGCGAGCGTCTTGCCGTGCAGGCGGTTGATGATTTCGTCCAGTGCTGAATCGATCTCCAGCAGGCTGTAGCACCAGGCGCAGAACAGTCCGCCCGGTTTCAGCGCCCGGCGCGCCTGCGCAAAGAAGGCCGGCGAGGCGAACCAGTGCAGCGCTTGGGCCACCACGATCAGATCCAGCCGGTTGTCCTTGAGCGGCAGCTGTTCGGCATCCGCGACGAATCGCTCGACTGATTCCCAGTGCGCGCCTGCATTCAGTTGCGCCGCGCTGGCGTCACAGGCGAGCACCCGGTGGAAGTGCCGCTGCAGCGGCAGGCTGGCCTGGCCGTTGCCGGCGGCGATGTCCAGCGCTGTGTCGGTTTGCCGGCATTGACCGGCCAACCAGGCGAACAGGCTGGCCGGGTAGTGCGGGCGAAACTGCGCATAGCCGCTGGCGCGTGCCGAGAACAGTTCGACGCTGTCACGTGCGGCCTGTGGTGCGGGCAGGGTGGGCGTGGGGCAGACGGACATGTTCGATTTCCGCGCGGGGGTGCGTGTGAGTATAGAAGGGGCGCCACGATCTGCTCGCGGCGCCCACGGCTCAGACGCCCGGCAGATGCTGGCGAATGGCTTCGACCAGTCTGTCGAGACTGCCGGCATCGTGGGTGTCGATGCGCCGGCTGCGCGCTTGTTCCTGTTCGCTGAGCGGATCGCGACTGGCCTGCTGCGCGCGAATCACCTCCTGCGTGGCATCCGAAGGGTCACTACCCTCCGCCTGGCGCTGCGCCAGCCACTGGTCCAGCACCGCATCCGGCGCATGACAGTCGAGGATCAGGAAGGGTACGCCGGTAGCTTCGGCAATCTGCCAGGCCGCTTCGCGCTGTGCCTGCTTGAGATAGGTCGCATCGATGACGACCGGAAAGCCAGCGAGCAAGGCGTGCTCGGCAAGCTGGTGCAGTCGCTGGTAGGTCGCGTCGCTGGCATCCTGGCTGTAGATGCCGGCGTTGAGCTGACCTTGCTGGTCGGCCGTCTGCAGTCCGTGCAGTCGCTTGCGCTCGACATCCGAGCGCAGGCGCACGGTGCCCAGGGCTTCGACCAGACGCAGCGCCACGTGGCTCTTGCCGACGGCCGACACGCCGTGGGTGATCGCCAGTAAGCGCGACGGGATGGCGCTGTAGCTCTCCGCCAGGTTGGCGTAGCTGCGGTACTGGCGCAGAATCACCTTGCGCTCCACCGCGTCCTGCTCCTGATACAGACGGAACAGGCTGACCTTGGCGCGCACCAGGGCACGATAGGCCTTGTACAGGTTGAGCAGCTCGAGCGCGGCGTAGTCGCCGGTGTGCTCCAGCCAGCCATTGAGGAAGCGTCGTGCCTGGCATTTCAGGCCGCGGTCCTCGAGGTCCATCGCGAGGAAGGCGGCATCCGAAGCGATGTCGATCAGGCGGAACGGCTCGTTGAATTCGATGCAGTCGAACAGCACCACCTCGCCGTCGATCAGTGTGGCGTTGCCCAGGTGCAGATCGCCGTGACATTCGCGGACGAAGCCTTCCTGGCAGCGCCGCTGGAGCAGCGGCCACAGGCGGCTGACGCTGGTTTCGGTCCATTCCTGCAGGGCGTCGAGCTGACGCAGATCGGCGTCTTCGCTCAGCAGCGGACGGATCTGCTCGAAGTTCTGCCGCATCGGCGCGACGATCGCCTCGGGCGTGTTGAGCGGATGGTTGGCGGCTACCTGTGGAGTTTGCAGGTGGAAGGAGGCGATCTGCCGCGCCAGCGCATCGATGTGGGCGTCGGTCAGTTCGCCGCGCGCCTGGAGTTCCGCCAGCAGTTGAGATTGCGGGAACTCGCGCATCTTCAGCGCATATTCGATAGGGGCGCCCGCGCCATCCAGCTGCGGCGCCTGCTCGCTACCGGTGATCGGCAGCACTTCCAGGTACAGGCCAGCGGCCATGCGCTGGTTCAGGCGCAATTCTTCTTCGCAGAAGTGCTTGCGTGCCGCCAGCGCGGTGAAGTCGAGAAAGCCGAAGTCCACCGGCTTCTTGATCTTGTAGGCGAACTGGCCGGTGAGAATGACCCAGGAGATGTGTGTTTCGATGACCCGCAAGTCGTCGACCGGATGCGGATAGAGGGCCGGATTCTGCAGGGCGGCGATCAGTGCTTGGCTCACGGTCTTTCCTTGTTGAAGTTGTTGGAGGCGGCGTGGTGCTTCGCTGAGAAGCCCGTCACGCGGTCGAAAACCCCGGCATTATGGCGACTGAGGCCCAGGCTGCAAACCGCCGAGAGGGCGTCTGACCGTCACGGCAAAGCTGCGTATAATGCGCCGCCATGACTAGATCCCGCTCTTCCCGTAGCCGCTCGAAACGCCGTGCCGGTAGTGCTCGCCCCTGGTTGGGGTGGGTGCTGAAACTCTCTATCGTCGGCCTGGTGATCCTCGCCGGGTTCGCCATTTACCTGGATGCCGTGGTGCAGGAGAAATTCTCCGGCAAGCGCTGGACCATCCCGGCCAAGGTCTACGCTCGCCCGCTCGAACTGTTCGTCGGGCAGAAGCTGGCCAAGGACGATTTCCTCACCGAACTCGACGCGCTGGGCTATCGCCGCGAGAAGGCGGTCAGCGGTCCGGGCAGTGCTTCGGTCGCCGCTAACAACGTCGAGCTGCATACCCGCGGCTTCCAGTTCTACGAGGGCGCGGAGGAGTCGCAGCGGGTGCGCGTGCGCTTTTCCGGTGACTTCGTCGCGGGGCTCAATCGCGCCAACGGCGGCCAGCTGGCGGTCGCGCGGCTCGAGCCGCTGCTGATAGGTGGGCTGTATCCGGCGCATAACGAGGATCGCATCCTGATCAAGCTCGATCAGGTGCCGCCGTATCTGGTGGAGACGCTGGTGGCGGTCGAGGACCGCGAATTCTTCGACCATTTCGGTGTGTCGCCCAAGTCGATCGCCCGCGCTGTCTGGGTCAACCTGACGGCCGGTCAGGTGCGCCAGGGCGGCAGTACGCTGACCCAGCAGCTGGTCAAGAACTTCTACCTGACCAACGAGCGCAGCCTCAGCCGCAAGGCCACCGAGGCGATGATGGCGGTGCTGCTGGAGCTGCATTACGACAAGCAGGAGATCCTCGAGGCTTACCTCAACGAGGTGTTCCTCGGGCAGGACGGTCGGCGCGCGATTCACGGCTTCGGTCTGGCCAGCCAGTACTTCTTCGGCCGGCCGCTGGCCGAGCTCAAGTTGCATCAGGTGGCGCTGCTGGTGGGCATGGTCAAGGGGCCGACCTATTACAACCCGCGGCGCAACCCGGAGCGCGCCTTGGAACGGCGCAACCTGATTCTCGACATGCTGGCCGAGCAGCAGGTGGTGACCGCCGAGGAGGCCGCCGCAGCCAAGCAGTTGCCGCTCGGTGTTACGCAGCGTGGCAGCATGGCGGACAGTTCCTATCCGGCGTTCCTCGATCTGGTCAAACGCCAGCTGCGCGAGGACTACCGCGAAGAAGACCTCACCGAGGAGGGACTGCGCGTCTTCACCAGCTTCGATCCGATTCTGCAGCTCAAGGCCGAGTCGGCGATGAGCGAGACGCTCAAGCGCCTCGGCAAGGGTGCGGAAGCCGTCGAGGGTGCGATGCTGGTGACCAACCCGGAAACCGGCGAGATCCAGGCTATGCTCGGCAGCCGGCAGCCCGGTTATGCGGGCTTCAACCGGGCGCTGGATGCGGTGCGGCCAATCGGCTCGCTGATCAAGCCGGCGATCTATCTCGCCGCGCTGGAGCGGCCCAGCCAGTACACCCTGACCAGCCTGCTGGAGGACGAACCGTTTTCGGTCAAGGGCGGCGACGGCAAGGTCTGGAAACCGCAGAACTATGGTCGCCAGGCCTATGGCACGGTGTACCTGTACCAAGCGCTGGCGAACTCCTACAACCTGTCGACGGCACGCCTGGGGCTCGATCTCGGTGTGCCGACCGTGCTCAAGACGCTGGCGCGCCTGGGCGCCTCACCGGATTGGCCGGCCTACCCGTCGATGCTGCTGGGCGCTGGTGGCTTGCGACCGATCGAAGTCGCGGACATGTACCAGACCCTCGCCAACGGTGGTTTCAACACACCGTTGCGTGGCATTCGCAGCGTGCTGACCGCTACCGGCGAGCCGCTCAAGCGCTACCCGTTCCAGATCGAGCAGCGTTTCGATGCCGGTGCCATCTACCTCACGCAGTACGCAATGCAGCGGGCGATGCACGAGGGCACCGGACGCTCGGCCTACAACCGCCTGCCGCGCTCGCTGAATCTGGCCGGCAAGACCGGAACCACCAACGATTCGCGCGACAGCTGGTTTGCCGGCTTCAGTCAGGATCTGCTGGCGGTGGTCTGGCTTGGTCGCGACGACAACGGCAAGACCTCGCTGACCGGCGCCACCGGGGCGCTGCAGGTCTGGACCGATTTCATGCGCCGCGCCGATCCGCTGCCGCTGAACATGCCGCTGCCGGACAATGTCGTGCAGGTCTGGGTCGATTCCAGTAGCGGCCAGGCGACCGACCAGCGCTGCCCGGGCGCGGTGCAAATGCCCTATATTCGCGGCAGTGAGCCGGCCGCGGGGCCCGGCTGCGGGCTTCAGGCGCCGGCCGAATCGGTCATGGACTGGGTACGAGGCTGGTTGCAGTGATTCGCCGGATTTGGCTATTCGCGTCTTTTAAGAGGTTTGCAGATTGAACAGGCAATGGATGATCGTACTGGCCGCCGCGGCCCTGCTTCCCGGATGCGCCACGGTTGACCGGCGCGCGATTCCGGTGGTCGATGCGGGGGCGCCGGTTTCCGAAGAAATGGCGGCGCGCCAGGCCTACCGCGCTCCGGGCGTGGCGGCTGCGCCCCGGGCGCTGCCGGAGGATTCCGGCGTGACGGTAATGGTGCCGCAGGGTAGTTCGGCGCCTTTGCAGACCTACGCGGCACCGGACGGTGGCATCGTCGGTTCGATAGATCCGGCGCCGATGTCTCAGGGCGCGTGGAGTGCGGCGCCGCCGTCCGCGCCCGCCATGACGGCGCCCGCGCCGCAGCCGAGCGGCATTCCCTCGTCGCGCGGCCTTTCGGCCGACGAACAACTGGACGGCCCGGTGCTGGCGCTGTTGACCACCGCACAGCAGCTGCAGGGCAGTGGCGATCTCAACGGCGCCGCATCCAGCCTGGAGCGCGCGCAACGAATCGCTCCGCGTGAGCCGCAGGTGCTCTACCGCCTGGCGCAGGTGCGACTGGCGCAGGGCGATGCGGTACAGGCCGAGCAGCTTTCCCGTCGTGGTCTGAGCTACGCCAGCGGACGACCTGCACTGCAAGCCAGTCTGTGGGAGCTGATCGCCCAGGCGCGGGAACGCCAGGGTGATGCTGCGGGTGCGGCCCAGGCACGCGAGCGCGCCAAGGTCAGCCTGTGATGGACGCGCGGCTGTCGGACGTGGCGCAGCAGCTGCTGCTGATCGAGCGGGAATTGCGTGTGCTTGGGTTGTGGGCATCAGCGCCGCCGTCACCCGTGGCGCTGGCCAGTGCTGAGCCATTCTGTGTCGACACGCTGGAGTTCGAAGAATGGCTGCAGTGGATTTTCCTGCCGCGGATGAAGGCGATCCTGGAAGACAATCAGCCTCTGCCGGCGGTGTCCGGCATCCATCCGATGGCTGAGGTGGTCTATCGGGAGCGCCCCGTCGGGGCCTTGCTCGCTGCTCTGCTCGAATTCGACCGTCTGATCGTCAGAGAATAACGCCGTGAGTCGGCGCTGTGCGGCGGACTAGTCGCGAGGCGGGGTTACTGCTTGCAGTTCTCCTCGATCTTTTGCTTGGTTTCGGCAATGCGCGATTGGCGTTCCTCTTCTTTCAAGCGGCGCACTTCGCCGTTTTCCTCGACGCGTACGCGCGGATTGTTTTGCAGTTGCGCCAGGTTGGTCTGCAGTGTCTCGCAATAGCGCTTGCGCTCGGCTTCCTGTTCGGCAACCTGTTGCTTGACCTTGCGATCGATTTTCTCCTGATCCACCAGCGACTCGCTGTTTTCACTGGCGTCTGATTCGGCGGCAACGGGCTTCGGTGGTGGGGTAACCGTATTCAGAGTCTGGGCGGTCTGACCTTGCGGCGGTTGCGCACTGAAGTGGGTGATGCCCTGTGCGTCGACCCATTTGTATACCTGCGCGGCCATTGTGCTGCTACTCAGGGCGAGCAGGAGGCTGCCGACAATAACCATCGATCGCATGTGTTTTCCTTCGTGTGAGCGGAACCAGCGGCACTATACCCAAAAGCCCAGGTGCAGCTGCTGCACCAGATCACAGCCTGAATGCACCTCAACGCAACGGCAGGCTTGACTTGCCAGCGCCGAATCCGAACAATCCAAGACTTGCTGTCCTGAGCCGCTTCGCCGCAAGTGATACCGGCTCAGCCTAGACAGACATGAGGTGCTACCCGCGCCGACCTGCATCACCCGCAACGCGTTACCTCGCGCTGGGTGGAGAGCCCGCGACAACAGGGTTTCTTCCAATACTGGCTCAGTCAGTGGCTGACGTAGTCGGCGACCACCGTCGCTCATGCCCTGCCGGCAGTAAACCTATTTCAGGTGGCTCCGCTCCTTGGAGTCGCTATCTGGCGTTTCAGAGGTGAACAACGTGGAACTCTTATCCGGCGCTGAAATGGTCGTCCGCTTCCTGCGTGACGAAGGCGTTAAGTACATCTACGGGTACCCGGGCGGTGCCGTTCTGCATATCTACGATGCGCTTTTCAAGGAAAAGTCCATCGAGCACATCCTGGTTCGTCACGAGCAGGCTGCCACCCATATGGCCGATGGCTATGCGCGTGCGACCGGCAAGGCCGGCGTGGTGCTGGTGACCTCCGGTCCTGGGGCGACCAATGCCATCACCGGTATCGCCACCGCTTTCATGGATTCGATCCCGATGGTGGTCATCTCCGGTCAGGTGCCCAGCACCATGGTCGGCACTGATGCCTTCCAGGAAACCGACATGATCGGTATCTCCCGGCCCATCGTGAAGCACAGCTTCATGATCAAGCATCCTTCGGAAATCCCCGAGGTGATGAAGAAGGCTTTCTATCTTGCCGAGTCCGGGCGTCCTGGGCCGGTGGTCATCGATATCCCGAAGGATATGACCAACCCGGCCGAAAAATTCGAATACGTCTATCCGAAGAAGGCCAAGCTGCGTTCATACAGCCCGGCCGTGCGTGGGCACTCGGGCCAGATTCGCAAAGCGGCGGAACTCCTGCTGGGAGCCAAGCGGCCCATCATCTACGCCGGTGGCGGCGTGGTCCTGGGTGGCGCTTCGGCGCAGCTGACCGAGCTGGCGAAGATGCTCAACCTGCCGGTGACCAACACCCTGATGGGCCTGGGTTGCTATCCGGGCAGCGATCGCCAGTTCGTCGGCATGCTGGGTATGCACGGCAGCTACACCGCCAACTTGGCCATGCACCATTCCGACGTGATCCTGGCGGTGGGTGCGCGCTTCGATGACCGCGTGATCAATGGTGCGGCGAAGTTCTGCCCGAACGCCAAGATCATCCATATCGATATCGATCCGGCGTCCATCTCCAAGACCATCAAGGCCGACATTCCGATCGTCGGTCCGGTCGATAGTGTGCTGACCGAGATGGTCGCCATCGTCAAGGAAATTGGCCAGGCGCCGAATGCCGAGACGGTCGCCAGCTGGTGGAAGCAGATCGACGAGTGGCGCGGCAACCGCGGGCTGTTCCCTTATGACAAGGGCGATGGTTCGATCATCAAGCCGCAGACCGCCATCGAAGTGCTCTGCGAAGTGACCAAGGGCGAGGCCTATGTTGCCTCGGACGTTGGTCAGCACCAGATGTTCGCCTGCCAGTATTACAAGTTTGATAAACCCAACCGCTGGCTCAACTCGGGCGGCCTCGGCACTATGGGCTTCGGTCTGCCGGCAGCCATGGGCGTGAAACTGAACTTCCCTGATGCCGATGTCGCCTGTGTGACCGGCGAGGGCAGTATCCAGATGAACATCCAGGAGCTGTCGACCTGCCTGCAGTACGACCTGCCGGTGAAGATCATCAACCTCAACAACGGTGCACTGGGCATGGTCCGCCAGTGGCAGGACATGGTCTACAACAGCCGTTACTCGCACTCCTACATGGAGTCGCTGCCGGACTTCGTCAAGCTGGCTGAAGCCTACGGGCACGTTGGCATGCGCATCACCGACCTGAAGGACCTCAAGCCGAAAATGGAAGAGGCCTTCGCCATGAAGGATCGCCTGGTATTCCTCGATATCGCCGTTGACACCAGCGAACACGTCTACCCGATGCAGATCAAAGACGGCGCGATGCGCGATATGTGGCTGAGCAAGACGGAGCGGACCTGATCATGAGACACATCATTTCCCTTTTGATGGAAAACGAACCGGGCGCACTGTCTCGCGTGGTCGGGCTGTTCTCGCAGCGCAACTACAACATCGAGAGCCTGACCGTGGCGCCGACCGAGGATCCGACGCTTTCGCGCCTGACCTTGACCACCATCGGCCACGAGGAGGTGATCGAGCAGATCACCAAGAACCTCAACAAGTTGGTGGAGGTAGTCAAACTGGTGGACCTGTCGGAGAGCGCCCATATCGAACGCGAGCTGATGCTCATCAAGGTCAAGGCCACCGGCGCCCAGCGTGCCGAGGTCAAGCGCACCACCGACATCTTCCGCGGACAGATCGTCGATGTGACTACCAGCGTCTATACCATCCAGTTGGCCGGAACCAGCGACAAGCTGGACAGCTTCATCCAGGCCATCGGAACCGCAGCGATTCTTGAGGTTGTACGCAGTGGCGTCACCGGGATCTCCCGGGGCGACAAGGTACTGAGTATCTGACTGGCCACGCTCGCTGAGCTAGTCGGCAACGTTTTATCGAATGGCCCACGAGGCCGGCAACAGGGGTAGTTTCATGAAGGTTTCATACGATAAAGATTGCGATCTTTCGATCATCCAGGGCAAGAAAGTCGCCATCATCGGTTACGGCTCCCAGGGCCACGCGCACGCGTGCAACCTGAAGGATTCCGGTGTCGACGTCACCGTCGGCCTGCGTCCGGGCTCGTCGTCCATTGCCAAGGCCGAGGCCCATGGCCTCAAGGTCAGCGACGTGCCGGCCGCTGTCGCAGCCGCCGACCTGGTGATGATCCTGACTCCGGACGAGTTCCAGGGCCGTCTGTACAAAGACGAGATCGAGCCGAACCTGAAGAAGGGCGCAACCCTGGCCTTCGCGCACGGATTCTCGATCCACTACAACCAGGTGGTGCCGCGCGCCGACCTGGACGTAATCATGATCGCGCCGAAAGCGCCGGGCCACACAGTGCGCTCCGAGTTCGTGCGTGGCGGCGGCATCCCCGACCTGATTGCCATCTATCAGGATGCTTCCGGCAATGCGCGCAACGTCGCGCTGTCCTATGCCTGCGGCGTGGGCGGCGGTCGTACCGGCATCATCGAAACCACCTTCAAGGACGAGACCGAAACCGACCTGTTCGGTGAGCAGGCCGTGCTTTGTGGCGGTTGCGTCGAGTTGGTCAAGGCCGGTTTTGAAACCCTCGTTGAAGCAGGTTACGCGCCGGAAATGGCCTACTTCGAGTGCCTGCACGAGCTGAAGCTGATCGTCGACCTGATGTTCGAAGGCGGCATCGCCAACATGAACTACTCGATCTCCAACAACGCCGAGTACGGCGAATACGTCACCGGTCCGGAAGTCATCAACGCCGAATCCCGTGCTGCTATGCGCAACGCTCTCAAGCGCATCCAGAATGGTGAATACGCCAAGATGTTCATCACCGAAGGCGCCGCCAACTACCCGTCCATGACGGCCTATCGCCGCAACAATGCCGCACACGGCATCGAAGTCGTCGGTGAGAAGCTGCGTGCGATGATGCCTTGGATCGCCGCTAACAAGATTGTTGACAAGAGCAAGAACTGATTTCTGTTCTGCTGGAGAAACGCGGCCGAGGCCGCGTTTTTTCGTTTTGGCGTCCAGTCATCTGGTATAAAACGAGTGTTTGGCCGGACCTGAACCGCATGTCTTCAGGCTTGGTCGAATTTATCCGTACCTGTTGTGAAGGTGATAGTGCATGAATGAGCAACCTGAAGAGCCGAACAAGGCGGTTGAGGCGGAAAGCATTCTGCCGATTGACGAGCACGTCGAGGAAACTCAAGGCCCCGATGGTCGAAAGGTCCGTCATCGTGGAATTTACCTGCTGCCTAATCTGTTCACCACGGCCAACCTTTTTGCCGGGTTCTTTTCCATCATCACGGCCATCAACGGCAATTTTTACGTGGCTGCGGCGACTGTGTTCGTGGCAATGGTGCTCGACAGCCTGGATGGGCGTGTGGCGCGTCTGACCAACACGCAAAGCGCGTTCGGTGCGGAATACGATTCTCTCTCGGATATGGTGGCTTTCGGCCTGGCGCCAGCGGTATTGGCTTATGAATGGGCATTGTCCGAGCTAGGTAACGTCGGACTCACGGTTGCCTTCATTTATGTAGCTTGCGCGGCCTTGAGGTTGGCGCGATTCAATACCCAGATTGGCAAGGTCGATAAGCGCTGGTTCATCGGCTTGGCAAGTCCTGCGGCGGCCGGGGTGGTTGCAGGTTGGGTATGGGCCGTCTGGGCGTTGGACGATCAAGGCATTCGAGGTGTGGACCTACCGCTTGTGCTGGTCATGCTGTTCGCACTGATGGTTGCCGCCGCCGGTCTGCTAATGGTCAGCAATATCAAGTACTACAGCTTCAAGGACCTTGATCTAAAGGGGCGCGTGCCGTTCGTAGCGATCCTGATCGTGGTGTTGGTGTTTGCCGTGGTCTTCAGCGATCCGCCGCGAGTTCTGCTGCTTATTTTTCTTGCCTATGCCGCCTCCGGTCCCGTTCAGCATTTGATGCAGATGCGTCGTCGCAAGCGCATCGAGGATTGATTGCTATCGTGCAGCGCCGCAGTCTCTGGCGGCGCTCGTTTGTGTAATATGCAAATTAACGGTTGACTCACATTTTCAGCCCCCTATAATGCGCACCACTTCTGGCGTGGTCCTCTGCTAAAAGTTCTTGTAAATCAACAAGTTGCTTTGA
>JAANMV010001540.1_pt1 | contig 25065 bp, 22 predicted proteins | sample 7279661 | NCBI WGS metagenome assembly JAANMV01 (sample SAMN14094540, study PRJNA606508) | bioreactor metagenome | isolation source: A lab-scale SPAN reactor treating ammonium-rich wastewater day 121 | place: Ireland: Galway | collected 2017-05-16
CGGCTCGAGCAGCCACCGGGCCATCGAGCGGGCCCACGAGCTGGGCATGCAGGTCATCATCAGCGACCACCACCGCCTGCCCGAGGTGCTGCCCCGGCCGGAAGCCTTCCTCAACCCCCAGTTGCCCGACTGCGGCTACCCCTTCAAGGGCCTGTGCGGAACCGGAGTAGCCTACAAGATTCTCCAGGCGCTGCACCAGCGCTCGGGCTGGCCCGAGCCGATCAGCTTCCTGGACCTGGTGGCCGTGGCCACCATCGCCGACGTGGTGCCCCTGCTCGACGAGAACCGCGCCCTGACACGCGTGGGCCTGGCCCGCCTGGGCCAGTGGGACCGGCCCGGTTTTCGGGCTCTGGCCGAGGTGGCCGGGGTGGCCGAGCAGGAGCAGGTCGGCTCCTGGACGGTGGCCTTCTCGCTGGCCCCTCGCATCAACGCCGCCGGGCGGCTAGAGAACGCCACCCTGGCCCTCGAGCTCATGCTCTCGCGCGATGCGAAGTTCTGTCGCGAGCGGGCCCGCCGGCTCGATGAGCTGAACAGAAAGCGCCAGGACGTCGAGCGTGAGATCCGAGAGAAGATCGAGGCGCACCTGGCCGAGCATCCCGAGAAACTGGAGAAATCGGTGATCGTGGAAGCCGGAGAGGGCTGGAACCCTGGAGTGGTTGGCATTACCGCCGCCCGACTGGTGGAAGCTCATGCCCGACCGGCCTTCGTATTGAGCATCCAGGGTGATACCGCCAAAGGATCGGCCCGCTCCCCCGAGACGGTAGACCTCTTCGCGGCCATGACCGCCTGCGCCGACCTGTTCGAGAAGTTCGGGGGACACGCCCGCGCGGGCGGCTTCACTCTGCCGGCCGACCGCGTGGACGAGCTGCGTGAGCGGCTCGACCTGGCCGTGCGCGAGCTGCGCCAGGACGTGGTGGTGCCGGTGCGGGTCGACCTCGAGCTGCCTCTGGCCAGCGCCAACCTGAGCCTGGCCCGCGAGCTCACCAAACTCGAGCCCATCGGTGAAGCCAACCCGCGCCCCCTGTTCCTGAGCCACCGGGTGCGACTGGATGAGCTGCAGGCCATCGGCAAGAGCAAGGACCACCTGCGCTGGCACGCCTGTCAGGGCGACGTGCGGGTCAAGGCCATTGGTTTTCGCCAGGCCGAGCTGCTCAGCGAGCTCAAGCCCGGCGCGCTGGCTTACGACCTGCTCTACCATCTGGAAGAGGACAACTGGCAGGGTGGGGCTCGCCCCAGCCTGGTAGTGGAGTCCATCCTCTCCCCCGATCCGCGCGTGGTGGCGGTCTTGGAGCGCCGCTGGCAACCGAGCGCCCCGGACCAGTCTCCAGAAATCTTCGACCTGCGCAGCGTGCTCGACCGCAAGACCTACATCGCACGATTGCTGGAGGCTGGTGGCGAGGGAGTGCTCTTGCTGGTGGCGGGTGAGGAGCAGGTCGAGGCCACGCGCAACTACCTCTCCCACGAGCTGGTCTACGCCCAGCACTGCCTGCCCGACTCGGCCCTGGCCCGGGATGTGGTGCTGCTCGGCCCCCCGGCCGATGGGGGGCTGTTTGCCCACCCGGTGCTGCTGCAAGCCGAGCGCCTGCACATTCTTTTCGGCGAGAAGGAGCTCGAGCGCGAAGCGCGCCGGCACGATGCGCTGTGGCTCGACCGGGTGCGCATGGAGGCCATCTACCGGGCCCTGGTGCAGGTGCTTCGCCCTCAACCGCTGCCCGAAGCGCGTCTCCCTGAGCTGACGCGCTTTCTCCCCCCTCAGGCCCGCCGACCCGAGACCGTCCAGGCGGCCCTGGAGGTGCTGGAAGAGCTGGGAGTGGTGCTCTGGGAGGCAGATCCCTCTCAGGGGCGAACCTTGCGGCTGGGAAGCGGCTCTGGGCAGAAGCTTGAGGATTCGAGCCGCTACCGCGAGCTGAGCCGCCGTGGACAGGAGTTCCAGCGTCTACGCCGGGTCTTTGCCGGAGGCAGGCTGAGCCGCACGCGACTTTTCCAAGTCAGCTGAACTGGGGGCTCGAGTGTACGACCCGTACACCCAGAACGCGTTCCGAGTGCTGGGCCTGGCGGCCGAGACCGAATCGGCCTTGCTGCCCAGCGCCATGGATCCGCGCCACCTGCCCCCCCTCTGGAAGATCAGCTGGCTGGCCGAGCCCGACCGCTCGAGCGCCGCCATCGAGCAAGCCCTGCGGGCGCTGCGCGATGGCGCCGAGCTGCTCCAGCACTATCGTAGCTGGTTTCGCAAGCAAACCCTGGCTGACCAGCGAGCCTTCAAGGCCATTGAGGACGGCTACTGGGAAGGGGCAGCCGACCTCTGGAAGAGCGCCTCGGAGGAAGGGGACGAAGGGGCCCTCCAAAACCTGATGGTGCTCTATCACAGCCGGGCCCTCTCCACCAGCCAGGGAACGACCCCCGTCTGGGCCTACTGGACCCGGGCCCTGGAGTCCTGCAACCGCCTGGTGCTGCGCACCCTGGACGACCCGGTCTGTGCCGACCTGCGCGAGCGCATCGTCGAGGACCTGGTGGCCCTGGCCCATCAACAGGCCTCGCGCAATTCGCCTGAGGACGTGCGCCTGGTGCTCGACATCTTCCGTCGGGCGGGCCTACCGCAGAAACGGCGCGACGAGTTGGAAGAGGACCTCCTCTCGCTGGAGCTGACCCGGCTGCAGCATGCCTGCCACAAAATGCGCGAGTCCTTCCCCGGCGCGTTCCGAGCCGGCGATCTGGCCGACCGCAACCTTGAGACCATCAATCGGGCTCTGGAGAACGAAATCATCCCAATGCTAGAGTGGCTCTCCAAGGCTCAGCCAGGCGGGAACCTCGAGCAGCAGGGCCGCAAGGAAGTGGCCTTGCTGCTGCGCAGCCTGTCGCGGGCGGTGCGCGGCAAGATCGAGCAGGGCGACCTGGGCTTCATGGCCCGGGCGGTAGAGGTCGCTCCCGACGGCTTTCACTCCGAGTTGCTCGAAGGGGCCGACGCGGAGTACGAGACGGCCACGACCAGCAGACCCCCTCCCGCCGAGTATCTGGAGGATACCTACGTGGCGGAGCCACCCGAGGACGCTCCGCCACCCCGGCCCAGGTCGGTCAATCCGCTGGTGGTGGTCTTGATCGTGTTGGCCTTGACCGTGGTGGGAGGGGTGGGAATGCTCACCCATCGGCACCGCCTGCAGGTGGCCGAGCAGCGAGCCGTGCTGGTGCGCGAGCTGGATGAGACCACCGACCGGGCGGCTCGACTGGCCTCCGAGCTGGCCGCTGCCGATAAAGAGCTGGTCAGCCTGGAAAAAAAGATCGCTGCCATCAAGAAGCCCGCCCTGCGCAAGAGTCAGGAGGCTCGACTCGAAAAATTGCGCCAGCGTCGAGCCGAGCTCGCCCGCGAGCACCAGGAGGCTCTGGCACGGGTGGAAGGCTTGAAGGAGGAACTGCGACGCACCAAGTAGGATCTGTCTGGTCGGATGGCTTTGTCGGCTGTGCTATAATGGCCCCGGCCAGGATTACGATGATTGAGAAAGATGCCGCGCCAGCTCTGGGGGGAGAAAATGGGGCTTTGGCAGCCCCTGTGAGTGTGGCATTGTCCGAAGCCGACCAGCTGTTCCAGAAACTCTTGAGCGAGTTACGGCCCTATATGCCTCCTGTGCACCTCGAGCTGGTGGTGCGGGCCTACCACCTGGCCGAGGAGTTGCACCGCAACCAAAAAAGGGCTTCGGGAGAGCCGTACATCCTGCACCCCATCGAGGTGGCCCGGCTGCTGGCCGATTACCGGATGGACGCCCCCACCATCGCCGCCGCCCTGCTGCACGACACGGTCGAGGACACGGGCCTGGAGCTGGCCGCGCTCTCGGAGCGATTTGGCGACGAAGTGATGATGCTGGTGGACGGGGTCACCAAGCTGACCGCCATCAGCTCGCGTCAGGGTCGAGAAGCGCCCACTCCTCGCTCCAAGCAGGTGCAAAAAGCCGAGAACCTGCGTAAGATTTTCCTGGCAATGGCCCGCGACCTGCGGGTCATTTTGATCAAGCTGGCCGACCGGCTCCACAATCTGCGCACTCTGGGCTCCTTGCGGCCTGAGAAGCAACGCTCCATTGCCCAGGAGACCCTGGAGATCTTCGCTCCCATCGCCTCGCGCCTGGGCGTCTGGGCCGTCAAGAGCGAGCTGGAGGACCTGTGCTTTCGCTACCTCTGGCCCACCGAGTTCGAGGAGCTGCGGGCCGAGGTGGACGAAGTGCGCCACGAGCGCGAGGAAGCCATCAAAGAGACCATCGACGCCATCCGCGAGAAGCTCGACAAGCTGGGCGTCAAGGGGACCGTGGAGTGGCGCCCCAAGCACCTCTACAGCATTTACACCAAGATGCAGCGTACCGGCCACGAGTTGAGCGAGATCTACGACCTGGTGGCCCTGCGCATTATCGTGGACTCGGTGGAAGAGTGCTACGGCGTGCTGGGAGTGGTGCACTCGCTCTGGATTCCCGTCAAGGACCGCATCAAAGACTACATTGCGGTGCCCAAGTCCAACAACTATCGCTCGCTGCACACCACCATCTACGGGCCCGGCAACCACCCGGTGGAGATCCAGATCCGCACCCAGGAGATGCACCGCGTCAACGACTTCGGTATCGCCGCCCACTGGGCTTACAAGGAGGGCGGTCAGGGCGGCAAGGACATGGTGTTGTTCCGCGAGATTTACCCCTGGATCCGGGCCATCCTCGACTGGCAGGCCAACTCGCGCGACGCCAAGGAATACATCGAGAACCTCAAGCTCGATCTTCTGAGCAACGAGGTCTTCGTGTTCACGCCGCGAGGGGACGTCATCGACCTGCCGGCCGGCTCCACCCCCATCGATTTCGCCTACCGGATCCACACCGAGGTGGGTCACGCCTGCGTGGGCGCGCGCGCCAACGGGCGCATGGTGTCGCTCGACTACCGTCTGCAGAACGCCGACATCCTGGAGATCCTTACTTCCAAGACCGGCACCCCTTCGCTGGACTGGTTGCGCATCTGCAAGAGCAACCAGGCCCGCAACAAGATCCGGGCCTGGTTCAAGAAGGAGCGGCGCGAGGAGAACGTGCTGCGCGGCCGCGACATGCTGCGCCGCGAGCTTTCGCGAAACCGGCTCGACCACGTGCTCGGCGACAACGCCCTGATGCAGCGGGTGGCGGAACGGCTGAACTTCGTGCACCACGAAGACCTGATCGCCTCCCTCGGTTACGGCGAGACCACCCTTCCGCAAATCCTGGGACGCCTGCGCGACGAGCTGCCCAAGGAGATCTCGCACGAGATCCTGCCCACCTCGCCGCGCCGTCCCTCGCGCCGCAAACGCCAGGGCCAGGCCATCCGCGTGCGGGGAATCGACAACATCCTGGTCAAGTTCAGCCGCTGCTGCGCCCCCGTGCCGGGCGATCAGGTGGTGGGCTACATCACCCTGGGCAAAGGCGTCTCGGTGCACCGGCGCGACTGCCCCAACTTCAAGAGCCTGACCGAGAAGTCGTCCGAGCGCATCATCGAGGTCGACTGGGATACCCCCTCCGACGAGCCCATCTACCAGGTCGAGGTGGAGGTGGACGCCTGGGATCGGGCCGGCCTCCTCTCCGACCTGATGGGGGTCATCAACGAGAACAAGGTGTCGGCCCGCTCGTGCAAGGCCTGGGCAAAGAAAGATCGTGCCGTCATCAAGCTCTCGCTCGACATTCAGCACAAGAAGCAGCTTGAAGAGCTGCTGCGCAAGATGCGCAAGGTCAAGGACGTGCTCAGCGTCGAGCGCAGCACGCACTCCTCCAACTGCCGCGAATGAGAGTCGTGGTGCAGCGGGTCAGCTCGGCCGCCGTGGTGGTGGAAGGCGAGACCGCGGGGGCGATCGGAAAGGGGCTCCTTTTGCTGTGCGGCATCCACGGCTCGGACGGGCCGGCCGAGCTCAAGTGGATGGCCGATAAGGTGGTCAACCTGCGCATCTTCGAAGACGACGAAGGCAAGATGAACCTGTCCGTGCTGGACGTCGGGGGAAGCGTTCTGGCCGTCTCGCAATTCACGCTGTATGGCGACTGTCGGCGCGGGCGCCGGCCCAGCTTCATCGAGGCCGCTCCGCCCGAGCAGGCTGACAGGCTCTACAAAGACTTCGTCAACCTGCTCAAGGAGCGGGTCGGCCATGTCGAGCAGGGGGTCTTCCAGGCCCACATGGACGTTTCGCTGGTCAATGACGGTCCGGTCACGATTCTCCTCGACTCGGCCGTCCGCTGAGGCGGTCGAGCACCTTCTCGCGACCCAGGATGAGGTAGATCTCGGAGGAGCCTTCCGTGGAGGGGCCCAGAACCAGTCGATCCAGACGCTCGCTCTGCTCGGAGGTGAGATCGGCCAGCGGGTCGCCCTCCCAATCGGCGGCCTCCATTAAGGTGGCCAGCTCGGGGTCAGGGGGCTCTTGCGGAGAGGAGAAGTAGAAGCGGGCCAAGCGGGGAAAGTCGAGCAGAGACTGGCACTGGTCGGCCAGCAAGAGAGCCATGGCCTCCAGATCGAGGACCGTCTGCTCGTCCAGCTCCTCGGGCAAAAGCCCGCTCTCCCAGTAAGGCAGCGAGCGCTCCCACAGCTCGGCCGGGGTCAGCTCGGCCAGGAAGTTCAGGTGGCGCTCGCGCAGGGCCTCGGGGTCGAAGACCACCGGCTCGCCGACCAGAGCGTCCGGGTCGAACTCGCGCAAGAGCTCCTGGCGGGTGAAGAAACGCTTGCCCTGAGGCGGACTCCAGGCGCTCTCGGCCAGGTAGCTGAGCACGCCTTCGGCCAGGATCCCCTGACGACCCAGGCTCTCCAGGTCGGGAACCTCCCCCACCAGGGGAGCCAGCTCCAGGCTCTCCGGGCCCGGCGTCACCGGTCGGCCCCGGTCGAAGACCCGCAGTCTCACGCCCAGCTCGCTCTGCAGCCGGGCCCAGAGCTCCTCGGCCGGGCGGTCCAGGCCCAGGCTGACCTCCCAATCCAGGCCCAGCCAGGCCAGTTGCTTGAGGGCCTCTGGATGGCCCTCCATGCGCAGCCCGCCTTTGCGGCGGCGGGCCATCAGCCAGGTAATGACCGCCTCGCGGGCGGTCACCAGGTCCACTTTCGAGCCCTGCGGGGCCACGTAGAGATGCTCAGGGATAGGCCATCACCTCCAGGTCCTCCCCCAGCACTTCCACCTCGGGAAACGAGGCGATCAGCCTGCCGGCCGCCTCCAACTGGCCCCGAGCCACCCCCGCATCGGCCCCCACGCAGGCCACCCCCAGGACGGCCCGTTGCCACAGGTCCTGGGCGTCCACCTCGGCGGCCGATAGCTGCAGGTTGCGCAATCGATCGCGCAGCCTGCGCACCACGGCTCGCTTCTCCTTGAGCGATTGGGGCCCGGACAGCAAGTGGAGATCGTAGCGACAGATCCCGACGTACATGAAACTCCTCGCAGAGAGGTTGAGCTTCGTCGCATCGCCCGTGGAAGCGATTCGAATCACCGCACGGTCGAGGCTACGAAGTTGGAGAAGGAGCTTTGCCTTCAGCCAGCCAGAACCTGCAGCACCTCTTCCAGCACCCCCAGATTCTCCAGGCAAGCGTCCGGCAGGTGCTCCTCGAGCTGGGCCCGGGTGTAGCGGCCGGTGGCCACCGCCAGCACCCGTGCCGAGAGTGCCCTTGCGGCCTGCACGTCGCGGTCGGTATCGCCCACCAGCCAGACCCGCTCCAGGGGATAGTCCACCCGGTAATGGGCCCGGGCCCGGTCCAACGCGAAGCGTCCCAGGTTCTCGCGCTGGTGGCAGTCCGAGCCGAACCCTCCGATGGGGAAATAGTGGCTCAGGCCCACCCGCTCGAGCTTGAGGCGGGCGGTGCTCTCCAGGTTCCCGGTCAGAAGGCCGAGGTGAAACTCACGGTGGCCGGCCAGGTGGTCGAGCAGCGCCACCACCCCCGGCATGAGGCGCACCCGGGCGTCGGGGCCGGCCAGCTCCTCGGCCAGGTAGTCCGGGTAGAGCGCAAAGAGCTCTCGCTCGGCCTCGAGCCAGCTCTCCGGTGCCAGACCGCCAAGCTCGAAGGCCTCGCGCACGATGGCGGGGTCGGTCTTGCCGTCCGGAAGCACGTCGAGCAAGGAGAGATCGATGCCGGTGACCTCGCCCATGGCCCGGCCCAGAGCCCGCATGCCCACGCCCGAGCTGGCCATCAAGGTGCCGTCGATGTCGAACAGAATCAGCCGCACAGGGCCCGAGCCACGCCTCCCAGCTCCAGCACAGGGATCCCCTCTCTGCGGGCCTGCTCGCGCTCGTCCGGGGTGTTGTAGCCCCAGGCGGCTAGAGCCACCCGGGCCCCGGTTTCCTGGACGGGGCGCAGATTGTCCAGCAGGTCGTCCAGAAAGGTGATGGCTGACGGCTCGACTCCCCAGTCGGCGGCCAGGTGGCGGATCTGCACTCGCTTATCGGTGGAGAACTCGCGCCCCAGCACCAGCAGGTCCAGGCCCAGCGGAGCGATGAGCTGGCGCACCGAATCGGCGTCCTTGGTGGTGGCGATGGCAGGCTGGCCGAAATGGGCGTGCAGGGCGGGGAACTCCTCCAGGAAACCCGGGTAGGGCCCCTGCAGGGCGGCCCAGCCGGCCAGATCGCTCTGGCGAGCCTGCTCGCGCTGGCGATAGAAGACCTGCTCGAACTGCGGACCCTGCGGGAAGAGCAAGGCCTCCCAATCGGTGCGGGAGTAGCCGCCCAGGTCTGCCTGCGGGTCCCGGGCGGCCAACGAGAGCAGCTTGCCGAAATCGGAGCCCACCCGCGCCATCCAGCGCCCGCTGCGAAAGCCCTGCTCGCACTCGGGCAGCTCAGCGCCAAAAAGCTCGCGCCAGGCCCTCTGAGCCGTGACGTAGCACTCGCCCACGCTGTCCCAGAAGACCCCGTCGAAGTCGAGCGCCAGGTGCATCTCAGGCCACCGGAAGCTGGATCCGGTCGGCGGCCGCGCGCAGGCGGCGCACGCAGGGGGCCTGTCCAAGCACCTCCATGGTCTCGAACAAGCCGGCTCCCGCCCCCACGCCCGAGATGGCCAGCCGGGTAGGGTGGATCAGCTCGGCCGGGTTGAGCTCGCGCTCCTCGGCCAGGGCCCGCAAGCACTCGTCGGTAGACTCGACCGTCCAGACGCTCAGCGTTTCGAGCCTCTGGGCGAAGGTGATCATCAGCTCGGCCGAGCTCTCCTTCCAGCGCTTCTTGAGCACCTTCTCGTCATACTGCTCGGGATCTTGGTAGAAATAGCTCAGGGCCGGGACTTCGTGCATGAAGGTCACGCGCTCGCGCATCAGATCGATGATCTGGCCCAGATAAGCCCGCCCGGGAGGGCTCTCAAAGCAAGGCAGAGCCCGCTCCACCAGGGTCTCGGTAGGCAGCGTCTTGACGTAGTGGCGCTGGATGTAGTTCAGCTTGTCCAGGTCGAACACACCCGACGATTTGTTGACCCGCTCGATGGAGAAGGCTTCCACCAGCTCTGTCAGGCTGAAGAACTCGCGGTCGTCGCCGGGACTCCAGCCGATCAGGGCCAGAAAGTTGATCAGGGCCTCGGGGAAGTATCCCTTCTCGCGATAGGCTTCCACGGCCACGTCGCCGTCTCGCTTGGAGAGCTTCTTCTTCTGGCGATTGAAGATGAGCGGCAGGTGGGCAAAGCGCGGCGGCTCCCAGCCGAAGTACTCGTAGAGCAAGAGGTGCTTGGGAGTGGAAGTGAGCCACTCCTCGCCCCGGATGACGTGGGTAATCTCCATCAGGTGATCGTCCACCACGGCCGCCAGGTGGTAGGTGGGGAAGCCATCCGATTTGACCAGCACCTGATCGTCCACCACCGTCGAGCTGAACTCGACCGGACCGCGCACCAGGTCGTCCACCACCAGGCTGCGCTCATCGGGGATCTTCATCCGGATCACATGGGTCTCGCCCGCCTCGACGCGATGTCGAGCCTCGTCGCGAGCCAGCGCCCGGCAACGCCGGTCGTACATGCTCGATAGGCCCTGGCGGGTCTGCTCCTCGCGCCGGGCGGCCAGCTCTGCCGGGGTGCAGAAGCAGGGGTAAGCGTGGCCCTTCTCGACCAGCTCGGTGGCGTGGGTGCGGTAGATCTCCAGCCGCTCACTCTGGATGTAAGGCCCGTGAGGGCCTCCCTTGCCCGCCCCTTCGTCGGGCGACACACCGGCCCAGCTCAGGGCGTCCAGGATGTTCCCGGTGGCGTCGGCCACCAGCCGATTCTGATCGGTATCCTCGATGCGCAGGAGGAAGGTGCCCTTTGTCTTGCGGGCCAGGAGATAGTTGTAGAGGGCGGTGCGCAGGCCGCCGACATGGAGATAGCCGGTAGGGCTGGGAGCGAAGCGAACTCTGGTCATAGCCGGGCGCTCTTTGGCTAGACCGGCACCTTCACCTGCTCGAGCAAGCTGCGCAGCACCTCGTCCACCTGGCGCCCGCCGGCGCCGTCACGGCCGAGCATGCGGTGGCCCAGGGTGGGCAGAACCAGCTCCTGCACGTCGTCGGCCAGCACGAAGTCGCGCCCTTCCAGCACCGCCATGGCCTGGGCCGCCCGATACAGGGCCAGCGAGCCGCGCGGGCTGGCCCCCAGAAAGAGGCGCTCTTGCTCGCGCGTTCGTTGCACCAGGCGCACGATGTATTCGCGCAGGCTATCGTCGACGTGCACCTGGCGAGCGCGCGCCTGCAGGCCAGTCAACTCCTCGGCCGTGACCACCTGGGGCAGGTCTTCGATGGGGTGAGCCGTCTTCTGCTTGAGGATCATGTCGTTCTCGGCCTCGAAGCTGGGATAGCCGAGCTTGAGGCGGAGCAAAAAACGGTCGAGCTGGGCCTCGGGCAGGGGAAAGGTACCCTCGTACTCGATGGGGTTCTGGGTGGCCAGCACCAGGAACGGGCGCGGTAAAGGGCGCAGGCGGCCGTCCACGGTCACCTGGCGCTCTTCCATGGCCTCGAGCAGGGCCGACTGGGTCTTGGGGGTGGCCCGGTTGATCTCGTCGGCGAGCAGGATCTGGTGGTGAAGCGGCCCGGGCCGGAACTCGAATTCCTGGGTCTTCTGGTTGTAGATGGTGACGCCGATGAGATCGGAGGGCAAGAGGTCGGGGGTGCACTGCACCCGGGCAAACGAGCAGCCCAGCGAACGGGCGACCGCCCGGCTCATCATGGTCTTGCCCACTCCCGGCACGTCTTCGACCAGGATGTGGCCTTCACAGAGCAGAGCCACCAGCACCAATCGAACCTCACGGGTCTTGCCCAGGATAACCCGTTCGATGTTCTCGGTGAGCCGGCGCCCGATGACCTGGGCGTCGGTCAAGTTTCGGCGGAGTCGGCCGCCTCGTCGGCCTGGCTGTCACCGACCCGACGCGGGGCCCGATTTCCCGGCTCAGCCGGCACGTACTCTTCCACCAGGGCGGCACTGTCGGGGAAGCCGTGTAGATCGATGTTGACCACCCGGCCGTCGTAGGCCACCACCGGACGACCCTCGCGGGTCAACGGGGTGTGGCCCACCACCAGACCGATCACACCGATGCCTCGCAGCATCTCATCGAGCTCTTCATCGGTGAACGGAGCGGTGCGGGTGCCGGTGTAGTAGTCGTAGCCCCAGACTCGACGGCTCCAAAGAAAGGCTTCCTTGGCCTGACGGTAGGCCGACTCGGGCAACTCCACAATCTCCTCAAGGGGTCGCCAGAACTCGCGGTGGTCCGGGGCGGTGTGGGCGTAAAGCCGCTGGTTCACCACCACGCCCAGGCGCAGGTGGTCGCGCAAGAAGTCTCCCAGGTCGCCATCCATGGCAGACTTCCAGTGATTCAGGCCCTCGAAGCCGTCGATGGTGGCCTCGCCGCCCTGCACATACCAGTTCAGGAACTTGAGCAGGCGCTCGACATTGGCCGGAGACAGCCCCATCTCGTGAATGGCCCGCTTGACGTGAGCCTGGCTGCCGACACTGGAGAGGAAGCTCTCCATCTGCTCATACTCCAGGAACTTGAAGACCCGATGAGCCTCGAGCATCATGTCGTCATGGTTTCCGAGCAGCGCGTAGACCCGACTGTCAAAGCCGGTGTCGCTGGCCTGCAATCGCTCGACGTCGTTGTGCAGGGAGAAGAGCAGCTCAAGAATGCGCCGGGCGCCGAGCACCCACTCCTCACGAGGACCTTCCAGGGTCTCCTTGCGCCAATCCACGTAATCGCCGATCAGAATCAGGTCGACCCGGTCGGCCTCGGGATTCCAGGCGTCTGTGTCGGGCAACAGAATGTCGTTCTCGATCAGCAGTCGGCGCAAACGGAAGTAGTCCCCGTGCAGATCACCAATAGCCACCACGGTACGGGTGCGTTGATCGACAGGAGACTCGCTGCTGGCGGGAGGGGGGGCCGCGGCCTCTTCAGGGGATTCGTCTTTCGTGGAGGACCCGACGGAATCCGGAGCCTCTGTTTCAGGCTCAGAATCCTCCCCGACAAGGCCCTCCTCGGCGGGTGGGTCCTGAGCGTCCGACACCTTTGCTTCCATGCCCTCTCCGTCTAGTCTCAAATCCGCCGCTCACGCGAACCCCCGGCTCGCCATGACGGCCAAAGGCCCTTCCTTCTGTGCGGCGCTACTTTCCTCCTTTGCAGGAAGGTCAGGGCGAGTTTCGGCGATGGGTCAGGGCCACCAGGGTCTGAAGCAGATTGCGCTGGGCGCCCAGAGCTGAAATGACCATAGCCAGGTCGTCGGGCGTGGCCTCCCCGCCGGCTTTCAGGCGAGTCAGCAGCTCACGCAGGCGTTCCACGGGAATCTCAGCCTGCTCGGATAGCTCACGTAGAGCCGGGTCGAGATCGTCCTGCATCGGCACCTCCCCGTTCGCATGGGTTCCCCGCATGAGAGGAAGATCCTACTCCGCTTCGATCGCCAGGACCCAGAACTTGCCCCAGGTGGGATGAGCCAGAGCCTGCTCGACCGCCTCGCCGAGATACCCCACCCGTTCGAGCAGAACCCTGACCTCGGCCCGGGCCTGGGCCCCGGTCAGCCAGGCGACGTCTTTGGAAAGCAGCGACTCGCACAGACTGCGGAAGATCGAGTTCACGGCAAAGTCAAGATCAAGGCCCAGCCGTTCCAGAGGGCTGCCAGGACCCTCGCAGGGAGGATGCCCGAGCTTGAGCCAGCCGCGACGCTCGAGCTCGGCCACCCAGTCGAGATAGCTGGTGCATTCCAGGGCGGCAATCTGGTCATAGTGGCGCAGCGCCTGGAGGGGAAAGGGAGCCTGCTGGCCTGAGGCCACCTGGCTGACCAGGTTGCCTCCCTCGATCCCCATCAGGAAGCGAAAGGCCAGGGGAGCCTCTCCCATGACCTCGGCGATGAACTCTTCCAGGCGCAGCAGGCGCACCTCGCGTCCGGCCGCGCTCACAACCCGCTCGAGCAATGGGAAAAGCACGTCCCGGGTGGCCGAGGCACCATAACGACGCACGATCTGGTTGGCCTGGGCATAATCGCCGGCAGACTCCTGCAGGCTTCCCAGACCGTAATCGAAGATTCGCACAGATCCGTTGCCAGCCCGCTCCAGGGCCTGACGCAAGAACTTGACCCCGCCCCCGTTGAACGGGATCAGGCGATCGCGAGGCAGCTCATTGGGGTCGAGCAACTCGCCGCCAGGCAGCTCAGAGAGCTGGCAGGGCACAAAGCGCACTTCCCAGTCGATCAGCGCCAACTGGTCGACCCCCAGCATGCCCAGTGGCTCGAGCCAGGCCTCCTCGAGCCAGCTGGCCAGGTCACTGCCCTTGACGCCCTCGGGGAGCAGGCCGGCCGGAAAGGTGCCGCACAGCTCGGCCCGGTAGAGCGAGCCAGCCGGATCGACGTAGAGGATGGAGCATTCCTGCAGGTCGTCGAACAGCTCGTTGTAACGCTGCAGGGCGTAGGGCCCCCGGGCGGCCAACTCGTCGAGTCCCACCACCTCGACCTTCTGGGTACGACCCGAGCGCTCCAGGGCATCGCGCAGCATGGCCGGTGAGATGTCGCCCATCACGTAGCTGAGGCGCTCGTAAAAGGGCAACGAAGACCACTCGCCCCCCAGCTTCTTGCACTCCTCCAGGAAGTCGGCCGCAAACTGGCCGCCGCCGACCCCGACCTCCAGCACCGTCACCGGCCCGTCGCTGGCCTGCAGGCGACGCAGGTCATTGCGAAACCAGTAGGCGTCGGAGCGAGCCTGCAGGCTGTCGTGGCTGACGGCGGTAACGAAGTCCTCGTAAATCTCCGCGCCGCGCAGCCGATAGTAAGCCCGGTTGAGCTGATCGAGCTGATTGTCCTCGCGCTCGAGCGGTTGCAACTCGCCCAGAGCCTCCCGTGGCGAGGGGTCCACGAACAGGCCGGCGCACACGTAAGCTAGCTCCACCGACTTGATCACCGAGCTGACGTGGAAGAGCAACTCGTCGAGCGGGTCGGGAGCCACCTCGCGCAAGAGCAGCCCGGCCGCCTGGACGCGCTCCTCGAGCCGGGCCCGGGTCTCCTCGTAGCCGCGCCACAGGGCGCTCTCGGGAGCCACTTGCCGCACCGCCTTCACAAAGGGGTCGCAGCCGGCGTCCTCACCGGCGGCCCGCAGTCGGGCCGCCAGGCGTTTGACGGGGAGCAGCAGGTAGGAGTACTGCCCACGCAGGTCCAGCAGGCTCTCGCGCAGGACGCGAAGGAATTCATCAAATGAAAGCTTGCCAGCATGCAGCTCAAGACGCGCCTGCAAGGCCGGAGCCAGGGCCTGTCCTGCCGGCGGTCGCTGGGGCAGGAAGCGCACCGTGGCCAGAACCTGCAGGGCCAGGGCCAGTTGGCGGGCCTGCTCCAGGTTGTCGGGCTCGGAGCGGAGCGTGCGGCCCAACTCACTCGTTTGCAGCACTTCGGCCTCGAAGGCCGCCCAGCCGCTCTGGCGCAGCAACAGAACCAGTTGATCGTAAAGCACGCCGCTCGTTTCGGGCCCCCTCGGCCCCTTCCCCTGCTATTGAAAAATCGAAAGGATTTTCGACCATGAAGTCGAATCGCGTTCAAATGACTTTTGAGCAAGCGCGTAATACGGCCAATCAGCTCAAGCATGAGTTTGTGACCCGGCTTTCTTTCGAGCTTTCCGGTCGCAAGCTCGATGTGGGCCTGGAAACATGCCCTTCGCTGGTGGCCTACTGGTTGGATGGGTTCCAGCGCATCAATGGATTGTCGGTGGTGACCTACGCCATCCCCTGGGAGCGCGAGCCCGACGAGCCCCTGATTCTGCGCATCACAGCCAACCTGCCACGCTGCTTCTCGCGTCTGTCCAACGCCTTCGTGCACCGCATGGGCTGGGACCTGGCCGAAGTCGACCGTCGGCGTCCGCCATGGGCTTTGAAGATCTACGCCATGCCCGAGGAGTTGCCGCTGTTCGTGCCCTGGGTTGCCGACCTGGCGGTTTCCCATACTGTTTCCATCCCGCGCTCCATCACCGAGCCACCCTGCCAGCTGCGACTGAACGGGGTCGAGCACTGGCCGGCCACGCAGTACGCGCTCTACGGCCGTCAAACGGGCTGGACGCTGGCCTCGGCCGACGCCTGGAACCGGCACATGGCCCGCCGCAGCGCTCGCGAATGGCTGCGCCGCGCCTCTCAGGTTCTGCAGCGGGGCCCTCTGATCTGATCCCGCTCACTGCTGGACGCGGCCCCCAGTCTCGCTTTCTCTGCTGGGCGGCGAGTCGAGGGCTGCCGGTGGCGCCGACCTGGTTTCTGGAGCCCTCCGAGGATTGTCCCGTTGGCTACCGATCGTTCTCGGACAGCTTCTCCTCCCGTCCGAGTGGACCGCTGTGTCAGCAAGAGAGGGTGGTGCGCTGGGTGCAGAGCCGTCCGCTGGGAGGGCGCTTTCGTCCCGACGACCAGGCCTTTCGCGGCCTGTTGGGGTTTCTCGAGCGCCGAGTGAGGGACGCGGTGGCTCTCGAGCTGGATGCCTGCTCGGGCGCCATCCTGCGGCTGATCCGCCCGCGCCGCACCTTTGAGCAGCACTGCGAAACCCTGATCTGGATGGTGGAAGATCGTGTGCTCTCAGCCCTGCAAGCGCTGGCGAGGACGAGCCCGGTGGCCCTGGACCGATTCGTGCAGCCGCGACTCAGCCCGCGTCGACGGCGCCAGGCCCGCCTGCTGGCTCGGGGCAACTGCGTGTTCCGGGGGCTGGCCGTGGGCAAGTTGGGCCGAGAGATTGCGGTGCTGGACGGACAGGACGGCGAGCGCGAATGCGCCGGTGCCCTGCTGACCGGACCGGGACCGGCTGAGGAATGGCTGCGACGCTTGAGGATCCCCTCGCTCATCGGGACTCCCCCCGACTCTCAGGAAGGCCTCGTGACCCTGGAAGGGAATCGTCTCTACGCCGGGGCCTTGCCTATCTGGCACATCCAGTTTCTCCCCCCCGGCATGGAGCGACTGCTCGAGTGGGCCGACCAGGTGACCACCGCCCGCGTGCTGGCTGAAGTCACCACCCCTTCGCAGGCCGAGTTGGGCCTCGACCTGGGAGCTCGGGGCGGATTTGTGCGTTTGAATTCAGTTTTGGCCGGCCGGAAGCCCACCAGAGCGGCCCTGCGCAACACTCTCGAGCCCCTGGTGGCAAGTTTTGGCAATCGGCGACTGGTGTTCCGTTTGCTCGAGCCGGCCCGCCTCTACGGCCTCCAGTTGGAAGTGCTGGCCGAACTGGCCGCTCAGCTGACCAGGCCCAGAATTCTGGCCCTGATGACCCACCCCGAGCCCGGGGTGTGGCGCCGCCAGGGGGTGCGACTGGGCCAGGCCGTGGAGGCGGTGGAGGAGCTCTCCCCCGGCCGCTATCTCTCTCTCGACCTGGACCAAATGAAGTTGCAGCCGACCACCTCCCTCCAGCTTGAGCGAGTGGTCCTGGGTCTCATCGGAGCGGACCCAGAGCTGGCAGTCCTGGCCGACCGACTGGGGGCTCGCTTTGTCGCCTGCCCGCCCCTCGTGGTGCCGGGGTTGAGGTTGCGGCTCGCCCAGGCATGGATGGAGCGCCACGGGACCTGATAGGCCATAAGGGTACCCCTTCCAGGACGCAAAGAATCTCCTTCAATCCGCAGGAAACTGTGGCCTGATACGAAAAGCGAGCCGTATGGACGACATCATGACCCCGGTTGAGGTGGCTCGCCGCCTCAAGGTAAAGAAGCGGACGGTTCTTGAATGGCTTCGGCAAGGCAAGCTGAAAGGCTTGAAGCTGGGCCGTTTATGGCGCATCCGCACGCGCGATCTGGACCAATTCCTGCAAAGCGTAGAGGACGGACTGGAAGACGCTTAGCCCGAGGACGAGTTAACCCCAGAAACCACTTTGTGTTCGGCAGGCGAGTCATCGAAAGCCGAACACGAAGTGGTTTCTGAGAGTGCTGTCCCGCCTCCCCGCGCGGTGGTCAGGCTGCTGCTTTGCCTCAAACCCTCAATCGTCGGGAAAGTCGTCGGGCATCGGAATGTCCTGGGCCGCCCCGTCAAGCGTGTACAGGAACTGACTGGCAAAGGCCGTCCACTGCTCCCGGGTGGCTCCTCCCGTGTCAGGAAGAAGGCTCACGTCCGACTCGAGCACATAGAGATGGCGCGGTTCGCCCTCCTGGCTGATGGAGAGCTCCATTCGATAGCGCTGCACCTCGGGCGGACCCATCGGGAGGTAGAAGCTGAAGTCAAAATAGATCTCGAGCAGTCGCTCGTGAACCTCTTCATCATCGGCAGCCTCTACGAAGACAATTACGGTGCGGCTCTCGGGGTCGAACTCCCCCCGCACGCTCTCGAGCAGAGGGTCGAGCTCGCTCTGGTGGAGGGCGCAGGCGTCAGCGATGGCAGAAGGTTGCATGCCCGGCGCTTCGCGGCCACCGAAAGGGTCCCTTTCAGATCGACCGCTCCTGTCGTCACCGATCAGGTCTACCGCTCACGCTGAAGTCGAAGCCAAGAAGAGGAGAGTAACCCGTCGCTATCGGGCGGGGTCTGTCGTCGCGGAATGCAGAAGGCCGACCCTTTCGAGCCGGCCTTCCTGGCTATCAGCGGGCGGGTCGAACTCAGCCCATCCGGTTGGCGCCGGTGTAGTGCGAACCCCAGTAGCGACTGTTGATATTGTCGATCTTGACCGGAGCGTTGGCGGTGGGACGATGGGCAAACTGACCGTTGCCGAGGTAGATGCCCGTGTGGGTGGTATGACCGGGTCGATAGGTGTTGCCGAAGAAGACCACGTCGCCAGGACGCAGATTCTGGGTTCCCCCCCCGACCGGCGTTCCGTAGTTGCGAAGACCGGCCGCGCTCACTTGATGCCGGAAACCCGGAGGGGCCGTACCCGACTGGGTCAGCATGGTGGAGACGAAGTCGGCGCAGCGCTTGGTCTGCCCGGGTTTGAAGTGCTGCCCGTTCCAGCTGCCGGCCATGTCGGCCAGACGGTTGCCAGTCTGCGGGTTCCAATTGCCGGGTCCGGTCCCGTACATGTTGCCCGGAGAAGTCTGGCGACAGCTGCAGCCACCGCTCCAGGGCATCTGAGCCCCGCCGTAGTTGGGCATCTGGGGCATCACCATGTTGCCGAACTGATTGCCCATGCCCATCTGCGGATACTGCTGGCCGCAACAGCCACCCTGTTGCTGACGCTGGCCCATCATCATCATGAGCATCTGCATCAACTGCATCATCTGCATCATAATGAACATTCCGTTCATTCCGCCCATGCCCATATCCATTCCGGGCATCCCGGGCATCATCATCGGGCCCATTCCAGGCATCATCATGTTCATGACATCAAGCCTTCCTCGTTCTTGGTCTTGTCGCCCCTATCACGACCCCCGGCTTCACGGTAAAGGGGGCGGCGGAAATTTCTCTCAAAGCCCGGGCTTCGAAGGAAAGCTCACGGCAGTTCGAAAACTGTCTACCACCATGGACCGAGCCCCCGCATTCCAGGCCGAGGAACGCCCCGACCTGACCGACCTTCCGGCCTTTAACGAATTCCAGGGTAGGGTGGAGCGCGTGCTGGCCCAGACGCTTCCGGTGGAAGCCGGCCTGGAGTCGCTCTCGGCTCTGGAAGAAGCGTTGGGCCAGATCTTCCAGCATTTCCACGAGAACCTGCCCTATCAAGAGGAGACCGAGGCCGTCAGACAGGCCACCCCTCTGATCTACCAGGGGTTCGGAAAGCTTCGCCTGGTGCTGCCCGAGCTGCGCCAGGCTCTGGATGCCGGGTCGGAGGGCAAGGTGCGCCGGATGCTCGCTCGAGCCCGGCACCTGGTCAACCAGATATTCAACGGCCTCTTGCTGCTGCGCCAGGAGGCGAGCGGGCGCCCTGTCTACTCCGAGTCGCCTCCGGTCAATGAGCTGATGCGGGTCGGCGAGGCTTTCATGCTGGGGCACCTTCCCATGGAGCGCTTCCGCCAGCGCCTCGATCAGTTCATCGAGTTCCACCAGATGCTGTCCGTCAGTCTGGACGTGCTCCAGCCCACTCCGGCCGAGCTGAACGTGCTGGCCGAGCAGGGAGAGGTGCTGCGCGAGGCGGTGGACCGTCAGGGCGAAGGGATTACCAGGCTGGAGTCTTTCTTCGAGCACCCCGACGTGCAGGAGCTGCGGCTGGGCCTGCAGACCATTCAGGAGGCGGCCGACCAGATCCTGGCCGTGACGCACCAGCTGACCGGCGCCGTCCAACCTCAGGAGGCCAGCAAGTCCTGCCTGCGCTGCTCGGCCAGCAACCCCGCCAGCGCTCGCTATTGTGAGCAGTGCAACGCCATGTTTCCGGCCGTGATGGACGAGCCTACCCCTTCCGGACAGCTCGACCTGCGCGAAGAGAGCGATAACCGCAGTGCCAACTCAGAAAACCTGCAGGTTCTGACCGATCTGGTGGAGCAGGTGCGAGTGGGCGCCATCACAGACGAGGAGTTTCTCAAGAAGCTGGACTGGTTCCAGGGCAAGGTGGACGGGGTGCGCAAACGGCTGGGCGAGCTCGAGCCTACCCACCCGGACACCCCGACCGAGCAAATCGATATTCTGGATGAGGCGCGCGAGCACATGGCGGTCGGAGCCGACGACATGGAGGCCGGCCTCAACACCCTGCGCAGCTTTCTGCAGCGGCGCGACCCGGGCAAGCTGGCGCGGGGCCTGGAGATGGTCAACGAAGCTGCGGGGGTGATGCTGCATGTGGAGGAGCTGTTCCGCAGCCTCACCTCCCCTCGCCCGTGACCGAGCTGCCGGCCTACAACCAGCTCTTGCAGGACGCCGAGAGGTTCCTGCAGGGACACCTTCCTCCCGAAACCCTGGAAGCCAGCCTGCAGGCCGCTGAAGACACCCTGGACGCGCTCTACATCCAGTTCTTTGACGGACTGCGCTTTCAGGAAGACCATCCCGTGCTCGAGGAGGTGCTCGACCCGATCTTCCGGGCCTTCGATCAACTGGCCGCCCAGCGTGAGCCGCTGCGCGAGGCCCTGGCCGGGGGCGAGGCCGAACGAGCGCGCACGCTTCTGGCCAACGGCAGCCAGGCAGTGCAAGAGGTGCACCATTACTTTGCTCGCTTGCGCGAAGCCCTGGGCGAGCGCGAGCCGGTCTCGGTGGTGCCGGCGGTGGACGAGCTAGCCCGCGTGGTGGAGGCCTTTACCCGCGGAGCTCTGCCCGAGGAGGCCCTGGCCGAGCGCCTGGCCCAGTTCGCAGAATACCATCAGCGTGTGGCTGCCGGGCTGGTCAGCCTGCAGCCCGATCCGGCCGAAAGCCAGGTGCTCGAGCCGGGCGAGCTGCACGAGGCGCTCGAGCGACAGGCCGAAGGAGTGCTGCAGATGCAGGAGGCCTTCTCTCTCAGCGACCCCGACCTGCTTGAAGACGGCCTGGCCGTGGTGCTGGAGGCGACCGCCAACCTGGTGACGCTGCAGAAAAGGCTGGAGGGCGCCCACCAGGAAAAAACCCGACCCTGCCTTCGCTGTGGAGCTGCCAACGCGCTGACAGCCCGCTATTGCGTCGGCTGTCAGGCCCAGTTGCCCTCCATGGGGCCGCCTCCTCAGGCCGGACCCGGCATCGTGACCTCAGACCTTGATCCCACTCAGGCGGGACTGCCCGAGAATCTGGCCATCCTGGCCGAGTCGGTGGAGCAGATACGCGACGAACGCCTCGACCCCGGCGAATTTCGCAAGACGCTGGAGTGGCTGCTGGGGAACGTGGAGAAAAGCCGCAAGATGCTGGCCGAGCAGGAAGACCCTCCGGCCGACACTCCCGCCGATCAGCTCGAAGCGCTCGAGCAGGCCCGCTCAGCCATGCAGGCCGGGATGGACGACTTCGAGGAAGGGCTGCAGATTCTGGCCAGCTATCTGGAGCGACCCGACCCGGGCCGATTGGACCACGGAATGGAGCTTGCCCGCCGAGGAGCGGGAGCGATGCTCGAGGTGGAGACCATCGTGCGCGAGGTGCGCGCGCGGCGCTTCAGTTGACGCCGAACTGACGCTGCCAGGGTCGGTTGGGCAGGATGTTGGTGAACACGTCGTTGGCGTAGTTCCGGGCCATGGGCCCCGAGCCGTTGTAGCGCATCACCGCCGTCTGCCAGTTGCCCGTCTTGTCGTAATGGCTGCGGAGCAAGCGGGCAGCGTAGTCGATGTTGTAAGCGGGGTTGGCCTGACCCTGGGCCACGTTGTAGTTAGGGTGGGCCTTGCGGTAGATCTGCATCATCCCGAAGCTATTGCCCCCGTCGCCCACCGCGTTGGGGTTCCAGCGCGACTCTTTGAAGGCCACCGCCTTGAGGATCTCAGGCGGGATACCGTACTTCTGGGCAGCTGCGTCGAGCATGTTGCCGATCTGGGCCTTGTTCGGCTGAGGGCCGTGGTTGGGGATCTGGGCGTTGGGGTTGGCCTGCGGGTTGCCGTAGTTGCGCATGTGGCCGCCGCCCCCGCAGCCGCAACCGCAGCCGCCCTGTTGCTGAGGAAAGGGCATCTGGAAGGGCATCTGGGGGAATTGCTGCATCCCGGGAATGCCCATCTGGTTGCCCATCTGGGGGCCCATCGGGAAGCCGCCGTTGCAGCCGCAGCCTCCCCCTCCTCCACCCTGCTGGCGCTGGCCCATCATCATCATCATCATCTGCATCATCTGCATCATCTGCATCATGATGAACATTCCGCCCATTCCGCCCATCATGTCCATTCCGGGCATCATCGGGGGCATGAATCCTGCGTTCATGAAGTGACTCTCCTCAAGCGAGCTTTGGAACGTTTCTCACGATCCTTGCAAGAAATGTAAAGGGTGGGGCGGAACAAACCATGAAACGTCCGCGACGGGGGCACATATGCTCGACAATCCGATTCTCTACCGCGAGTGGGTCGCCCTGCGCCGCAGCCGACGGGGCGGCCTGCTGGCCCGCCTGACCTATCCCACCCTGCTGGTCGTGCCCACGCTGATGATGCGGGTCCTCAACGAGCACTCCAACTGGCGCGACGCAGCCGAGGTCGGCTTTGCCGTCAGCCTGTTCCTGCACTGTCTGTTCGTGACCCTGCGGGCCATCTCGGGCACGGTGGCCACAGTGGCCTGGGAGAAAGAGCGTCGCTCCTTCGACGCCCTCACAGCCACTCCGCTTAAGCCCGGACAGCTCTTGCTGGGCAAGTATCTGGCCAGCCAGGCGCCCCTGCTGTTCGAGCTGGCGATCTACAGCCCGGCCTGGCTGGTCTTCGTGGCCATGGACGCGGCCCGGATGAGCCAGCTGGCCCAACTGGCCGTTCTCACGCTGGGCCTGCAGGCCTTCTTCAGCTCGTTCGGCCTGTGGGCCTCGCTCTTTCGCAGCTCGGCCGAGCAGGCCGGCCAGCTGGTCTACGGCCTGCTGGGCCTGCTCACGGTGGGGACCGGCCTTGTCTACCTGACCTTCGAGCTGATCGCAGGCATGGAGGACGGCCCTCGCTGGGTGTTGGCCGTCAACCCGTTTTTCGCGGCCGGCTCCATCGTCTGGCCCGAATTTGGCAAGGATCGACTCTGGCTCTGGTTCAGCTCGATGGGCTTTGTCCTGGCTCCCGTGCTGTTGGCCGACGCGCTGCGCCATTTCGCGCAGCCAGCCACCGTCGCCGCCCCTCGGCGCCTTGAGCCCGTCAACGGTCCCGGCCCGGAAGCCCCTCTGGCCTACCGGGCCTGGCTGTCAGCCCGTCGGCGCGACTGGCGCTGGAACGGGTGGCTGATCTATCCCGCTCTCCTGCTGGGCCCCAGCCTGGCCACTGGAGCCCTCTCCAGCCAGCGTTCCAGCCTGGTCGAGGGGACCATGTACGGTGGCCTGGTGTGCCACTTCCTCTACTTCGCCCTGCTGGCCCTGGCCCGCTCTTCGGCCCGCATCAGCCGCGAGCGCGAGCGAGGCACCTGGGATGCCATGCTGGGAACCCTGCTGACGGGACGCGAGCTCTATCGCCAGCAACTGAGCGCCGTGACCCGGCCGCTGGCGACCCAGCTGCTCGTCTGCTCCCCTCTCATGTTCGTGTTCCTCTCCAACCGGCAGGTGACGGTCGGCCAGATCTTTGGCATCCTCCTCTTCACCCTGGTCAGCATCTACTTCTGGAGCGCGCTGGGTCTCTACGTCTCGGAGCGGGCTCCCTCCAGCCTGCGGGCCCTGCAGATCGCGGTGGGCTGCCTGGCCCTGGTGGTGATCGTGCCCATCTGGCTGGACGTGATGATCTCCGAGACCACCAGGCACCGCGACTTCATGGTGTTCTGTTACCTCGATCCGCTCATCGCTCTGTTAAGCTTCTCGGAAGGGTTTGCTTCCTCGACCGATGGCATGCGCCAGTATCTTGGCCTGATCTGCACGATGCTCTACTCCATGGGCTTCTTCTGGCTGGCCCGGCGCAGCGCAAGAGACTTCACCCGCGCCGCCGGGGCGTGAAGGAGCCTCCCGGTCCGGGCGCAAATTGCCCTCGGCCATGGGCACCTTCCTGAAATCCCTCCCAAAGCTCAGCTTTCTGATCGTCTTATTCGCCCCGGCCTCGCTCTACATGTGGCTCAACAAGATCCACGGGGTGCCGCTGTTCGTGGCCTCGGCGCTTGCCATCCTGGGCTGCGTGACGCTGATCGGCAAGGGCGTGGAGGAGGTGTCCATCTACGTCGGGCCGCTCTGGGGCGGGCTGATCAACGCCACCTTCGCCAACGTGACCGAGCTGATCATCGCTCTCACCGCCCTCAAGCAGGGGCTCTACGAGATCGTGCGCAGCTCGATCACCGGCTCGATCCTTGGGAACCTGCTGCTGGTGCTGGGCGCCGCCATGGTCTACGGCGGCACCAAATACCGCCAGCAGAGTTTTACCCGCACAGGGGCCTCGGTCAACGTGGCCATGCTGATCGTCACGCTGATCATCCTGGTGGTGCCCTCCATGGCCCACTACGCCTACTCGGCTGACCCCTCGCTCAGCTCCAACCCGGGTCTGGCCGACGCCATCGCGGTCAAAACCTCGTTTGCGGGGGCCCTGGTGCTGCTGGGCATCTACTTCCTGAGCCTGATCTTCTCGCTGCGCACCCACCGCTCGCTGCTGATGCCCGACGGGGCCCACAGCCACGACCCGGAAGAGCCGGCCTGGAGCAAGGCCCTGGCCGTGGGCGTGCTGCTGGGCACCACCCTGCTGGTGGCCTTCCTGTCGGACGCCTTCGTGGAGTCGATCAACCACATTCTGGAAGTGCAGAAGATGAACGTCAGCCACCTCTTCGTGGGGGTGGTGGTGGTCGCCGTGGTGGGCAACGCCAGCGAGGGCATGGTGGCCGTCTGGGTGGCCCGCGAGAACAAGATGGAGCTGAGCTACCAGATCGCCATGGGCTCGTGTTTGCAGGTGGGCCTGCTGGTGGCCCCGGTGCTGGTGCTGGCCTCCTTCTACTTCAACCCGGCCAACCCGATGACGCTGGTCTTCAACATCTTCGAGCTGGCCTCGCTGGGGGCGGCCGTGTTCATCGCCTGGGCCTCACTTTCGGACGGCGAGTGCAACTGGCTCGAGGGGGCCATGTTCCTGGCCGTGTACCTGTTCTTTGCGGTGGTGTTCTGGTTCCACCCCTGACTTCGCCCCCGTGAGCTCGGGCGTCTTCCTGGACAGTTACGCCCGTTTCGGGCGCGTCCGTGGACTGTTCTGAATAGGGCGCCCCTTTCGGGCGTGTCCGTGGACTGTCCTGAATAGGGCGCCCCTTTCGGGCGCGTCCGTGGACTGTCCTGAATAGGGCGCCCCTTT
>JAANMV010001543.1_pt1 | contig 25004 bp, 17 predicted proteins | sample 7279661 | NCBI WGS metagenome assembly JAANMV01 (sample SAMN14094540, study PRJNA606508) | bioreactor metagenome | isolation source: A lab-scale SPAN reactor treating ammonium-rich wastewater day 121 | place: Ireland: Galway | collected 2017-05-16
GAAGTCAAACTTTCCTGGACAACGTATTCCCTCCCTTTCACCAATCCGGATTTTTCGAGAATGCTTTCGAGAATAAACTCACCCCAATTGCCTTGAGTTTTGCTTTGTCCTTTTAATGCTTCAGTAAGATTTTTTGCTTCCTGAGTTATCTGCTGATTCATATCTTTCAATGATGTCAACTGCTGACGAAGCGACGCAAATCTGTCAATACTTTCTTTGTTTGTTTCCTCGACTTTACTCTGAAATTCGTTAATCTTTTCTTTTAATGGATTAAGTATTTCTGAAAGATTGGTTTTGCTCTGCTTGGAAAATTCATCTGCTTTTTCTTTGAAGATTTTATTAGCAAGATTTTCAAATTCTTTTGTGAACTTCTGTTGTAATTCTTCAACCTCTGCTTTTTGTTCAGTGAGTTTTTGTTGAAGATTATTGTAATCAGATTGTAGTGCTGATAATTTTGAGTTGAGCTCAAGAACTTTTTGTCTCTCTGAGTTAAGATTATTTTCAAGTGTGGATCTTTCACGTTCGAGAATTACACTTCGTTCTTCAACCCTGCCGGATTCACCTTTAAATTTTGATGAAGCAATAAACCAGGCAGCAAGTCCTCCGATAATTAATCCAATTATTAAAAAAATTATTTCCATTTTCTTACATCCTTTTAAAACAATAGAACGCAGATGACGCAGATATAACTGATTTGCGCTGATCAGAGATAATCTGCTCAATCAGCGTAATCTGCGTTCTATTCTGCCTATTCTAAACTTCCCACAACCTTCTCAACTTCTTCAAGAATCTCACAAGACTTAACAAGTGCTTTCATCTTGTTATGATCAGGATAAAGCGGACGATCAACATCAAGATATTCTACGTGTTTGCGGATAACTTCTTTTGCTTTTGCAACTCCTTTTCCTGTTCTATGAGTTCTGAAATCCAATGCCTGTGCAGCGGCCATAAATTCAATCCCCATTATACCATAAGCATTATCAATAATCTGCTCATTCTTCAAAGCCGTATTCATACCCATCGAAACAAAATCTTCCTGATCAGCAGCAGCAGGGATTGACTGTATCGAAGCCGGAGTTGAAAGAATTCTTTGCTCAACGATCATCATATCTGCAGTGTATTGACTCAACATCAAACCAGAAAACATTCCAGCACCTTTTGTTAAGAAAGCAGGAAGTCCGACACTCAATGCAGGATTGTTCAACCTGTTCATTCGTCTTTCAGACAAAACACAGATCATCGTAACAGCAGCACCAACCATATCCATTGGAAGCGAAACAGGAGTTCCCTGAAAGTTTGCACCTGTCAATGTGATTTTATCTTCAGGAATAAATATCGGATTATCACCCACGCCATTCAATTCAATTTCAATTTGTGATTTGGCATAAGCAACTGCATCGTGTGCTGCACCAATTACTTGTGGAGAAGATCGCATCGAGTACGCATCCTGAACTTTTTGTTTTAATTTACCAGAAAGAAGATCACTTCCTTCAATACATTTTTTAATTGATTGTGAACTTCGGACAGCTCCAGAAAATCCTCTCAGTTTATGTAAACGAACATCGTACGGTTTCATATTTGCGAGAAGAGCTTCAAGTGACATTGCACAGGCAATTTCAGCTTGTTTCAAGAATCGGTTGATATCATAAATTTGTATCGCAGCAATCGCTGTTAAAAAATTTGAACCATTGATGACTGCAAGTCCGTCTCTTGCTTGAAGTCCGGGAATTTTTATTCCTGCTTTTTCAAACGCAACTTTTCCGGGAAGTCTTTCTCCTTTATAAAATGCTTCTCCTTCTCCCATCATAAGCAAAGCAATTTGCGACATCGGAGCTAGATCACCGCAAGCTCCAACCGAACCTTTTTCGCAGACAACCGGAATACAATCTTTGTTCAGCATATCAACAAGTGTTAAAGTAATTTCAGGTCTGCATCCTGAATTTCCGTGTGCATGAACATTTATTCTTCCTGTAATTGCACCACGCACCCATTCAATCGGCATTGGATTGCCGATTCCTGCAGCGTGATTATAGATAAGATATTTCTGAAAATCTTTTACCTGTTCGTCATTCAACACAACTTCGGAAAATTCTCCGATGCCCGTGTTAACTCCGTACATAATTTCGTGAGCTTTGATTTTTTCTTCAAGCATTGCACGACAGGTTTTTATTCTTTCGATTGAATCTTTGTTGAGTTCGACTTGTTCTTTATTTCTTGCGATGCGGACTACTTTTTCAACTGTTAATCCTGATCCATTAAGTGTGATAGACATTCTTTCCTTCCGTTATCCTGTGGTAGATAAAAATGATGATGAATTGTGAATGTAAAATTAACTATTAGGCAGGAGAAATCAGAGGGAAAAGAGTAAGAGAAGGATTAAGAGTAAACTTATGCAGTTGGTAATTGTACATATTACCAAATTTTCTCCTAACCAAGTATATCGTTGGACTTCTTTCCAAAATGTTCTGAAAATTCATTGAGAAATTTAGCGGCCTCTTTATTTGTCATATTTTTGGTCGTTTCAGTTAACGCATAAATTATAATTGTATAATATTTTTTTCCTAATTCTGTCGAACTCCACAATTTATATGCTTTATGGTCACGGTTAATTTTAATAATATTTTCTCCATTTTTCCCTTTTTCAATTTTGAAAAGTAATCTTGATCCATAGTTCGTTAATTCAATTTTAATATCTTTTTTATCATCTGATTTTTTAAGTTTCTTGTTTATTGAATCAACTGCTTTGGATTCATTCCTAGTTGGTGTCTTATAATCAACAGCTTCTTTTATAATTTCGGCAATCTGTTTGTTCATTGTCCGTTCAATCAATCTCCACAACTCGGAATCTTTATCAATCTCGGTCTTATTCATTGAGAGTGGTAAATCAAATTCAATGTAAAGTTCACCGTAAAGACGTTCAACATTCCAACGCTTACTTGGGTCGGTGTGACCAAAATATTCTTTGTCAGCAACATTTCTGCCGTATTGAAAAATTTTAAAACCACCTCGTTCCGATTTTGGGTCATCAACAATTCCAAATTCGCCATTCAAGACAAAATTTCTACCGTTGTAAGTGAAATCAGTATTAAAAGTTTTGTAAGTATTCTTGTCGTATGCAATAGGCAAACACTTTACTGGCATATTCTCAACCAAGAATTCAACCTTTTTTTGAGTGATAAGAGGACGGTAAGTTTTTTTGATCCTCTCGATAATCGTTTCAACTCTGAATTCCTTTTTGAGATTGAAAATTTCAAAAGACACATCACCTTCATCACGTTGCGATTGATACGGAACAACTTGAAATCCATCTGTAAACCCTGTCTGTCTGTTTTCCCAATCTTTCACTTTAACAAGAAAACCTGAAATTTTATTTTTTGAATGACTTTTAATGTTGAAACTCTTTGCTAAATATCCCAAGGCTGCTTTTCCTCCTTGCCCATATCTTCCAATTCTTCCTGTTGTCTTTTCGCTGTGACCCCAAGTAAAAAACTTTTCAAGATCCTCAATGCTCATTCCTTTTCCGTTAAAGTTCTTGATGAAAAGCTTTTCATCATCTGGATCATAATCAATTGAAATAATGAGTTTCTCATTTTGCTGGCGGTCATCAACGGCATTATCAATTAACTCAAACAGTGCTATATATTGATTGGAAAAATTTTTAAAGAGGGCAGTTATCAGTTTTGGGTCAAAACTTTCTTTTACGATTTTTGCATCTAACATAGTTGTACTCGATTACTCTTGTTTGATTCGTTTGCTTCTGCAATGCCGAACTTCCACAACCAGAGAGTTTTTGAATTGAGGACTATTGATAATGGCTTGTCCAGGATTCAATGCTGGAACTGAATCCCACATCTCCTCTGTAACATCACCTGAGGATAGTTTAAGAACTTCCAAATTGTTTTTACTTCTGATGTTGTGAACTATTCGTGTGTTCGCTAACTCAAATATTTCGCTTGGTAAATGTGCCGGCTGCTGTGAAATGAAACATAAACTCAACCAGCGCTTTCTTCCTCGTCTTGCAATTTCTTTCAACTTCCGAATCGTTTGCATCATTCTGTCTTTGTTTTCTCTGCTTACAAATGTGTGTGCTTCCTCAATCATTATCATCGTCTTTGGTAATGTAGAATCGTCTCTCTTAGCTTTGAAAACTCTTTCAAGTAACTGAGCAATCAATAAATTCTTTTCATAGTCCCCTGTGTAACTCAAATCAAAAACTGTTACTCGACCGGGGACGAGGTATTTGCTTGGATCAATCGGTGATGCTGTCTTTACATCAAATGCTTTTGTTCTAACCAACTCAAGTAATTTTCTTTTCAATGGGCTTAATGATTGTGCTCGCACTAAAATTTCCTCGCCTTTGTCTTCTTCTGCATCGTTGTCTTTTTTCTTCGTTCTTTGTTTTTTTAAATGGTTATCGATTTCCTCAATAATGTCTTGCAATGTGTAACCTGATTTTTTCTTAGTCTTTGGAATTATTGCATCAGGGTCGGATTCTTCTATCTTAGGATATTTTTTCAACCGGTCTATGATTGTAAACAGTGCTGCTGATTGTGGTTCAGTTGTCTGAAGAATTTCACCAAGCATGTATTCATCAATTTGGTCAATGTTGATAGTAATTTCTTCTGCTGTATCAATCGTTGATTCATGATAGCAAAGTTTCAATACTTGAAAGTCATCTAAACCTTTAGGTACCATTCCAAAAATATCTTTAAGTTTTCGTAAATGTTTATCCTCAATCTTTTCCGGCTTATTCATTTCTGTGTATTCGCCTTCTACATCAAGAACTATCACTGCCCACTTTTCTCTTGGTGTTGTTTCTCTCTCTGCTAATTCTTCTATAAGTACTTGTGCTGTATTTGTTTTTCCAGACCCAACTGTTCCAAATATTCCAACATTTCTTGGTATCACTGATATTTTTGTTGAATCAAATTTGATGTGGACATTAGGATAACCTTCAAGATTACCAATTAAAAAATTTCCTTGCTTCAATCCTAATATCTCATTTAACTCATCCTCACCTAACTCAACAATTTTTGATTGAGGGCTTGGTCGACTGCTTGTGCTGTAAATTGATGAACCAAACAATTCACCAATAATTTCGATAACAATTGTCGCATAAAAGTTTGGTGGAATGGGAAACTCATCACCTCGTAAAATTGAAACCTGCGCAAGTGCTGATTCTCTTGAGACTTCCTCGGGAATAAAAAATGGTCCTTCCAAAATTCTTCCAATGAATTGTTTTGGACTTCCACCATCTTCTTTAAATGAGTTGATTATCTTGATAAATTTATTTCGGAGTAGTCTTGAAGATTTTTCTTTCAATACTAAGCCTTCAACACGATTGCTCTTGATATTCGGTTTGTCAAAGTGGACAAAGCCTATTAAATTTTCCATTTTGTTATCTTCTTCTAGTTGATTTTTCGTTTATCTCAAATTCTAATATTTTCTTCCGTGCAAGTTTAGCTTCAACTTGCTTTTTGAAATCTGTTCCTGATAAAAGCCGTGAACAGATTGTATCAGCATAGTCTAAAAGTAGGGGGAATCCTCTCATTGGTTGAAAGCTACTATCCGCAAAAAGTAAATTCACCATTATTTCTAAATTACTTTTCGGTGCAAAAAAAACATATGGTCTATTGCTTTGTATACCTTTAAAGATGCCAACTGAAAATTTATTTTTTGCATCGTTAATAAAAAATTCAAATGCTTCTTTGTCTGATGGATTAAATCTTGCAGGAATTGAAAAATCATCACCGTCTCCAAGCAAAAAGGAATTCAACTCCTCATAATAGTCGTGAATCTCAATATACTCTCCGGGTTCTAAAGCATTCCCTATTAAACGATATGCGGGGTCGCTTGATGTTGTTTGAGTAGCAATGACATTTTCGGTATTGAGAATTTTTCTCCCCAACTTTAAGCAGGCGTTCAATCCACGTAATCTTCCTTGTCCGGTTTTTAATTCGTATGGGAAAATATCTCCTTGAATCATCTTGTATTTCTCCGGCCTGTCCAATACAATCTCTCTTTCCTTGTAAAGCATTACTGCTGTTACATGCAAACTGCTAATTCCAACTTTTCCTTTTTTCTTTCTAATTGCATACTGCATTATCTCTTCGTAATTCTCTTTCTCGTATGGAATGAACGGCTCCGAAATGTACAGTGTGTGCTCTGTTTTTTTGTTTTTGTAGTTTACTGCTATAACACCAATCCTAGCTTGAAATCCAACCGTGAGCAAATCGTAGTCAGCACAAGTGCCATCAACTGCAACAACATTGCCCGAAAGCAGTTCGTTTTTCAATTCTGAAATCAATTCTGGTTTTGCACTTTTAATTTTACTTTTCAGTTTTTCACGAATTATTTCTCGTTGATGAACATTTATATTCTTTGAAATGTTTTCTTCTAACGACTTATTAAACCCCAAATAATGAGTATTCAAGTTCGTCCAATTGTCGTCTTTTAGGAAATCTTCAAATGTATATATCATATTATTTTTTCTTTGCGATAATAATGTATTCTTTCGGATGAACTAGTTTAATATTCTTGCTTGTAGTCTTCGCAAACCTTCCATTTTTTGGATCTCGATAAGTCGGAAGCATTTTTGAAGTCACTTTTCTCATAATTACATTTTCAATTTCAAAACCCATTGATGTCATTTGCTCTATAAAAACCGTGTGATTAAGAATATCAATGTTCCGGTAATGAGTATCGCCAATTACAATGCAGGCTTTACCATTTTTCTTCAACACCCTTTTCATTTCCTTGAAACAATCAAACATTTCATAATAATATTTTCGAATCTCCTTTGCTTTTTTCTTACCACCTAATTTTTCAATTATTTTTTCGCCAGTGCTACTGTGAATTTTAACTTGTTTGGTTTCTATCTTGAAAACGCTGCCGATAAAATTTTTTCTGAATGTATTTATGTCTTTCATCTTACTAAACCATAATGAAGGTAACTGATGCAGGTCTGCATACTCGTAGGATGTAACATAGGGTGGGCTGGTAACTATTAGTGATGCCGTATTATTTGAACAAGGAATTTGTCTTGCATCATTGCGGCTCACTTTTCTAAAATCATTAATTCGTTTGTGAATTTCAGGATCCAGCTTTTCGAAAAACTCTTTGTTCCGCTTTGACATTATTTTCACTCTCGATAAAAACATTGTCAATGGGTCAAAATCTGATTTCGTAAAATCTCTCTGTGGTTTTACACTTGATTGTAACCAGATTGAGCAGATCTTCAGGATTTGTGCAAAGGCAACAAAAAACAAATTTCTTACTTTGATGTTTTTAACTTGGTGAATTCTAGCAAAAATAATTGCAAGTTTTTCTTTCTGTTTTTTTCTAAACCAGTATTCAATACGTTCATGCTCGGGAACAAATCGGTGTGAATGTGAAAGATAGTAGTTATACTTTCCATTCATTCTATTTTCCAAATCCAATTGGATTCGCAGAATTTCTTTGTCTAGTAATTTTGTGTTAATTGGAGTTGTCTTAGTTTTAGTAACAAGGTACGCTACAAAATTAATGTCGCAACCAATTCCAACTCTTTTGTTGAGTAACGCTTCCACAATTGTTGTTCCACTTCCCATAAATGGGTCAATTACTATGTCATCGGTTTTGCTATTTTCTAAAATCAACCTCGCTGCAACTTGCGGAATGAATTTGGCTGGATAAGAATAGAAATTATGCGTTAGATAAGATGTATCATGATTGGACTTATCGGCGTATGCCCAAGATTTATCTACTCTAAGTCTACCCTGCTTATTAATTTTTATTATCGTAGAAATTTTCAACCCACTGAATTCTTCTGGTAATAAATAATTATCCTATTTAAACTTAACTATTAGAGTGGTTGAAGACAAGAAATGAGTTGAGAAAATAAAAAATTTTTATTTAGCTCGTGACAAAATGATAATATTATTTCAACCGATTTACCAGCTTTTTTATCTTCTCTGAATTTTCTTTATTCGCTCTGAACCTAGACAAAACTGTATCGTGGTTGTATTACACTGAAGTAACTTCGATAACAAAGAAAAGACCAATTGAAAATCAAACTACTGATATTCCTATTTTCCCTAAATAAGATTTTGTTTCTGTAAGAAATTTATCAGCTTCATCTAAAGCAGCTTTTGCTGTCTCTTCGTCAATAAATGAAAAAAACCTCATAATCCCCGCTCTCTCTATCATCTTTAAGATTTGAAAGATATTTACCAAACTCTTTACTGAATTTACCAGTCTTTACAAATAATAGTCCGAATAATGTTACTACTCCTTTATGTGTTTCTGCTTTCTCCCCTTCTGTTAACAGCAATGCTTGTGAAGCATGAAAGACTGCATAATACGCACGTGAGACCGAATCCTCGTAATCTTTTGAATCATAGAGTTTCTGAGCTACTGATAGTTTGTTTTCAGCTTTATTTATATAGCTTTTAATTATCTTTTCAGTTGTTGAATCCAATAGAAATTCCTTCCTTTAAAACATTGCTCATAAATGGTGTTGGTATAGAACTAAGACGATTATATTCCGATTCAGTAAATATTTTTAAAGATATTAACCTGCCCGTAGAAATCAAGATATCAATTACACTATCATAGAGAGTGCTTATAACTTTTCTATCTTTTTTTTCAAGCACGATCAAGATATCATAATCCGAATCCGGTTTCCAGTCATCCCTAGTACGAGAGCCGTACAAGTACATAAGTTTTACTTTTTCCTTTACCGGGTTTATTCCTTCCAAAATTTTTTGATAACCTCATCATTCATAATTAGCTGATGTCTTTATGAAAATAATATGCATATCAAAAGTAAGCAGTTTATTTTAAGTGGTCAACTTTAGTGGATCTCATTTATAGATTCTTAAAATCTTCTTAATCTTCTCCGAATTTTCCTTATTCGCTTTAAACTTAAATAAAACCGTATCGTGATTGTATTTAACTGAAATTACTTCTGCAAGATCGTGAATTTGCGATGCAAGTTTTGTCTGTTCAATCCTGAGTTCAATTTCTTCTTCAACAAAAGATTCTTCAATCAAGTCTTCTATCATTTTTTTTAGCGATGAAATATTTATTCCTTTCTGTGCCGAAATGATTACACTTCCGTGATATTTGTTTCGCACGTATTCGATAACACTTTTATCACTGACTGTATCAACCTTGTTGAATACCTTTATTTCTTTTTTGTGCTCACTATCAAATTCTTTCAACGTTTCTTCCACAACTTTCAAATGATCTTCATAATACGGATGTGAAAGATCAATCAAATGGAGAATGATGTCTGAGTCTCTTACTTCATTCAAAGTACTTTTAAATGATGCAACGAGATGTGCCGGAAGTTTTCTTATAAATCCTACTGTATCGCTTATCAGAATTTTTTCCTTAGTATCGAAATTAACTGTACGTGTCGTTGAATCAAGTGTGGCAAATAATTTATCTTCAGCAAACACATCTGACTTTGTAAGAAGATTGAATAAAGTTGATTTGCCTGCATTTGTGTAGCCAGCAATTGAAATTCTTACAAAATCTTTTCTACCTTTGCTTTGTGTTTCTCTTTGCGATTCAATACTTTTTAATTTTTCTTTCAGATGACTGATGCGAGTCCTGATCATTCTTCTGTCAGTTTCAATTTGAGTTTCACCGGGACCTTTCGTTCCGATTCCGCCGTATTGTTTTGAAAGATGTGTCCAGGCTCGAGTTAATCTTGGAAGCATATATTCAAGTTGTGCAAGTTCAACCTGTGTTTTTGCTTCTTTTGTTTTCGCACGGAGAGCAAAGATGTCAAGTATCAATCCGCTTCTGTCAATAATTTTTCTGTTAAAAAGTTTTTCAAGATTTCTAACTTGAACCGGAGTGAGATCATCATCGAAAATCGCAAGGTTAATATCATTCAACTCAATAAGCTGAGCAAGTTCTTCCGCTTTTCCTTTGCCGATGTAAAATGCTGAATCAATACTGTTTTTTGATTGAATGATTTTAAAAATAGAATCCGCACCAGCCGTATCGGCAAGCTCTTCAAGTTCTGAAAGATGTTCTTCGGTAAGTTCTCTATTGACATTTCTTGTTTGCAGAGCAACAAGCATTGCACGTTCAACTTTTTTCCGATTAATTTCGATCACAATAATTTTGCTCGGATTTACTATCTATTTCTTAAATTTAATTGCATCGTAGTATGGTTGAATGGTTGCATGGTTGTATGATCATCAAATAAATTAATAATTCTTGCATACATGCATGCATCCATACAGTCATACAGTCATACATTCATTCATCCATACAGTCATACACTGTCTTTCAGCTCAACTAATTCTTTTTTCGCATTTCGTGCAATTGTCATTTCAACCAATGCAAGTAGTATTGCAATCAGTACAAAATATCTCCACAACTCAGAACCAAATCTTGCCTGCAAAATCATTTGAACCGGATTCTCACTTTTATCTATTACAATATGCTTTCCACCAAAATTAATTTTTTCAAGATAGTCATCAAAATCACTTTCGGTTAAATATTCAGTTACAGATTCAGCCGGATCGGTATTCACATTTGCTGAAGCTAAAAGTTTTTCTCCCGATAGAAATTTATAATTGCCTGCAAGTGAAGTTGCAGCGTATGAAATAAAATCCGAGGTCTGATTTTCATCAATGTTTATGAAGTCTTCACTTTTATCAGGTCGTACTATTTTTATTTGAGGAAGAGTCCGTTCTGCAACATTTACATTTATTGTTTCACCTGCAAAATAATTTACCTCATTTTTGTTGTATGCAGATAAATACATAACCGATTTGGTTACAAGCGGTGCAAATATTCCTTTAATCGGGAAATCACTCCACGAAAAAACCGGTGATGAACTGAACAACAAAACTTTTCCATCACCAATAGAATATTCACTCAGGAAACTGCTTTCATCCTGCAACTTGATTATGCTCTTTCCTTTTCCTCCAGGATTAATTTTAAAATAAGAAAATATTTCAGGTGATTCGATCTGTTTCTTCTTCTCATCCATAAAAATATTTTCGAACAATGGATGATTAAAATCTGTCTCACTGAAATGGATTGATTGTCCTGCTTCCAATTTAACAAAACTTCCTGCTGAAGTAATTCCAATTGAGTTTAATGAGCTATTAAATCCTGAGCTGCCATTTTCCGAAGGTGGAAAAATTATAATTCCTTTTCCTGAACTAAGGAACTGATTTAGTTTGACACTTTCATTTCCAAAATTATCACTCAATAAAATTATCACCTGAAAATTATTTAATGAAACGCCTGAGATTTGCTCTGTTTTTTTAATAGTGATATCAAAATAACCTTTTTCGGAAACTGATTTCAGTGCAGCTTCAATGAGTTTCGTATCATTTACATCATCTGCAAGGATCAGCACGGGAATTTTTTCAGAAATAAAAAATGAAGTGTAGCGTTTGTTATCTTGTATTATATCATCTTCTTCAATTTCTATGATGGCATCGTTATATCCAAAATTTCTTGCTGATGCTTCCAGGTTTGCTATTTTTGATTCACCCGAATTCAAATTTATACTTTGTTGAGCAAGTCTTTCTCCATTAATAAATAGAGAAACCACAAGATTGTCTTTCGTTCTTTCAGAATAATTTTTTAAAGTTGCCTCAAATTTTACAGGTTTATCTTTCTCAAAAATCTGTGTGTTTAATTTCAAATCATCAATTCCAAAATTAAAAACTTCTTTTCCTGAATAATTAAATGTGTACAATCGAACCTGCTCACCAAGCTGCTCTTTCAAATCAATTATTTCATCCTCATTTGCAAGTCTTCCTTTTTGAAAATCAGCTAGAACATAAATTTCTTTATTGAAATTTTTTGCTTCGCCAATTAACTCAGCAGCTTTGATAATTGAATTATTCAATTTCCCTGAAGCATAAGAAATATTTGTTGCATCAACTTCCTGAACGAACTTATTTAGATTTGATGTCATTTCGATTTCATCCGGTTGATGTGAAACGAGAACTAATCCAAACTCATCACCTTCTTCAAACTGGGTGAGGATATTTTTTATTGCTTCTTTTGCTTGATTGAAGTATGAGCCATTCTGATCAACAACCGACATACTGAAAGTATCATCAAGTATAAAAACGGCGGTGGTTTTTGCAGCAGAAGTTGTTCCACCAATTGAAACACCAACAATGGTTGGTCTAGCAAAAGCAGTTACGATTGCGAGTATAATCAAAACGCGAAGTGCAAGAAGCAGCCATTGCTTTATTTTTATTTTCCTGATTTTATTCTTCTGTAGCTCCTTTAAAAACTGGAGTGTACTGAAATCAATTTTTTTCAGCTTTCTAAGATTCAGCAAGTGAATTATGATTGGAATCGATGCAGCTAAAAGTCCAAATAAAACAGCAGGATTTAAAAACGTCATTTAGAAAAATTACTTGTGATTGAATAATTGATTGAGGAAAATAGCTATATGTGATTAGTTAATCCATACAAGATTTTGGGGCCGATAATTTTAGTTTTCAAAATTATTTCGGCTTAATCATATTTTCAGGCTTAAGTAAATCATCAAGCTCAGCTTTCGATAAAAGCTTTTTCTCCAGCACTAATTCATATACACCTTTATTTTTATCAAGAGCTTCTTTCGCTAATTGTGTTGATGTTTCATAACCGAGTACAGGATTGAGAGCAGTTACAAGTCCGATACTGTTTTCAACAAGCGATCTGCATCTGTCTTCGTTTACAGTTATTCCGTCAACACACTTTTGTTTAAGAGTCATCATTCCGTTCTTCAGCATTTCAATTGATTCAAAAAGACTTTCAACTATAATTGGCTCAAATACATTCAACTGAAGCTGCCCGGCTTCTGCAGCGAGTGTAACCGTTAAATCATTTCCGATAACTTTAAAAGCAATTTGATTCACAACTTCAGGAATAACCGGATTTATTTTCCCCGGCATTATCGATGAACCTGGCTGCATTGGTGGAAGATTGATTTCATTAATTCCGGTTCTTGGTCCTGAAGAAAGCAGCCGAAGATCATTACAAATTTTTGACAACTTTACTGCAAGTCTTTTCACCGCAGAAGAATACATTACGAATGCACCAGTATCCTGTGTTGCTTCTACTAAATTATTAGCGAGCACAATTTCCATTTTTGTAATATCACGCAAATGAGAAACAACTTTTTTGCTGTAATCGGGATGAGAATTTATTCCGGTACCGATTGCTGTTGCACCCATATTAACTTCCAAAAAAAGTTTTACGTTTTGTTCGAGTCGTTCAACTTCTTCACCGAGAGTAACAGCATACGCTTCAAACTCCTGTCCCATTGTCATCGGAACAGCATCCTGAAGTTGTGTTCTTCCCATTTTAATTATGTGAGAAAATTCTTTCGCCTTGTCATGAAAAGACTGAATCAATTCTTTCAGCACTTCGGTGAGTGTTCGGTTTGCGAGAATCAATGCGATCTTTACTGAGGTTGGATATGCATCGTTTGTTGACTGTGATAAATTAACGTGATTATTAGGATGGCAATATTTGTATTCACCTTTTTCATAGCCAAGAATTTCAAGTGCGCGGTTTGCAATCACTTCATTCGCATTCATATTTGTGGAGGTTCCGGCTCCTCCCTGAATCATATCAACAATAAAATGAGTATGAAGTTTTCCATTAATTATTTCTGAGCAAGCCTGAACGATTGCATCCGTAACCGGTTTGGAAAGAAGTCCAAGTTCATTGTTAGTTTTAGCAGCAGCCATTTTAACCATAGCTAAAGCCTGAATTATCACCGGATGAAAGTTCAGTGTAACTCCGCTGATCATAAAGTTTTCAATTGCACGCAGAGTTTGAACACCGTAATAAACTTCATTTGGAACTTCCCTGTCTCCGAGTAAATCGTGTTCACTTCTTGTTCTTCCTGATTGATATTGAGCTGCAAGGTTTACGGATCTTGTATTCGCTGAACTCATCCTTCTTGAAATTACACGAGCAATCTTTGAAAGAATTTCCATTGCAACATCATTGTGCTCAATCATTAATTCTTTGAACTTATCTCTTGAAAGCCTGAAGATTACTGAGTTGATAGTTGCTCTTGCAGAAGTTGAATGGGGTGAATCATCCATCAAAGCTCCTTCGCCAAGAAAGTCGTATTTACCAAAAACTGAGAGTCTTTTCTCTCCGCCGAACGGAGTGGTTTTAAATAATTCAACTTCTCCTTCGTAAATAATTGAAAGATTTTCCCGTGTGTTGTTTTCAGTGAAAACCATTCCATTTATCGGAAAGTTTATGACTAAAATTTTATCGACAACTGTCTGAAGTTGGTTGTCATCTAATCCTTTAAATAACTCAATTCTTTTTAGAAAAGATTTAATGTTTGATTTTTCCATTATTTCACCTGATTAAAATGTGTTACTAAAAAAAAGAGAATCCTGATAGATTCTCCTTTAAAGTTATTTTCAAATGTAATTTAGTTTTTATTTTTCTCAGCAATTAAATTCAACGCACTGCCAGCTTTGAACCAACCAATCTGTGCTTCATTCATTGTTTGGTTGAGCATGATTTCATTTTTACTTCCATCAGAATGTTTGGCTATCATTTTTAGTTGCTTGCCTGGAACAAGCTGAGTTACGAACAAATCGATTTTGTCATCTTCTTTTATTTTGTCATAATCTTTCGGATCTGCAAAAGTCAGCGGAAGCATTCCCTGTTTTTTCAGATTGGTTTCGTGAATTCGTGCAAAACTTTTTACAATGATTGCTTTGCCGCCAAGAAATCTTGGTTCCATTGCTGCGTGTTCACGCGAAGAACCTTCGCCATAATTTTCATCTCCAATAACAATCCAACCAATTCCCTTTGCTTTATATTCACGGGCAACTTCAGGAACTGATTTTATCTCGCCGGAAAAAATATTTTTAACTTTCCCTGTATCTCCGCTGTATGCATTTGTAGCCCCGATGAACATATTATTTGAAATGTTATCAAGATGCCCACGAAACCTTAACCACGGACCAGCCATTGAGATGTGATCGGTTGTACATTTACCTTTTGCTTTAAGAAGAACCGGAAAATCATTAAAATCTTTTCCATCCCATTTTTCAAATGGTTTAAGTAACTGAAGTCTTTCACTTTTTGGATCAACTTTTACTTCGACTGAAGAACCATCTATTGCAGGAGGAATAAATCCACTGCTTCCTTCATCAAATCCTTTCGGAGGAAGTTCCTCTCCTGTTGGTGGATTTAGTTTAATTTTTTCTCCTTTTTCATTTACCAGTTCATCTGTAACAGGGTTAAACGAAAGACTTCCTGCAATAGCAAGTGCGGTTGTAATTTCAGGTGAAGCTACGAATGCTAGTGTTTCAGGATTACCATCGTTTCTCTTCGCAAAATTTCTGTTAAATGAAGTTACTATTGTATTCTTTTCGCCTGTTTTGATATCCATTCTTTTCCACATTCCGATGCAGGGACCACAAGCATTTGCTAGTATTAATCCACCAATATCAGTTAGTGCTTTTAGTTGGCCATCACGTTCGATTGTAGCTCTGACTTGTTCTGAACCAGGAGTAATTGTGAATTGTGATTTTGCTTTCAATCCTTTTGAAAGTGCAAGCTTTGCAATGCTGGCAGATCGATCAATATCTTCATAGCTTGAATTTGTGCAACTTCCAATTAAAGCAACAGAAATTTTATCGGGATAGTTTTCTTTTTTAACTGCTTCTTTCATTTTAGAAATTGGCCAGGCTTTATCGGGCGTGAATGGACCGTTGAGGTGAGGTTCAAGCTGGCTAAGATTAATTTCTATCACCTGATCAAAATACTTTTCTGGATTTTCAAAAACCTCTTTGTCTGCACATAACTCATCCGAAATTCCTTCTGCAAGTACGGCCACATCAGGTCTTTTAGTAATTTTTAGATAAGCAGACATCTTTTCATCGAACGGAAAAACAGAAGTTGTCGCACCTATCTCAGCACCCATATTACAAATCGTTCCTTTGCCAGTACAGGAAATTGATGAAGTTCCTTCGCCAAAATATTCTACAATTGCACCTGTTCCACCTTTTACGCGCACAAGCTGCGCTGGCTGGATGCCCTGCCCGAGGCCATGGAGGGCGTGGTGGTGGGCAACGAGCTGCTCGACGCCATGCCCGTGCAGCTGCTGCGGCGCCAGGGCGGCGCATGGCACGAGCGCGGCGTCGCGCTGGCGCACGGTGCCTTCGTCTGGCAGGACCGCCCGACCACGCTGCGCCCGCCCGTTGCCATCGAGGGTACGCACGATTACCTCACCGAAATCCACCCGCAGGCCGAAGCCTTCGTGCGCACCCTGGGCGAGAAGCTGCGGCGCGGCGCGCTCCTGCTGATCGACTACGGCTTTGGCGAGAGCGCCTACTACCACCCGCAGCGCCACATGGGCACGCTGATGTGCCACCGGGCGCACCGGGCCGACGACGACCCGCTGGTGGAGGTGGGCCTCAAGGACATCACCGCGCACGTGAACTTCACCGGCATCGCGCTGGCCGCGCAGGAGCAACCGCTCCCTGCCGGGCAGGAATGGCAGGTGCTGGGCTACACCACGCAGGCGCATTTCCTGATCAACTGCGGTATCGCACAGGCCATGGAGCGCGCGCCCGTGCCGGAGCGCGCCATGGTCGGCAAGCTGCTCATGGAGCACGAGATGGGAGAGCTCTTCCAGGTGCTGCTGCTGGCCAAGGGGGCGCCCTGGGACGCCGTGGGCTTTGCGCACGGCGATCGCACGCACCGCTTGTAGAAAACGCTCCTGTTTTGGTAGCTCTAAGTGCTTATGGAATAAGCGCTGGAGGCCAATTTGACCTTAAATTTTCGCCAGGCGCCCGCGCAGCGCGCGCACCGCGCTGTCGACCGTGGTCAGCACCGGCAGGCCGGTCCGCGCGGCCACCCGGTCGCGCGCGCGGGCCATGCTGAACTGCGCCAGCGCAATGACCTGCGCACCCTGCTGGCGCAGCTGCTCGCCGGCCTCGGCCACCAGCGCGTCGTGGCGTGCGCCGTCGCCGGCGTTGAGCGCGGCCAGCGCCTCCGCGACCAGGGCCGTGTGCAGCTGGGTGCCGGCGGGGAACTCGGGCGGCATGGACTGCAGCGTGGGCGCGAAGCTGGCGATCAGCCCGACCGGGCCGCCCAGCGCCACGGCGTCGACCACCATGGCCTCGTTGGGTTTCAGCACGGGCAGCGGCGCATGCTGGCGCGCGACGGCCTCGATGCACGGGCCGAAGGCCGAGCAGGTGAACAGGATGCCCTGGCTGCCGCAGTCGACGGCGTACTGCGCCAGGCGCGCAAAACGTGCGTGCATCGCGGCGTCCAGCCCCCGGCCGGAGGCCGCCAGGTCGGCCGAGAGGCTGTCGTCCAGCAGGTTCATGCGCACCGCTTCGGGCCAGTCGCGCGCCAGGGCGGTGTTGATGGGCGCGACCGAATGGGCCAGCGCGTGGATCAGGGCAATGCGGGTCATGCGGCGGCTGCCACCGGCATGTGCAGGCGCGGGCGCATGCGCCGCCCCTGGTTCCACCAGACCAGCGCCACCAGCAGCAGTGCAGGCAGGTAGAACCAGTGCGTGCTGGGGCGGTCGGTGGGCAGCTCGACGCTGGCGACTTCCCAGCCCTGCTCGAAGCCGCCCTTGCGGGCGCGCGAGCCGAACTTCACCTGCCCGATCTGCACCGCATCGCCCAGCGGCACGAGCTGCAGCCCCGCCTCGGCCAGGCGCTTGCGGCCGTCCTCGCCCTTCTCGCCGAGGCGCACGGCCACGGTCTTGCGGATCTCCTCGCCTTCGATGGTGGTGCCGCTGATGCGCAGCACCAGCGTGTCGCTGTCGCCGGCGTCCCGCGCCACGTCGAACACCTGCGCGGCCGGCACGCTGCGGTTGGGTGCGTAGAGCTGGTCCATGAAGAAATCGGGGCGGAACAACAGGGCCACCGCGCCCAGCAGCACCAGCGTTTCCCACCAGCGGCTCTTCACGCGGAACCACAGCATGGTGACGGCGGCAAACAGCAGCGTGGCCAGCGTGCAGGCCGCGACCACGCGCAACAGCTCGGCCCAGCCGTGCACGTCGATCAGCAGGAGCTGGGTGTTGAAGATCCAGATGAAGGGCAGGATGACGGTGCGCAGCGCGTAGATGGCGCCCTGGACGCCGGTCTGGATGGCGTCCTCGTGCGAGATGGCCGCCGCCGCGAAGGTGGCCAGTCCCACGGGCGGCGTGATGTCGCCCATGATCCCGTAATAGAAGACGAACAGGTGCACGGCGATCAGCGGAATGACCAGGCCCGAGCGCGCGCCCAGCTCCACCACCACGGGCGCCATGAGCGTGGCCACCAGCACGTAGTTGGCCGTGGTGGGCACGCCCAGGCCCAGCACCAGGCAGACGAAGGCGATGAACAGCAGCATCATCAACACGTTGCCCTGGGCGACGAACTCCACGAACTCCGTCATGCGCAGGCCCAGGCCGGTGAGCGTGATGGCGCCCACGATGACGCCGGCGGTGGCCGTGGCCGCGCCGATGCCGATCATGTTGCGCGCGCCGTCGTGAAAGCCCTCCACCACGCTGCGCATGCCCCGGACCCAGACACCGGGTGCGCGCTGCCCGCGGAACCCCTGGATCAGCGCGTGCTGCGTGACCATCAGCACGATGAGCAGGGTGACCGCCCAGAAGGCCGAGAGCGCGGGCGACATCTCCTCGACCATCAGGCACCAGATCAGCATGCCGATGGGCATGAGGTAGTGGAGCCCGGCGCGCACCGTCGGCCAGGTCTGCAGGGGCTTGGGGTTGGTGATGTCGATGTCCTCGGGCAGGTCGTCGCTGCGCGCGGCCTGTTGCACCGACACCAGGTACAGCGCCAGCACCACGGCGGCCGTGGCCCAGGGCGCGGCGGCGCCCAGCAGCGTGTCGATGCCGCGCAGCAGGTAGTACAGCGCGCACACCACCGCAATGCTGCCCGCCACGCCGATCAGATTGCGCATCACGCGCATGCGCCAGGGCTTGTGGGTGGTCTGCAGGATGGGCTCAAGCCCCATCTTCAGCGCCTCCAGGTGCACGATGTAGAGCAGGCCGATGTAGGACAGCGTGGCCGGCAGAAACGCGTGCTTGACGATCTCGGAATACGGGATGCCCACGTACTCCACCATCAGGAAGGCCGCGGCGCCCATCACCGGCGGCATGATCTGGCCGTTGACCGAACTCATGGTTTCGATGGCGCCGGCCTTCACGCCGCCGTAGCCCGCCTTCTTCATGAGCGGAATGGTGAAGATGCCGCCCGAGACCACGTTGGACACCGACGAGCCCGAGATCATGCCGTTGAGCGCCGACGACACCACCGCCACCTTGGCCGGCCCGCCGCGCAGATGGCCCAGCGCTGCGAAGCTGACCTGCATCATGTAGTTGCCGCCGCCCGCGCGGTCGAGCAGCGAGCCGAACAGCACATAGACGAATATGGTGCCGGCCGACACGCCCAGCGCAATGCCGTACACCCCCTCGGTGGTGAGCCACATGTGCGACATCAGCCGCGACAGCGAGGCGCCCTTGTGCGCCAGCACCTCCGGCAGCCAGGGCCCGGCCATGCAGTAGGCCAGGAAGAGCAGCGCCAGCGCCGCCATGGGCCAGCCGATGGCGCGGCGCGTAGCTTCGAGCAGCAGCACCAGCCCCGCCACGGACACGGCAATATCGAGCCCAGTGGGTTGACCGGGCCGCGTGGCGATCTGCGCGTAGAACAGCATGATGTAGGCCGCGGCGAACGCGGCCACGGCCGCCAGAAGCCAGTCGATGGCGGGCACGCGCTCGCGCGGCGAGCGCTTGAACGCCGGCCAGGCCAGGAAGGCCAGGAACATGGCGAACGCCAGGTGGATGGCGCGCGCCTCGGTGTCGTTCAGGATGCCCCAACCCACCGCGAACGGCAGCGGCGAGGCGTACCAGTACTGGAACAGGGCCCAGGCCAGCGCGACGGCAAAGATGACGTGCTTCGTCAGCCCCGAGGGCTTGCGCCCGCCCGTGTCGGTGTCGGCCACGAGCTGCTGCAGAGCCTCGGGGGCTTTTTCAATGTCGGTGGCCATGGCGGCGTCTCTGGTCGGTCGGTAAAAAAAGGGGGCGAAGTCGCCTTCGCCCCCCGCGCGATGGGGTAGCCGTGCGTTACTGGATCCAGCCCTTTTCCTTGTAGTAGCGCGCGGCGCCCTCGTGCAGCGGTGCGCTCAGGCCGTCCTTGACCATGCTTTGCGGCGTGAGGTTGGCGAGCGCCGGGTGCAGCTTCTTGAACTCGTCGAAGTTGTCGAACACGGCCTTGGTCACGGCGTACACCGTGTCGGCCGGGGTCTTGCTCGACGCCACCACCGTGGCGAGCACGCCGTAGGTGTTGGTGGCCTGCGGGTTGTTCGGGTACAGGCCGGCGGGGATGGTGACCTTGGCGTAATAGGGCTTGTCGGCCACCAGCTTGTCCACCACCGGGCCGGTGAGCGACACCAGCTTGGCGCCGCAGGAGGTGGTGGGGTCCTGGATGTTGGCGCTGGGGTGGCCCACGCCGTAGAAGAACCCGTCCACCTTGCCGTCGCACAGGGCCGGACCGTGCTCGTCGGCCTTCAGTTCGGAAGCGAGCGAGAAATCCGAGAGCTTCCAACCCATGGCCGCGAGCATTTCTTCCATCGACGAGCGCGTTCCCGAGCCGGGATTGCCCACGTTGAAGCGCTTGCCCTTGAAGTCCTCGAACTTGGTGATGTTGGCCTCCTTGCGGGCCACCACGGTGAAGGGCTCGGGGTGCACGGCAAACACGGCGCGCAGGTCCCCCACGGCACCGGCGTCCTTGAACTGGCCGATGCCCTTGACGGCGTTGAACTGCACGTCCGACTGGGTGAAGCCGAGGTCGAGCTCGCCGGCCTTGATGGTGTTCACGTTGAACACCGAACCCCCGGTGGATTCGACCGAGCAGCGGATACCGTGCTTGGCGCGGTCCTTGTTGACCAGGCGGCAGATGGCGCCGCCGGCCGCGTAGTACACGCCGGTGACGCCGCCGGTGCCGATGGTCACGAATTTCTGCTGCGCCACGGCCGGGGCGCTGGCAACGGCTGCCGCCAGGGTGGCGGCGGTGGCCAGTGCGTTGAGAACGAATTTCGCGGACATGTGCATTTCTCCTTCAGGATGGTTCGGGGTCAGGGTGATGTGGACGCGATGGCCGCCGTGATGGCGGCATCCAGCCGTTCGGTGATCAGAGCCAACTCGGTGTCGGTGGCGATGAAGGGCGGGGCCAGCAGCACATGGTCACCATAGCGGCCGTCCACGGTGCCTCCCATGGGGTAAACGAGCAGGCCGCGCGCGAAGGCCTCGGCCTTGATGCGGGCGTGCAGGCGCAGGGCCGGGTCGAACGGCGCCTTGCTGGCCCGGTCCTGCACCAGCTCGATGCCCCAGAAGAAACCACGCCCGCGGATGTCGCCGACATGCGGGTTCTCGCCCAGGGCCGCCTGCAGCAGGCCCTGCAGGTGTGCCCCGCCCGCCTGCACGCGCGCCAGCAGGCCGTCCTGTGCAATCACGCGCTGCACGGCCAGCGCTGCCGCGCAGGCCATGGCGTGGCCCAGGTAGGTGTGGCCGTGCTGGAAGAAGCCCGTGCCGCGCGACAGCGCCTCGACAATGCGCCGCTGCGCCAGCACCGCGCCTATGGGCTGGTAGCCGCCGCCCAGGCCCTTGGCCACCGTCATCAGGTCGGGCACCACGCCTTCCTGCTCGCAGGCGTGCAGCGTGCCGGTGCGGCCCATGCCGCACATCACTTCGTCCAGGATCAGGAGCACGCCGTGGCGGTCGCAGACCTCGCGCACCGCCCGGAAGTACCCCGGCACCGGCGTGACCACGCCGGCCGTGGCCCCGCCCACCGTCTCGGCCACGAAGGCGATCACCTGGTCGCTCCCCAGCCGCACGATGGCCTCCTCCAGCTCGGCCGCCAGGCGCAGGCCATATTGCTCGGGCGATTCGTCTTCGCGCTGGTCGCGGTAGGCGTAGCAGGGCGCGACATGCTCCACGTCGATGAGCAGCGGAGCGAACTGCGCGCGCCGCCACGCATTGCCGCCCACGGCCAGCGCGCCCAGGGTGTTGCCGTGGTAGCTCTGGCGCCGGGCAATGAAGTGCTGGCGCTGGGGCTGGCCGACCTCCACGAAATACTGGCGCGCCAGCTTGAGTGCGGCCTCGACCGCCTCGGAGCCGCCGCTGACGAAGTAGACCTGGTCCATGCCGGTGGGCGCGGTGCGGGCCAGCTCGTCGGCCAGCTCTTCTGCCACCTCGGTGGTGAAGAAGCTGGTGTGCGCATAGGCCAACTGGTCCAGTTGCGCGTGCATGGCCGCGCGCACCGCCGGGTGGCCATGGCCCAGGCACGACACGGCCGCGCCGCCCGAGGCGTCCAGGTAGCGCTTGCCCTGGGCGTCGATCAGGTACACCCCAACGCCCGCCACGGCGCGTGGCGGCAGGCGGTGCAGGTGGCGGTGAACAATGTGCGTATCGGCGGCGGGCATGGGCGGCAGGGTGGGTGCAATTGGCAATGCGCCAGTGTTGCGGAGGAGCGCGCGCGCGGGGTAATGCCTTTTTCACCGCCATCCATGTCCTGGGTTTATGGGTGGCGCCGCGGCGCGAGCGCCCGGAACCCATGAGTTTCAAGCATGGGCGTGCATTCCATTGGCATTGGTCAGGGGTGCGGGCGGCCCCTACAGTTGTTTCCATGGAAAACCCTGATAAAGCCCCTGCGCGCCACGTTTGCGTCCTTGGCGCGGGCATCGTCGGCCTGGCCACGGCCTGGGCGCTGCGGCGTGCCGGCCACGCGGTGACGGTGGTGGACCGCGCCTCGGCAGGCGCCGGCGCGAGCAGCGCCAACGGCGCGCAGTTGAGCTACGCCTACGTGCAGCCGCTGGCCGACCCGTCCATCTGGCGGCAATTGCCCGGTCTGCTGCTGGCGCCCGATTCGCCGCTGCAACTGCGCCCGCGTCTGGACCCGCACCAGTGGGCCTGGGCCCTGCGGTTCCTGGCTGCCTGCCGCGCCAGCGTCTCCGAACGCACCACGCGGCGCCTGCTGGCCCTGGCGGGGGAAAGCCGCGCAGGCTTCGACGCCTGGCTGCGCGAGACGGGCGCTGAGTGCGATTACAGCGCCACCGGCAAGCTGGTGTTGTACGCAGGCGAAGCAGGTTTTGCCGCCGCGCGCCGCCAGATGGCGCTGCAGGCGCGCCTGGGCAGCGTGCAGGCGGCGCTGTCGCCCGCCGAATGCGTGCAGGTCGAACCCGCGCTCGCCCACTACGCGCCGCGCGTTGCCGGCGGCATCCACACGCCGGGCGAATGCGCGGCCGACTGCTTCAAGGTCTGCCAGGCGCTGCACGCGCAACTGCTGGCCGGGGGCGTGCGCTTCGTTCTGGGCGCGGACATCGCGCGCTTGGTGGTGCAGGGCGATCGCGTGACGGCGGTGCAGACCTCGCAGGGCGTGATCGAGGCCGACGCCTTCGTGGTGTCGCTGGGCACCGGCTCGCCCGCACTGGTGCGCCCGCTCGGCGTGGCGCTGCCGGTGTACCCGCTCAAGGGCTACAGCATCACCGTGCCCGCGCCCGATGCCACGGCAGGAGTGCCCCGCGTGAGCGTGACCGACGCCGCCCGCAAGGTGGTGTTCGCCCGCGTGGGCGAGCGCCTGCGCGTGGCGGGCATGGTCGAGCTGCGTGGCGAAGACCGGCGCATCGCACCGGAGCGCATCGCCTCGCTGGTCGCGACCGCGCGCGACGTGTTCCCCGGGGGCGGCGACTACGGCGCAGCCGAGCCTTGGGCGGGGCTGCGCCCGGCCACGCCCACGGGCGAGCCGGTGACGGGGGTGGCCGCGGGCGGGCCGCGCAACCTGGTGCTGAACACCGGGCATGGGGCGCTGGGCTTCACCCTGGCCTTTGGCAGCGCAGGGCGCGTGGCGCGGCTGGTTTCAAGCCAAATCAGGCTCTAGCGCTTATTCAGTAAGCGTCTGTAGCTATCTTTTTTGGATGATTCGGCATTTCAGTTATCCATAGCGCTCCGCTGTGCGTCGCCCACAGCCCATGAGAGCGACACGGCCCAGGCGGGGGCAGCCGCGCAAGGGCCGCCCCGCCGCGCCGGCTGCGTCCCCCTGCCCGCAGTGCGCAGCAATGCGAGAGCGGGGGGAAGGCGCGAAGCGACTCAGGGGGTGTCGATGGATCTCAAACGATCTGCGTCAGCGCCTGCTGCATGCAGCGTGTGAAGTGCCGCGCCATCACCGAATTGGGGCGCGCCGTGGGCCGCAGCGCGTGCACCGTGGTGGCGATGGCGGGCTCCAGCGCAAGGATGTCCACCTTGTCGAGGTCGGCGGATGCGGCGGTGCAGGATTCGACCAGCGCCACGCCCACGCCGTGGTGCGCCAGCGCCAGGGCGACGTGGTAGGTCTGCACCGACATCACCTCGCGCAGCCGCGTTTCGCTGTTCTGCAGCGCATGGCCCAGCACCATGCCCAGCGGGTCGCGGCCGTCCAGGCCGATGACCGGCAGGCCCGCGAGCTGCGCCATGGTCAGCGTGCCCCCGGCGGCCTGGCGCGCCGTGAGCAGGCCCTTGGGCACCGCGCAGACCACGCGCCGCTCGGCCAGACGCTCCTGCGTCAGCGCGGGGTGCGACGCGGCGCTGAAGACGTAGCCCACGTCCGACTCCTGCAACACCAGGGACGACACGATCTGCGGCGAGTGCAGCGCCTGGTGGTGCACCACCACGCCCGGGTACTTCGCGCGAAAGAGCTGCATGGCGCGCGGGAACACCTCGTAGCTCAGCGCCAGCACCGTCAGCACACGCAGCTCCCCCTGACCGCGACCGACCTGCAGGCTGGCCGAGAGGCGCTGCACCTCGTCGAGCTGGGCGAACAGGCGTTCGATGAGCGGGTAGAGCGTCTGCGCTTCCAGGGTGGGCTTGAGCCGCCCGCGCACGCGCTGGAAAAGGGCGAAGCCGAGCTGCAGCTCGGCATGCTGCAGCGTGCGGCTGACGGCCGGCTGGGTGATGTTGATCAGGCGCGCGGCGGCGCTCACGCTGCCGGTCAGCATGACGGCGT
>JAANMV010001547.1_pt1 | contig 24968 bp, 22 predicted proteins | sample 7279661 | NCBI WGS metagenome assembly JAANMV01 (sample SAMN14094540, study PRJNA606508) | bioreactor metagenome | isolation source: A lab-scale SPAN reactor treating ammonium-rich wastewater day 121 | place: Ireland: Galway | collected 2017-05-16
GGTGTCCTCGAGCAGCGAGACGATGTTTCTCTCGATGCAAAACCTGCGGAACATATCGACTTCTTTTTCCGTTTCGGCTTCCATCGGCGTTTCAAGCCCGTTTTTATGCGCGCCGCCGAGGTCGATCAAGTCGTCGAGATTCCTGTAATCGACTTGAACAAGCGACTGAGCGTCGTTCGCCACTTGACGCGGTATGCCAATATCCATCACCAGAATTTTTCGCCCCGCCTCCGCGCTCGCGCCGGCGAAATGCGAGGCGTCAAGCACCGGGCTAAGCGCGCCGGTAGCGACGACGACGGCAGTGCAATTGGGAATAAGCGAGGCAATTTCCGCAAGCGACATCCACTCGCCCTCGTGGCGCTCGCCGATTGTCCGGTTGACGCGCGTCACCTTCGCGCCGAGATGCTGCTCGAGCGTTTCGGCGGTTTTTCTACCAATCGAACCCATTCCGACAACGGCAACCGGCTTTCCTCGCGCCTCGCCGCCGAAATGGAGGCGCAGAAATTCCGCGGTCATTCCATGAATTCCCCGCGTATGATCGCTGCGATAGCCAATTCTTGCGCCGGTTTTGGCCAGCCGTCCCGCGTGCTTCGCGAGTCCGTTCAATATTGCGGAGGAAGTTTTTTCATCGCGCGCGCGGCCCAGCGCGTCCTGAAACTGCCCCGCTATTTGCGCTTCGCCCGCGGCGAGCGATTCGAGACCCGCTGCGACGCGAAGCAGGTGAAGCGCCGCGGCGCGGCCGACGTAAGTGCGGGGAAGGGGATAGCTTGCGGCGTCCTTTAACCCGCGCTGCCACCTTTGAACCATTTGAGCGGTGAGAAGCGACGAAATCCATTCGGGATTCGCGGTCGAAACTATCCATTCGACCCTGTTGCAAGTTTCGAGCGAAGCGAAGCCAGCGCCCGGCTCGACGGAGGCGATGCCGCGAAACAGGATTTGCCGCTCTTCCGGCGTCGTTACAAGGCGCTCGCGAAAAATTACGTTCGCGGTTCTGAAGTCGCATCCGACAGTTACGAGCGGTATTTCTTGTTTGCGCGAAAGATTCATACGGCGGCAGCCTCCGGTTCAATCTCGCGAGCCGCCGCGAGATAATTTATAACCTGCGATGCGGCTTCGTATCCGCTTGTTACCGCGTGTTCCATGCCGACGCCAGTAAGATAATTGCCCGCGAGAAACACTCCCGGCGCGCCCTTGATCGCGCTTTTGATTTCGTCCATCCGGCGGGGATGTTCAGGCGTAAGCTGGGGAATGGCGGCGGGATATCGGATAATTTTGTTCATTTCCGGAGGAGATAATTCGACGCCGAATATGCGCGAATGCTCCAATATCAATAACTCCAGAATTTTGGCGTCGCTAAGTTCCATCGCCGGTTTATCCGTCATGCCGCCGTAATAAGAAGTGTAAAGCAGCTTGCCTTCCGGCGCACGGCCGCAAAAAAGCTGAGATGAGAATATCGTTCCGAGCACGCGAATATCGTACATTCTCGGCATAAGAAATCCGAATCCGTTTGGTAATCCTTTCGCATTTTCCGGCTGACTCCAGTGAATCAGCGTTACTGGAGACATTGGAATAGACGAAAGAGGCTCGACGGCTTTCGGCGCGATACTTCTCAATATACCCGGCGCGATATTCGGCGGCACCGCGCATATTACCGTGCGTGAATGAAATTCGCCGGCTTTTGTTTCGACCGTATAGCCGTCGCTGTTTTTGCGAATACTTATCGCGGGATTCGACGTTAAAAGTCTTTCGCCGAGACGGACGGCAAGCTCTTCGGTAATCGCGCCGAGGCCGCCTTTGAAGCTGTAAAGACCTTTATGCGACTCGATTTTTTCGCGGCGCATCCGCTTTTTCTTGGCGCGCATGTATATAATCGCGCCGAGAATCATCGAACCGGATTCCCGCTCGAAATTCCAGAATTTTTCAAACGCGGCTTTCGCACCCAGCATTTTTACGTCCCCGGCGTATATGCCTGATACGAAGGGACTCATAATGTACGTCGCCGCTTCTTTGCCGAATCTTCTGACGAAGAAATCCCACGCCGTGTCTTCGGGCGAAGCGCCGCAGGGAACGAACGGCTCTGCCATAAGTCTCAACTTCGCTTTTCCGGAAAGCAGCTTCGTTCCGATAAAGCTCGAAATGCCGGAGGGTAGCGCGTGCAGCTTTCCATCCCGGTAAATATACCGATTATCCGCATGCGCGGAAGAAGGCTCGGCATATTCTTCAAAGTCGAGTTCGCGGGCGAGCTTCCATATAAACTCGGACGAGCCGAGAAAGCTGTACGGACCGATTTCTAGCCTGAAACCTTCATAATCGATAGTGCGAATGCTGCCGCCCGCAAATTGCCCAGCTTCGACTACCGTTACGTCGAGTCCGGACTGCAGCAGCTTAAAGCCCGAGGTAAGCCCGGCGATGCCTCCACCGATTACGATTGCGTCAAGCACCGGCGGCCTCCCACATTTCGATAGCGCCGATTGTCATTTCCGCCAGCGCGGAAATATATTCCGGCGAGCTTTCGAGAGTTGGGACGCGAATGTATGATTTCAACCCCGCCGCTTTGCAGGTATCTTTAAATTCTACGTCGAGGTCGTAAAGGGTTTCTAAATTTTCGCTCACGAAACTCAATGGCTGAACTATAAGCTGTTTGACGCCATTACTTATAAGCGATTCGAGTTCTTCTTCGAGGGTAGGGCCGCGCCATTTAACCGGTCCGACGCGGCTTTGATATGCAAGACTGTAAGGGGGCAATACGTCAGCCGATTCGCAAATTGCACGCGCGGTTTCTTCCACTTCGTCCGCGTACGGGTCGCCGCCGCGAATATACGATTCCGGTATGCTGTGCGCGGCAAAAAGAATATGCGTATTCAAGTTTATATTCGCCTTGCTTATTGCATTCAATAGCAGCTTCCTCATCGCGAAAATATAATTCGCATTGTTGAAATGCCTGTCGATTATTCTATAATCGATGCCATCATCGATTTGGTTTTCGAAATCGCGAATAGAAGACAAAGTGGAGACGGTGGAATACTGCGGATATAGCGGAATGACTACCAATCGATTGCACCCGCCGAGTTTCAGAGTGGATAGCGCGTCCGAAACGGACGGCGGGGTATATCGCATCGCGAACGCGGCCGGAAGGCCCGTCGATTTCGCCAGTTCTTCCGACTGCTTTCTCGTTGCGTCCTCAATCGGCGATTTGCCGCCGATTAACTCGTAGCGCTTAATAACCTTCGGTGCGCGTTTGCGCGATACCGCTTTTGCGAACGGCTTTTGAAAAAGCGCGCCGAGCGGCAGCCGAATCATCAGCGGATCGGCCAAAAGGCTGTATATGTACGATTCCACTTCGTCAATCGAATTCGGGCCGCCCATGTTAAGCAGCAGAATTCCGTATTTTGGCAGGAGTATGTTCATTATTTCAACTTTGGTCCATCGCGATACTTAAACCGTTTTGGAATACTTTTCTTCGCGCAAGTCCTTTTTCAAATATTCGTCGAACGGCATGCAAATATTCCTTATGAAAAACCTTCCCGTTTCGCCGACGGTAATATCCTTTTCGCCTAACTTCAACAGCCCGTCGTTTTCCATCGCGGATAGTTCAGAGAGTTCGCGCTCGAAATGACTTTCGAAATCGATTCCGAAGCGCTCTTCGATGGCGGTCATATCGAGGAAGAAGTTGCACATAAGTTCGAGAATTACCGCGCCGCGAAGTTTATCTTCTTCGGTCTGTTCAAGTCCTTTAATCCAAATATTCCCGCCCGCTCCGGCGATGTACTTCGCCACGGCTTTTTCGTTTTGCGTGAACGTAGTGCCCACGAAGCTGATCGATGACGCGCCGATTCCCGCAAGGTCGGTCGCTTTGAGCGTGGAATATCCCATGAAGTTGCGTGTAAGCCGCCTTGAATTGAGCGCGGTAATAAGCTCGTCGTCCGGCAGCGCGAAATGGTCCATTCCGACGTGCGCATACCCCGCGCCGGTAAGTATTTCGTACGCGAGCCCGAATAGCTCCATACGCTCCGCGGTTTCCGGAAGCGGATATATTTCGAGATTCTTCTGATGCGGGCTGACCCACGGCACGTGAGCGTATCCGAACACCGCGATACGGGACGGCGCGATTTCGGCGGTTTTACGGCAGGTTTCGGAAAAAGTTTCCGGCGTTTGAAGCGGCAACCCGTATATCAAATCTATGTTTATCGCGGAATGGCCCATCTTTCGAAGGTGCGATAACTTTTCCTTAAGACCATCTTCGCTCTGCACCCGCGCAATCGCCTTTTGCACATCGGGATTCAAATCCTGCACGCCGAAACTGAACCTGTTGAATCCCATTTCCACGAGAGCGCTTAAATAGTCCAAATCAACGGTTTCGGGATGAATCTCTATCGAGCGCTCGCCGTTTTTTGGAAAGTGAAACCGTTCTTTCAGTCCGTTAAAGAGCGCCGCCATTTGGTCCGGCGATAGAAACGTGGGAGTTCCGCCGCCGAGCGCAAGCTGCACCGCCTGCCTTCCGCCCCCGGTCAATTCCGCAATCCGCCCGGCTTCGCGCAAAACTGCGGCGATATACGCGTCCGTGTTCTCGTCGTTTTTGCATATCGTCGTGTGGCATCCGCAGTAAAGGCAGCGGCTTCTGCAAAACGGCACGTGAACGTAAAGCGAAATATCGCTTTCCATCGCCGAGGCGCGCCACTTCGCCTCGATTGCCGCCGCGTCGAAATCGGTTTTGAATTGCGGCGCGGTCGGATAACTCGTATAGCGCGGCCCGCTCGTGGCGTATTTTTCGGAAAGCTCTTTCGGTATTTTTCTCGGTGAAATCATTTCTCAGCCCCGTTCGCCCTCCGCGACGTTTTTCCATTTGACAACCGCGCTTACAAAAGCCTCGATTCCTTCAAGCGGCGTTTCCGGCGCGACGCCATGGCCGAGGTTGGCGATATGACCTTTGCCGCAGGTTTCCGCAAGCATCGCGCTGGTGCGCCTTTTAATTTCGTCCGGCTCCGCGAATAGCACGCCGGGGTCGAGATTGCCCTGCAAAGCGATGCCGCCGCCAAGCCGCCGCCGCACTTCGCCAAGCGATATCCGCCAGTCGATTCCCAAAACCGAAGCTCCGCTTTTTGCCGCGCTTTCGAGCACGTTGCCGACTCCGTTCACGTAATAGATGACCGGCGTACCCGGATGTTCTCGCGCAAGGCGCGCCGTAATCGCCTGCACGGATGGCAGCGCGAACCTATCGAATTCGGCCCGGGAAAGCTCGCCGGCCCACGAATCGAAAAGCTGCACTGCGTCCGCTCCGGCCTCGACTTGCATTGCCAAATACTCGGCAGTAACGTCCGCGATTTTCGCAAGCAGCGCGCCAAAAGCCTGCGGCTCGCGAAACATCATCCGCTTTGTAGATGAAAAGCTTTTGCTGCCGCCGCCTTCGATCATATAACTCGCCACCGTGAACGGCGCGCCTGCGAAACCGATTAGCGCTTTTTCGCCGCCAAGCTCGCTTCGCACGATTTTCATCGCATCAGGCACGTATCCAAGCGCAGCCGCCGCGCCTTCGCATTTCAGCGATTCGGCGTCCGCCGCGGTTTCAACCTTCGGCGAGAGAGACAGCTTGGGTTCGTAAGCGACTGAAAGCCCCATCGCCTCCGGCACGACCAGAATGTCGCTGAAAATAATCGCAGCGTCCAGCGGAAATCTGCGCACGGGCTGCAGCGTCACTTCAGCGGCTAGCGCTGGCGTTTTGGTGGTTTCGATAAAGCCGTGCCGCTCGCGCAGCGCGCGATATTCGGGCAGGGTGCGGCCCGCCTGGCGCATAATCCAGACCGGCGGCCTGTCAACGTTTTCGCCCTTGCAGGCGGCTATGAACCTTTGTCTCGAGGTAAACTGCAAAACGCTTCCCTTCGCCACTACGAATAGCCCGCCCGCGCCCGAAACCGCGTTTGCCGAAGCGGATAGGATGCTGTTTCCGGAAAAAAATAAGGCGGACGGCGGCGGATAAATACTACCTCAAATAACACCTTAATACAAGGAATTGGAGTTTGTGAGCGATAGCGCTTTGCCCGGCATTTACGCATCGTTATTCCGGCATTTTTTCCGGCACAGGCGGCTCGCAATGAAATGCCAACAGACGATGACCGCGCCCGGCTTTTTGAACGAGCACAACCGAGATGTAACGCTGTCCGGGCGAAGGAGTTTCGGTTGCAGGCGACAGCTCTAATGCGATATGCATTTTCGTACTGCGAATTACGGTGAACTCGTATTCGGAAGCAAGCGGCGCGTAATCCAAATCGCCGTATCTCGACGTAAAGTATGCTCCGCCTTCCCGGAACTCCATAATGTGCATCCATTCTCTGCCGGTCTGGCCGGAGCGCCAGTTGTTGACGTAAATGTCGGGATTATTGAACGGCCAAATTCCGGGCTGGGCAATGATGTCGATGGAGTTGCCATCTTGCACCAATGCCGGCCGGTCGATATAAACGCCCCTGAAAATGCCGTATGCGATAAGCAAGCTTATAAGAACGGCTCTGGCGATAGCCGTTCGGCGCTTAACTTGCGGGCTGTTCCGCAAGTTTTTCTCGGATTCGAGTTTTTCCTTTTGCTCCAAAATACAAAATTAGCAAATTCTGTGATATAATACAATCGTTGCGACGCCGGCCTTAGGTCGAGAAGGCCTGTTATAGCGGTGCCGGCTTTGTGCATATTTTATTCTCCCATCCAGCCAATAATTCGTCCGTCCGCTTCTGCGCGTCGTTGCGTGCCGGTTTAACGGAGCCTTAAAATGAAGTGCTTTTTCAATATTTTAGTTTGTTCGGTTTGCATAGCGGCAAGTTTGGTCGCATGCGGGACTTTCGAAAAAAATCCCGCTGTCTCTAAATCCATAGAGGGGGAAAACCTTGAGTTAAAATCCGGGGAAGAGGCAATAGTTGATGAGTTTACGCTCGACGAAATTTCAGCCGAGCTCGACCGCTTGGATATTGAGAAACGATTCGGAGATTTGGGAAAAGCGCTGAAATCGGCTTTTTTGGCGGCGGTTTCCGATTCTCTAGGTGGAAAGCCCTCAATATCAAGCGCGGTTGCGGATTTAACTTTCGACCATGCCGAAAATGCGCTCATTTGGTCTTACGTTAACCCGGGCGATTACGATTTGAACGGTCTGGTTGAAGTTGCCGACATCATCCCAATCGCCGAAAACTACCTAGCCAAAATCGGTAATGGCGCTGGAAATGAGGAATTGAAAAAGTGGATTGACGGAGACGGAAACGGAGAAGTTGGAGTATCCGATATAACCGTTATTGCGCAAAATTATATGTCGCACGTCGATGGCTATTCAGTTTATGGAAGATACCGCCCGTATGAAGATTTCGAGAGATTGGCAGATTTGGAATTCGCTGCCGGAGCCGGAAATTATCCGAAGTTGTTCAAGTTCGAATTATCTGAAGATAGTCCAAGGTTCCTATACGTAGTTCCCTTCGATTCCAATGGCGATCGGTATCCGTCGGGGAAAATTGTGGATACGGGAAACAGAAATCCAAGAGCAGTTCTTAACACCGACAAAAAAGTAGGTATCGCGCCGTTAACAGTGACCTTTGACGGAAGAAACAGCGAAGACATCGACGGTAATGTAATCAGTTATAGATGGATTTGGAGTGAAGAAGAAGGCTTTGACACGAGATTTGATAATTTCCGCCGCTTTGACCGAACCTTCGGGTATCCGGGCGAATACGACGTATCGGTAATTGTCAGAGATAATGAAGGCGCGCTGGGATCGGCCACGGTGCATATCTCCGTTTCAGGGGAAAACGATTTATACGAAGTGGAACCGAACAACGGCCCTGAGAATGCGAACCCGCTACCGGAATTGCCGATTGATGCAGGTATTGTTAAAGGAAGCATCGGTTCAACCGCAAGCTTCCTGGGCTATTCGGGCGATTACGAAGATTGGTACTCGTTTTCCGTTCCCGAAAGCGGCTTTGTACTGCTGTATATTGGACATCCAGCCAACTTGCTTTATGAAGGCAAAGATAACATAGCCCTCCTTACTTACGATCAAGGCGGTCCGGGCGTACTTTTGGAAGCTCATCTCGAAAGTATGAAACCGGCTTTCCTGCGTGTTTTTAGTATCCCATACTATCAGTATCACTCCGAATACGATATATACGGCTCATTTTCTCCGCAAATATTCAAGTGGAACTACTTTCTGGAACCGAATGTATTTTCGGAATATTCATCGAGAATGGCAATTCAGCACCATCACTTAAATGCTGTTTGCATCAATGGTACAATTCATGCAGCCTTTATGCAATATCTTTCGCCAAGCGGTGAGTATGCAATTGTGTATGCAACATACAGCGGATCCGAATGGATCTTTGAGCCTGTATTGCATTCGCCAAATGTATTTTCTCAAATAAAGCTCCAAATGGATTCAACCAACCGTCCATGCATCGCTTTTTATGAGCTGGATACTGCAACAGGAATCAGAACTCTTAAAGTGGTGCGCAAGTCCGGCTCGATCTGGAATTACGAAGATATTAACGCAATCGCGCCTTATATGTATGGCAACCTTGGCTTTGCGATCGACAATTTCGATAATTTAGTTCTTGCCTATGCCGATTATGGATCATCCCTACTTAGAATAGTTTACGAGACAGACGACGGATTTAAGGTTTTCAGCACGCGAACAAAAGCATCTTTAGACGGCAATATTGCCGTTGCCATCGATCAAAGCAATGCGATAAACGTATTTTACAATCGTTATACCTCGTCTCATGTTACTCTTGGCAAATTCGACCGTGCCGCATATGAATATGAGACCATAAGCGAACTCGGCGATGCGCTGGATATGGCTATTGATGAGGAGGGCAAGTATCACCTGTTGTATAATATTGAAGCGCCATATTATGGCCATAACATGACCTATTCCATAGGACAAAGTGGGTCGTGGAATAGCGAAGTAGTATGGGATAATGCCCAGTATGGTTCGATTGGGAAAATACTAATGGACCTAGAGCCAAGGATAATCGTAGGGACAAAAATGTATAGGGATTACGCGGATCTCGTGCATTATATAGCTCTCGATAACGGGCAATGGGTTGCCGACAAAGTCGAAATAATGGCATCCGGCATGCCAACTATGTTCAATTATCAAGGTAAGGATACTATATTGTATGTATATAATCCAAGGCAATCCACGGAATTTCACTTAAAGTGGGCTATCAAGGAATAACCCCCAAGAATGAAACTAGCTGAAATGTCTTTTTGTTTCCGAATGATAGGTTGTGCCTACGCTGTTTTTGCGTGCGCTCAGCCATTCCGACAGCTTCGTTTGCGCGGTCGCGGGCGAATCGTTCGATAGTACGCCGCTCGTAAGCTGCGCAATTTCATCGCGGGACAATACAAAGTCGCCGGTAAACAGACTCAAAACGGATGTAAGAAAATATGCGAGCGGGTTCGGCGCGCCGAAAACGAGGGAACGGCTTCCAACCGTATTTCTTATCCGAATGACTAAGTCGCGGAATGCGTAAGATTCCGGTCCGGCCGCGTCGATTATTATGGAATCATTCGATTCGACGGCATCGGCAATTAGCTCCGCGAAATCTTCCACGAAAACTGGCTTGATTCCATATTTGCCGTTGCCGGGATAGACAAATAGTGGAAACTTTCGCAGAAAATATGCGATGTTGTTTATCAATATATCCTCATCGCCGAATAGCACCGCGGGGCGCAAAATCGCGTATGACATTCGGCTCGATTGGATATGAGATTCCACTTCGGCCTTGCCGCGATAGTAAGGCGACGGACTGTCGAGAGATGGGTTAAGTATGCTGACATGAACTATGCGCGGCACTCCGGCGTCAGCAGCGGCGTCGATCAGTTTAATGCTGTTGGCCACGGCCTTTTCGTGGGTCGCGCCGCGGTGCCGATACCTTATCCAATATGTATTGACCAGCGCACTACATCCTTGCATGGCGTCTTTCAGCGAAGTTTTGTCGTCGAAATTCAGCGGGTGCGTATCCGCAATGTATGAAGGCGCATCGTGCGGTTTTGGCCTTGAGGTCAAGGTTGCGAATTCGTAGCCCCGCTTTGCCAGCTCTTTTGCCGCGTATTTGCCACTGAATCCGTACGCGCCTGTTATCGCAATTCTCGGCATATCCCCTTCCAATCAGTCCGAGTCTTCCGCCGAGCCGCCGTTCATTCCTTTGATGACCCATTTGCCGTCGGGCGTTTTTTCGACGTACTTTCCGACGCGCTTCTTGGCTTCCTTAAGGTAGCCGTCGCATTTTTTGATGAGAGCGACGCCTTCCTCGAAAAGCCGCACCATTTCGCCCAGTTTCACGTCTTCGCGCTCGAGTTCGCCGACGATTTCGCGCAGTCGCTCGAACGTTTCTTCGAAGTCCGCGAGCGAGTCCTCACCGCTGTCAGAAAGTTCTCCGCCTTCGAAAAGCTCCTTGTCTTCCGTCATTTCAATCACCTTTCCTTTTCGTCATTTTCGTTAGCCATGCCGGTCGCGTCGGGTTCGCCCGCCGTTGCGAAAAATGCGCCGCGATGGGCGCGCACGCGTATTTCGTCGCCGGGTTTAACTTCGTTAGCAACGGTAATCGGCTCCGACTTCCCGCGCCGCGTGACGACGCTGAATCCGCGTTTGAGCTGTTTTTCAAGGTCGCCCGCGTAAATCGCGGAGCGGAATCCGGACAAACCCGATTCGAGCGAGCCGAGTTTTCCGTCTGCGCCGCGCGCGAGCGCAAGCGACGTCGCCGAGAGGTCGGATTCGCGCCGTGCCGCCGAAATAATTATCGCGGCAATCGTGCGGTGGTCCAGCGCGCGAGCCGTTTCCGCCCGCAGGCTTTCGATTCGCGCCGGAAGCCCGGTAGCCGCGCCCGCGGCGTCGTCCAAAGTTCTTTCCGCGTCTTCGATGCGTGCCGAAATAGCGCGCACGGCGCGCAAATCCGCGAGCCGCGCGAAGTCCGATTCGATAGTCCTGATTCGCCTATCGGCAAGCTCGAGTGCTTGTTGCGAAAGCCGCCCGTACTCGGCCAGAACTATCGGCCAATTGGCGGTGGCGATTTCCATCGCGGCGGTCGGGGTCGGCGCGCGAAGGTCGCTTGCGAAATCGCATATCGTAAAGTCGATTTCGTGGCCGACGCCGCTAATCACGGGGATCGTGCAGTTCGCCACGGCGCGCGCGAGCGATTCGTCGTTGAAACACCAAAGGTCTTCGATGCTTCCGCCGCCGCGGGCGACGATTACGAGATCGAACTGCCGCGGGTCGCTTTGCGCGGCTTCGAGCGCGGCGATGATTTTCGGCGGCGCCGAGTCGCCCTGCATAATCGTTGAAAACAGCTTCAGCTCCACGTGCGGCGCGTTTTTGTCGTGAATGTTCAGCATGTCCTGAAGCGCCGCGGTGGTCGGGCTCGTAACGATCGCAATGCGGTGAGGAAGTTTCGGAACGGGGATTTTTCGCTCTTCGTCGAACAGCCCTTCCGCCTTGAGCCGGGCCTTGATTTTCTCGAACTCCGCGGCGAGCGCGCCGACGCCTTTCGGGACGACTTCGCTTACGGAAAGCTGATATTCGCCGCGAGGCATATAAACGGTTATCTTTCCGGTCGCGACCACTTGGTCGCCGTCGTTAAACGGCAGTTTTTTGCGCCCGTGACCGAACCAGACGCACTTTACCAGCGCGTCCTTTTCCTTGAGGTTGAAATACACGTGGCCGAGGCTCGATACCGTAGGCTGAGACACTTCGCCGGCGACCGAGACGTGCATGAATAGAGGTTCCGATTCGAGCGCGGCTTTTATGAGCTTCGTAAGCTCGAGCACGGTAATCGTTTTTCTCGCGGACGACACGCTCCGATTTTACACGACGGCGGGTTCGCACGGACTATTTGGCCGGCTTTGGATTATCGGCAGCGGATGGAAACAGAAAAACGGCGGAAAGAAGCATGCCCGCGATTAAAAACCATACGGCTACTTTATCCTCGAATTTCTCTTCGAACTTGAATTCGAGTGCGTGCCCTCCGGGAGGAATCAAAACCGCTTGAAACGCGCCGTTCGCTTCGATAATTCGAACCCGATTTCCGTCGAGATACGCTTTCCATCCGGGATAGTTTGTCGCCGTTCTTACGAACAATGCGGATTTATCGGTGTTAATCGAATATTCCTGCAGCCGCGCGGTTGCCGACACAAGTCTCGCTTCCGAAACTTCGCCTCGCGATTCGATTGCGACGTTTTCGGTAACCAGCGCAATCTGGTCGAGAAACAGCGGATAGTGCGATTCGATATGTCCGAAAATGTCAGGTTCGGATTCGAATTTGCGGACGCTGTGTATGAGGTAGTATCCCCGAAGCGGCTCCGTAGCGCCGGGGAGTTCGGACGACGGAAGCGCATTCAGCCAGGCGGCTGTTTCGGCGGCGCGCGACTCCGCCATCGGGCCGTCTCCGCTTGCGAGCGCGGCGGAGTAAAAATCGCGAAAATTTTCGAGAACCAGTTCGCCGGCCCATCCCACGCTTCCGAGCCCCGCGATTGACGGATAGCACGGTTTCGAAAACTCGGCGTCGTGATAATTTTCCGGCGCTTCGCCGGTATGGAATATTCGCTTTGCGCCGTCTTCGGCATTCATTTGTTTGAAAATTTCGGGCACCGGCAGGGCGGATTCCTTCGGCGACGTAAGGTTGAACGCGCGGTGAAACGAAAGCAGCGGGAGGAAGCACAATAGGAAGAGGGCGGAGGAGGCGATGCGGCGGGCGCGCGCCGAAATCGCGTTAAAAACCGCGCCGTCGAGCGAAATCGCGGCGAGCGCGCAGAGCATGAGAATGGCCGGAATTATGAAGCGCGCGGGAATTCGAGTAGCGCTCATCCCAGGCACGAGCCAAAAAATCGCGTATATCCCGGCGTACTTGCCGAGCGCCAGAACGAGCGCCACCGCGGCCGCGGAATATGCCGCGAGCGCGGCCTTGTACGCATGCGCGATCGGCAGGGCGAACTTCGATGTCTTGCGCGAAAGAATGCCGATGAAACCGGCGAGCGCGAAAACGGCCGGGATTACTCCGACGAGCGATACGTATTCGACGAATCCTTGCGGGCCGCGATAATCGGGCGATTGCCATGCGTTCGCCGGCCCGAACGCGAAAGGATAAAGCAAAGTGGCGAGCATCGTGGGCGGATAGCTGTAGGATAGGAAATCCGCGAACGTAAAATCCGAGCGGTTGCTCATGCCCAGAAGTTGAAGCGTCGAAAGCACTTGCGGAAGCGCGATAAACGCGCCGAGGAAAAAGCCCGCAGCCGGCGCGGCGATGAACGGCAATACTTTCGGCCTGTTTTCGCGCCGCTCGACCGCCAGTTTCGCGGCCAGGAGCAAGATTAGCGCGATGAATGAGATGGCTGTCATTTGCGGATGTCCGGCGAGAATCATCGACGCGGAGACGATTGAAACGAGAGCGATTTTTTTGAGCAAGCCGGCGTTAGAAGTTCCGCGCAAATGCGCCGCGCGAGCGGCGTCCAGCCCCGCGGCAATAAGCCATGGCATAAGCGATGCGACCGCGACGAGATTGAAATGGCCGAGGTGGGCAATAAGCGGCCCGCTCGCCATGAACACGGTTGACATTATCGCCGCCCCCGAATGGCTTGCGGAAAGCCGCCGGAAAAGGAAGTATGCGCCAGCGCCCGCGAGAATCGTGTGCAAAAGACAGAAAAGCGAAATCGCCGTCCAAACGTCGAACAGCGAATGGAGGAAAAGGTTCGGCGGATAAAGCATCCCCGTCTGGCCTTCGGCGAACAGCGGAAATCCGCACGCCTGATCGGGATACCAAAGCGCGAGCCTGCCCTCCTTGAGTTCGGAGGCATAAAAGTTTCGCCACGGGTAATTTTGATAGACGATGTCGCCGCTGGGCGCGTAAACTTCGCCGAAGAACAGCACCGGAGAATGCAGGACAATCGCCGCCGCGATTATCGCCGCAAGCGCGGCAAAAGCGCCTTTGAATTCCGTCATCGCCGGATTTTATCATCCGCGCCCGCGGCGCCCGCAACCTTACCCTGCGGGCGGAGTCGATAATGACGGAGGGCGAGTCCGGTTCGATTGCGCCGGAAAATGGATAGAATATAGTTGTCGCGTCGTTCGCGGCGAAAAATTATGGCGGCTGTAAAGTTTAACTGGGACATTGTTTGGAATATCGCTCTCATCGCGCTTTGGATTTGGCAGGCGCGATGGACGTGGCTCGACGCGCACGCGAAATACGGACGGGGGCCGTTTTTCGGGCTGTTGGCGCTTTTTCTGCCGGGTGCGGGGATATTGTTCTACTTTTTGTACCGCGAAAGCGCGCTGATGGAAATCGACATGCTCGACGCCGAAACGGCGCTCGAAGTTTCGGACACGGTGCAGGTCAGCCGCACCGCCGGGGACAGGGCGAGTTCGAGAGACGTCAGAAATATGGCGAGAAATACCGGTCGTTTCATTAGCCGGCGCGACCGTCGCGACGCGAAGGAACTGCGCGAAAAAGCCGCCGCCGTGGAAAACGAAAATCCGCTTCTCGCGAAAGAGCTCAGGGAAAAGGCGGATCTTCTCGACCCGCCGCGCCCGCCGCGAAAGCCGTTTCGGCGCAGGTGGAAGGAGTTTTGGATTATTCAGCGCGACAAATGGGAAATCCGGCGGAAGAGGATGCGGGAGCGAAGGGAATATCTGAAGCGGCCGAAAAAACTGCGCAAGTACGACGAATTCATGGAGCGGCTTCAAAAGACGCCGGTCGTCGACCCTACGATGGAAGGGCTGATTTTCGAAGGGCAATACGAAGTTGCGCGCGAGCGTGCGATAATAAACCTGCAAATCGCGGAAGAAGCGGGCGACGAGCGCAAAATCATCACCTATCGGCGATACCTCGACCAAATCGAAAAAATCACGCATATGTATTTCCCCGAGCGCGCCGAAGAAGACGAGACGCTGGAAAAATACGATATGTCCGGCGGCGGAGAGGAGTAAATTTTCGACATATGACGCGCGCGAACGGCGAGCGAGAGGACAGCGCGCGGCTAGCTGTTTCCTTTGCTTTGTCGAACCTTTCTGTAATGAAATGTAGAAAAAAAGCGAAAGGATGGCGAACGACAAAAAGGCCGCAAAAAGCTGATAACCCGGCCGAATTTAGGGTATGATATTTTGTCCTACTCCGAGGTGCGCTATGCCGAAACTTAAAATCGCCGTGACAATAGACGAGGCGCTGTTGTGCGAACTCGACAAGCTCGTGGCGGATGAGGTTTTTCCTAGCCGCAGCAGCGCGATTGAAAGCGCGGTGAAACTTGCGCAAAAAGCCATGCGCCGCAAGAGGCTTCTTCGCGAGCTCGACAAGATTTCGCCGGAAGAAGAAATTGCCCTTGCCGAGGAATTCGAGACTGCGGATATTGAAACATGGCCGGAATACTAAGGGGCGGAATATATTGGTGCGAGCTGGAGCCGGGAGTAGGTCACGAGCAGAGCGGGAAAAGGCCGGTGTTGGTAATAAGCCACGCGCAAGTAAACGATAAGCTTCGTACCGCAATCGTAATCCCTTTGACGAGTTCGAGCCAGCGAGCCGGTTTTCCGCTGACCATGGAACTCGGCGATAAAAAACTGTCCAAAAAGTCTTGGCTGAAAATTTCGCAAGTCAGAACGGTCTCGATTGCAAGATTGTCCAAGCTAATTACAAAAGTGAACGACCAAGTGCTAGTTAAGGCAATTTCGGGTTTAACGGAGCTTATATCATAGGCGGCTGCCGCATATTCGCGCCCTCGTGAGTTTTTCGCTTGAAATCGGACACATACCGGGATATTCTATTCAGGGCTTAGAACGGCCACCGGGATTTCCTTCGAGGGAGGAGCGAGATGAGAATTGCGGGAATTTTACTGGCGGCAATTTTGCTGCTTTCGCTGTCCGCCTACGCGTCTTCCTGCGGGAAGGCAGGCGGTGCTACACTTTCCGAATGCCCATTGCGGCGGCGATACTTGTTTTGACCTACGTTCTGATTGCGCTTCAGCGCTTTCTGCGCACGCGGCTCAAAATGCCCTCCGGCGCGCTTCTCGGCGCGGCGTTGATGGCGGTGTTCGGCGGAATTCCTGCGGATAAAACGCTGTCGCACATACCCGCGGACATTCTGCTTTTCCTGACGGGGATGCTCGTTATCGCCGTGTATTTGCAGGCGGGGAACGCGGTTTCGTTTTTCGCCGGGAGCGCTCTGCGCCTCGCGAATTCGCCGGTCAAACTTTTGATTTTTTTCACGCTGACCGGCGCGATTGTTTCCGCATTGGCGCTTAACCTGACTGCGGCGATTCTCCTCGCACCGCTCGCGCTATCGATTTGCCGCAAGGTGGGCGAAAAACCGGCGCCATATTTAATAGCGCTGATACTGGGCATAAACCTCGGCAGCGCCGCGACGGCGATGGGCAGCCCGCAGACGATGTTCATCGTGTCGCTTTCCGGCATGGGATTTTGGGAATATTCCTCGAAAATGATGGTCGTTTCGGCCGTGGGGACCGCCGCGGCAATCGCATGGCTGCTCGCAATTTACGGCAGGCAAATGCGCGGCAGAAGCTTCGCGGGGGAAAAGGACGCGTCGGTAAGTCATGGCCTCGGTTTTACCGGCGCGACGAGCGTCATAGTCTCTGCGGGCGTGATAATCGCGCTTTTCCTCGGCGCGCCGCTGCCGGTGGCGGCGATGGCCGGCGCCGCGGTTCTAGTAGCGATAAATCCGCAACCGCCGAAGGACGTGCTGTCCATCGTCAACTGGCCGCTGATTATCTTCATCGGCTCTTTGTTTGTCATCGTCGGCGCGGCGGCCGATGCGGGAATCGCCGGGTGGCTTGGCGAAAGCGTACTGCCGTTTCTCGCTGCCGAGGCCAAGGCGGGAATGGCGCTGTTCGTGGCGGCTTTGACTGCGCTCACCGCGCTGTTTTCGGGGGTACCTGCGGCGGCGCTCGTTTCGCCCGCGCTTGAAGGACTGGATGCGCCAAAGGCCGTCTGGTTCGCTATCGCTGTCGCTACGACGTTCGCGGGGAACGTTACGCTGTACGGCTCGCTGTCGAACCTGTCCGTTATCGAACAAACCGCGGCTCACGACGAAGCACGCATAGGCGCGCTGGAATTTTTGCGGGCCGGGCTTCCCGTAACGTTGATTACGCTCGCAATCGGGCTTGCGATGCTTACTTTAGGCGGATAAGAGCGGCGGTCCGGCTTACGTGCCCACCGGACGGCCGTCCGCGTCGAGAAGAGTTACATACTCGAAATCGAAAGCGGATGTTCGCGACGGCTCGCGGTCCGCGCTCGCTGCCTTTTTCTCTTCGAAAATCACGCGGGCTAGAACCCCCGTGCCGCTGATTCCGCCTTGACCGCGCTTGCGGGTAATCGAAACCGCTACGACGCCTATCGGAGTTTTGTCCTTTTCGCCGATGAATAGGACGTCATTCCCCAAGAAGTCGCCCTTTTCGACGGCTACGCAAGTGTATTTCGACTGCTGAAAATTGATGCGAAACGCCGCTTGAAACAGATTCGTCACGCCGCTTGCGCTTACGCTGACTACTTTGCGGCCTTGGGAGTCGGTCGTTACGCTCATCGTGGCGGCGGAATTGCCGATGACGATTCGCTTTTGGGCGCTTCTGTCGCCGATTGCCGCAGATAACGTGAACTCGCCGGGCGACGCTGGCGTGACCCAAAATATTTTGTTTTGCTTCGTTGTCAGGCTGGCCGCGCCCCCTGTTTGAGAAATGCCGCGAAGCACCATAGTAAAGTCCGGCTGGGCTTCGTAAAGCGTGCCGCCGCTGGCGGTGTAGAGCTTCAATCTGTCGGATACCGGCGTGCCGGTCGCGGACGCGTCTATGGTCACTTCGACGAGCGCGGTCGTTCCGGGCGTCGCCGGATTAACGATTAGGTCGCGCACGTTCACGGCGTCGCCGGGCGAGCCGCCGTCTTTGCCGCCGCCGTTATTGCAGCCGGCAAGTGCGAGCAATAGCGAGAAAACGAGGATTACAACCGATTTAATCATGGCGCATGATTTTACCCCAAATTCGCCGAATAAGGCACGCGCGCGAAGCCCGCTTCGTTGACTTTATGCGGGCGCGACTTTAAACTATGCCCGTGCTTCAGGCTTGGCGAAGGTTTAACTATGCGTTCTGGTCAACCGCATCCGACCTTGTGGACATCGCGAGGCGCGAAGGTCTGCACCGGTTCGCGCTGATAATAGCCGCGATTCTCGTTTTCTCCGCGCTGGGCGTTTTTCTTTTCGAATACGGAGCGAAGCCTGGCAGCTTCGGAAATATTTGGGACGCGCTATGGTGGTCGATCGTTACGGCCATGACCGTGGGATACGGCGACATGTATCCGGTGACCGCGGGGGGCAGGGCGGTGGCGCTGTTCGAAATTCTGGCGTTCGGGCTTTTTGTAATGCCGCTGTTCGTCGCCACAATCACGTCGGTTTACGTCTCTCGGCGCATCAAGGAGGGCAAAGGCTTGGAAGAAGTCAAATTCATCGACCATTTGATTATCTGCGGTTACAATCTGAACTGCGCCAATATTCTGGAAGGCTTGAGGAAGCTCGGCGATTCCGAGCCGGTGCCGGTAATTCTTGTTGCCGACCTGCCCGAAGACGATTCCTCGGAATTGCTTTATCGATATTCCGACTTGAATCTCAAGTACGTTCACGGCGATTTCACATCCGAAAGCGTCCTTAAGCGCGCGAACGCACAGCACGCCAAGTATGCCATCGTGCTTGCGGAGTACGAGACGGAACAACTTCATAAAAGCGACGAACGGGCGATTCTGGCTACGCTAACGATTAAAAGCCTAAACAAAAGAATCACCGTGTCGGCGGAAATTTTGGACCCCGCCAACAAAGGGCATATGAAACGCGCCAACGCCGACGAAATAGTCGTGGTCGGCGAAGATTCCGGATTTCTGTTGACCGCGGGAGTTCTTGCGCCGGGCCTTCCCGAAGTCGTGCGGGAACTGACAAGCTGGGTGTTCGGAAGCGAGCTTTGGCATCGGAAGATACCGCGGGAATTCGAGGGCAAAACATTTTCGGAACTAATGAATCATTTCCTTCAAACCGACGGCTCGCTTTTAATCGGCCTAATCAGTTTCGAAAAGCCGATTTCGCTCGACGACATTTTGGGCGAGGACTTTTCGAGCATTGACCATTTCATCAAAATGCAATTCGAAAGGTCGGGCAAGAAAGATCTTGACGGCGGCGAAGACAACGTCGACGTGCATATCAATCCCGGAGCGGACTACGCGGTGGGCGAAAACGACGTCGCGGTCGTCATCAACCCGCCGGGAGGGAAAAAATGAGCATAGACTATCCCGACATCCTCGGTAAAGTGAGCCTGTTCGCCGGGCTTGGCGAAGAGCAGATTGCCGCCGTTGCGGAGCTGTGCCGGGAATTCAAAGCGCTCGCGGGCGAGCGGATAGTGACGGAGGGCGAGCGCGGCGACGGCGTTTATATCCTCATCGAAGGAAGCGTAGATATTTCCAAGAGGCTGACGCTGCTTTCGCGCGGCGAAAAGGACTTGCGGGACAAAAAGCTAGTTATTCTGCACGCCGACAAAGAGGCCGGGAAGTTCCCGGTATTCGGAGAAATGGGGCTGTTCTATCCCGACGAGCGAAGCGCGACCGTGACCGCGGTTGCGACGTGCATACTTCTCGAAATCCGCAGCGACGAATTCGGCAATATTTGCGAGGCGGACAACCGGCTCGGCTATTTGGTCGCGAAAAACCTGGTCGAAATAGTCAGCGAGAGGCTGCGCAACGCCAATAGGGACGTACTTAAACTAACGACGGCGCTGTCGCTGGCGCTCGACTAACGGCCCTTTCTAGTCGGAATGCTGGCCGTCTTTGAACAACAAGTCTAGCTGGTCGAGCGGGTGCTGCGAGCTTAAATGGCTGTGAGGATAGTCCGACGGATATTTGACCATGTTGCGTTTGCATGGCAAATACTCGATTTTATGCATCGTTTCCGCAAGCAGCTTTTCGTTTTTAATCTGAGTCTCGATGACTTTTTCGTCCCAAACTTCGCCCGTGCGGCCGATTTCGCGATTTATCAGCCGCTCGCTTGCGCGCCGGATGTACCGGACTACCGTGTCCGCCGTGTTGTTGCCCTTGGGCGAAAAGACGACGTGCACTTCGTCAGGCAAAACAACGTAACCGCCGAGAAGGCACTGGTTCAGCTCGCGAGTGTTCGCGATAAAGCTAACGACGATAGCGGCGATTCCCCCGTCCGCTAGCTGCTGCGCTCGCCTGACCGTATTCCAACTGACGGCAAAGATTTTCCCATGCTTGTGTTCCCCAGGCATTACCGCAATATTATACACAAAAACGGTGCATAGTCAAAAACTGACATACGGCGATTTCACAAATGGAAAAAGTCGTCTAGCTCGCCGGTACAAGCGTCCAGGTGAACGAAGTGCCTTCGGCGATTTGCTGCGAGAGCGTGGTGTCGGGCGTATTTTCGCCCGCGCCAAGCGAGTATGTCCCCGGAGCGACGGCAATCGTCACGGTCGCGCCGGTCGAAATCGTCCCCCATACTTCCCCGTTTATCCAAAGCTGGATAGGCCTTCCGGTGTTATTCACCACGATGAGCGCGGTTTGAGGGGCCGATTCGGAAGTGTAATAGTAATACGCGCCGTACGCCGCCGCGCCTATACCCAGCATAATCGCCGCCGACATGCTTGCGTTCGGCTCGATTCCGCAGCCGGTTGCCGAAAGCGAAAGCGACGCAAGAATCGCGAATGAAACCGCAAGAATCAAGCGTTTCAAGAGACATTCACCGCCGCAATTAAACCGCAACCCGTCCGCAAATGCAATAGGCTTGATAAAATTCCGTTTTGGATGGCGTCCGAATCGGTATTTCGCGTATCGCTTGCCAAACCGGAATTTGGGCTATAAAATCCAAGCCGTTCTAAAAAGGGTGATTGAGGATGCAAAAGAGGGAAAAGCTGTACGAGGGCAAGGCCAAGGTACTTTGGTCCACGGACGACCCCTCGCTTTTGATTCAGGAATTCAAGGATGCCTTGACCGCGTTCGACGGCGAGAAGTTGTCGTCTATGGGCGGAAAAGGCGCTATTAACTGCGAAATTTCGAGCGCCGTATTCGAAATGCTCGAAAAGCGCGGCGTCGCAACGCATTTCGTACGGCGCCTTTCGCCGAACGAGCAGCTTGTGCGCCATATGAAGATGATTCAGCTCGAAGTCGTCGTGCGAAATTACGTCGCCGGTTCGATTCAGCGCCGCACCGGACTTCCGGAAGGTAAAGAAATAGAGCGTCCCATCGTGGAATTTTATTACAAGTCGGACGAACTTAAAGACCCGCTTTTGGCCTTCGACCACATCTTCCTTCTCGGCTTTCTTAGTATGGCTGAATATAACTATCTCCGCAAAACCGCACTCGAAATAAACGAAGCGCTAATCGACATTTTCTTCGGCGCAGGAATCAAACTCGTAGATTTCAAACTTGAATTCGGCTGGTTCGAAACGAGCATTCTTTTGGGCGACGAAGTTACTCCGGACACTTGCCGGCTTTGGGACGCCAAGACCGGCGCCAAGCTGGACAAGGACGTTTTCAGGTTCGATTTGGGCGACGTGAGCACGGTGTACAACGATGTTTTGCGCAGAATCGGCGAGATTTCGAGCGGAGAATCCGCCGGCGCATAATCGCGCGGCTTTGCCGCCACCAACAGGATAGGAAAATGCAATTTAAAATCGAAGTCTATGTTTCGCCAAGAAAAGACATACTCGACCCTCAGGGGAAGGCGGTCGAGCAGGCGCTGCACAACCTGCGGTTCACCGGCGTTTCTAATCTTCGCGTGGGCAAATATTTGATTTTCGATCTCGAAGCGGACACCGGCGAGGCTGCGAAAACGGCGGCGGAAGAAATGTGCAAAAACCTGCTTGCAAATCCCGTTATCGAAGATTTCGAAATCAGCGTATCTCAGGCCTGATTCGCACTCTATTTTAGACCCGTCGTTTGGCCCACGTGGCGGCGGACTCTGCCTTGCCGCATATTTTTTTTCCGGACGGCATGATTGTGATAAACTTGACGCGCCCATGTTGATAGCTTTCCGGAAGTGCCATGTCAGGCGAGGTAATTGCAATGCGCATAGATAAATTTGCCCTGATGGTTGTCGCGTTGATAGCCGCACTTGCGGCGTTTTCGGCGCCGGTTAACGCGGAAATCGTCAATCTCGTGTTTTTGCACACGGGAGACTCCGAGGGACAGCTTTATTCGTTCTATCCGAACGACGCCGCGCTTGCCGAAGTGGGGATTTCTTCGAAGCCGGTCGGCGGATATCCGAAACGGCACATTTTCTTCGCGGACAAGCGGGCGAACAAGAAAATCCACTGGATTGCGCTGGACAGCGGAGGGGCGTTCGGCGGCTCGATGCTGTCGTTTTATACCCAAGGCTTTGCCGACATCGACATGATGAACAGGCTCAAGTACGACGCGATGGCGCTCGGCTTGCAGGAATTCCGGTTCGGCCAGCCGGTGCTGAAAGAGCGGGTGGGAATGGCGCAGTTCCCGTTTCTGTGCGCGAATGTGAAGGTAGCGGACACCGGCGAATATTTCGCCAAGCCGTTCACGGTAATCGAAAAGGGCGGGCTAAAAATAGGGGTTATCGGGCTGATTTCCGGAAATGCGCAAAACCTGATCAACCCAAGGCATACGGAAGGATTGATTTTCAGCGACCCGGTCGAGTCGGTCAAAGCGATTTTGCCGGAAGTGCAAAGCCAGGCGGACGTTATCGTCGCGCTTACCCATCAAGGCGTGGATGCCGATATAAGGCTTGCCGCGGAAGTGCCGGAAATCAGCGTAATCGTCGGCGGAATGAGCAAGACCGAGCTTGAAGTTCCGATGCGCGTAGGCGATACGTACATCGTGCACGCCGGAATGTGGGGCGAAAAAGTCGGAATGTTCAAGGTGACGTTCGAGAGCGAGGACGGCGAAAGCTGGCACATCCGGTTTTTCGACGAAACGCTCGTCGCGATGGACGGTAGATACGCGGATAACACCGACATTCTCAAAGTGCTAAACGCCCACGCAAGCGACGTTCAAGCCAAACTAGGCGTCGTACTCGGGGAGTTTAAGGAAGAGCTTTCGAACCTCCGCGTAAAGGCGTCGGAAACCGAAATCGGCAACTTTGCGGCGGACGTGGCCCGCGAATTCGCCGGTGCGGACGCGGCGCTGATAACGGCGTCGAGCATACGTGCGCCGCTTCCCGAAGGGCCGATTACCGCCGGCGACGTGTATCGCGCGTTTCCCTGCGACGATGTTCTCGTCAGCTACGAGCTAAAGGGCTTCGAGCTGTGGCGGCTTTTGAACGAAAGCGCAAGGCAAATCGGAACGAACGGTTTTCCGAGCGTCTCGAACATCGAATTCGGGATTTTCGACGGAAAGGCATACGACGTCATCGTAGGCGGCTTGAACCTAGTGCCGGATGGAACCTACACCGTCGTAACGACGAATTACGTTGCCGGTGGCGGCGAAGGTTACGGCGCGCTTCTGGGCAGAACGCCAGTTCTTTATACCGGCGTCACTTTGCGCGAAGCAATCGAGGATTACATCAAATCGCGCACCGGAATCGCTCCTGAAACAGAAGGGCGAGTTTATTTTCTTGCGGAACCGCCGGAATCGGAAGGTTCGGAGCCATACGAATATTACGTTCCGCCTTACGAGGAAGAGGAAACTTCCGGCGATGAAAGCGCGGAAACCGAAGAACCGGCGGATGGAGGCGAAGCGCTTCTGCCGGAGGACGGCATAGCGAATCTGGAGGAGATGGAGGCCACGCCTTCGTCCGGTTCTTCCGGAGGTCAACCGCCGATGCTAACCGAAAATTACGTCGGAGTAGCGGAAATTACCGAGGAAGGTGTGCATTACGCATTCGCCGTTGTACCGCGCGAAGAACTGGGACAAAAGTATCTAGAATTCCGGCTTGACGTGACGAACGTGGGCGAAATCAACAAGCTGATTAATTTCCAAACTCATCAGCACGTGGACTTCGTAATCAAAGAAGGAAACAGAGTGGCTTGGAACTTCGGTTTCTGGCGTTACTGGCCGAATATCGTCGATTCGTTCACGCTCGAGCCGGGAAAATCCGTAACATACATCGCGAACTGGGACGGGCTTGAAAACAGCGGGACGAAGGCCGCAAGAAAGCTTTACAGGTTCGAGGCGCAATACCTTTCCACCGGCGGCGCGACGCTAGGATTCACGAGCCTTCTCGAATGGAGCGGTTCCGCGGAAGGCGGGGAATCAGGAACATCCGAATAGGCGGTAGCTCGATGCAAGATGAAAACGCGAAGCGGAGCGTTTAGCCGCAAATGGACTTCCTATTAGACCTGTTCAGCGTTGACGGCGTAGTGCTTTTCGTTTTCGGGCTTCTCACGATAATGAGCGTGGTGGACACGCTTAACCTATCCATCAGAGTCGCCGGCGTAATCACGAAACGGCTCGCCATCGCTCTGACGCTTTTCAACATTCTGATGGTCTTCTCGCGCATGAGCAATATGATTCAGGCGCCGTTCGTCGGGGGAATGGTGGATGGCGCAATTCTCGCCAGTCCTGGCGGCCACGCCGAGTTAATCGTAATCCCTAAGTTCAGAATGCTCATTCTTGCGTACACGCTCGGCGCGATGCTCGGCGCGTTCTTGACGCCGACTTTTCAGCGGATTTTCAGCAGCGTCATAATGGAATTCGAGGAAAAAAAGAGCATGGCGCGCGCAGCGGCGAAGATTTTCAATCCTGCGAATTTATTCAAGCTGACTCTGCCCGGCAGGGGGCATTTCGAGCGATACTCGAACTGGAAAAACATTCCGAAAGGCTTCATCGTTTGGAATCTTTTCGTTACGAGTTTTTATACGGTCGGCGTTTTGAGCTCGCTTCTCGCCGGAGCGATGCTTCCCGAATTCAGGGCGACGGCCGCGACGCTTTCCGGGCTAGTCAACGGCATAGCCACGTTTCTTTTGTTCCTGATGGTGGACCCGACGGCGGCGCTCAT
>JAANMV010001553.1_pt1 | contig 24903 bp, 17 predicted proteins | sample 7279661 | NCBI WGS metagenome assembly JAANMV01 (sample SAMN14094540, study PRJNA606508) | bioreactor metagenome | isolation source: A lab-scale SPAN reactor treating ammonium-rich wastewater day 121 | place: Ireland: Galway | collected 2017-05-16
AAAACGCTGGGACAGGTACAAGTAACGCCCGGCGAGAACGGCATTCGCCGGGCGTTATTGTACCAGTCCCGGTTTTCCTGCGTGCTCGTCGGCGGCGAGGGTCGGCGGCGCCTGACTGCCGACAGCCGTTCTCAGCGCCTCCGCGCCTCTGCGGGAGTCGGCCGTTGGGCCGTGGATGTTCGTGGCGTCGGGCAGCCGGGGACGGTAGGTCGGTCGCAAGCGATGGGCGGCTTCCGTCTTGCGGTTTCGCGTGGTCGGCGGGCCCGTGGCGGCTGCGGCCTTCCCGGCAAACCAGGGGGACACCACCCAATGCGTCCGGCGGATACGGCGCCCGCCGGCCGGATTGGGTAGCGTCCCCGTTTTGCCTGCGTGCTCGACGTCGGCGAGGGTCTGGGGCGGCCGATTGCCGACTGCCGATTGCCGATTGCCATCGTCCGCGCCTTTGAGGCAGCAGCTTGCTGATGCCAGACTCTGCGGGAGTCAGCCGTTGGGCCGTGGATGTTCGTGGCGTCGGGTGGCTGGGGACGGGAAGTCGGTCGCAAGCGCCGGGCGACTGCCGTCTTGCGGCTTCGCGTGGTCGGCGGGCCCGTGGCGGCTGCGGCCTTCCCGGCAAACCAGGGGACACCACCCAATGCGGCCGGCGGGAACGGCGTCCGCCGGCCGGATTGGGTGGCGTCCCCGGTTTGCCTGCGTGCCCGCCGGCCGGATTGGGTAGCGTCCCCGTTTTGCCTGCGTGCTCGTCAGTTGGACTGGTCTGCGCCCGCCTGCCGGACTGGGTAGCGCCTCCGGTTTTCCTGCGTACTTGTAGCCCCCGCAAGCGGGAGACGGACTCCCGCACCGCTCAGTTCGGCCACAACGCCTTCTGGGCGTTGCCGCCCAGGACCATGGCGGCGGTCTCGTCGTCGAGGTCGTCGACCACCCGCCGCAGTCCGGCCGGGATCTCGAACAGGCCGGCGTGGCTGCCGTACAGCAGCCGGCCGCGCAGCCCCGCCTCGCAGAGCACCTTGACCGCATCCATGCCATCGCATTGGGAGGTGTCGGCGTAGAGCAGCTTGAGGTCCAGGATCTCGTCGGCGAGGGCCGACAGTTCGGCGAACCGGGCGCCGCCGATGACCACCGTCACCGAAGGATGCCGCCGGGCGAGTTGGACGATGTCGGCCGCCGGGACGTCGGCCACCTGGGCCAGGGGGTGGTGCCGCCGCGGGTCGTCGAGCCGCGTCTGGACCTGCACCGCCAGCCCCGCCAGACGGATCTCGTCGAGCATCTCGTCGGCCTGGTCCAGGGTGTAGGGCACGTAGCCGGGCAGCAGCCGGACCATGCGCACGTCGCCGCTGCGGGTGACCAGGGCCAGCTCGTCGCGCCAGGTATGCACGGTCGGGTCGAGGGTGGGCACCGGCGAGACTTCCGGGAAGTGACCGGCGGCGGCCATCAGCGGGCCATTGGGCGCATGCGGGTTGCGGCACCAGGCCGACTCCAGGCTGGCCACGAAGGCCCGGTCCACCCCCGCCTTGTGGAGCTGGCCCCACAGCGACTTGACCGAGGAATCCATCGGCGGCCGGCTCGGCCAGGCGCCGGCGGACGCGTTGCAGTCGATGATCATGACGCCAGCTCTCCCGCGATCTTGGCCCACGCCGGCAGCAGTCGAACCGCGTTGTCCCACAGCACGGCGCGCTTCTGTTTGTCGGTCAGATCGGCTCCGAGGACCTTGCTCATCTGCACCCCGTAATGCCGGATCGGCGCGTCCGAGCCGAAGACCACGCGGCGGTAGCCCAGCCGGCGGCAAGCCAGCTCGACCATGCCGACCTCGGGATCGCCGCCCGAGGTGTCCACATGGACGTTGGGGCAGGCGTGGATCCGCTCGATCCCGCGCATCCCGTGGCCATTCAGGTGGGCCATGATCAGCTTCGCCTCGGGCACCGCTCGGGACAGCCTGGCCACGTCGTCCGGGGTGGACTCGGTGTCCAGGTTGCCGCCGGTCTTGTCCCAGGCGTGCTGCAGCACCGGCGCGCCGTGGGCGGTGGCGGCGGTGACGATTTCGGCCACCCGCGGGTCGCTGGCCTTCAGCGCCACCCACAGCTTCAGGCCGACGAAGCGGTGCGAGCCGATGCAGCGCTCGATCTCGGCCAGCGATTCCTTGACGTGGGCCGGGTTGACATAACAGAACGGCAGCAGCCGGTCCGGCGCCGCGTCGCAGGCGCGCAGACAGAGGTCATTGGCTTCGCGGAACTGTGCCGGCTCCGGGGCCCGGGGGCAAGTGGGGTGCAGGCTGAACAGGACGAGGTGGCTGACGCCGCCGCGGTCGGCGGATTCGAGCAGCCGGCGGGCGTCGGACTCGGGGGTCTCGGCGCGGTACGGGCCGAACCCGGAAACCGGGTGGACATGGACGTCCAGCACCGGTCCGGCCGGCGGCCGCAGCCGCGCCCGAAGCTCTGTTGGTGTCATCGATTCTCCTTGCCGGACGGGCGTGCCCGCCCGGAGTCATCCAGCCTCGACCTTGGTCTCGCCCGGCGCCATCTCCTCCCCGCTCAGCCGTTGACGCGCCGGAACGCCTTCCTTGAACGCCTCGGCCAACGCGGCCACGCCACCGATCAAGCCGCTGGTCTCCAGCGGCATGAAGATCTTGGTGGCCTGCCCATCGGCGATGCGGGTCAAAGCTTCCAGGTACTTGACCGCCAGCACGTCCTCGGTGGCACGACCCTCGTGGATCGCGTTGAACACGGTCTCGATGGCCCGAGCCTCGCCGTCGGCCAGGGCGATCTTCTGGTCCCGCTCGGCCTCGGCCCGCTGACGGATGGCGGAGGCCTCGCCCTCGGCCCGCTGCCGGAGGGCGAGGGCCTGGCCTTCGGACTCCAGCACCGCGGACTGCTTCTCACCCTCGGCCCGAAGGATCGCGCTCTGCTTGACGCCTTCGGCCTCGAGGATCCGCGCCCGCCGCTCGCGCTCGGCTTTCATCTGCGCCGACATGGCCTCGGTGATGTCCCGCGGCGGGTCGATCTTCTGGATTTCCACCCGAGTGATGCGCACGCCCCAGGAATCGGTGGCATCGTCCAAGACCTGCCGCAGCGCGGTGTTGATCTTCTCGCGGGAGGTCAGGGTCTGGTCCAGCTCCAGATCGCCGACCACGTTGCGCAGGTTGGTCTGGGCCAGCTTCTGGGTGGCCAGCCCGAAGTTGTCGATGTTGTAGAGGACCTTCCGCGGGTCGGTCACCTGGAAATAGATCACCGCATCGACGGTGACCATCACGTTGTCCTTGGTGATCACCTCCTGCGGCGGGACGTCGATCACCTTCTCGCGGACGTCCACCCGGCGCAGCTTCTGGATCACCGGCAAGACGAAGTTGAGACCGGGCGCCAGCTCGCGCTGGTACTTGCCGAACTGCTCGACCACTCCCTTCTCGTGGTTACGGATGGTGCGCAGCGCGCTGCACCCGTAGAGAATCAGGAGGAACGCCACGATCACCATCAGGCCTTCCATGCCTCACTCCTTGTCTCGGCTCAGCCGGCATCGACGCGGTCGTCGGCCGGTCGGTCTCCTGACAATCGCTCGCGGGCCGCCTCGGGCAGCCGGTAGACGACCACCCGCGTGCCCGATATCTCGGCCACCCGGACCCGCTCTCCGGCCTCGATCGGCGTGCTGGCGGTGGCCCGCCAGACCTGCCCGCCGACCTTGACCATGCCGCCGCCCAGGATGGGGTCGATGGCTTCGGTGACCAAGGCGACTTCGTCCACCAGCGCGTCGACCCCGAACCGCATGTCGCTGCCGGAGCGGTTGAGCCGGCGGGCCAGGGACGGGGCGCAGACCAGCGCCGCGGCGGTGCCGATGAGGAACAGCACCGTCTGGGCGGTGACCCCGGCGCCGACGAACCCGGCCAGCGCCGCCAGCACCGCCGCCACCGCGAACAGCAGGAACATGAACGTGCCGGTGGCGGCCTCGATCAGGCACAACAGCAGCGCCACCACCAGCCAGGCCCAGGGCAGCCAGCTCATCGCCGCACGTCCTCTACCTCGACCGGCTCGGCGAAGGCGCACAGGTTGTAGTAGCGCAGGGCCACGAACAGCCGCCCGTCCGCCACCGCCGGGGTCGAATGAATGCTGTACCCGGTGCGGTACTGCCACAGCAGCTCGCCGGAGGCCGCCTTCAAGGCGTACAAGTGCCCGCCGTGCGAGCCGACGAAGACCGTCTGCGCGGCCACCGTCGGTGAGGCCGAGACCTCGCCTTCGGCCTGGAACGACCAGACCACCTCGCCACCGGCCAGGTCGAGGCACGAGATGGCGCCGGTGCTGGTGCCCACGTACAGCCGCTCATGGGCGATGGCCGGCGAGCTGTTGACCGAGTCCTCGAGTTGCGCGGTCCACCGCTCCCGGCCCTCGGTATCGACCACCACCACCCGCCCGTCGCCGGTGCCGCAGGCCAGGGTCGCCTCGCCCAGCACCGGACTGCCGCGCAGGCCACCCGACACCGGCAGCCGCCAGCGCTCCTCGCCGGTCTGGGCGTCGAGCAGCAGCAGCCCCGACTCGGGAGTGCCGATGGCGACCACCGCCTGGTCACTGGCCGGACTGGCCTCCACCGGGCCGCCGAGGGTCACCCGCCACAGCTCGTCGCCGTCGGGGGTGAAGGCCACCACGTCGCCGTCGGCGGTGCCGACGAACAGCCTCTCGCCGCCGCCGCGGACCGAGCTGCCGATACTCTGACCCAGCCGCCGCCGCCACAGCCCGCGGCCGGAGTCGCTCTCGAGGGCGTGCATCACGCCCTCCATGTCGCCGACGAAGACGCGGTCGCCGACCAGACATGGCGAGCTGCGGAGTTCGGCGCCGGCGTCGTACGACCAGCGTGCCCGGCCGCTGTCAGCGTCCAGGGAATACAGCCGTTTGTCGGTCGAACCGATGAACACGGCGCCGCTGGCCACCACCGGCGAGCTGTAGACGCAGTCGCCGGTGGCGAACTCCCACTTCAGCTCCAACGGCAGGTTGAGCCGCTGCGGGGTGTAGGCCGAGCCGCCGGCGCTGCCGCGGTACATCGGCCAACTGAACAGCCCCCGCGCCTCCTGCTTGCGCAGCCGCTCCAGATCCTGCCGGGCCTGCTCCAGCCGGTGGAGCTGGTCGTCCGGCACCGGCCGCCGGTCGAGCTCGTCGAGGACCGCCTCGGCGGTCTCGAACTGCCGGCCCTCCAAACAGGCCCGGGCGTACGCGTAGCACAGGCTGTCGGGCGCGTCGGAGCGTTCGTACTCCCGCCGGACCCGGTCCCGGATGACCTGATCGCGGCCCAGCCTGCCCAGCGCCGCGGCGGCGTTCCAGCGGCTGTTGCGGCTGCCCGTGCGGAGGCTGCGGATGAGCAGATCCGAGCTGCGGAACCGGTCGATCTCGGCCAGCGCCTCGACCGCCTGCTCGCGCACCTCCTCGGTCCCGTGCTGGGCCGTCTCGACCAGCGGCCGGACGGCGTGCCGTGCGCCGATCTGACCCAGCGCGTAGGCCGCCTGCTGCTTGGTCGCCGCATCGCCCTGCTCCAGGGCGACCACCAGGTTGACGTCGATCTCGCGGAGGATGTCGATGGCCGTCTCGCGCACCGCCACATCCGCCTCGCGCAGGCTCTCCAAGAGCGTCGGCAGGACCGCCTTGTGATCCAGCCGGCTGATCATCGCCCGCAGCGCGTCGCGGAGATCGGGCTCTGGGGAGTAGAGCAGATCGACTGACAGGACCATCTGCTGCGAGACCGTCAGCTCGTTGACCCGAGCGAACCAGTACTCGATCTCGAACCGCTCCTGGGCCGCCGAGCGGATCACCAGCTCCAGCTCCTCGGGCGTGAAGGTCAGCCGCCGGCGGTACTGGTGGATCAACCGGAGCTTCTCGCGGTCCAGCAGGAGCTGGAACTTCTCGTAGTTGTTCATCTCCCGGTGGAGGAGATCGTCGACGTCCTTGGCCTCCCGCTCGATGTCGGTGATCCACGGCTCCAGTCGTTGCGCCAGGTACTCGTGTCGCAGCTCGTAGAACCACTTGGTGCCGAGCCTCAGCCGGCCCAGCAGCCCGGCTTCGATCAGCTCGTCGAGCAACTCCTGCGTGGTCGCCTCGTCGGCGCCGATGTCCACCGACAGCTCTTCGACCGGCGCCAGCGCCTTGGTCCGTTGGGCGGTCACGCAGTTGACCAGGATCCCCTTGGCCAGCGCCTGCCGCCGCCAGCGGACGCCCTTCAGCCGGTTGTCCAAGAGGCCGTCGAGGATCCGCCGCGCCGGCCCGACCCGCCGGTAGATGTCGAACCCGACGGTGTACTCGTCCTCCTCGACATTGGCGTGCAACGTGTCGCAGCAGATCTGGAGCTCGACCGGGAGGATCCCCTCGGAGGTGGACAGGTCGTCGATCAGGTGGGTCGTGACCAACTCGTCGAAGCGCAGCCGGAAGCGGCCCAGGGCGCGGCGGATGACGGTCGCGGCCTGATCGGAGGTCAGCCGTTTGAGCTCGACCACCTCGTGATAGATGGTCGGCAGCGCCGGCATCAGCTCGGCCAGGTGGAAGAAGAACTCGCTCTGGATGACCAGCAGCACGTGGACCGGCTCACGCGGCAGCGCGAGCAGGGCGGCCAGGTCCTTGGCGAACTCGAGCCGGGTCACCGAGCCCAGGCGGGTGAACAATTCCTGGCACTGGTCGAGGACCAGCAGCAGCGGCGCGGTGGCGCGCTCGGACAACTCGCGGGCGGCCTCGATCAGGTCGCCGGCGTCGCCGGCGGCGTCGCCCTTGTACTTCGGATCGAGCTGTTTGCGGGTCGCCTCCAGCAGCGACCGGGTGGGATCGTTGAGGCACCGGGCGACGACCCCGTCGTAGCCGTGCTCGCGCAGCCAGGGGAGTACGCCGGCCTGGACGATGGAGGTCTTGCCCACCCCGGTCTCGCCGACCAGGACGGTCAACGGCGAGGTCAGCGCCCGGCCGGTCAGCCGGAGCACCTCCTCGTCGCGGGCGCCGAGCAGATGGCCTTCGTCCTCGCCGAAGGCGTCGAGCGGCTTGAACGGCCGCTGCGGCCGGCGACGGCTGCCGGCCCGGGCCCGCATGGCCTCCTGCGCCCTGGCCACGTCGGCGGTGGGCTTGGCGTGGAGATCGTGCAGCTCGATCTCCCGGAACGGCATGCCGGAGGACAGGAAGATGTCCTTGGCGACATCCAGCGCGGCCTCGGCGTGGGCCAGGAAGTGCTCGCGAATCTGTCTGTGCCAGGTTTTGTTGGGCGAGGTCAGATCGAGCCGGAGGAGACCCTCGCGCGGGTCGATCAGCCCCACCGCCAGGCCCCGCTCGACCGGCCACCGGGCCGCCTTCTCGGTCGGCACGTCGCGGATCACGACCGGCAGCGGCGCGTCGGTGTGCTCGAGATCGATGCGGTCGGCGACCAGCAGCACCGCGCCGGCGCGGCGGAGGTCGACCGCCTCGCGGCCGATGTAGCTCCAGCGCGGCATGCGTTTCAGCCGCCGGCCGCCGGTGGAGACGAACTCGCACACCAGCCGGGTGGCGTTGGCCACGGTGGCGTCCGCGCCCCAGACCTCGGGGGGGTCGGTCAGGTAATCGTAGCCGGTGCCGTCGGCCGGTTGGAGGTCGTGGGCCACGGCGGCCATGGCCATCACCAGCACCTCGCCGGCGGCCATCTGCTGGAACACCCGCTCAGGCACCAGCCGCCCGGCGTAGAGGCCGACCGTCCGCCAGTGGTCCGCGCCGTGACGGGCCACCAGCCGGCCTTCGGCCAGGGCCCGCTCCACCCGCTGGAAGAACACGTCGTACGTGTCGCCATGCTCGGGCGATTTCTGCCTGACGATCAGCGCCAGGAGTCCGGGCTGAGTCTCCATCGCCCTCTCTGGTTCCTTACTGTGCGTCCAAGAGTGCCTGCACGCGCACCCGCGTCGCGTCGTCGAGCCCGGTCAGGACCCGTTCCCGCGCCGCCGTTTCGGCCGCGGCCCACCACCCGCGCCAAGCCTGCGCCGCCTCGGCGGTGGCCAGGCCGGCGGCTGTCCTGGCGGCCGCCGCCGCCACGTCGTCGTCCGCGGCGCCGGCCGCGGTGTCCAGCAGCAGCGCCAGGTCGGCCTCGGAGAAGGCAGCCTGCACGTTGAAGGCGATGTGCCGGTTGTCCGGATCGTCCGGCGCCGGGAGCCTGGTGAAGCGTAGCAGATCGCCTTCCTGCAACGGCCGGCCCAGGCCGCTGATCATCTGTCCCACCTCGAAGTAACACGCTTCGCCCTGGCCGTCGATCAGCGTGCCGACCATCGCGTTGCGCTCGTCGATGGCCAGCGGCCCGGCCAGCCGGCCGCAGACCTGCTCGGTGGTCGCCACCGCCGTGCCCACCACGCCCAGGGCCAGACCGCCGCGGTGGAGCAGGCGGACGTAACGGTGCCGGGCGAAGTCGGCCGGGTCGCGGAACAGCCTTTCGGGCACCAGGATGGCGAAGCCCTGGAGCCGCGCCGCGCGGCCCGCGGGCAGCTCTTCCAGGCCGGTCACCAGCCCGTCGTGCCAGCCGACGTCGGCGGCGGCCAACCCTTCGGCCAGGACCTCGGCCAGCGCACCCGCCTCGGCGTGCCGGCTGGCCCGGCAGCTCTCGCAGGCGGTGATCACCTCGCTCAGGGAAGTCACCTCGTCGGGCTGCCGGCGCCACGCCGCCAGCGCGCCGGCCGCCTCGCCCAGCGGCGGGCCCAGCTCGTCGAAGTAGGCCAGCAAACGTTGCGCCGCCGGCTCCGGCAGCGCCTCGTCGGCCAGGCGGCGGCCCAGCACCTCGGTCAGTCCGGGCAGCGCGCCCACGTCGAACTGGTCGAGCAGCCGGACCAGCTCGTCCGGCGCGGCCCGGGCCAGCCGCTCGTGGATCCCGGCGAACAGGTTCTGGCCGATCCCGGCCAACTCATCGCCCAGTTCGGTCGAGCCGCGCAGCGACTCGATCAGGTGCAGGGCGGTGTTGACCTCCTGCTCGCGCGCCGCGGTCGGCGCCGGCTCGCCCGAGGTCCGGCGCAGCCAGTCGGTGACCAGTTGCCGCACCTCCGGCGCGCCCAGCAGGTGCGCCAGCTCGCCGCGCCGATCGAAATGCCGCAGGCAGGCCCACACCGCCCGCTCGGGGAGGTCCTCGGCGGTCAGCATCCGGACCACTTCCTCGGGCGTCAGACTGTCGGTCACCGGCCGCAGCAGCCGCTCGATGGCCGCCTCGTCGGCGAGATGGCCGCGCAGCTCCTCGACCATCGGCAGGATGGTCGCCAGCAGCTCGGTCGACAGCGTCGCGCCACCGGAGCGGACGACCATCTCGACCCACTGCGCGAAGGTCTCGCTCTGGGCCGACGAGCGCAGCGCCGCGGGCAGGTCCGGGTGCTGGCTGAGCGGCTGCAACAGCACCGGCACGAAGGCCGGGGAGAGCTTGTCCCGCAGGTGGTGGATCTGGTTGGCCAGCCCTTCGGCGTCGACCCCGACCAGGAGCCGGGCGATGGTCCTATCAACCGGCGCCCGCAGCACCTCGCGCTGCCACAGCTCGTCGAAGGTGGCCAGGGCGGTGGTCATCACGTAGCCATGCCCCGAGCGCCGCTGCTCGACATGCCGGCAGACTCGCACCAGCCAGGTCTCGGCGGCCTCGATCAGCTCCGGCTGGCCCAGCAGATGGTGGCAGGACGGAATGCTGCTCAAGTTGCGCAGCAGGGTCAGCCCGAAGGGCAGCAGGTACTGCGACCAGCGGAGCGGGAAGCGCTGGTCGTCGAGCAGCAGCCGCAACGCCTCGGCGGCGGCCGGGCAGCGCTCGCCGTCCTCTTCATCGACCGCGGCCTGCAGGTGCTCGGCCATCTCGGCCAGATAGACCTGGCACTCGTCGTCGAAGTAGATGGCGGGGATCCGCTGCACCAGCCCGGACCGGGTCTCGGCCGACAGCCGGCGGTCGAACACCCGGCTGGCCAGGGCGCTCAGCGTGGCCCGCATGTTGCGCTCGGCCAGCACCTGCGCGGCGTGGGCGGCTTCCTCGTCGAGATCGGTCTTGTAGAGGATGCCCAGCAGCCGGCGGTTCTCTTCCTCCTCGTCGCCGTCGCGCCGCTCCGGCCGGCCGACCTGCTGATCGGGATCGTACTCCGGCGAGCGGACCACGCGTGCGTGCCACACGCCCTCGTCGTCCTGGGCGAGGAAGTTCATCTCGACCTCGTCGCCCAGCTTGACCGCGTCGGCGCGGGTGTGCGGGATGAAGTCGGCCTTCTGGAAGCGGATCTCGAAATTGTCCGGGGTCGCCACCAGTCCGCCGTCGGCATCGAGCCCGACGATGGTCCCGCCGTAGCACTCGACGGTGTCGAAGGGCACCACGACGATGTCCTCGGCGGTGTGGCCCTCGCGGTTTTGGCCCAGCACGAAGCGGACCACATTGCCCGGGACGGGCGTGGTGGGAGTTCGGAAGTGGGTCAGGTGGAAGAAGACGTCGCTGCCCTCCGACCGGGTGACGAAGCCGTAGCCTTTGCGCGGGTTGTAGAACTTGATGATGCCGGTCTGGACCTCCGGCTGGCCATCGTCCATTGCAAGCCTCCACCGCGGCGTTTCATCTGTCGGCACTTCCTCGCGCCCAAAGCACGCCGTCCGCAATCTGCGTTCGCAGGCCACCGCGGGGTTTCCTGCCGCGCCGACGACAAGTTGCCCGAGGCTCTCGGCCGGCGCCCTCAGCGAGAGTCCCAGGCGGGCAGCGGCACGCGTTCGGCCAGCCCTCGCGGGGACACCAGCCGGGCCGCGCCGGACTCACCGCCGGCGGCCAGGTCCATCCGCCAGATGAGCCGCGCCAGCGCCTGCCGCCGCCGCCAGAGCCGGTCGACCTCGTCCAGGATGGCGGTCACGGCGGCCTGGGCCCCGGACGCCGGCTCCCGGTCGGCCGCCACGCCGGGCGCCGGCCCGCCGTAGAACGAGCGGCCCTGGAGCTCGGCCAGCCGCACGCCGTGACGGCCTTCGAGCACGGTCTCCAGCACCTGCCCGCGCTCGTCCAGACCGCGCAGCTCGGTCGCCGCCAACTGCCGGGCGGCCTCGGGCGCGACCGGCCACAGCGCCGCCGGCAAGGCCACCTCGGCCGCCAGATACCCTGCCGCCAGCCCCGCCGGCGGGCCCAGCTTCAGCAGCTCCTCGGCCACCAGCCAGACCGATGGCCCGTCCGGCGTGGGCAGCCAGAGCGGGATCGATCCCGGCGGGCGCTCCTCGGGCTCGGCCGGCAACGGCGCCGGACCCAGCGCCTGCCCGGGCTTGATCATCAACGTGTCGCGATTGGGGTCGAGCTGCATCGCCGCTCGGTCGGCCGTGGGCAGGAACCCCAACCGCCGCGAGGCGGCGTGCTCGACCGCGGCGGCCGGCTTGCGCGGCGCGCCGACCTCGTCCACCTGCCGCGTCAGGCCCCAGCGGGGCGACGGCACCAGGCCGACCAGCCAGCGGTCGCGCGCGCGCAGGAGCTGCACCGGAAGCCCGCGCCGGAGCAGCCAGGCGGCCACCGCCACGGTCGCCTCGTCGCCCACCGACTGCTCCGCCGGCGGCCAGTCGCCCTCGACCGCCGGCAGGGCCGCGGCGCGGGCGGTGATCCGCTCGACGAGCGACCCAGAGGGCTCGACCGCCGCCGGCGCGGCGCCGACGGGCAGGGGCGCGGTGGTGTTCAGCAGGCTCACCGGCCCGGCCGGCCCGTCGGCTTCGGCCCGGACCTGAAGCGAGACAGGGCGCGCCGGGACGGTCGCGCCCACCGCCAGGGTCGGGGTCTGGCCGATGGTCAGCTCGGCGCCGGGCGGCAGGACGACTTCGGTCCGCGCCAGGTCGGTCACGCCGAGGACCTGGGCGGTCAAGGCGAGCGTGACCAGCCTGGTGTCGGTGCTGCGCACCCGCCAGCTCAGCCAGGGTGCTCCGGTGCCGTCGCGCAGGCTGGGCGCGGCCGGGTCGAAGGCCGGCGGCGGCAGGACTTCAAGATCGATCGCCAGGCCGGCGCGGGCCGCCCGGCCGGCTGCCGCCAGCGCGGCCATCGCCCAGGGCGAGCCGCCGTGCTCGGCCAGCACCCTGGCCGCGTCCTCCAGCCGCCCGGCCCGGCGGTGGAGGGTAGCCAGCATCGCCGCCGCCTCCGGCTCGGCCAGGCAGCGTGCCAGCCAGGCGGCCGCCTCGGGCCGCCGCAGCCCGGCCGCCGCCCGCGCCGCCGGCCACCAGACCGCCTCGGGCAGCCGCTCCGCGCCGACCAGGCTGGACAGCACCAGGACCAACTCGCAGAGGACCTCCGGTCGCTCGCCGGCCGGCCATCCGGCGGCCACGCGCCCGCCGGCCTCGGCCAGCCAGTCACGCGCCGTCTGTCCCGGCCGCGGCGCCGCCAGCTCGTCCTCGACGATCACCAGCGGCAGCAGCGCCCGGTACGGCTCGGCCTGTGGCCCGTCCCGCGGAACGTCCTTGAGGAAGATCTTCAACTCCTGGCGCAGCGGTCGGGGCCAGACATGGGCCAGGGCGTCGTCGACCTGGCCGGCCCGTGCCGGGGCCGCCAGACCGACCAGCAGCGCCAGGGTCCAGACTTTCACGGTCCGCTCACACGGCCCCGACCAGGGCGCGCAGACGCCGGCGGACCAGCTCGCGCTCGCCTTCGGCCAGCTCCGGCGCCCAGGGGTCGCAGGCCGCGCTGTCCGGGATCACGCCGGTCTCCGCCAGACACCACAGCATCCGCTGGACGTAACCCTCCAACGGATGCCGGAAGGTGGCCTGGGCAAACCCGTCGACGAAGGCGTTGAGCTGCACGAACTCCTGGTGGTGGCCGTCGAACCAGTACCGCAGCAGTTTGGCCTGCGGCGCCACGCAGGCCGCCCCCATGCCGATCAGCGCCGAAGTCGCCCCGCACATCAGCGAATAGCCCAGGAAGCGGTCCTCGCCGCTGATCAGCACCCGCGTGGCGAACTCGTCCTTGACCAGCGAGGCGACGTCCTGGAAGGTCATCACGCTGTCCAGCGTGGCCATCTTGATCCCCACCACCTGCGGGAACGAGAACAGCTCGCGAAGGACGTCCAGGCTGTAGTTGATGCCGCCCGCCGCTTCGTACAGGTAGAACAGGATCACCGGCGCGTCCAGCGAGCACAGCGCCTCGACGTGGCGGACGATCTGCCGGTCCTGCTCGGGGAGGCCGCGGTAGACCAGCGGAGCGTACATCATCAGCACCTGCGCGCCGCCGGCCAGGGCCTGCTCGGCCATGCGCAGCGTCTGCAGCCGGTAGGTCTCGGCCCGGTCGTCGTCGTACAGGTCGACATCGATCTGCGCCCCGACGCCGGCGATCACCAGCTTGCCGGCGGCCGCGTCGACCCACTGCCGGAGCACCCGCCCGCGCGCCTCGGGACCCAGTTTCAGGCCGCGCCCGGTGTGCGCCCAGACGGCCACGCCGCCGATGGGCTGGTCCATCATCCAGGCCACGTACCGCTCGTGGGCGTCCCAGTCGATGCTCCCGTCCGCCCGGCAGGTCACCGGGACCGCCGGGAACAGGTTCCGATTCAGCCGACCGACGAACGCTGACGCACCCGTGCTCAAACCTCACTCCCGTTCGCCACCACGGTTGGCGGCGCGGCCCGGGCTTCCTCCCGGAGGAACGCCGGCGGCGGCGGCCAAGTGGAAGACAGGAGACGCCGGCCGCGCGGAACTCGTCGTCGCGGCGGCGCGTCGAGTCCGTGGAGGTTGTCCGTGCGCGCATCCGCCCTGCTGCTCCTGTGGCTCGCCCCGCTGGCCGCCCAGGTGGCCGTCCCGCCTCGGCCCGGGCTGTACGCGACGGCCACCGAGACCCGTGCCACGCGCTTCCTGGGACCGTACCGGTTCCCCACCGCCGACTGCGAGAACCGGCTGCTGTACGCCGTGGACGCCGCCGGGAAGGTGGTCCGCTGGCGGTTCGACGAGCTGGGCGGCGTGCCCTGGACCTATGCCCAGGCGGCCGAGGGCGAGCCGCCGTACGCCTACCCGCTGGCGGCCCCGGCCGGCGGGCTGGTGGCCGTGGCCCAGGTCTATCCGGTCCCGAACGCTTGGAAGCCGGAATACCAGCGGGTGGCCCTGAGCATCCTCGACGCCGAGGGGCGGCGGATCGCCGGGCCGCTGCCGTTGTGTCGCGCCGAACTGGTCGCCCGACCCGGTCTGCCTGCCGCCTGGCACCCGCGCGGCGGCTCGTTGGCGTTCTTCATCACCGAGGGCGACCCGCTGCCGGGGCTGTACGTGATGGAGGCCAAGACCCGGAAGTGGGTGCTGGCCGACCGGCTGACCGGTCCCCCACCCCAGCCGCTGCCGACGTTGCTCTGGCATCCCGGCGGCCGGCTGCTGAGCCTCCTTTATGGCGGCGAGCTGGTCCTCCGCGGCGGCGGCGCCTACGCCGTCTACCGCCACTGGCCGGCGGTCGCGGCGGCACACTGCTGGCTCGACGCCGACACCATCGCGCTCCTCGATCCAACCACCGGGATCACCCTCCGCGGGCTGGACGGCGGCGATCTGGGCCGGATTGACGCCTGGCGGGCGACCAGCGCCGACGAGCTGTCCCTGCCGTCGTCCAACAAGCACGGCACGGCCTGGTTCGGCCCGCCACCCGCCGACGCCCGCCGCCTGGCCCTCCAGTTCCGCCCCAAGACCACCGCCGAGGTCGGCTCGCTGCTCGACTTCCCCCGCGGCGAGCAGCCCTACGGCTCGACGGCCGCCCGCCCCATCTGGCTCGGCGACGACGCCACGATCGTCTACGAGGTGCCGGGCGGCTAGGCGCCGGCCGTCGCGCCGCCGCGGTTGACGGGCTGCCCGGCCGATGCTAGACTGCGGCGACAGTCGAACCGCGCCCGACGGCCGTCGCGCCCCTCACCTACCAGCCTTCCCGGCGCCCGCCCTGCGTTCGGTCCGACCCAGGTGAGTGCGTCGTGCGGTTCCTCTGGCAGCAGCTTCGGTGGTGGTTGCTTGGCCTGCTGGTCGCGGGCCTGTTGCTCTGGCGCGGTCTGCTGTGGTGGACCGAGTGGCTGTGGTTCCAGTCCGTCGGCTACCAGCCGGTGTTCCTCAAGGTCTGGGTCACCCGCAACGGGCTGCTGGCCGCCGGCGCCGCGCTGGGGCTGCTGGTCCTGGTGGGCAACTTCCTGTACAGCCGCCGGCTCGACGACGAGCCGTCCTGGGCGCGTCCGGACATCGGCACGGTCACCAGCGGCCCGCTGCTGTGGACCCTGATGCCCGCCGTCCTGGCGGTGGTGGCGGTGGTCTTCGGCGTCTCCTGCGCCCAGCTCTGGGACCCGCTGCTACTGCTCCGGCACGGGGCGCCGGGCGGGCCTACCGACCCCGTCTTTGGCCGCGACGCCGCCTTCTGGCTGACCCGGCTCCCATTCTGGCTGAACCTCCAGCGGCTGCTCGTCGGGTTGTGCCTGACCGCCTGGCTGGCGCTCTATTTCCGCTATGTCGATCTCCCGGCGCCCGGTGACCCCGAATCGTTCGGCGACCTGACCGCCATCTGTCCCGCCGGCCGCGCGCACCTGTCCTGGTTCGGCGCCGTGGTCCTGCTCCTGGCCGGCTGGGGCGCCTGGCTGATGCGCTTCTCGCTGCTGCTGACCAGCCGCTCGCGGGTGGTGGCCGGGATCGGCTGGACCGACGCCCATGTGCGGCTGCCGTTCCTGACCGTCCTGGCGGTGCTCGCGCCGCTGCTGGCGGTCTGGCTGCTGGTCAACGTCCGCCGCCGCGACCTGGGCACGCTGGGCCGCGTGGCCGGCCTGTTCGCCCTGGCTTGGGGCCTGTACGTGGTCGTGCCCGCGGCGGTCCAGCGGCTGGTGGTCCTGCCCAGCGAGATCGACCGCGAGCGGCCGTACCTGGAGCGGAGCATCGCCGCCACCCGGCAGGCCCTGGGCCTGTCCCGCGCCGAGGTCCGCCAGTACGCCGCCGGCGGCGCGCTGACCCGGTCGGAGCTGGCCGCCGAGGAAGACACGGTGGCCACCATCCCGCTCTGGTCATCGGCCGAGATGGCCGAGCAGGTGATCGGCACCGAGACGCTGCGCGGGTACTACGGCTTCAATCCGAGCGGGACCGACTACGACCGCTACCGGATCGGCGGACGGGTGCGGCAGGTGGCCGTGGCCGCCCGCGAGATGCAGTCCGAGCGGCTCGACCCCAAGGCCCGCAACTGGGTCAACCAACACCTCGTCTTCACCCACGGCTACGGCCTGGTGATGGCCTCGGCGCACGAGGCCGGACCGGCCGGCGAGCCCATCAAGATCATCCGCGACGTGCCGCCGGTGACGCCGCCCGAGCTGCCTTTGACCCAGCCGCGCCTGTACTACGGCGAGTTGGCCTCCGGCTACGTGATCACCGGCCTCCGCGCCGGCGCCGCCACGCAGGAGCTGGACTATCCGTCGGGCGACGCCAACGTCTACCGCGCCTACGACGGCCGCGGCGGCGTGCCGATGGGCGGGTTCCTCCGCAAGCTCGCCATGGCCCTGCGCTTCAAGAGCCTGAACATCGTCGTCTCGGACCTGCCCTCGGCGGCCGCCCGGATCCACTTCCGCCGCGCCCTGTACCAGCGGCTGCACGCTGTGGCGCCGTTCCTGGAATACGATTCCGAGCCGTACTGCGTGCTCGATCAAGGCCGGCTCGTGTGGCTGGTCGATGCCTACACGGTGGCGGGGCGGTACCCCTATTCGCAGGCCTACCCGCTGGCGCCGGCGATGGCCCTGGGCGGCGATCAGCCGCGGGCACAGGGCCGGCAGGCCGCCTACCTGCGGAACAGCGTCAAGGTCACCATCGACGCCTACGACGGGACCGTCCAGTTCCACGTCTACGACGCCGAGGACCCGCTGCTGCGGGCCTACGCGGCGATGTTCCCCGGCCTGTTCCGGTCCGAGCCGCTGTCGCCCACGCTGGCCGAGCACATCCGCTATCCGGTCGACCTGTTCTCGCTCCAGGCCCGGGCCTACTCGCGCTACCACATGACCGACCCGGCGGTCTTCTACAACGCCGAGGATCTCTGGGACATCGCCCGGGAAGAGACCACCCAGCGGCTCGCCCAACCCGACGACACCTACGAGTTCCGCTCGGTCCGTGAGCGCATGGCGCCCTACTACGTGCTCTTGCGCCTGCCCGGCGAGAGCGAGGCGCACTTCCGGCTGATCCTGCCCTTCACCCCGGCCTCCCGCGCCGATTCGACCAGCGGCCGGGACAACATGATCGGCTGGATGACCGCCGACTGCGAGCCCGCCTCGTACGGCCGGCTGACCGTCTTCCACTTTCCCAAGAACACCCTCGTCTACGGCCCGCTTCAGGTCGAGGCGCTGATCGATCAGGACCCCGAGATCAGCCAACAGATGACGCTCTGGAGCGAGCAGGGCTCGAAGGTCCTGCGCGGCCATCTGTTGGTCATCCCGATCCGCGACACGCTGCTGTATGTAGAGCCGCTGTACCTCACCGCCGAGCGGCGCGGGGCGCTGCCCGAGCTGAAGCGGGTGGTGGTCTTCTACAACGGCGCGGTGCGCATGGCCGAAACGTTGGACCAGGCCTTGGACCTGGCCCTCTCCGGCCGCCGCTCGCGCGGCGGCGCGGTCGAGCTGCTGCGGCTCCAGCGCCAGGCCCGCTCGGCGGCCAACGCCCTGTCGGAAGCCGAAGCCGCCCGCCGCCGCGGCGACCTGGCTGCCTACGGCGCCGCCCTGGACCAGGCCGCCCGGGTGATCGACACCATGCTCAATGGCAAGGGTGAGCAGTAGGCAGTAGGCAGTAGGCAGTAGGCAGTAGGGTCGCGCTTCCCCTTCCGTCCCTTCCGTCCCTTCCGTCCCTTCCGTCCCTGGCCGTGGCTCGGGAGAGGAGTTTCGTGCCGGTCGGGCAAGACGCGCGGCGGAGAGGTCGATGCCCATCCCGTCGGTGCCAATTGGCGACGTTGAGGTCAGCCGCCTGATGGTCGGGGGCAACCCGTTCAGCGGCAATCCGCACCGGCCCGGCGGGCTGCGCGAGGAGATGCTCGACTACTACTCGACCGCCCGCATCCACGCCACGCTGCGGGCCTGCGAGGCGGTCGGCATCACCACCCTGGTCGCCCGTTCCGACGCGCACATCACGCGGCTGCTGCGCGACTACTGGAACGACGGCGGGGGCGTCACCTGGATCGCCCAGACCTCGCCCGAGCTGGCCTCGGTCGAGACCGACATCCAGCGCGTGGTGGCCAACGGCGCCCGGGCGGTCTACCTCCACGGCGGGTGGGTCGACAGCCGGATCGAGCACGCCCGCTGGGACGAGATCGAGCGGGCGCTGGACCAGATCACCGCCTGCGGCGTGCCCCGCGGGATCGCCGCCCACCACCCGGAATTCCACCTGGCGGCGGCCGAGCGGGTCGCGCTGGACTTCCACATGGTCTGCTGCTACCGCTGCGGCAGCCTGCACGCCGGCAAGGGCGACGCCTTCGATCCGGCGGACCTGCCCGACGCGCTCGACGCCCTGGGCCGGCTCGCGCGGCCGTGCATCGCCTACAAGGTGCTGGGCGCCGGCCGGTTCGACCCGGCCCAGCAGTTCCCGCTGGTGGTGGCGGCGATGAAGCCGGAGGACAGTTTGCTGGTCGGGTTCTGGACCAAGTACCACCGGACCCAGGTGGAGGACACCGCCGCCCTGTTCGAGCAGGTCCTGTCCGCCGAAGCGGCTCGGGCCTGGCAGCGGGAGGAGAGCCCCGGATGAGAATCGGTTTCGGCAAGGTCACCATCACGCCGCCGCTGCCGGTGCAGTTGGCCGGCTACGGCTGCGAGCGCGCCGGCAACGCCATCGCCGACGATCTCCACGCGCGGGCGCTGGTTTGCGAGCACGAGGGCCGGACGGTGGCCCTGCTGACGGTCGACCTGCTATGGCTCGAACGCCGCAACCTGCGCGCGTTGCGGGCGATGGTCGAGGAGCTGTGCGGGATCGCTCCGAGCGACCTGATGGTGTGCTGCAGCCACACGCACTCCGGGCCCGACACCATCGACTGGTTCGCCTTCGCGCCGGTCGATCAGCCATGGCTGCAGACACTGTTGCGCCAGCTTGCCGGGGCCGTCTTCCTGGCTTGGCAGGACCTGCGCCCGGCGCGGATCGAGAAGCTCGTGGGCGAGACGGTGATCGGCGTCAACCGGCGGGTGCACAAGGAGCGCGAGGGCTTCCGCATGGGCGCCAACCTGGAAGGCCCCGTGGATCAGATCTTGACCGTGTTGCGTATCCTGGACGAGGACGACGCGCTGATCGGCAGCGTGCTGCACCACGCCACGCACCCGGTGGTCCTGGGCGGCAAGAGCCTGGTGATCAGCGCCGACTGGCCGGGCGAGGCCTGCCGGCTGGTCGAGCGCGAGGTCGGCGGCACCTGTCTGTTCGTCAACGGCGCGGCCGGCGACATCAACCCGCGCATCGGGGTCGGGCGCAGCTACGCCGAGGTGCTGCGCGTCGGCCGGCAGGCCGGCGGCGCGGCGGTCGAGCTGTTGTCCCGCGAGCCGGGCGAGGCGGTCGACGGCATCGCCGCGGCCAGCCGGCACGTGGTCGTTCCGCACCGGCCGCATCCCTACCTCGACATTCCCTACGAACGCCGGCTGAACGACGACGGCGGGATGTGTCTGGAGGTGCAGGTGCTCCGGCTCGGCCCGCTGACCTTCATCTCGGCGCCCGGCGAGTGCCTGATCGAGACCGGGTGGCGGGTGGTCGAGCAGTCCGGCCTGGCCTCGGCGGTGATCGCCGGCTACACCAACGACTACATCGGCTACCTGCCGCTGCCGCACATCTACGAGCAGGGCGGGTACGAGCCCAGCGCCACGATGCTGACGCCGGAGGCGGTGCTGCACTACGTCGAGGCCGCCGCGGAGCTGGCGCGCGAGACCGTGGGCGGGTGATGGGCCACCTCCTCCCCGACGACGTCGAGGCCCTGGCCACCGACCTGGCGCGCCGCTCGGACGAGGGCTTGCAGGTCCACTTCGCCGGCCTCTCGGCCGAGGGCCGGGCGCTGATCGTGCTGCGGGTCGGCACCGGGACCACGCATCTGGCGGTCAAGGGCAACGCCCACGCCGACGAGCCGGCCGGCACGGTCACCTGCTGCCAACTGGCGCGCTGGCTGCTGGACCACGACGAAGGCCGCGCCCTCGCCCGGCGGGTGACCTGCCACTTCCTGCCCACCGCCAATCCCGACGGGCTGGAGCGCAACCGGGCCTGGCTGACCGGCGACGGATCACTCCTGACCTGGCTGCGCCACGTCCGGCGCGACCCGCCGCCGGAGGACCGTGAGTTCGGTTACGGACCCACGCCGGAGGAGGCCGCGCACCCGGAGAACCGGGCCTGGCACGCCTACCTGGCGCAGTTGCCGCGGCTGGACGGGTACGTCAGCCTGCACTCGATGGCCTTCGCCGGCGGGGCCTGGTTCCTGGCCATGCTGGACTCGGTCGAGCGCCGCCGGCCGCTGCTCGCGGCCTTGGAGGCGGTCGCCGCCGAGTCCGGTCTGCCGCTCCACGACGAGGACCGTGGCGGGCGGAAGGGCTTCCACCGGATCGCGCCGGGGTTCTGCACCGCGCCGACCAGCGAGGAGATGGCCAGCTACTTCGCCGCCGGCGGCGTGGGCGGCGCGGAGCGCTGGCTGCGGCTCAACTCGATGCAGGTCGCCCGCCGCCTGCACGGGACGCCGGTGGCGCTGGTGTCCGAGCTGCCACAGTGGTGGGACCCGGCGCTGGCGGACATGACCGCGACCGCCGCACGCCGGCGCGAGGTGGATCTGGAGACCGGCCGGCGGCTGGAGGAAACGGTCGCGGCGCTGGAGCGAGACCTGGCCGCCGCCGGGCTCGACCAGGAAGCCCCCGAACCGCGTCACGAGCGGGAACACCGCCTGGCCTCGGCCCGCGCTCTGCAACGGCTGGCCGCGCAGTGGGGCGAGCGACCGGCGGCGCGCCGCGACCAGGTCGCCGGCGAGCTGGCGGTGCGCCGCGCCGAGGCGGCCAACGCGGCGGTGATGATCCGGTTGGCCGAGCAGGCCGGACGCGAGGCGAGCGGATGGGTCGACAAGCTGGCCGAGCTGGCCACCGTGATCGCGGCCGAGTTCGCGCTGACGCCGTTGCCGCTGGCCGAGCAGGTGCGGCTCCAGCGGGCGATGGTCACGGTCCTGGCCGGTCACCTGCTGGAGGCGGCATGAGCGCCGACTCGGCCTCCGGCTCCCTGCTCCAAACCGCCTGCCTCGGCTACTATGGCCAGCGCGCCCGGATCGTCGTCGCGGGAGTCTGCGGCGCGTGCGGCAAGACCGCCATGCTGGATGCGTTCGACGCCCGAGAGTGGGTCCGCATCGGACCGCTGCCTATCTTCCCGCTGCGTGCCTGGCGGATCTTCGAACGCTGTCCCTGGTGCGGGCACGAGCGCCGCGTGGAGCTGGCCGAGTACCGCGCCTGGGCCGAGCAAGAAGCCGAGCCGGAGCTGGCAGCCTACCAGGCCGATCCCGCTTCGCTGGAAGCCCGGCTGGCGCTGGTCTGGAAGCTCTACGGGCTGGGCCTGGCGCACCAGGCGTTGGCCTTCCTGGCGCCGCTGCTGGCGGCCGGCTCGCCGCCGGCGGCGCGCCACGCCGCCGGGGTGCTGCTCCGCTCGGCCGGCCGGCACGACGAGGCGTTGGCCCACCTCCGCGCCGCGGCCGAGGCCGACCCGCATCGCGGCCTGTACCGCCTGGAACTGGGCCGCCAACTGCTACGCCGGCGGCGGACCCTGCCCCTGGCCGAGCATCATCTGGCCGCGGCGGTCGAGAGTCTTCCCGACGACTTCGACGCCTGGGCCGCCCTGGCCCGGGCCCGGACCTGGCAGGGCCACTGGCCGTCAGCCTGGCAAGCCTGGCAACGCGCCCTGGACCTGGACCCCACTGGCTTGCGGCAGCCACCGCACCGGCTCTGGATCGAGCTGGCCCGGCGGCGGGGCAGTAGGCAGTAGGCAGTGGGCAGTGGGCAGTAGGGCGCGCGTCCCGGGTCCCTGTTGTCCCGTTACCGCGCCGGCCCGCTGGAGACTTCGGCGGTGGTCACTCGCCCGAGCTGGAACAGGGCCGCGGCGATGTTCTGTTGCGCGGTCGGCTCCGAGATCCGCTCCAGCGCCGCCAGCAGCTCCGGCACCGCCTCCGCGCCGGCCTCGGTCCCCAGCCGCCGGCAGGCTTCGGCCAGCGCCGGCAGATCGCCGGCCTTGACCGCCCGGCGCAGTGCCCGCACCGGCTCGGGCAGCGCCGCCTCGGCCCGCACCCGCCGCCGGCGCCGCGCCGCCGCCAGGAGCACCGCCAGCACCAGGCACAGGAGCACCCCGGCGGCGGCCGAGACGATCAGCCGCCAGGTCAGCAGGAGCTGCGGGTCGTCCAGCCGGTACTGCTCCGGCGGGAAGTACCAACCCAGTCCGGCCGACACCGCCGCTTCCGGGAGGAGCAGAAAGACCACGAACCCGCCGGCGACGACGCCGATCGCGCACAAGAGGACCCGGGTGGAGAACGACATCCGCCGCTGCTGCCTGGCGCTGTCCATGAACCTGCCGCTCCTAGTCCCGCATCCGCTCGGCCAGATCGTGCATCGTGTCGCGGAGCGGGGGATAGAGCCCGACGTACCGCTGGTACATGTACTGGTAGGCCTCGGCGTTGGCCGGGTTCGGGTCGATCCGGCGGACGATCTCGACCATCGCCGCGGCCGCCGCCTGGAGATCAGGATAACACTCGGCCCCGGCGGCGGCGCAGATGGCGGTGCCGAGGCAGGTCGCCTCCTGCTCACGGGTCAGGTACAACGGCACCCCGCACACGTCGGCGTGGATCTGCAGCCACAACTCGGACTTGGCGCCGCCACCGCAGGCGTACAGCCCGGTGGCGCGGAACCCGCCGGCGGCCAGGTCCTCCAAAATGTGCCGCGTGCCGTAGGCGGTGCCCTCGTAGATGGCCCGGAACAGGTGCGCGGCGGAGTGCTTCAGTGACAGGCCGACCACCGCCCCGCGGGCCTTGGGATCGCGCAACGGCGTGCGGTTGCCCTGGAAGTAGTCCAGCAGCACCAGACCCTCGGCGCCGGGCGGGATCTTCGCCGCCCGTTCATCCAGGACGTCCCAGACCGACATATTCCGCTGCTCGGCCTCGGCCGCGGCGTCGGCGCCGAACTGCTCGCGGAACCAGGTGACGATCCCGCCGGTGGTGGTCTGCCCGCCCTCCAGCACCCAGGTGTTGGGCAGCAGCGCGTCCGGGTAGGGACCCCACACGTGGGTCTCGAACAGCCCCGCCTCGCACAACGCCATGTGGCAGGTCGAGGTGCCCATGACGATGGCCATCTGGCCGGGCAGGGTCACGCCCAGGCCGAGCATGGCGGTGTAGGCATCGATCCCGCCCTGGGCGACGACCACGCCGGCAGGCAGGCCGAGCTGCTCGGCGGCTTCGGCGGTCAGCGTCCCGACGGGCGTGCCGAGCGGCACCACCTCGGCCGGCCACTTGTCGATCAGCTCGCGGCAGTCGAGCTGTTTGAGCAGATCCTCGGGCCAACCGCCTTCCGGCGAGGCGTAGTTCCACTTGCAGGTGGCCTGGTTCAGCGAGGCCACCCAACGCCCGGTCAGCCGGTGGATCATCCAGTCCTGGCACTCGACCACCAGGTCGGCCTGCTGGTAGATGTCCGGCTGGTGCTCCTTGAGCCACAGCGCCTTGGGGATCATCCACTCCGGCGATTCGACCCAGCTCACGTACTTCAGGACGGGGTGCTTGGTGCGGGTGACTCGCTGCGCCTGATCGACCGAGCGGACATCCATCCACAGCAGCGCGCGGCGGAGCGGCAGCCCGTTGCGGCGGACCGGCAGAACGGTGCAGCTCGTCGAATCGACGCTCAGCCCGACCACCGAAGCGGGCTCGACGCCGCCCTCGGCCAGCGCCCGGCGGGTGCTTTCGACCGCGCCCTCCCACCAGTCGTTGGGCTCTTGCTCGGCCCAGGAGACCTTGTCGATGTGGGTCGGGAGAGGCTTCGCGGCGCTGCCGCGGGGTCTGCCCTGCAGATCGAAGACCATCACCCGCACGCTCTGCGTCCCGACGTCGATTCCCAGGACGTATCTCTCGGCCATGGCTTGGGACTCCCCGCCGCACTGCTCGGCGACGGGTTCGGCGTAGCGCGGCGGGATCCTGCGGCGCGGCGGACGAGCTGAGCGGCGCGGCCGCGGCCGCCTCGGCACTCGTCCACTTCGTCCACCGCGTCCACCGCGTCCACTTGGTCTTCCGCGACAAATGGCCAAAACGGGGCATGGCCGGCACCCACGTCCAGGCGCTATAACTCTCCAAGCACGGAGGCGACGTGAAGAGGTTCGAGTTCCCGCTCGAGAGTGTCCAACGGCTGCGCCGATTCCACGAGTCGCAGGCTCGTCAGGCGTTGCAGGAGGCGATTGCCGAGCGGGACCAGGCCGAGCACCGGCTGCTCCAGACTCGGCACCGGATCGACGAGCAGACGCGGCGCCTGGCCGAGGATCTGGCCGACTTGAACCCCACCGAAGTCGTCTACTGCTGGCTGGATCTCGACCGTCTCGAGGCCTTGGCCCTAAAGCAGGCCGAGGTCCTGGCCGAATGTGAGATCGTCGTACACAGCCGCACCGAGGCGTATCGCGCCGCGAGACGAGATCGCGAGCCCCTCGACCGGCTGGAGGAAGAGATGCGACGGGAGCATCACCGGCAAGCCGATCTGGTTGAGCAGACCACGAGCGACGAGTTGGCGATCATCGGCTACTCCCGGAAAGGCCGTGAACCATGAAACCTGATGGTCTGGGCGACTTGCTCGCCCGGATCGGCGCTATCCAAGGGCTGCTGGACCGACTGAACCCGGAAGTGGCCCCGACCTCCTCCCCGCCGACGCCGGGGGGGACCTTCCAGGAAGCGCTCGCGGCGCAATTGCAGCCGGCCGATCCGAATCTGCTCACGACCCTAGCGGGTGCGCCCACCCCGTTCGACGCCGATCCGGCCGCCTACGCGGTCGATCTCCCGGCCGCGACCGACGGCCGCGGGTTCGAGCTGGGCTTG
>JAANMV010001556.1_pt1 | contig 24829 bp, 23 predicted proteins | sample 7279661 | NCBI WGS metagenome assembly JAANMV01 (sample SAMN14094540, study PRJNA606508) | bioreactor metagenome | isolation source: A lab-scale SPAN reactor treating ammonium-rich wastewater day 121 | place: Ireland: Galway | collected 2017-05-16
GGCTATAGTTATCCACAGCCAGCCTAGCAGATACTGGCTACACGCCCCCTATCAAAGTTGGATCGGCACACACTGTCAAGATTCAATCGGCGCCAACAGGTCTGGCGCTCAAAATCGTTGGTGACGGGGCTGGTGAGTTCGATGTTGGGCTCCTGAACCGAGCGCTATCCAACCTGGTGAGCAATGCCACCCGATTCGCGGACCGTGGAACTGCTGTGGAAATTTACATTGCCCTGTCGGATGAAGAGGCACGCCTGACGGTGGTCAATCGTGGCATCGCCATAGACCCCAAGCACGTGCCCCATATTTTTGATCGTTTTTACCGCGCAGACATCGCCAGAGCGGGCTCGGTACAGAACCACGGGCTTGGCCTGGCGATTGTCGCGGCCATCGCGCGCATGCATGGCGGGCAGGTATTTGCCCGCTCTGAGAACGGTTTGACATCGGTGGGCTTGACGCTCAAACGCCACATGCAAACCGACATGGAGGACAGCTGACCATGGAGCGAGCCCATGTGCCGCGATGGCAAGACCCTACAAGCCAGCGAAGCGCTGGTGAAGCCCGAAACAGGGTTGTAGCACCTGCGGCTAGACTCATGGGCATGCGCCGTTTTTTCGTCATCCTCTTGCTCGCTTTGTTGCCGTTCCAGTTCAGCTGGGCGGCAGTGGCGTCGTACTGCGGGCATGAAACCCAGGTGGGCGCAACGCACTTGGGGCACCATGAGCATCAGCATCAAGAAGACGTCAGTTTCGGTGATTATCTTGACACTGGTTTGTCCGGCACGGACGATGCCGGCGCGAATGGCACGGCACCTGGGGGCACCGATCTGGATTGTGGGCATTGCCACGGTTACTGCAGTGTGATGTTGATCGCGCCTCCTCATATACCCGCAGCCTTCTCTGCAGCGCCACCCAAAATCACACGTGATGAAGGGGGTGCGTCTCACGCACCAACCCCGCCCGATAGACCCCAGTGGTCAAGTCTCGCCTGATCGGCGAGACGGGTTACTTCTTCCTCTGAAGCCCGTTCGCGCCTGAGCGCGCAGCAAGACGCTGCCGCTCCGGGCTCGACGCGACCGTTGGGTCGCTGCTTGCCGATCTCCTGTGGATTGTTTTCAACACTGGAGCATCGGATGACATTTGGATCTCGAACGAAGAGTTGGCGGCTGCATGGCGGCCTGGTGGTAACTGCTATCTTCTGCAGTGCAGCAGCGCAAGCGCAGTCCCCAGCCGTGGTCACCACACCCGCGAAGGCAGCGGCACCACAAAACCTGCAGCAAGTATTTGAGGCTGCTTGGGCTCGCCAGCCCGAGGCACTGACCCTGCCGTCGCGACGTGATGCTGCACGGGCGCAGCAAAGTGCCGCGCAGGCTTGGACGCCTGAACCTGCTGCCCTGGAAATGGGCTACAAAACCGACCGGCTCAACCGCAACCAGGGTGCAAGCGAAATCGAGGTGGGTGTGTCGGTGCCCCTCTGGTTGCCTCGCGAGCGTGCGCAAAGCGCCGCACTCTCAGATGCGGAGGCGGTAGCCCTTGAAAGCAGGACCATGGCCGCGAAACTGCGCATTGCAGCCACTGTCCGCGAGGCGTGGTGGCAGTGGCAGCGCGCACGCATCGAAGTCGACATCGCGCGCGACCAGCTCAAAAACACGCAGCAAATTGCTGCTGACGTGGAACGGCGCACCAGGGCGGGCGATTTGGCCCGCTCAGACCAGCACCAAGCGCAGGGAGCTGTCGCTGGCGCGCAAGCCCATCTTGCACAGGCTGAAGCCAGTTTCTCTGCAGCCCGGCAGCAATTGCAGGCGCTTGCAGGTGTCGCACCAGTTGCAGGCGATGTTGATGGGGGTGGTGTGGAGCAAGACCCCAGCACCTCTACGGCTCAGGCTGAAACGCACGCCGCAGTCCAAGAGCTGAAGGACAAGGTGGTGGTGGCTGAGCGAAGTGCAGCACTCACAGCGATCCAGTCCCGCGCCAACCCCGAAGTGACGCTCACGACCACGCGGGATCGCGGTGCTTTCGGGGAAGCCTCGCAGCAAACCTTTGCGCTGGGTGTGCGCATTCCGTTTGGTGGTGGTGCGCGCCACAACGCGCGGACGGCTCAAGCCCTTGCTGACGCCATGGAGGTTCAAGCCCAACTCGGCCTGGAACGAGAGCGTCTGGCCGCCGAGCAAGAAGCTGCCCGGGTGCGGGTCGAGGCAGCCCGCACACAGCTTGCAGCTGCCGAGCAACGCGCATCACTTGCGCGCGAATCCCGTGGCTTCTTTGACAAGTCTTTCCGCCTGGGTGAGACCGACCTGCCCACACGGCTGCGCATCGAAGCCGAAGCTGCCGAAGCTGAGCGCCAAGTGGCAATCATCCGCATCGAACTGGCAGCAGCCATATCCACGAAACGACAGACCCTTGGTCTGTTGCCCCAGTGACGTGCAGTTGGCCTGTTCCTTCTGCAGCCATTCATTCATTCCAGTAAACCTCCATGAACTACCTCAAATTTCCGTATGCGCTGTTGTGCGCAGCGCTCTTCACCGCAGCGCCCGCCTGGGCCGGTGAAGGTCATGACCACGGTGAAGCCGCTCCTGCAGCGGTCGGCCAAGCACTGCCACGTTTTTCTGCGGTTTCAGAGACCTTCGAGCTTGTCGGTGTTCTCAGCGGCAAACAGATCACCCTCTACCTGGATCGATTCAGTGACAACAGCCCGGTCCGCGACGCGCAAATCGAACTCGAAATCGGCAGCGCCAAATTCAAAGCCGACAAACAAGGTGAAGACGAATACGAGGTCGTGTTGTCGGAGGCTCCCAAGCCCGGTGTCCTTGCTGTCACTGCAACGGTAACAGCCGGCAACGAGGTCGATCTACTTGCGGGTGAACTTGACATTCACGAGGAGGCGCATTCAGAGGAAATGCAGGCGGCGCAGCCCTGGACGAAATATGCCGGGTGGGTAGCTGCAGGCATCGCTGTACTTGCCTTCGTGTTTGTAGGTGCGCGGCGCATGTTTGGCGCACGCAGCGTTCGCGTGGGAGGTGCAGCATGAAGCGCACGCTCATTACCACCAGCCTGGGACTCTTCATCGCGTTGTCCAGCCTCACCTCTGTCCATGCGGGTGAGGGACATGATCACGGTGACGCACCTGCGACGCCCAGCGCCAACGGGCCTCAGCGCCAACCGGACGGCAGTGTTTTTCTGCCAAAACCTGCTCAGCGCCAGCTGGGAGTCAGAACCGTTGTCACAGAGACGGCCGAACTTCCAAGGACGCTGGAGTTGGGCGCCAAAGTGCTGATGGATCCCAACGCAGGTGGAAAGGTGCAGGCATTGAACGCCGGTCGCATTGAACCTGGTCCGCGCGGATTGCCCAACCCCGGGCAAACTGTCCGCAAAGGTGAGGTGCTGGCATACGTTGCTTCGTCGGCAGCGCCCATTGAGCGTTCCAACCAGGCTGCACAGTTGGCCGAACTGCGGGCAGCCAAAGCGCTGGCGGACAAACGCCTGGCGCGTTTGCAAGAATTGTCTGATACGGTGCCACGCAAAGAAATCGAAGCGGTTGAGAGCGAGTCGGCCAGCCTGTCGGCACGCATCGCGGCTGTCGGCGGCGGTCTGTCCAGTCGCGAAGCGCTGGTTGCCCCAGTCTCCGGCGTGATCGCGTCTGCAAACGTGGTCGCCGGTCAAGTGGTTGATGCGCGCGAGTTGGTTTTCGAGATCGTGGACCCCACGCGTCTGCGAATTGAAGCCCTGGCGTTCGATGCCGCTGTTGCCACCAACATTGGCGGTGCCACTGTGGCTGTCGGTGAGCAGCGCATCCCTCTGGCGTTCATCGGTGCGTCGCGCAGCTTGCGCGAGCAGGCCCTGCCCTTGGCTTTTCGTGCTCAGGGCGCAGCGCTCGACCAATTGGCCGTTGGACAGCCGGTACGCGTGTTTGTCCAGACCAAGGACAAGGTCAAAGGCATTGCCGTTCCAGTTGCCGCACTGATGAAGAATCCAGCCAACCAGACGGTGGTCTGGGTCAAGACCGGGCCAGAGCGATTTGAACCTCGCCCTGTCAGAACAGAACCGCTGGATGGTGTCAACGCTGCCGTCACATCGGGCCTGACTTCCGGCGACCGTGTCGCGACCCAAGGTGCCACCTTGATCAACCAGGTACGCTGACATGTTCAAGTGGCTACTCGATAACAGCCTGACCAATCGGCTGCTGGTGATCATCGCCAGCGTGGTTCTGATGGCTTACGGCGCATTCACTCTGTCCACCACCCCGGTGGATGTGTTTCCCGACCTCAACAAGCCGACCGTCACCATCATGACCGAGGCCGGTGGCATGGCCGCCGAAGAGGTGGAGCAGCTCATCACCTTCCCGCTCGAAACGACCATGAACGGTCTGCCCGGCGTGGAGTCGGTGCGGTCCACGTCGTCGGCTGGCTTGTCTTTTCTCTACGTCACCTTCGACTGGAGCACCGACATCTTCCGCGCACGGCAATTGGTGTCGGAGCGCCTGTCTTCGATGGAGGAAGGTATTGCCGAAGGCGTCGTTCCGCGCATGGGCCCGATCAGCTCCATCATGGGCGAAATCATGCAGATTGCCATCCCAGTTGATCCGAGCAAGATCAGCTCCATGGCGGTGCGCGAATACGCCGACTGGGTGTTGCGGCCTCGGCTGCTCTCTGTCCCCGGTGTGGCTCAAGTTATCCCCATCGGTGGCGAGGTCAGGCAGTTCCAGGTGCAACCCAACACCACTCGCATGGCGGAATTGGGTATCACGCATGAGCAGCTTGAGGCGGCCTTGAAGGGCTACTCCAGCAACACATCGGGCGGCTTTCTTGAACTCAACGGGCGCGAGTACCTGATCCGCAACCTGGGCCGCACCTCACTGTTGGAGGACCTGAGCAATCTGGCGTTGACCGCCAAGGACGGGCAACCCATCCTCCTTCGTCAGATAGCCGAGGTGACGTTTGCAGCGGCGCTCAAGCGCGGCGATGCTGGCTTTGAAGGCAAGCCTGCCGTGATCCTTGGCATCCAGAAGCAACCGACCGCCGACACCATCGCGCTCACCAAGTCCATTGAGGACGCCTTGGTGGGGCTGAAGGCTTCGCTGCCGGCCGGCATGGAGGCCCCACGAGTCACTTTCCGTCAGGCCAGCTTCATCGAAGCATCCATCACCACCTTGCAGGGCAAGCTGATTGGCGCATCGGTTTTCGTGGCGTTGATCCTTTTCTTCTTCTTGGGCACCTTGCGCCCGACCATCATCGCGTTGACGGCGATTCCCGTCTCGATCTTCATCACCGCGCTGGTCTTCAAGTATTTTGGGTTGTCGATCAACACCATGACGCTTGGTGGCTTGGCCATCGCGATTGGCGGGCTGGTAGACGACGCCGTGGTCGGCGTTGAAAACGTCCTCCGGCGATTGAAGACGGACCGCGCCGCCCACCCGCACGGCCGATTGCATCCAATTGAACTCGTCGCCCACGCGACGATGGAGGTCCGCTCAGCCATCCTCTACGCGACAGTCATCATCGTTCTGGTCTTCATCCCACTGTTTGCGCTGCCGGGGCTGGAGGGCAAGTTGTTCGTGCCACTCGGCATCGCCTTTATCGTCTCGACACTCGCTTCACTGATCGTCTCGGTGACTGTGACGCCCGTGCTCAGTTTCTACCTGCTGCCCCGCATGAAGAATCTGGAGCATGGGGACACCAAGGTCCTGGCGTGGTTGAAAGCGCGGTATCGAAGCAGCCTGCAAGGCGTGTTGGACCGACCCAAGGCGGCCATTGCAGTTGCCGGTGTGACTGTTTTGATGGCAGCCGCCTCTGTGCCGTTTTTCCCCACCACGTTCCTGCCACCATTCAACGAGGGCACACTGCTCATCGGTCTGCGGCTGAACCCGGGTGTCACGCTGACGGAGTCGTCCTCACTTGCGCGCCAGGCTGAGGTGCTGGTCAGTCAAGTGCCGGAAGTGACCCACGTGGGGCGCCGCAGTGGTCGCGCCGAGCTGGATGAACATGCCGAAGGTGTCCACGTCAGCGAGCTCGATGTGGGTCTTAAGCCGACAGCAGAGCTGACGCGCAGCATGGACGAGATCAAAGCAGATATCCGTGCCCGGCTGGTCAATCTTCCCGCCGCGCTGGAGATTGGACAGCCCATCTCCCACCGCATCGATCACATGCTCTCGGGCGTGCGTTCTCAAATCGCCATCAAGATCTTTGGCGAAGACCTGGATGCCCTGCGTGGCCAGGCCGACGCATTGCGCGCGAAGCTGGCGACCATTCCGGGCATTGCCGACCTCCAGATCGAGAAGCAGGTGCTGGCGCCGCAGATCAAGGTTCGTATCGACTACGCAGCAGCTGCGCAGTACGGCGTTCCAGCGCCTCAGGTCTTGTCGGCGCTGCAGGCGTTGGTTGAAGGTGAAAAAGTCACGCAGATCGTGGAGGGCAGTCGGCGCTTCGCGCTGGTCGTCAAGCTGCCAGAATCCGCCCGTTCGGTCGAAGGCCTGGGCCAGATACTGATCGAGACGCCGAACGGCCGCATCCCGTTGTCAAAAATCGCCACCATCGAGGACGGCGATGGTCCCAACCAGATCAGTCGTGACGATGGCAAGCGCCGCATCGTGTTGTCGGCGAACGCGTCTGGACGTGCGCTGTCTGAGATCGTTGCCGACATCCGCAAAATCGTGGCCGAGACGAAGTTGCCAGAAGGCTACTTCATCACGCTGGGTGGCCAGTTCCAGGCGCAGGAGGAAGCCTCACGCCTCGTCGGCCTGCTGTCCATCGTGTCGCTGACCTTGATGTTCGTGGTTCTTTACAGCCGCTACAAATCGGCAGCGCTGTCGGCGTTGATCATGGTGAACATTCCGCTGGCCCTTGTCGGCGCGGTGATCGGACTGTGGTTGTCGGGGCAGCCGCTCAGTGTGGCGGCATTGGTCGGCTTCATCACGCTGGCCGGTATCTCGGTGCGCAACGGCATTCTGAAGGTCAGCCACTACATCAACCTGATGCGCTTCGAAGGCGAGTCCTTCGATCAGAAGATGATCATGCGCGGCTCGCTTGAGCGACTGAGTCCCGTGCTCATGACCGCCCTCGTCACGGCCTTCGCGCTGGCGCCACTGCTGTTTGAAGCAGAACAGCCAGGCACTGAGGTGTTGCACCCGGTGGCCGTGGTGATTTTCTCCGGTCTCATCAGTTCGACCCTGCTCGACACCTTCCTCACACCCGCGATGTTCTGGTTGTTTGGGCGCAAGCCGGCCGAATCGCTGATGAACGACAAGGACGCCGAGGCGCTTTGATTTCACCCTGTCCTATCAACTATCCAGAAAGGATTCCCATGAAGACAAAAACACTGCTATCCACGATGGCCTTGACCCTGGCCACCTCGGCCTTTGCAGCTGGCGAGAAACACGACCATGCCCATGAGCACAAGCCGCTGCATGGCGGTGTGGTCGTAGAGGTCAAGGACATTGATTACGAACTGGTTGCCAAGCCGACCGTCATTCAGTTGCACCTGCGCGACCACGGCAAACCAGCCGACGTGTCAAAGGCGACGGCAAAGGTCACCATGCTAAGCGGCACCGAGAAGCAGGAGGTTGAACTCAAACCCGCTGGTGACAAGCTCGAAGCCACGGGCAATTTCAAAGTCGGAGCGGGCACCAAGGCCGTTGCTGTGGTTTCTGTCGCAGGGAAGGCAGCGACTGTGCGTTTCAGCATCAAGTAGCACCCGGTGACCGCATCAACGGTAGTCCGTCAGCTGCGAGAGCGTTGTGGCCCTGTCTCTTGACATTGAGGTCACCACAAGGTTTTCAATCTGGTCATGAAACAAGAATCGAACACCCCTCCAGACGTGGATGACGTTAACGCATGCAGCTCAACTGGCTGCTCTGGCCCCACTCCCTCGGCCAATCCCACGGCCAACGGTGGGGGGCCGGGGAGGGTGTTCCGAATCGCGACGATGGACTGTAGCGCCGAGGAAGCGGAGATTCGCCGGGCACTTGAGCCTCTGGATGGCATTCGCTCACTGGGCTTTCAACTGGGCGCTCGCACGCTGAGCATTGATGCCATTGAAAGCGTGTATCCCCTGGCGCTGGCTGCTATTCGCAATGCAGGCTTTGATCCAAAGCCCGTGACTTCGAAGGCAGATTCCCATGTGGCACCGTTAGGCGGTCATGCAGAAGGCGACGAGCATGCACATGGATTTTCTGGAGGGATTTCTCGTCTTGTGGTTGCTCTTGTGTGTGCCACGGGGGCGGAGTTGCTTTCCTTTTTTGCGCCTGATCAAACCCCTTGGAAGGTAGCTGGCCTGGTGATTGCCGGACTGGCTATCTGGCTGGCAGGGCTCGATACCTACAAAAAGGGAGTCGCAGCCTTGATGCGCGGCAAACTTAACATCAATGCTCTGATGTCGGTGGCCGTCACAGGCGCGTTCCTCATCGGTCAGTGGCCTGAAGCGGCCATGGTGATGGCGCTCTACGCCATTGCTGAGCTGATTGAAGCCAAGGCCGTGGACCGCGCCCGCAATGCAATCAAGGGCTTACTGGAACTGGCGCCCGAGGAAGCTTTGGTGCGGGGTTCCAGCGGAGACTGGAGTTTGGTCCCGGTCGCAGCAGTGGCCATCGGGACAACAGTACGCATCAAACCCGGTGAGCGGATTCCACTCGACGGGACAGTGACCAAGGGCAGTGGGGCGATCAACCAGGCGCCAGTGACAGGGGAGAGCATTCCCGTGGACAAAGGTCCAGGTGATCAGGTCTTCGCTGGCACCATCAATGAGACCGGAGAGCTTGAATTCCGGGTCACTGTCTTGTCCAGCAACACCACGTTGGCAAGGATCATTCAAGCCGTTGAGCAGGCGCAAGGCACGCGTGCACCGACCCAGCGGTTTGTCGATCGGTTCGCCGCCATCTACACCCCTGCCGTCTTCGCCATCGCCGTTGCGGTGGCGCTTCTCACGCCTTTTCTACTTGGGTCGACTTGGATGGAGTCGCTGTACAAGGCGTTGGTCCTGCTTGTGATCGCCTGTCCTTGTGCCTTGGTCATTTCCACACCCGTGACTGTGGTCAGCGGACTCGCGGCTGGCGCTCGCCGCGGAATATTGATCAAAGGTGGGACCTACCTGGAGGAAGCCCGACTCTTGAAGTCCATGGCGTTGGACAAAACGGGCACCATCACCGAGGGAAAACCCAAGCTGGTGCAATGGCGCGTTTGGGGTGGCTGCGATGAGGCAACTGCGCAGACATTGGCCGCAAGTTTGGCCATGCGCTCCGATCACCCTGTGTCCAAGGCGATTGTCAGCGGCATCAAGGCCCAGGGTCCTGAGGCCCAGAACTTCAAGGCCCTGCCTGGGCGTGGTGTCGAAGGCATGGTCAATGGTGTGCGCTTGGTGCTGGGCAATCACCGGCTGATTCATGAGCAGGGGCTGTGTTCTCCCGACCTGGAATTGGAGCTTTCCATCCACGAAGAGCAAGGCCGCACGGTGGCTCTTTTGGCTGATGATTCCCGCGTTCTTGCATTGTTTGCTGTTGCTGACACTATCCGTGAGTCCTCACGGCAGGCGGTTGCCGATCTCAAGGCACTGGGCGTTGCCCCAGTGATGCTGACCGGGGACAACACCGCCACGGCCAGGGCAATCGCTGCGCAAGCTGGCATCGAAGATGCGCGCGGTGACTTGCTGCCCGAGGCCAAGCTTGACGCGATCAAGGAAATGCAAACTCGCTATGGCGCCACTGGCATGGCAGGCGACGGTATCAATGATGCCCCGGCCTTGGCTCAAGCCGACATTGGCTTTGCCATGGGCGGTGCAGGAACGGATATAGCCATGGAAGCGGCCGACGTGGTGATCATGAATGACAACTTGCAGCGTGTTGCAGAGACCGTGAAGTTGTCCCGGCGCACCTACGCTGTACTCTGGCAGAACATCACTCTAGCACTCGGAATCAAGAGCGTGTTTCTGGTGCTGGCGGTGTTCGGCACGGCGACCATGTGGATGGCGGTGTTTGCGGATATGGGCGCGAGCCTGTTGGTGGTTGCTAACGGCTTGCGGCTACTTCGTGAGGCACGCGTAGAGTCATCTTCTGGGCCCCTTCGTTGACGAACAATGGGTAACGGTCAACCCCGTTTGGGCCGTACCCGAATGCTGCCACTGGACGACTACGACTTTGGTTGGAATGCAATGACAGCCATACCCAGAAGTGTGATCGCCACGCCCAACCAGTCCCAGGTGGACGGGCGGATGCCATCTACCTGAAATCCCAGAGAATTTGATCATGCTGGTTGATGTCGGTAGCGCTCAAGCGCGGCCAAAGCATACGGGTTGAGAAATTTTTTCAGACGACGTCCAAGCACCACAGTCGCCAACAGGCCGCAGCTCATCAAGGAGAGTCCGAAATAAGCCGCCCACTCCGGCTTTACCTGCAGGCCAAGTAGCCAAAGGCCGCGCCCTACACCAACCATTGCTGCTACCCAAAGTGCAGCGCCGATTGCATCCAGGACTACGAATCTTCGATGGTTCATGGATATACCGGCACCCAAACCAACTAAGGTGAAGGTTCCTTTGGAAAAGCGGTAGAGCGGAAGCAGCCAAAAACCAAAGCGATCGACACCTACTGCACCTAACGCAATCCACGGAGCCGCCTTGGGAGACCATCGAAAAAGCCTTGAGCTGAGTAGACTTCCAACAAAAAACCGGATGTTTGAGCCGGCAATCGTACCGACACTACAGGCTGCGATGACCAACCCAAAATCCAAGGCACCTGTGCCGCTGACATAGCCTGCGACCAACGGCAATGGCCCGGTTTTCGCCAGTGTGTAGGCCAACAAAAGGCCATAGACCCACTGTTGATGAGTCTGTATGAGTTCCAGCAGCTTGGTGACGTCCATTTGCCAATGATCGTGCGAACTCTATGACCCCACGCTGGTGCATGCCTTGCCCACGTTTGCTCCAACGGGAAAATTATCCCCTCGGTTGAAACGCAATAACAGCCATGCCCAAGAGTGTCATGGCTACTCCTACTCCGTCCCATGTGGAAGGGCGGATGCCATCCACCTTCCATAGCCAAGCCAGTGCCACTGCCACATAGACCCCACCGTAGGCTGCATAGACCCGCCCCGATGGCGCGTCGTGCAGGGTCAAGAGCCATGCGAACGCAGCCAGACTCAACGCAGCAGCCGGCAACAGCACCCAGCCTGAGCCTTGGCCGCGTAGCCACATCAGTGGCAAATAGCAGCCGACGATTTCGGCGATGGCGGTCACGATGTAGAGCAGCAGTGTTTTCATTTCGGCTCCGAGCTTTCAACCCTTCATGGATTTCAACAGCTTCAAGATGTCTTCGGCGATGTCGCTGGGCTCGGTGCCATAGCTGGAGAACAGCCTAACGGCGCCAGCGGTGTCGAACACGTACTTACCTGCCGAATGGTCCATCGTGTACGAGGTCGGTGTGGCACCTTCCACTTTGTTGTAGTGAATTTTGAAGTTATCTGCCACGGCTTTGAGCTCTTCCGATGTGGGGCGCAGTGCCAGAAATGTCGGATCGAAATTCGCCATGTAGTCTTTGAGCAGCGGCAGCGTGTCGCGCTCCGGGTCCACCGTGATGAAAAGCACCTGCAAGCGCTTGCCTTGATCGCCCATGAGGCGTTTGACTTCGGCCAGTGTGACCATGGACGTGGGGCACACGTCGGGGCACTGAGTGAAACCAAAAAACACGACGGCGACGTTTCCACGAAAGTCAGCCAGAGAGCGCATCAGCCCGTTGTGATCGATCAGCTTCAGGTCTTGAGCGAAAGTGGCACCGGTGATGTCGGTGTTTTTGAATGTGGGCGCTTGAGGTGAACAACCCATCAGAATCGCGCTCCCACCCACCCAAGCAGCTCCTGCTGCCAGTGCTGTGCGGCGACTCAAAGCCTTCGTACGTGTCGACTGCGTCATTTCTTCGCCTTGGCAACTTCTTCGGCCACCAGCGCCGTCAGTTGATCTGGGCCAAAGCTTGGCAGGCTGCGGCCATTGACAAAGAAGGTCGGCGTCTTGGTGACCTGCAGTGCAGTGAGGTCTTCGATGTCTTGTTGCAACAAGGACTGCATGCCGGGCTTCTCGATGTCTTGCCGCGCCTTCGCCAAATCCAGGCCAGCCTGCTCGGCCACCTTGAAAGCAGTCTCGATGTTGGGTTGGCCATGGTCAGCCCACGTTGGTTGCGCCGCCAATACAGCTTCCAGTACCGTTTGGTACTTGCCCTGAGCCTTGGCGGCCTCCAGCAGCTTGACCACCTGATCCGACCCCTGGTGGAATGGTGCGTAGCGGATAACGAGTTTCACCTCGGTGGGGTACTTGGCCATCAGGTCCTTGACCAGCGGGTAGAACGCACGGCAGGTCTCGCAGGCTGGGTCAAAAAACTCGACGATGGTGACCGGTGCTGCTTGGGGCCCAAAGACGGGTGAGTGCATGCGAACCAATCGGCTCTGCTCGGTCCTCACCTGCACGTCCTGCGCGCTTTGCAAACGCTTCTGGTAGGCGTTCATCCCCAGGAAGAAGAACAAGGCAACGATGGCCACCAGGCCAATGACAGTGATTTTTTTGGTGTTCATGAACGGGTCTTTCTCAAATAAACAAACAGCAGGAGGGCAATGGCGGTGAAGGCCAGCAGGGACAACCACGGGATTTGGATGCCGCCCAAGATTTCAAGGTTTTGATCGCTGCAGGATGGCCCCGTCCCGCAGGGCACCCACCACTTGGGCACCCATCCAGCCACCAAGGCCGTGTGGTAGGCGGCCATCGCGGCGCCACCCAGCGCCAGTGGCAATGCGTAGACAGCGCCACGGCGGTCGTCGGCAAAGGCGGCCATGCCCAGGATGAGTGCCAGCGGGAACATGAAGATGCGCTGATACCAGCAGAGCAGACAGGGCGTCATGCCCATCACCTCGCCAATGAACAGCGCACCTGTCGTGGCGATCAACGCCACACACCATGCAGTCATGATCCAGAACCATCCCAGCTTCATCGGTGCAACTCCTCCGGAGCCTTTTGCGGCTTCGGTTGACGGGGTGGCGCTTTCATCGATGCGATGCACCAGACCAGGGCTGCGCAGACGACGAAGACATCAGCAAGGTTGAATGCTGGCCAGTGGATGCCACGCCAGTGAAGGTCGAGAAAGTCCACCACGGCGCCGATCTGGACACGGTCCACGAGGTTGCCACCGCCACCTCCTGCCACGAAGGCGCCCACCCAGCGATCCAATGGCCCCACCTCTTGGGTCAGGCACATCACCGAAACAGCGCCCACCACCAGTGTCGACACGCCAATGAAGAACCAGCGCTGCCAGCCACCTGCATCGGCAAGAAACGAGAAGGCCGCGCCTGTGTTGAGCACATGAACGAAGTTAAGCCAGTCGGTCACTGGGACTGATTCACCAAGCGCCAGCGTGGTTGAGAAAAACGACTTGGTTACTTGATCCAAGGCCAAGAGGATGGCGACGGCTCCGAGCCAAGTCCATCGTGGGTACCGCTGTGTCCAGCGAACGGTCATGTGAGAGTCCTTCCAAAAACGATCCAGGGAGACACCTGTCCGAGACAGGGTCATTGGGGGTCAGAGGATCGGGGAAGTCGCGCGCCGCTCAGCGCATCAGGCGAATGCGTGTCGCCCCGAATCCATGGGGAAAGACCATTTGGGGCGGTAGGGTCGCGCAGGCCACGCGGGCATGTTGTGTGCCGTGATGCGTTCGATGCGGACCGTGTCTGCGCGGGCCATCACGGGGACGGTGGGCACCAACATGGCCGCTGAGCAATTGGCATGACAAGTGCCGCAGTCCAGATCAAAGCCGACATCCCCAGGCACCAATGCATCAGCAGCGTCGATGACCGAGGGATGGCCGGGCTGATGATGATTGGCATGTGCCTCTGGCGTTGCCGCGACGTGCTCGCAACAAATGTCCGCCGCCGCAACAGAAAATTGCAGCGGCAGCAGGGTGAGCATCAGCATGACCAGGAAGGCGCGCATGCGTTCGATTTTAGTTTGTCGGCGATCACCGCTTCTGGGCCTGGGCTATCAAAGCGGCCAGTTCCGGGCGCACCGGCAGGGGTTTGAGGGCGCTCACGGTGGCCCGCCCCGGATTGCCCAGCGGCAGGCGACCGCTCAGGTGGCCCAGGGGCACGAGGGCCAGTCTGACCAGTTGGCCTGCCACCTCCGGCCAATCGCGGGTGCGAAAGGACAAGCGCAGCATGTGCGCGTGTGTCACCACATGAGGCCTGAAAAAGAGCTGTCCCACGACGTGGGCTGCTTCAAGGTACAGCCATGCTTGCTCTGTCGAACTGGCAGCCTGGGCTTCGCTGATCAGATGCGCAAATGCCGCCTGGTTGAACTGGTGACCGGTTTGTGGTTCAGTGAACGTGCCCATGACTATCTCCTTCAGCAGCATTTGTATCAAGTTCGTTGCGGGCTTGCCGCAGCACCGTCCAGCCCCCATGCAGGGCCAGTGTCGCCATCAAGCTTGCGACCACCAAATCAGGCCAGGCAGACCCAGTGCCGAACACGCCAAGCGCAGCCAGCAACACCGCCACGTTGCCGATAGCGTCGTTTCGTGAGCACAGCCAAACGCTTCGCATGTTGGCGTCCCCCTCCCTGAATGCGTAACCCAAGCAGAAATTTCTATCACCATGAACACAACGAACATTCAATTGCGCGCGCACATCAGCGAACGCAGCGCTCAGCTACGACACATCGCCGCAGAACTCAAGACCGAACTCTTTGGGATTGATGACATCATCGATCGCGTGATCGACACAATACGGGCGTGGTACGTCCTGCCCGACATCATCAACCGGCCGGTCATCGTGAACCTGTGGGGGCTCACCGGTACGGGCAAGACCCAACTCATTCGCAGCCTGTCAAAGAAGCTTGGGTTCTATGACCGCCTGATCGAAGTCCAGATGGACGGCTACTCCAACGGAGGAGGGGTGTCGATCGGCTCCATGTTGTCGGACTCCGCGATCGCCGAGGGCACTCCCGGAATCCTCGTGCTCGATGAATTCCAACGATTCAGAACCGTGGACCACGACGGGCGCGATCGCAAGGTCGAGCACTACATGGACGTGTGGGGCTTGCTTTCCGACGGCAAATTACCTCCCAACATTGGCTTCCTCGGGGATATGGAGCGCAGGTTGGCCGAGGCCGCATATCGTGACGAACACAAGCGGGTTGGCGTGAAGTCGGATGCTGATGAGGAGGATGTGGTCGTTGGGCTGTTCGCGCGAACGCCCCGCAATGAACTTTCGAAGTTCGCTCTGCCGCCGTATCAGGCCCAGGAATTTAAAGCGACGTTGAAGCTCAAGGAGTCCATCATGGAAATCATGACCTGGTCTCCGCAGGATCTCCACAGTCGCTTGGTTGCCTTCACGCAGGACCCCCATGCGTGGGAGACGGATTACTCGAAACTGCTGATATTTGTCTGTGGCAATCTCGATGAGATGTATGCAGATGCCGCCAGTCGCGTGGAGGACTGCGACACGGATGCTGATGTGTTCCATGCCATGACCCGCAAGCTTTCGCTCATTGATGTGAAGCGGGCGTTGAGTGAGCGCTTCAAGCCCGAGCAAATTGCCCGTCTTGGCAACAACCACGTCGTCTATCCCAGTCTGAACCGCTCGACCTACCAAAAGCTCATCGAGGTAGCGGTGCACGGATACTTGAAGGAAATCGAAGCCTCCAGTGGGCTGCGCTTTGAAGTGACTGATGCGGTCAGGGCGCAGATCTACGCCAACTCGGTTTTTCCAACGCAGGGAACCCGCCCGGTATTCTCTTCCGTGCATGGTCTGATGAGTGCGCCACTGGTGGAGTTCACGCTGTGGGCGCTGGAGCAGGGCGCCACACCAGGCCAGGAGCTGATCATCGATGTCGACCCAGATGCCGGGCTACTGATCTCGCGATGGGGCCACCGGATTCATACCGTACCTGTAACTTTTGAGATCAGCAGGCTTCGTCAGCGACCCGATCCAGATATGCGTGCGGTTTTGGCTGTGCACGAAGCGGGGCATGGACTGATCTACGCGTTGCTGTTCAAGCAGCCACCGCTGGAGATCCGCATCAACATGGCGACCTTCTCCGGGGGCTACAACAGCTTCAATGCGCTCAAAGTCAAGACCCGCAGCAATCTGCTCGATGCAGTGTGTGTTGCGCTCGCGGGCCGCGCTGCCGAGGAAATGGTGTTTGGCAAGGAGTCCCTGAGCTCAGGCAGTGAGTTCGACCTAAAGTTGGCCACACAGCAGATGGCAGCCTTCATTCGCCACGCCGCGTTTGGCCAGCGCATCAGTCATGTGGATGTCAGCACGGAGGCAGGGGAGAACATCAACACGGATGTGGCCAGTACCAATCCGGAAATTGAAGCAGGGCTGCAGAAGCAGTACGAGCGTGCACAGGGATTGCTGGTTGCGAACAAGGCCATTTATTTACAGATGGTCAACGAGCTCATCAAGATGGGGCAGTTGGAGCCACAGCAGATCCGGGAATGGTTGGGACTACCGCAGCAGCAGGCGCACAAGGATGCCCTGGAGCCGTTTGAGGCGAGGCTGAGGGAGTTCGAGCGCCGGGCGGCGTGAGAGTAGCCCACGTACCGGTATAAGTGGGATGATGGCTCCACTGCGGAAGGCGCCTTGGCCCACTAGCCAGGCCTGCCTATTCGCTTACTGGTTACTGGGATTTCTTGACCTAGTGGTGGGTTCGCCCTATAAGGTCGGCATGCTCGAAGTCGTGAACCAATTCCTCGCCGATCCCATCCTGGTGGGGGTGATCCTCTTTGCGGTTTGTGTCAATGCTGGCGCGCTGGGGCTGAAGTGGGAGCGCAGGCGTGAAGCTATGGGCGACGCCGAAGCGCGCGCCAGGAGCCAGTCAGAGTAAGCGTGGGGCCTTTGGAGATAGATGAGACGGTCTTGAAGTGCCTTGCAAGCTGCAAATAGTACAGTCGTACGGGTTCTCTATCAGGTGTTGACCAAAGAAGAGCTTTACGCTCTGAGGAACCAAAGCAGGCAGAGGCGATGCATCCCCTTGGACTGCTGCTCAGACCCGTCCGGCGACACCGCCTTGACCCACTTCTACAGGCTGTGCGCTGAGACGCCCTTGGTTCGTACGCCCAGTCCATGCGTCATTGGGTTGCAGTCCAGTCCAGTTCAGTTCAGTTCAAGCATCGGCTGCCCCGTATAGCTTCACGCCAGCTGACCAACCAAGTAGCGCCATACCTACCTTGAGGCCGAAAATGGTCAATCCTTCCTCAATGCGCTCCATCGCTAAGACGTTGAAGCCACGGATTCGCATGAGAGCAGTGGGCGACATCTGCACCAGGTCACCCAATCGATGGACCCTGCAGTGGGTGCACTGGTTCAACCATATCCGACTGCTCACGCCGATTGGGGGCATCCCTCCGGCAGAAGCTGAGGCAAACTACTACCGGCAACTCGCCAATCAGGCCGCCACGGTGACGGCCTGACTTAAACCAAATGGCCTCCGCGAATCCCGGGGCGATTCACTCTACATCGAGCAGCTCTGGCGCGAAAACCCCACCTCGAGCTAGAATTGAACCAATCGTCGGCCGTGTGTCGACCAGAACGCCTGCAAATGGCGATCATTCAAGGACAGGGGAACCCTGTTTTATCCACAGTCGCAGCTTTCTACGGCCCGACTTTATATTTGATTGGCTAGTAGCTCATAACTGCCAGCCGTCTCAAACGGGGAAATTTCCCCTCATAAATTAGCCGACGAGTTAGTCTCGACGCGCTACTTAAAATTGTTTGTTGCTGGAAACGCGGCAATCATCATTTAGAAGAACATTTTGGCGAAACGTCGCCACTAATGTCTCTTTTTTTCAAACGGTTCGTCTACCGCTTAATTTCATCGACAGCATTTAGCTGCTCCGATGCTTTCCTGCTGGCTGCGCACTTCGCGTGGCCAGTCAAATTGCCTATCCAAACGATAGCGCTACCACACTTTTTTTAATTGGCTCGCTTTCGTCGCGAGCTGCCGTTTGTCGTGCGGCATTTAATTCTACGACCACAATTTGTTTAATATTTTGGGAATATTTGTGATGAATGAAAATGCATTGCTCTTCGAGGCAAGAAAGAATGGCGAATTAGTTGTAACTTTGGAGCAAAATGTAATTAATCAAATAACTGCGATTATTGATGAGGAAGGTGTTGAAGTCGGGGGTGATTTAGCGGATTTGCGATTCGGTGAGATGAATTCGCTGGCTGCGGCTCTGAGAAATATATTGGCTAGCGAGCGCTTGTGCGAGCCTGAACTGTTGTTGATTGAATCGGCTGTGCGTAGTAGACCCGGTGGAGCGATTTTGCAGTTGCGGTTATTTTGTTATGCAGAAGAAGGGGCTTTTGATAAGTTGAAAGCGAGTTGCCTCATCAGGGTGACGTTGCAGAAAATGTTGGGTTATTCGATGCAGAATGATCCCAATTATTTTGATGAAAATCAACTAACAGACTGCGAAAGGGCGGGTGTGCAAACTGTTGCACAAGATGCTTTGCGAACCTTGGCCAACAGAAAAATCAAAGCCCCAATCCGCGTTGATTTTTTGGGTTCAAATATTGAGTTGGAGGGAAAATTTGCGCCACGGGCCAGCTTGGCGTCCTATGAGCCAAAACAGATTTCTCTTTTTGGTCGAATACTTGGGTTTGATGTGGGCAAGAGGATTTTATTAATGCAGGTTGAAAGAAAGGTACTGGATGTCCATTATTTAGAGGACGAGTTACCGCTCGTTCAGGTGGCGGAGCTTGCACAAGTCGGCTCAGAAGCACATGTTCGAGTAAGGCAAACGCTGGACCATCTTGGGCGCGAAGTGCTTTGCTTTTCCTGCTTTTCAGAGCCCCGATAAATAGATTAGTATTTTGATTTCTACGTGGTCAGCTTGCCTTGGCTAGCTGACCACGACAATGCCAAAGAAATCAGAAAAATCAATAAAAATTCCTGGCTTGAACGGATGGTTCCATGCCCTCTCAATCCAGTTGCTGCACTGCGATCGATAATGCTGGCGAGTGGATTTCCGCACCGAACAGGATCCACCTGAAGCTTGCGCCCTTCAATTTTTAGGTCATGAGTTTTGTCTAGGTTGAAGCCATTTTTATTTGCGAAGTTCTGGAGGGCGGCAGAGCGTGAATTTGTAAACAGCTGGAAGCTTTGGTCATCAATATTCCATAAATTTATCACATGCTTTAAAAATTCAAAGTGCTCTTTCTGCCACAAAAGCACCTGCCGAGAGGGCCCAATGTAGGCGCTGACCTCCTCGTCAGCATACGAGGGCCTGGAGGATAGGGGCTTATTCCCCTCCACGAATTCGGCGTGTCGCACCAGTTCTGCCCAGCGTGTTGGTCGGATGCCCGACAGCCAGCCAAGATCGTGCGATCCTGCGTTGCCTTTTGAAACTATGCGGCCCGTCTCTATCAGTAAATTCTCTAAATACTTTCCGTTTTTTTCTGAAATGTTTGTCGCCTGCTGAGCAACTCCAAAATTCCTCCGAAGCACGAGCATCCGAACAAATTTGAGGGCCGAAGCAGCTACGAAGGGGCTTGTATTCTCCGGGCCAGAATAAGGTTCGAATGTGCTTAAGTAGTCATGGAGCAGCGTGATCCCGTCGAGATCGATCAAATTTTCCTGAAGATATTTAGATCTGCCCTGCTGTGTGAAATTCTGCAGTTTGACAGAGCGGTCGGCTAGCTCAGAGAAATAATGTAAATAGCTTCGAAACGTTGTGCTGGGTTGTGCATGACCCAGTAGTCGGGCGATAGCCCACGAATAGCGGCGTGTCGATCCATCACTTCCTAGAAGAAGCCGCCTCGCATTCTGATGTGCGGCGTTGCCACTATCAACCGGATTCAGATTCAATGTGCTGAGGCCCAAGAGCTCAGCCACCCTGTTCGCAAACGTGTGTCGGTTGTGATGCGGACTGAGTTGAACGTTGCGGGTTACCTGTTGAATGACACCACCAATTCTTCTGAGCAGTCCTCGCCGCTCTTCCAAACCATCTAGCCCAAACTCGGTCGGGAAGAGTTCGTCTTTGTCATGCAAGACCGGGGTGGCTTGTCGTACTAGGAAGCATTGCTCGATGATTGCCCTCTCGTGATCCGTCAGCCGAAAGAGGAGCGGAACTTGGCGACGGCTGGCTGGCGATTTCAGCCTGCGTAAATGATTGCTCCGAACCATGAGCACTACACAGTCCGGCGCGGGCTCAGTCCAGTCAGATCGCAACAGACATGCGGCCTCCATCCCGCGCAAGCCGAATCGGTACATCAATAGATTGATGAACGCGCATTGAAGATCGCCCATGGATGCTTGGGTCGGAATGGGCGCGAGACAAGCATTGATGCGGAGGTACTCCAGCTCTGTGATGCAGCCAGCCGACACCAACAAGCTGGGCCCATCAGAAATGATCTCGGACCAATCGGGGTGCTCGATTCCAAAAGCCGCGTGCATCGTTTGGTGGAAATCCTTCAGGCATTGAAGGGCTAGCTTTGAGGTCTTGTAGCCATTCTCCGTACTTGACGAGCCGGATTCCGGGGTGGTCGTTGACGGCTCCGTTGCATCTGGAATTCCCGACCGTGCGTCCATCAGACGTAGGTAGAAGTCGGTGACATCTTCCTCCTCGCACGCCAGTAGATCGTGGTCGAAACCGACGGCCAAAAAGCACAGTGACAAGCTGCTGAAATATCTGTCGACAGAACTGACACGAAGCAGGGTGCCCTTGCGGGTGCTTCTGCGTAAGAGGTGCCGCACCCATTCCACCAGGAGCAGGCAACTTCTTCCGGCGTACCCTCGGTACTGATCCAGCGCTCTGCAAAGTGCCGCGTCCATATTTCTGCGGCCAATCCCACCAGCGGTAGCGGCGGCGTGCTTTCTGAATATTGAACGCACCTCACCGAATAGCTTCTTGCTTGCCTCCTGTGATACGACAGGATCTGGCATCGTGGTCGACGAGGCAGGTATCGCCGTATCTAGACTCGCCGCCGTGGACAGATGAACTTCAAGTGGATCTTGCGATGCCTGGGGTGGGCCTTGTTCATCCTCAAATATCTCTGAGCCACGCTCGGTCACGGAGGCTTGTCTTGCTCCAAAGTCGCCGGCCGCACCGCGCTTCAACCTGATCCAGTCGCGATGGGGCAATCCCACGGATTGGAGGTCTCCGTTCATATAGGCCGCAAGGGAGGCAGGAAACTCTAGAAGGTTTGCCTGATGGGCCAGTTGCGCGAGGGCTGAGATCGTTGCGATGGGGGTGTTTATGTGCGGCGTCGGCAACCCGATCTCTTGGCAGATGCTTTGCCACTCATCGGGTGGGCTGCTCTTGCCCATGTCTAGGCCACGTTTTGAAGTACTGGCCCGGGCCAGGAAGTTCGCTGTGGTAGCGCTGATGGGGTACCTTTTGACGGCGCAGCCCGAATCGACGCCCAGGTCCGGGGAATACTCCAGGTAGTAGGACTGATCAAAATGCACAAGCCGAAAGTTTTTGGCCGCGAGTAGGTCTCGGAGCAGGGGGGGCTCTGTCACCCTGGACTCAAGAACCGTGAGCACTGTTCCAAAGAAAAGACATTCGCGAAGCGAAGTACGGGAGAGCTCCTTCGTGTCAAGAATGTGCTGCAGGGCATGAAGTGCCGCCGCAACCTTTTTGCGACTGCCGATGGCCTGGCGCGAGAGCAGCGTGCGCTCCTCCATAGCTGGTAGATAGCGCTTTTTCAGACGTGGTCGAGTCCCATCCGCGCACCAGCGTTGCCGAATCCAGTTCTGAAGCGCTTCGTATCGAAGGGAGCCGAGTGCTCGCGGTGTGCCCGAGTCGTTGAGCAGCATGCGTTGGCTCAGCACCTCCCATTCGTCGGCTGAGATTGAATCGACAGGTCGCTCTCCAACAAAACGAAGAATCTCACTTTGTGCTTCAGACAGTGCGTCTGCGTGGCGTTTCGCGCGTCGAGTCTCACGGGCCGCTCTGCCGAATTGCGCACCCTCTTCAAGGCATGTCTTGCCAGGCGTCAGGTCGGGAAAATAAAGGGGCGTGGTATCCCAGCCAGGCGCTTGAGGTGGGGCAAACTGCAGCGCGGCGAAGAGCTGTTCAAGGGCCGGGCGGATAGCCTCCAAATCCTGAAGCCTCACCCTCGACGAGAACCGACCGTATGCGGCCGTTCCTCCTTCTGCATGTCCAAGGAGGCCGTCGATGGTCTCGGGGTCTTGTCCCAACCGGCGAAGGCTTGTGCTGGTTCGATGTCGGAATAGATTCCACGGCAACGGCCAGGAGAAGACCTCCATGGAGTCCAGCGTCACTTCAGATACTTCGAACCAGCGCAGGCTTTTCCGTGCAGGGTCTTCTCTGAGGAAGAAAAGTGCTGGTATCACGGTGCTGGCTGCTCCCGCAGATAGAGCCTGCAGCTCTTTAGAGAGAGGGGGATCCTGGCTGCTGAGGGAGGTAGCGAGGCGATGAAGGTGGGGCAGGTAGAAGTCTTGGAAGAGCCGGACCAACTCGCTGGGAAGAACCACCATCCGGCCGTCATGACGTTGGGAGGCCACTTTGTCCACGACGAACAAATGCCTTTCGTTCCAGTCGACCTGCCCGAAGGACTCCAATGGGCTGGACACCGGACGAATTGCAGTCGCGGCAAGAATTGCGGCGGTCATGTAGACCGTCACCGCGTTGTGGTGGACTAGCCAGTTCTCGGCCGGGCCAGCCGCCAGACTGCCAATGTGCTGACGTACCCGTGCAATTTCTTCGCGCAGCAATGGGTCGAGCGGGCTCAGTTCACTGCCGGCTATGTTTTCTTGTGCTGGCGCGTTCGGCGGGAACAAAGGAGGCGGCGCGAGCCCCGCGGCGGTCATGCTTCGGTGAACTTCCGTTGTCCGAAAAGCTGCGTAGGCACAAGATCCCGGCAAACCACTTCGCGAGCTGCTCGCAAGCAGGCGACCGAGTACGGGGTCACCGGTTGCCTCGAAAACGCCTTGTTCAAGGACGTGTGCGAGCATGCCTGAGCGAATGCGTTCCAAGCCGGGCGTGCGTTTACATACCTCGTTGAACATTGACTCGGGAGAATCTTGGATCTGCAGCGATGGCCAAAGATTCAGCAGTGCGCCTGCCTGGGGGCGCCCCGAGCAGTGCGGAGAAATAATTGCGGCAACTTCGTCTGGAAGTGGCACTTGAAGATGGCCAGCGAGAGGTTCCAGCCATTGCGATGTCGCAGATGAAGCCTTCCATCCCCTGGGGTGCCGGGGGGCGAGCCTTTGCAGTGTCAGGGTGTCGGGGTTAATGCACCAGTCCGGCCCACATTGACTGGAAAAGGAGATGTCGGTCGCTGCCATCCGAACGGACTTGGCCGTGTAGACAGCGATCCAAACGAATGCGCCCAAGAGGCGAAGACTTTCGGGTGTATCTGGCGCGATTGCAGTCTGCCACCATTTTTCCAGGCAAGCACGTTCAAACTGATTGAGCCGGTTGGTGCTGAACGGCAGGAATTGCTGGTCTTCGATGGTGGCAAGAAGCACACCACGTGCTTCATGTTCCTGAGCCACCGGATTGAGGCGCTCATCAATGTTTGTTTCCCAGCATTCGGTCCCGTCGCCGCCATCCTGGTCGATGGATCTTCCTGTGATGGGCTGGGGATCCTCCGCCAAGATTTCGGCAGAAGAAAACACAGTCGGCGCTGTACTTTGAGCGGATGTTCCCCAAGGATGCAGACGACTGGGGGATAAGCGCACATATCGAGAAAAGGCACCCCTCGCAGTCAGGGGTTCGGCACGGCCGGCCCGGATCGGCTCAGATTCGCAGTAGCTGCGCAGTGTTCGTAGCAGTTTGATATGAGCCTTGACGCCGGGCCCCTGGTTAGACGCCAGTTCTAGCCTGCCGACCAGAGCCGCAGCCTCCCAGGCCAGATGTTGTCTATATATAGAGGGTGATCCATTGGGGGGGCGAAGCCCAGCGAAAAGATCCCGCCAATCCCGGTCGCCAGAGACTGCCTGGCGCAGACTCCACGACACCTCCACGACCCGTTTGTCCGGCTCGAAGCCCTCATAGATGGTTGAAATGAACTGGATGAACGTCCAGGCTCGAAGTGTCTCCAACCGGAGTTGGGCGGCTGCGTCCGGGTGATAGACCCGGGGAACGCACAGGGCGAGGAGGGCAAATTCGCGCAGCGTGCCGCGTGGAAGCTGCTGTGCCACCTGTTGGGCTGGAGGCAAAAATGGATACAGCCGGGCAATGGTCGGTGATGCTGCCAGGGACTCCATGAGTCGGCACAACTCCGAAGTCGGCTCGGATTCATCGGCCCATGCCAAGGCAATCTTCAGCGGCGTAAATTGGCGGAGGTACTCAATCACCGAGCCAACGTATTCCGGATTCGCTCCGGTTCTTGATGCATCGAGTACCGCGAGCAGCGGACGAGTCAGCCCCAGTCGGTTGGACCATTCAAGCAATGGATGAAGCGCGACTGGAAGCCCAAAGGTCTCAAAACTCTTCCCGCCGTGACCGTCTGAAATCCCTGGTACGTTGTCCATGTGGCCTAAAACGATGAAATGCGGCGCACACTGCACCGATCGGAATCGTCAAAATTCCATGCGTATTCAACGTTTTACATCACTTCTAGTCACTTGAAAACATAAGATATGTTTTCATCAGCCTAGAGCTCATAACCATCCTTCTCGCGCAACCAATAAAACCAAGCACTTAGCTTGTCTTCAAGGCCCACTTCGGTGGGCCTTTTTGCTTTGTGGCGAGATATGTGCCCTCCCAGCCGACGGGATCGATGAATTCGACACCTGGGCATAGCAAGGTTGCCGTATCTTATGTGGCCAATGGTCCAATAGGATCTATAGAGTCCACAGCGATGACTGAAGCCCCGATCATCTTCCCCCCTCTCCAGAAC
>JAANMV010001559.1_pt1 | contig 24773 bp, 23 predicted proteins | sample 7279661 | NCBI WGS metagenome assembly JAANMV01 (sample SAMN14094540, study PRJNA606508) | bioreactor metagenome | isolation source: A lab-scale SPAN reactor treating ammonium-rich wastewater day 121 | place: Ireland: Galway | collected 2017-05-16
ATGGCGTGTGGCCTCAGGAATTCATGGTGATGATTTGGCGGATGGCCTCGCCCTGTGCAAGTCGGTCGAAGCCTTCATTGATCTGGTCCAGTGACAGTCGGCCGGTCAGCAATTCGTCGACCGGCAGCCGCCCCGCGCGGTACAGGGCCACGTAGCGGTCGATGTCCCGCCGCGGCACGCAGCTGCCCAGGTAGCTGCCTTTCAGGGTGCGCTCCTCGGCCACCATCTGCCAAACCGGCAAACTGATGTTCTGGCTGGACGCCGGCAACCCGACGGTGACTGTGGTGCCGCCGCGGCGGGTAACGCGGTAGGCAAATTCAAGCGCCTTGGCCGAACCCACCATTTCCAGGGCATGGTCGACGCCGCCGCCGGTCAACGCGCGCAGGGTCTCCACTGCACCTTCGGCACCAGCATTGACGACATCCGTAGCCCCCAGGCTGCGCGCCAACTCCAGCTTATCATCTGACAGATCAACCGCCACCACTTGCGAAGCGCCGGCTGCCACTGCCCCCATGAGCGCCGACAGGCCCACACCGCCGAGGCCCACGACAGCTACTTTTTGACCTGGGTGCACCTTAGAGGTGTTGGCGACGGCCCCCACGCCGGTCATGACGGCGCAGCCGAACAGGGCTGCAATCTCTAGAGGAAGACTCTTGTCGATCTTATGCACACCCCGGCGCGAAAGCACGGCATGCTCGGCAAAGGCGGACACCCCGACGAAGTGGTCTACCTGTTCGCCCTGGTATGAAAGACGCTTGCCGCCCCCTAGCAAGGTGCCCGCTGCATTGGCGGCGGCGGCTGGCTCGCACAATACCGGGCGGCCCTCGGCGCAAGGCAGACAATGGCCACAACTCGGCACGAACAGCAGGATGACGTGGTCACCGAGTTCCAGGTCGGTCACGCCCTCGCCCAGCTCCTCCACCACGCCAGCGGCCTCGTGACCAAGCACGATGGGGGTGCGGCGTGGCCGGTCGCCATTGATGATGGAAAGGTCTGAGTGACACAGCCCGGCGGCGGCCACGCGCACCAGCACCTCACCAGGGCCGGGCGGCGCCAGTTCGACCTCAGTAATCTCAAGCGGGCGGCTAGTCGCATACGGGGCCGACGCCCCGGTTCGGGTCAAGACGGCAGCACGTGTTTTCATGCGGGCTTCCTCAGACTTTTTTCACCAGCGGGCAGGTGCTTTTCGACAGGGGCTTGAACGCCTTGTCGCCGGGAATGGTGTTCAACATCTTGTAGTAGTCCCAGGGATATTGAGATTCCTCGGGCTTCTTGATCTGCACAAGGTACATGTCGTGTACCATGCGGCCGTCCTCGCGTACCCTGCCATTCTGCGAGAAGAAGTCCTCGATCTTCATTTTCTTGAGTTGGGTAGCTACTGTCGCACCATCGTCCGAACCTACAGCCTTGACGGCCTTGAGGTAGGTGGTCACGGCGGAATATGCCCCGGCCTGGATCATGGAAGGCATCTTCTTCATGCGTTCAAAGTAGCGCCGTGACCATGCACGGGTCTCGGGAGTGCGATCCCAATAAAACCCGGTAGCCAAGGTCATGCCCTGCCCGATTTTCAGGCCTAAGGAATGCACGTCATTGATGAACATGAGTTGCGGCACGACGGTTTGGTTTTTGGTAATACCGAACTGTTGCGCCGCCTTGATGGAATTGACCGTATCGCTGGTGGCATTGGCGAGGGCGATCACGGAGGCCTTGGAGCTTTGTGCCTGCAGCAGGAATGAAGAGAAGTCGCTTGCATTCAGCGGATGAGCCGTGCCGCCCACGACTCTGCCACCGCCCTCATTCACAAAATTGGTGACATTGGCTGCCATCGCCTTGCCGAAGGCATAGTCGACGGACAAGATGTACCAATCTTTCTTGCCTTGTGCCATGACCCCCTGTACGGCGCCGCTCGCCAGCGCATAGCTGTCGTAGGTGTAATGAATGGCAGTGGGCGCGCAGTGCTCGTTGGTCAGGATATCGGAAGCGCCGCCGGTGTTAATCACCAGCTTGTTACGTTCTCTAGCCAAGTTGTTCACGGCAATTGCCACGGCCGTGTTGTTCATGTCAATGATCAGGTCAACACCGTCGCGATCCATCCAGGAGCGGGCAGTGGTCGCACCAATGTCCGCCTTATTCTGGTGGTCAGCTGAAACCAACTCGATTTTCTTTCCCACCACCGTTCCACCAAAATCCTCAACGGCCATGCGCGCAGCCTCCAGAGACCCCTTGCCAGCGGTGTCCGCATACAACCCCGACATGTCACTCAGCACGCCGATACGAACCACTTCACCGGAAATATGCTGCGCCCAAGCGGTCGAGAACAGCAAGCTGCCCCCATACAAAAATGCCATCGACTTCAAGCTGCCAATCTTTTTCATGACTTGTCTCACATGTAGTTTGTGTTGATGAAACCCGCAGCCTATGGACACGCCACGGCAGCGATCTCATGATATGAAGGCTGATCCAACAGGCCTATACACAAATTCAGAAGCCAGCCTTCAAGAAAGGCTAACAAACAAAGCTCACCAGTTCGCACCGTGCGTCAGCTATCCAAGCACACTCACCCACCCACAGCGCGTGAAACTCGGTCTCCGTTTGTAGACGCGGTGTTTGGATACATCAGCGTCTGTACACCCGTCTGCGCCCTACACTCCTAGCATGCCTGCCCACACTTCGGACACCCCTCAGGGGGCCCCCCGTTCACTTTCCGGCCTTTTGCCCTTCTTGCGGCCGTACCGCGCGCGCATCGCTCTCGCGCTGGTGTTTCTGGTGCTGGCGGCCGGTGCAACGCTGCTGTTTCCATTGGCGTTACGCAGCCTGATCGACGGCGGTCTGGAGCAGCCCGACCGAGGCGCCCAGATGTTGGCATTGCGCGGACATTTCCTCGCGCTGTTTGGCGTGGCCGTGGCATTGGGCGTGTTCAGCGCTGCACGTTTTTACCTAGTGAGCTGGCTGGGCGAGCGCATCACGGCCGACCTGCGCAACGCGGTCTATTCCCATGTACTGCGCCAGAGCCCGGCCTTTTTCGAGAGCACACAGACGGGGGAGGTGCTCAGCCGCCTGACCACCGACACCACGCTGGTGCAGACGGTGGTGGGCTCATCGCTGAGCATGGGCTTGCGCAACGCCGTGATGGGACTGGGTGCCCTGGTGGTGCTGGCGTGGACGCACCCCTATGTGATGACACTGGTGCTGATGGTGGTGCTGCTGGTGGTGCTGCCAGCCACCTGGTTCGGAAGGCGCGTGCGGCGGCTGTCGCGCGCCAGCCAGGACCGTGTCGCCGACTCCAGCGCGATCGCTGCCGAAGTGCTGAATGCCATTCCGGTAGTGCAAAGCTACACGGCCGAACAGCGCGAGGCCGCGCGATTTGACCGGTCGACCGACGAAGCATTTCAGACCGCCGTACGGCGCTCGCGTGCACGCTCGATGCTGGTGGCCTTCATCATCATCGCGAATGCGGCACTGGTGCTGTGGGGGCTGTACCAGGGCACGCAGGCGGTGATGAGCGGAAAACTCAGTGCAGGCCAGCTGGGCCAGGCGGCGCTGTATGTGGCCATTTTTGCCGGCGCCGTGGCGGTGCTGGGTGAAGTGTATGGCGATCTGCTGCGCGCGGCAGGCGCCACCGAGCGGCTGATGGAACTGCTGGCAAGCCAGTCCCCCGTGGCTTCACCCGCCCAACCCGCTCTTCTGCCCTCCACCGACCGAGGGCTGAGCGTTCGGTTCGAGAACGTGAATTTTCATTACCCCTCGCGTCCGACCCAGGCAGCACTTCAGGGTTTCTGCCTCGAACTGCAACCTGGTGAAACCGTGGCACTGGTGGGTGCCAGTGGCGCAGGCAAGACCACGGTGTTTCAGCTGCTGCAGCGCTTTTATGACATCGATCCCGACGCCCCTGATTCCCCGTCACCCGGTCGCATCTGCGTGGAGGGAATGGACATCCGCCGCCTGGCGCTGGACGATCTGCGCGGAAGGATCGGCACGGTTCCGCAGGACGCCGTGATCTTCTCGGCCAGCGCCCTGGAGAATATCCGCTATGGACGTCCCGATGCCACCGATACCGAAGTGTTCGCCGCAGCACGTGATGCCTTCGCCCACGACTTCCTGCAGGCCCTTCCCGAAGGCTATGCAACCTTCCTGGGCGAACGCGGCGTGCGCCTGTCGGGCGGGCAACGCCAGCGCATCGCCATCGCGCGCGCCATCCTGAAAAACCCACGTTTACTGCTGCTTGACGAAGCCACCAGCGCCCTCGACGCTGAAAGCGAACGCATGGTTCAGGCCGCCCTGGATTCCGCCATGCACAGCCATGCAGGGCAACGCACGACGCTGGTGATTGCCCATCGCCTGGCCACTGTGCAAAACGCCGACCGCATCGTGGTCATGGAGCACGGCCGCATCGTGGAGCAGGGGCGTCATGCAGAGCTGCTGGCACACAACGGGGTTTATGCGCGCCTGGCGGCACTGCAATTTGCGGTGTGAGGGCCTGCCCTCCCGGCCTGTGCAGGCAGTGGAGCGGCGCTCAGAAGGTGTGAATGAATCCGGCGTGCCCGAGCAGACCGCGAAAACGCGGCTAATCTAGGCGCAAAGCACAGCCATAGCTCGGGCTATGGCGAGCATTTGTAACGACGAGCAGGCGTGTTTTGGAGGGATGAGCGCGCATGGCGGGTTCGTTCACACCTTCTCAGTGCAGAGTTTCCGTCGAAACAGCAGGTAGCGGGAGCACCGCAATGCCCTCTTCAAGGAGCTGTACGGCATCGGCGGCACTGGCGTTGCCCTTGATGGTGCGTTCGGGCGCTTCACCCCGATGGATGCGCCGCGCTTCGTCCGCGAACTGGCCTCCGACATCCTCGGCCTGCGCCAGCATCTTGCGGGCAGCCTGCAACCAGGCTGCCTGCACCTGTGCGACATTGGCAGTGTCCGGATTCGGGCAGGCGTCAGAAATGGTGGATGGCAGCGGGGGGGTCGACGAAGACCCGTCATTCACGCGCGCCCCGAGATTGATACGGGGGGCACTGAGCATTTTGCGCACGTCGCTGGCACCGCACAGCGGGCATTGAAGCAGGCCACGCTGGTGCTGGTCCAGATAATCCTGCTCGCTGGCAAACCAGCCTTCAAAGGCATGATCTTGCGGACAACGCAGGTCAAGCACCTTCATGGCTGAATAGCGAAGCTCACACCGTGAAGCAAAGAATCAGCGGCGGCGGCGTACCAGATACCGGTACACAAACCCGGGAAACGCCAGGGTAATGAACAGGGTGCCCGTGATGGCATAAAACTCCCACCCCTGAGGCGCTCTCTGGCCGACGCGCTGCTCCAGCACCCACGCCAGAGCGCCCACCAGAAAGTACAGCACGACCAGTTCTGCCAGACGCACGAGCAGTTTCTTGTGGGGTGCCAAGGCCGGGCCGACAGCCAGAATCCGCTGATTGATGAAAGGCAGATTGGCTGCGACACACGCCGTCAGGATCACGAGCCAGATAAAACCGGATTGCGTCACGATAGATAGAGCGATGGTGACTCAGGAGGCCAGCGACCGCATGATCGCATCGGCACACAGAGCCATCAGCCCGCCGGGCAACAAGCCCAGGACCAGCAGCAGGGCCCCGTTGAGCGTCAGGACAACGCGCACATCAAGGGGTGCAGACACCGATGTCGCGGTCAATGGCGCATCAAAATACATGACCTTGACCACGCGCAGATAGTAGAACGCACCAATCAACGACATGATCACAGCAAACACCGCCATGGCGATATAGGCAGTCTGGCCCGACGCCAGCAGCGCCTGAAGCACCGACAGCTTGGCATAGAAACCCACCATGGGTGGAATGCCGGCCATAGAGAACAGACACACAGCCAGCACACCCGCATACAGCGGGCTACGCTGATTCAGACCGGCCATGTCGGCGATTTCTTCGCTCTCAAATCCCTCACGTGCCAGCAGCAGGATCACACCGAAGGCCGCCAGGGTGGTCAGCACATAAGTCACCACATAAAACATCGAGGCGCTGTAGGCGGCTTCGACAGTCGAGGCATCCACATGGCCATGAACCACGCCCGACATCAGGCCCAGCAGGACGAAACCCATCTGGGAAATCGTCGAATACGCCAGCATGCGCTTGAGGTTGGTCTGCGCAATGGCGGCCAGATTGCCCACCAGCAGCGAGCCTATCGCAAGAACGGCCAGCATCTGCTGCCAGTCAATGGCCAGGGGCAACATGCCATCCACCAGCAAACGCATGACGATCGCAAATGCTGCCAGCTTGGGGGCGCCACCGATCATCAGCGTCACGGCCGTCGGTGCACCGTGGTAGACGTCTGGCACCCACATGTGAAATGGAACGGCACCCAGTTTGAAGGCCAGGCCAGCGACAACGAACACCAGGCCAAAGACCAGAACCTGGTGACGGATCTGGCCGGAATTGATGGCCTTGAAGACTTCACCAATGTCCAGGGAACCCGTGGCGCCGTACAGCATGGACATGCCATACAGCAGAAAACCACTGGCCATGGCACCCAGCACGAAGTACTTCATGGCCGCTTCCGTCGCAGTGACATGGTCCCGGCGCAAAGCCACCAGGGCATAACTTGACAGCGTGAGCAGTTCCAGGCCGAGATAGATCACCAGGAAGTTGTTACCACCGATCATGATGAACATGCCCAGCAAGGACAGCATGCCCAGCGTGAACAACTCGCCACCACGCAGCATGCCGCGGTCGGCTGCATACGGGCGGCCGTACACCAGCGTCACCATCATGGCCACGGTGGCAAAGCACTTGAGCCAGTTGCCCATGGCGTCGCTGACAACCATATTGCCAAAACCATAGAAGGTGTTACCACTGCTGGCATACACGCCCTGCAACACGGCGACCACCGCGAGCGTGAGCATGGTGAGCGCATAGGTTGCGGTGCGCCGCGGGCTGGAGACGCCCAGGTCCACCAGCGCAATCACGCAGGCCATGACCAGAAGAACGATCTCCGGGTAAATCGCAAGCCAACTGATGTTGTCAATCATCTCGGGTCTCTCAGTTCAGTCTGGTCAGTTCAGCTTGGACAAGGCCACGTGCTTGAGCAGTTCGGCCACGGAGGTATCCATCACATCCGTGAACGGACGTGGGTACAGTCCCATATAGAGGACAGCAATCGCCAGCAGAGCCATGACGAAAAATTCACGGCTGTTGATGTCCAGCAGGGCCTTCACATGGGCATTGCCGGGCGCGCCCAGGTAAACGCGCTTGAACATCCACAGGCTGTAGGCAGCACCCCAGATGAGTGCCGTCGCAGCGGCAAGACCGACCCAGAAGTTGGATTTCACGGCGCCCAGGATGACCATCCATTCGCCCACAAAACCAGCGGTTCCTGGAAGACCGCAGTTGGCCATCGTGAACAGCAGCGCAAACGCCGCAAAGTTGGGCATGGTGTTGACCACGCCGCCATACGCAGAGATTTCACGCGAGTGCACGCGGTCGTACAGCACGCCGATGGACAGGAACATGGCGGCCGAAACAAATCCGTGGGCGATCATCTGCACAATGCCCCCGGACACACCCAGGTCGTTGAAGATGAAGAACCCCAGGGTCACGAAGCCCATGTGTGCCACCGATGAATAGGCCACGAGCTTCTTCATGTCCTTCTGAACCATGGCCACCAGACCCACATAGATCACGGCGATCAGCGACAGGGCGATCATCAGCCAGGCCCATTCGCGCGATGCATCGGGTGCGATGGGCAGCGAAAAACGCAGGAAGCCATAGGCACCAAGCTTGAGCATGATGGCCGCCAGCACGGCAGAGCCGCCCGTGGGCGCCTCGACGTGCACATCGGGCAACCAGGTATGTACCGGCCACATGGGAACCTTCACGGCAAAGGCGGCAAAGAAGGCGAAGAACAGCAGTGTCTGCGTGCGGCCACTGAGAGGCAGCTTGTGCCACGTGGCAATGTCAAAGCTTCCACCCGACACGTTGTACAGATAGATCAGCGCGATCAGCATCAGCAGCGAACCGAGCAACGTGTAGAGGAAGAACTTGAAGGCTGCGTAGATCTTGTTCGGCCCGCCCCAGATACCAATGATGAGATACATCGGGATCAGCGTGGCCTCGAAGAACACATAGAACAACATGCCGTCGAGTGCCGCGAAGACACCGATCATCAGTCCCGACAGGATCAGGAAGGCCCCCATGTACTGGTTCACACGCTCGGTGATCGACTCCCAGGAAGCAATCACCACGATCACCGTGATGAATGCCGTCAGCGGCACGAACCAGAACGAGATTCCATCCACCCCGAGGTGGTAGAAAATATTGAAACCCTCGATCCAGGGAGCCTTCTCGACAAACTGCATGGCGGCAGTTCCCAGCTTGAAACCCTCATAGAGCGGCAAGGTCACGGCAAACCCCGCCAACGCACCGATGAGGGCAAGCCAGCGCACGGCACCAGCATGCTTGTCACTGCCAAAGGCCAGCAGCAGAACACCGAACGCGATGGGCGTCCAGATAGCAAGACTCAACAAACCCATTTTTGTTCTTCTCCTACTTGTTGAGCATGACGAAATACGTCATGAGCACAAAAATGCCCAGAATCATCACCAGCGCGTAGTGGAAAACGAAGCCCGTCTGCAACCGGCGCACCAGTCCAGCAACCCAGCCCACGATCTTCCAGGAACCATTGACCAATGCTCCGTCGATGACGGCCTGATCCCCACCCTTCCACAAACCGACACCCAAAGCACGCGCACCACGCGCAATGATGTTTTCGTTGATCCAGTCAAGGTAATACTTGTTTTCCAGCAAGGTATGAATTGGCTGGAAGGTTCGCTTGATCGCGGCTGGCAACGCCGGATTGACCATGTACATGTAGTACGAAGCAGCCACCCCTGCCAGGGCCAGCCAGAACGGTGCGGTTTGCAGGCCGTGCAGCGCCATGCCCACCGGGCCATGGAATATCTCAGCCAGCTTGGCCATGGCAGGATGCCGTGCCGCATCGACAAAGATCACGTCCTTGAAGAAGTCACCGAACAGCATGGGCTGGATGGTCATGAAACCGATCACCACCGAGGGAATGGCGAGCAGCACCAGGGGCACCGTCACTACCCACGGCGACTCATGGGGCTCATGGTGCGCGTCGTGGTGACCATGATCGTCATGGTGGTGGTGTGCATCCGGATTCTGGTCGTAGCGTTCCTTGCCATGGAAGACCAGGAAGTACATGCGGAACGAATAGAAAGCAGTGATGAAAACACCCGCCAGCACGGCAAAGTAGGCAAAACCGGCTGCAGGCAACTGGCTGAAATGCACGGCCTCGATGATGCTGTCCTTGGAGTAAAAACCCGCGAACAGCGGCGTGCCGATCAGAGCCAGGGAACCCAGCAGAGACGTGATCCACGTGATGGGCATGTACTTGCGCACGCCCCCCATCCAGCGGATGTCCTGGTTATGGTGCATGCCGATGATTACCGAGCCCGCCGCAAGGAACAGCAGCGCCTTGAAAAATGCGTGCGTCATCAGATGGAACACCGCGACCGAGTAGGCCGATGCGCCCAGAGCGACCGTCATGTAGCCCAGCTGTGATAGCGTGGAATAGGCCACTACGCGCTTGATGTCGTTCTGGATGATGCCCAGGAAACCCATGAACAGGGCTGTAATGGCGCCGATGATCAGGATGAAGTTCAATGCGGCATCCGACAGCTCGAACAGCGGCGACATGCGCGCCACCATGAAGATGCCTGCCGTGACCATCGTCGCTGCGTGGATCAGTGCGGAGATGGGCGTCGGGCCTTCCATCGAGTCGGGCAGCCAGACATGCAGCGGGAACTGGGCCGACTTGCCCATGGCACCAATGAACAGACAGATGCAGATCACGGTGATGAGCATCATGTCCTGCCCCATGACGTACCACGGAAATTCGATGGTGCTCAGCTCACCGGCCTTGGCAAACACCTCGCCATAGTTCAGCGTGCCGGTGTAGGCAGCAATCAGGCCGATGCCGAGAATGAAGCCAAAATCCCCCACGCGGTTGACCAGAAATGCCTTCATGTTGGCAAAGATGGCCGAAGGCTTGTTGAACCAGAAACCGATCAGCAAGTAGGAGACCAGACCCACGGCTTCCCATCCAAAGAAGAGTTGCAGCAGGTTGTTGCTCATGACCAGCATGAGCATGGAGAACGTGAACAGCGAGATGTAGGCGAAGAAACGGTTGTAGCCGTCGTCTTCTTCCATGTAGCCGATGGTGTAGATGTGCACCATCAGCGACACGAAGGTCACCACGCACATCATCATGGCGGTCAGGCTGTCAATCAGAAAGCCCACTTCCATTTTCAGGCCACCGACAACCATCCATGTGTAAATGGTCTCGTTGAAACGTGCGCCGTCGACAGCGACGCTCTTCAGCGTCATGGCCGAGAGAATGAATGCCACCAACACACCCAGAATGGTGAGTGTGTGGCTCAGGCGGCGACCAATCCAGTTTCCACCGAAGGTCGTGCCAAAAATGCCGGCCAGCACGGCGCCTGCCAGCGGTGCCAATGGAACGGCCAGAAGCGTTGAAGCAGAGAGGGTTTGACTCATTGTAGAGAACCTTGCATGTCCGGAGACTCAACCCTGAAGGGTGTCGAGGGCTTGCGCATCGATGCTGGACTTGTTGCGGAACAGCAGCACCAGAATGGCCAGGCCGATGGCTGACTCAGCCGCGGCAACGGTCAGGATGAAGAACACGAATACCTGTCCATGCATGTCACCCAGATAATGCGAAAAAGCGACGAAATTCATGTTGACGGCCAACAGCATCAGCTCAATGGCCATCAGCAGAACGATGATGTTCTTGCGATTCAGGAAAATCCCGATCACGGCAAGGGCAAACAGCATTGCTCCCACCGTCAAGAAATGTCCCAGCGTGGGCGTCATGCTTTTTTCTCCTCGGCTACAGCCTCGACCGGGGCTGCTTCAGGTGCTTTTTGTGTCGCAGCCACTTTCACGATCTGCATCCGGTCTGCTGCGCGAACCCGGATCTGCTCCGAAGGATTGATGGCCTTGCTGTCCTTGCGGCTTCGCAAGGTCAAGGCAATCGCAGCAATCATGGCCACGAGCAGAATCACGGCAGCGATCTCGACCGGATAGAGGTAACGGGTGTACATCAGGACACCCAGTGCCTTGGCGTTGGAAAATGCCACAGGGTTACCGGCCGCATCCACCATGGCCGCCAGTGCCTTGGGCTCCTCGACACTGCGGAAACCTCCCATCAGGACAGCGGCCATTTCGAGCGCAATCAACGCCCCTACAGTCGCCGCCAGGGGGAAATGCTTCCAGAATCCCTGGCGCATACCCTCGACATCAATATCGAGCATCATCACCACGAACAGGAACAGCACCATCACTGCTCCAAGGTACACGAGCACCAGCACAATCGCCAGAAACTCCGCCTTGAGCAGGAACCACAGGCCGGACGCCTGCGAAAACGCAAGGATCAGATGCAACACCGCGTGCACCGGATTGCGCGCTGAAATCACCCGGAAGGCTGCATAGAGCAGCACGACCGAGAACAGATAGAAAAAACCAGTCTTGGCGTCCATGAATCGGTTCTTTGTAGAGGTCTGGCTGAAGGATTCGGGCCGGTTTCAGCGATATTTGGCGTCTGCCGCTTTGGCTGCAGCAATTTCGCCTTCATATCGGTCGCCAACGGCCAGCAACATATCCTTGGTGAAGTACAGGTCGCCGCGCTTTTCGCCGTGGTACTCAAAAATCTGCGTCTCGACGATCGAGTCCACGGGACAGCTCTCCTCGCAGAATCCACAGAAGATGCATTTGGTCAGATCGATGTCATAGCGCGTGGTGCGACGCGAACCGTCCTCACGCACATCCGATTCGATGGTGATCGCCATGGCCGGGCAGACAGCCTCGCACAGCTTGCAGGCGATGCAGCGCTCTTCGCCATTGTCGTAACGACGCAGGGCGTGCAACCCACGGAAACGCGGCGAAACCGGTGTTTTTTCCTCGGGGAATTGCACCGTGACCTTGCGGCGGAAGGCATAGCGGCCGGTCAGGGTCATACCCTTGACGAGCTCAACCAGCAGGAAACTCTTGAAGAAGTCCCGGAGAGAAAAAGATGCAGCAGCTACGGCAGCCATTCGTGAGTCCCCGCTTTATTTCCAGATATTCCACGGCGAGAGCAACCAGCCCCCGACGATGAGTAGCCACACCAAGGTGACCGGAATGAAGATCTTCCAGCCCAGACGCATGATCTGGTCGTAACGGAACCGGGGGAAGGTGGCGCGAATCCAGATGAACATGGAGACCACGACAAAGGTCTTGATGCCCAGCCAGATCCAGCCCGGAATGAAGTCCAGGGCGGCGACCGGAGACAACCACCCTCCAAGGAACATCAGAACCGCAACGATGGACACCAGCCACATGCTGGCATATTCAGCCAGGAAGAAGATGGCAAAGCCCATGCCCGAATACTCGACCATGTGGCCGGCCACGATCTCGGCCTCGCCTTCGACCACGTCGAACGGATGCCGATTGGTTTCAGCCACGCTGGAGATCAGGTAGACGATGAAGATGGGCAGCAGCGGGAGCCAGTTCCAGGACAGAAAAGACAGACCCATTCCGGCAAATGTTCCCCTTGCCTGGCTGGTGACAATCTCCGTAAGGTTCATGCTGCCCGTGACCATGATCACGACCAGGAAGCAGAAACCCATGGCGATTTCATAGCTGACCATCTGCGCGGAAGCACGCATGGCACCAAGGAATGCGTACTTCGAGTTCGAAGCCCAGCCGGCGATGATCACGCCATACACCTCGATGGACGTGATCGCCATCAGCAGCAACAAACCAGCGTTGACATTGGTCAGGGCCATCTCGGGGCCGAACGGAATCACCACCCAGGCAGCCAATGCAGGCATGATGGCCATCACCGGACCCAGCACAAACAACCCCTTGGCTGCGGCCGAGGGCTGAATGATTTCCTTGGTCAACAGCTTGACCGCATCCGCGATCGGTTGCAGCAGGCCCAGAGGCCCCACACGGTTGGGACCATGGCGGACCTGCATGAAGCCCAGGAGTTTGCGCTCCCACAGTGTCAGGTACGCGACGGCCCCCATCAGAGGCAGCAACACCACGACGATCTTGATCAGGATCCAGAGAACAGGCCAGACAGTGCCAGTCCACCAGCCCTGAGCGATCAGGTTCAAGCCAAAGTTGTAGATCGCGTCGATCATGCTGCCGCTCCTTCACGCGCCAGACGGGCATCGGCGGTCAACTGCAACGAGGTGGAACGACGTACCAGACCATCGAGCTGGTAGATGGAAGCCACCACCGGATCGGCAGCGCCCGAGGCTGCGGCTTGCGGAACCACGGTTGTGCGGTTGTCGAGCAGTTCAGCCGGCACGGACTGCGCCTGGCCCGCGGGTGCTCCGGTCGCTTTGGACAAGACATCCTGCGAGGTTTCAAAATCGAATCCCTGCAGATCGAGCAGATTGGCCAGCACACGCAACACCTTCCAGGCAGGACGGGTTTCGCCCAAGGGGCGCACCACAGCATGGAAACTCTGCAGGCGCCCTTCGGCGTTGACGAAGCTGCCGGAGGTTTCAGTGAACGGTGCAATGGGCAGCAGCACGTCGCTGAATTCCAAGTTGGTCTTGAACGGGCTCAAGGTCACCACCATTTCGGCCTGGGCCAGTGCCTCCGCGGCCTTGACTCCGGCTGCGCTGTCGAGCACCGGCTCGGTGTTCAGCAGGATGACGCCCTTGAGGCCACCCGCCAGCATCTCGGCGGCATTCAAGCCACCCTGGCCAGGCACGGCCTTCACCCACTGTGCGCCCACCGTGTTGGCGGCTTCGGTGAGGTAACCGACGCTGGCTCCGGTCTGTTCGGCGATCCATTGGGCCAAGGCCAACAGGCTTGAAGCCTGGGCATGGTGCGCTGCGGCGTTGCCAAGCAGCACGGCCTTTTGCTCCCCGGCCAGCAGAGCAACCGCGATGGCACGCGCCGCTTCATTGCTTGCCTGACCCGAAGCCACGGGAGCCTGCACGCCCTTCTCTTGGGCCACGGCGGCGGCCACATCGGCCAGTGCCTGTGTCCAGGCTCCCGGTGCAGACACCAGTGTTTGCGCCACAGGCATAGCCCAGTCCCGCACCACAGAGTTGACAGACATGACCACGCAGCCCTTGCGGGCGGCTTGGCGGATGCGCTGCGCGAACAGGGGATGATCCTTGCGCAGATTGGAGCCCACGACGAGCACGGACTGCAGTGTGGACAGGGAAGCGATGGAGCGACCCAACCAGCGCACGCCAGGGGCGGCCGCGAACTCGGCATTGCGCAGGCGGTAATCGATATTGTTGCTGCCCAGGCCGCGCACGAGGGCGCCGGCCAGGTAGAGCTCTTCGAGCGTGCTGTGCGGACTCACCAAGGCACCGATGCTGTTGGCGCCCTTTTCCTTCTTGAGGCATTGCAAGCCGTTGACCACGTATTCGAGAGCAGTCTGCCAGTCGACTTCGATCCACTGGCCGCCCTGTTTGAGCATGGGGCGTTGCAGACGCTCTTCGCCGTTCAGGGCTTCATACGAGAAGCGGTCGCGGTCGGCGATCCAGCACTCGTTGATGTCCTCGTTCTCGAACGGCAGGACACGCATGACTTTGTGGTTCTTGACCTGGACGATGAGGTTGGAGCCCGTGGAGTCGTGCGGACTGACGGACTTGCGGCGCGACAGCTCCCAGGTCCGGGCGCTGTAGCGGAAAGGCTTGCTGGTGAGTGCACCAACAGGGCAGATATCGATCATGTTGCCCGAGAGTTCGGAATCGATGGTCTCGCCCGTCACCGTGGTGATTTCGGCGTGCTCGCCACGGTGGATCATTCCCAGTTCCATGACGCCGGCGACCTCCTGGCCAAAGCGCACGCAACGGGTGCAGTGGATGCAACGCGACATCTCCTGCATGGAGATCAGCGGACCGACATCTTTCACCGGGACGACGCGTTTTTCTTCTTCGTAGCGGGACGAGGAGGCACCGTAACCCACGGCCAGATCCTGCAACTGGCACTCGCCGCCCTGATCACAGATCGGGCAGTCCAGCGGGTGGTTGATGAGCAGGAACTCCATGACCGACTTCTGGGCCTGGATGGCCTTGTCGCTCTTGGTGCGCACCACCATGCCCTGCGTCACCGGTGTGGCGCAGGCGGGCATGGGCTTGGGAGCCTTCTCGACCTCCACCAGGCACATACGGCAGCTGGCTGCGATGGAGAGCTTCTTGTGGTAGCAGAAGTGCGGAATGTAGGTACCGGCCTTCTCAGCGGCGTGCATCACCATGCTGCCGGCGGCTACTTCCACTTTCTGACCGTCAAGTTCAATTTCAACCATATGCTTTTCTCGCGATCAGGCAGAAGCTGCGGCCTGAGGGTTCGGTTTGCGGATCATCGCCTCGAATTCGTGCCGGTAGTGCTTGATCATGGCGCGCACCGGCATGGCTGCCGCATCGCCCAAGGCGCAGATGGTGCGCCCCATGATGTTGCTGGCCACGGAGTCAAGCACATCCATGTCGGCGGGACGGCCTTCACCGCGATGGATGCGATCGACCAGGCGCCAAAGCCAACCTGTGCCTTCACGGCAAGGCGTGCACTGACCGCAGGACTCGTGCATGTAGAAGTACGACAGGCGCTTGAGCGATTCGACCATGCAGCGGCTGTCGTCCATGACGATGACGGCGCCCGAGCCCAGCATGGAACCCGCCTTGGCGATCGAGTCATAGTCCATGGTGCATTCCATGATGATCGACGCTGGCAGCACTGGCGAGGACGATCCACCAGGAATCACGGCCTTGAGCTGACGGCCCTTGCGCACGCCACCGGCCAGCTCCAGCAGCTTTGAAAAGGGCGTACCCAACGGGATTTCGTAGTTGCCAGGGCGCTCCACGTCACCGCTGACCGAGAAGATCTTGGTGCCGCCATTGTTGGGTTTGCCGCACGCCAGGTAGGCCGCGCCACCATTGCGGATGATCCATGGAACCGCAGCGAACGTCTCGGTATTGTTGATGGTGGTGGGCTTGCCGTACAGACCAAAACTGGCCGGGAACGGCGGCTTGAAACGAGGCTGGCCCTTCTTGCCCTCCAGCGATTCAAGCAACGCGGTTTCCTCGCCGCAGATGTAGGCGCCAAAGCCATGGTGTGCGTGCAGCTGGAAGCTGAAACCCGAGCCCAGGATGCCGTCACCCAGGTAGCCCGCCGCGCGCGCTTCATCCAGAGCGGCCTCGAAACGTTCGTAGACCTGGAAGATTTCACCGTGGATGTAGTTGTACCCGACCGTGATGCCCATCGCGTAGGCAGCAATGATCATGCCCTCAATCACGATATGCGGGTTGTACATCAGGATGTCGCGGTCCTTGCAGGTACCGGGCTCACCCTCGTCGGAGTTGCACACCAGGTACTTCTGGCCCGGGAACTGGCGGGGCATGAAGCTCCACTTCAGACCCGTGGGGAAGCCTGCGCCTCCGCGACCACGCAGACCCGATTCCTTGACGGTGGCAATCACCTGATCCTGGCTCAGGCCTTCACCGCCATCCTTGCCCAGGATGGTGCGAAGCGCCTGGTAGCCGCCGCGCGCTTCATAGTCCTTGATGCTCCAGTTGGAGCCATTGAGGTCCGCATAGATCTGCGGAGTAATGTGACGGTCGTGGAAACAGGTTTCGACGCCTGCCGCCTGGAACTGGGAAAGCACCTGTGCCGCCGTGGTCATTGCTTGCCCTCCACTGCGCGCAGACTGTCGACCAGTTGATCGAGTTTTTCGTTGCTCATGAAGCTGCACATGTTGCGGTCGTTGACCAGCATCACCGGCGCGTCGGCACAAGCGCCCAGGCACTCGCATTGCTGCAGGGTGAACAGGCCATCCGGCGTGGTTTCGCCCATGGAGATGCCGAGCTTGTGCTCGAGGTGCTCCAGCGCCTTGCCGCCATCACGCAGCAGGCAAGGCAGGTTGGTGCAGACGTTGAGCTTGTACTTGCCCACCGCATGCTGGTTGTACATGTTGTAGAAGGTCGTCACTTCATGGACGGCGATCTGCGGCATGCCCAGATATTCGGCAATGCCCGCCTCGCTGGCCTCGCTCACATGGCCCTGCTCCTGCTGCACGATGGCGAGGCAGGCCATGACGGCAGACTGCTTCTGTTCGGCCGGGTACTTGGCCACTTCGCGCGCAAAGCGCGCCTTGGTCGCTTCAGAAATCATCGGTCAATCTCTCCGAACACGATATCCATGGTGCCGATGATGGCGACCACGTCGGCCAGCATGTGACCACGGGCCATTTCATCCAGCGTGGCCAGATGCACAAAACCCGGCGCGCGGATCTTCAGGCGATAGGGCTTGTTGGCACCATCGCTCACGAGGTAGATGCCAAACTCGCCCTTGGGATGCTCCACCGCGGCATAGGCTTCACCTTCGGGCACATGGAAGCCCTCGGTGAACAGCTTGAAATGGTGGATCAGCTCTTCCATGTTCGTCTTCATGGACTGGCGATCCGGCGGTGCCACCTTGTGGTTGTCGGTGATCACGGGGCCCGGGTTGGCACGCAACCAGTCGACGCACTGCTTGATGATGCGGTTGGATTCGCGCATTTCCTGCACACGCACCAGGTAGCGGTCGTAGCAGTCGCCGGTCTTGCCCACGGGAATATCGAAATCCACGCGGTCATAGACATCGTAGGGCTGTGTCTTGCGCAGATCCCAGGCAATACCGGAACCGCGCAGCATGGGGCCCGTCATGCCCAAATTGAGGGCACGCTCGGGCGGAACCACACCGATGCCGACCGTCCGCTGCTTCCAGATGCGGTTGTCGGTCAGCAGGGTTTCGTATTCGTCCACGTAGCCAGGAAAACGCCTGGTGAAGTCTTCAATAAAGTCGAGCAGTGAACCCTTGCGGTTTTCATTGCGCGCCTCCAGCGACTTGGCATTGCGCACCTTGCTCGCCTTGTACTGAGGCATCGAGTCAGGAAGATCGCGGTACACACCGCCGGGACGGAAATAGGCCGCATGCATGCGTGCACCCGACACGGCTTCATACATGTCGAACAGGTCTTCGCGCTCGCGGAAGGTGTAGATCAGGATGGTCGAGCTACCGCAATCATTGCCGTGCGAACCCAGCCACATCAGGTGGTTCAGCAGGCGCGTGATCTCGGAGAACATCACGCGGATGTACTGCGCGCGCACCGGCACCTCGATGCCCAGGAGCTTTTCGATGGCCAGGCAATAGGCGTGCTCGTTGCACATCATGGACACGTAATCGAGACGGTCCATATAGGGCAGCGACTGGATGAAGGTCTTGTGCTCGGCCAGCTTTTCGGTGGCGCGGTGCAGCAGACCGATGTGCGGATCGGCACGCTGCACGACCTCGCCATCGAGTTCCAGCACGAGACGCAGCACGCCGTGGGCTGCGGGGTGCTGCGGCCCGAAGTTCAGGGAATAGTTCTTGATTTCAGCCATGGTTCACCGCAAAAGGCGCCGCGCCTCAGTGCAGGCCTCCGTATTTGTCTTCGCGGATGATGCGCGGCGTGTTCTCGCGCGGCTCGAGACTGACGGGCTCATAGACCACGCGCCGCTGCTCTGCGTCGTAACGCATTTCGACATGCCCCGAAAGCGGGAAATCCTTGCGGAACGGGTGACCAATGAAACCATAGTCGGTCAGGATGCGGCGCAGGTCATTGTGGCCATCGAAAACGATGCCGAACAAGTCGAACGCCTCGCGCTCGAACCAGGCGGCCGAATTCCAGATCTCGGTCACCGAGGGAACCACGGGGAAGTCATCGTCGGGACAGAACACCTTGACGCGCACGCGTTGGTTCAGGCTGACCGACAAGAGATGCGACACCACGCCATAGCGCGACCCTTCGGGCTCGCGGTCGCCGTAGGTGGAGTAATCCATGCCGCACAGATCCATCAACTGCTCGAAGCGGCAGCCGGGCGCATCGCGCAAGGCCTGCATGGCCTCCAGATAACGCGCGGATGGAACAACCACGGTCACTTCTCCCAGGGCCACGCGCACTTCCCGCGCCTTGTCGCCCAGTACCTGCGCGATGGTGTCCTTGAGTTTTTCGGGGTGAATGGCAACAGATGTCATGAAACCCCCTTCAGGCACGCGCAATGGTGTTGGTGCGGCGGATCTTCTGCTGCAACTGGATGATTCCGTAGATCAGCGCTTCGGCCGTGGGCGGGCAGCCCGGCACATACACATCCACCGGCACGATGCGATCGCAGCCACGCACCACGGAATAGCTGTAGTGGTAATAGCCACCGCCGTTCGCGCACGAACCCATGGAGAGCACCCAGCGTGGCTCGCTCATCTGGTCGTACACCTTGCGCAGGGCGGGCGCCATCTTGTTGCACAAGGTGCCGGCGACGATCATCAGATCGGACTGACGCGGGCTGGCGCGGAAGACCTCGGCACCAAAGCGGCCAATGTCGTAGCGCGCTGCGGCCGCATGCATCATCTCCACCGCACAGCAGGCCAGGCCAAAGGTCATGGGCCACAGCGAACCTGTTTTGGCCCAATTCACCACCGAGTCGTAACTCGTGGTGATGAAGCCTTCTTTCATCACGCCTTCAATCATTGCGTCAATCCTCGTTCAAGCCGGTCATTCCCAATCCAGGGCGCCTTTTTTCCACTCGTAGGCAAAGCCCACGACCAGAACGGCCAGAAAAATCACCACCGCCACAAAGCCCGTCACCCCGACCTCCTGAAGCGACACAGCCCAGGGGAACAAAAAGGCGATTTCAAGATCGAAAAGAATGAACAGGATGGCAACGAGGTAGTAGCGCACATCGAATTTCATGCGCGCGTCTTCAAACGCTTCGAAACCACACTCGTAGGGAGAATTTTTTGCCGCATCCGGGCGATTGGGGCCAAGAATGTAGCCCAATGCCAGAGGGACGATACCGACCCCGATGCCGACCAAGATGAACAAGAGGACGGGGAGATATTGTTCGAGGTTCATCTTGTAGATGCGCTCATCGCTGAAGCCTCGCCCGTCATGACCGCAGGACGGAACATGCGGACAGGCTTGTTTGTATTTGGTGCCGTCGGCGAGACTCGAACTCGCACAGCTTTCGCCACTACCCCCTCAAGATAGCGTGTCTACCAATTTCACCACGACGGCTTTGTCTTGTCTGGGTGGCATGAGGAACCTAGAGGTTTTGGCTTCCCAGACAGTCCATGATTCTACTCCGTAAAAACCCTGTTACAGGCACCGGAGCAGATTTAATGGGGTTTTATTTTGCAGGTATTGGCGATGCTTCCGATGCAGCCTGTGCGGCTGCCGGAGCCGCAACAGCGCCAGGCGCGGCATTGCCCGGAATGGCAGCGGCAGAGCCCGCATCAGGCGCCACCGGAACCACGGCCGCAGGGGTTTCAAGCACGCTTCCAGTGCTGGCGGGCCTTGCATTGCCAAAGTAGGCCAGCGCCAGAGTGCAAACAAAAAAGACGGCGGCCAGAACGGCCGTGGTGCGCGACAGAAAGTTGGCACTGCCGCTGGCACCAAACAGGCTGCCCGAGCTTCCGCTGCCAAATGCAGCCCCCATGTCGGCACCCTTGCCGTGCTGGATCAGGATCAGGCCAATCATGCCCAGGGCGGTCAGAATCTGGACCGTCAAAATCACGTTCACAAGCATGCTCATTCTTCTAGTACTCCTGATTAAATAGCTAGCAGCGCCCTAATTTATTGGGCTGCCGCGATAATTTGCTGAAAGTCTGCAGCCTTGAGCGACGCACCACCCACCAGGCCGCCATCGATGTCAGGCTGGGCCAGCAATTGCGCCGCATTGGCGGCGTTCATGCTGCCGCCATACAGCAGACGAATGGTCGAAGCCCGCGCGCTGGCCGCCGCCAGTTGCGCGCGCAGCACAGCATGCACCTGCTGCGCCTGTTCGGGCGAAGCCGTCTTGCCGGTGCCAATGGCCCAGACAGGTTCGTAAGCCACCACCACTTCGCTGATGCAGTGGCCATTGAGATGAATGACGGCCGCCAGCTGGCGCCGCACCACGGCCTCGGTCTGGCCTGCTTCGCGTTCGGCCAGCGTCTCGCCCACACAGACGATGGGCGTGATGCCCGCCGCCAGCGCGCGCTGCGTCTTCACCGCCACATGCACGTCGGTTTCACCGTGGTACTGGCGTCGTTCAGAATGGCCCACCAGCACATAGCGCACACCAAATTCACGCAGCATCGCGGCCGATATTTCACCCGTGTAGGCGCCCACCTCGTGCTGCGACACATCCTGCGCGCCCAGGGCCAGCGGCGAACCCGCCACCAGGGCCTGCACCTGCGCCAGATACGGCGCCGGAACGGCCAAGGCCACGTCGCAGGCCGGCTGCGCGCCAAGACCCGCCACCAGCGCGCGCACCAGCGCGTCGTTGGCAGCCAGGCTGCCGTTCATTTTCCAGTTGCCTGCAATCAGTTTTTTGTTCATGGTGTCCACGTCAAAACAATCTTGCCCGTATGCTGGTTCGACTCCATCAGCGCGTGGGCCTGCGCTGCGTCGGCGGCGGCAAAGGTGCTGTGGATCACCGGGCGCACTGCGCCCGATGCCAGCAGCGGCCAGACATGCTCGCGCAATGCCCGTGCGATGCTTCCCTTGAATTCCACAGACCGAGGGCGCAGCGTGGAACCCGTGATCGTCAGGCGCCGGCGCAGCACCAGCCCCGCATTGAATTCGCTCTTGAGCCCGCCCTGCACCGCAATGATGACCAGGCGCCCATCTTCGGCCAGGCACTCCACCTCGCGTGCCACATAGCTACCCGCCACCATGTCCAGCACGACGTCGGCACCCTTGCCTCCCGTGATGCGCTGCACCTCGGCGACAAAGTCCTGCGTGTTGTAGTTGATGGCATGGTGTGCGCCCAACGCGAGGCAGGCCGCGCATTTTTCGTCGCTGCCCGCAGTGACGATGACCGTAGCGCCAAAGGCGCGGCCCAGCTGGATGGCAGTGACACCAATCCCGCTCCCCCCGCCCTGCACCAGCAGGGTTTCACCGCGCTGAAGACGACCGCGGTCGAACACGTTGCTCCAGACGGTAAAAAACGTCTCGGGCAGCGAGGCTGCTTCGATATCGGTCAAACCTTGCGGCACGGGCAGGCACTGCTCTACCGGTGCCACGCACCATTCGGCATATCCGCCCCCCGCCACCAGCGCGCAAACGCGGTCCCCCAGACGCAGACCGGCACGCTCCATGGCCATGGCATCACCGCCCTGCACCACCCCGGCCACCTCCAGACCGGGCAGGTCGGAGGCGCCAGGCGGCGGCGCGTAGTGGCCCTTGCGCTGCACCACGTCCGGCCGGTTGATACCGCTGGCGTTCACACGGATCAGCACCTCGCCGGCACCGGCGACAGGCTGGGGACGCTCGCCCAGACGCAGCACATCGGGCGGACCGAATGAGGTGATTTCTACTGCACGCATGATGAGGGAAGAAACTGAGATATTTGGTTGATTTCGGCTTCCTGCGCCCTATGGATGAGCGCCGAAAGCTATCAAATCAATAGCAAATCAACCGTTGAGCTGACCTTGCTGGTCCAGCGGCAGGGCCTGCTGCTGCTGCTGTTCGCCCGCTTCACGCGGCTCGCGGGACTCGCGCGGTTCACGACGCTCGGCAGGTGCGGGGCGATCGCTGCCGCCATGCGGCGCACGCTCGGCCAGCGCCTTCATGGACAGCTTGATGCGGCCCTTTTCGTCGGTCTCCAGTACCTTGACCTTGACGATCTGGCCTTCGGTCAGGTAGTCAGTGACCTTTTCCACACGCTCGTGCGCGATCTGGCTGATGTGCAGCAGGCCGTCCTTGCCGGGCAACAGGTTGATGAGGGCGCCGAAGTCCAGAATCTTCGTGACCGGACCTTCGTACACCTTGCCGATTTCCACTTCGGCCGTGATCTGCTCGATGCGGCGCTTGGCCTCGTCGGCCTTGGCGTTGTCGGTGGCGGCGATGGTGATGGTGCCGTCTTCCTCGATATTGATCTGGCAGCCGGTCTCTTCGGTCAGCGCACGGATCACGGCGCCGCCCTTGCCGATCACGTCGCGGATCTTCTCGGGGTTGATCTTCATCGTGTAGAGCTTGGGCGCGAAGTTGCTCACCTCGGTCTTGGCCTCGCCCATGGCTTCCTGCATCTTGCCCAGGATGTGCATGCGCGCTTCCTTGGCCTGGGCCAGTGCGACCTGCATGATTTCCTTGGTGATGCCCTGGATCTTGATGTCCATCTGCAGCGCGGTGATGCCGTTGGTCGTGCCGGCCACCTTGAAATCCATGTCACCCAGGTGGTCTTCATCGCCCAGGATGTCGGTCAGCACGGCAAAACGGTTGCCGTCCTTGATCAGGCCCATGGCGATGCCGGCCACGTGCGCCTTCATGGGCACGCCGGCATCCATCAGCGACAGGCAGCCGCCGCAGACCGACGCCATCGACGACGAGCCGTTGGATTCGGTGATTTCAGACACCACGCGCATGGTGTACGGGAATTCTTCCTTGGTCGGCAGCACGGCAATCAGCGCGCGCTTGGCCAGACGGCCGTGACCGATTTCGCGGCGCTTGGTGCTGCCCATGCGACCCACTTCGCCGGTGGCAAAGGGAGGCATGTTGTAGTGCATCATGAAGCGATCTTCGTACTCACCGGCCAGTGCGTCGATGCGCTGTGCATCGCGCTCGGTGCCCAGCGTGGTCACCACCAGCGCCTGGGTTTCACCCCGGGTGAACAGCGAAGAGCCGTGTGCGCGCGGCAGCACGCTGCCACGGATTTCGATGGGGCGCACGGTGCGCGTATCACGGCCGTCGATGCGGGGCTCGCCCGCCAGAATCTGGCTGCGCACGATGCGCGCCTCGATGTCGAACAGCATGCCTTCGACCTTGACGGCGTCGAACACAACGCCGGCTTCCTTCAGGTCAGCCATGACCACGGCATAGGCTTCGCGGCATGCGTGCGTGCGGGCCTGCTTGTTGCGAATCTGGTAGGCGGCGCGCAGCTTGTCCTCGGCCAGTTGCGTGACCTTGGCGATCAGGGGCTCGTCCTTCGCAGGCGCCTGCCATTCCCAGGCGGGCTTGCCGGCGTCGCGCACCAGTTCATGGATGGCGTTGATGGCGATCTTGCCTTGCTCGTGGCCAAACACCACGGCGCCCAGCATCACGTCTTCGGGCAGTTGCTGCGCCTCGGACTCAACCATCAGCACGGCCGCTTCGGTGCCGGCAACGACCAGGTCCATCTGGCTGCTCTTGCGCGCCGTCTGGCCGGGATTCAGCACGTATTCACCGTTGATGTAACCCACGCGGGCCGCACCAATGGGACCGCTGAAGGGGATGCCGGAGATCGCCAGCGCAGCGCTCGAAGCAATCAGAGCAGCGATGTCGGCGTCCACTTCAGGGTTCAACGAAACCGTGTGAATGACCACATGCACTTCGTTGAAGAACCCCTCGGGGAACAGCGGACGGATCGGACGGTCGATCAGCCGGCTGGTCAGCGTTTCATGCTCGCTGGGCTTGGCTTCGCGCTTGAAGAAGCTGCCAGGAATCTTGCCCGCAGCATAGGTCTTCTCGATGTAGTCCACCGTCAACGGGAAGAAGTCCTGACCTGGCTTGGCCGACTTGGAGGCCACCACGGTGGCCAGCACCACGGTGTCGTCAATGTTCACCAGCACGGCGCCGGACGCCTGACGGGCGATTTCGCCGGTTTCCATGACGACCGTCTTGTCGCCCCACTGGAAGGTCTTGGTGACTTTGTTGAAAATGCTCATTTTTGCTCCTGATTTAATAGCTGACAGCGCACTGTCAGTAAGCGCTAG